>Ga0210051_1001775_pt1 | contig 21820 bp, 18 predicted proteins | sample CryGey092014_all_FD_185464 | JGI IMG/M metagenome (GOLD analysis project Ga0210051, IMG submission 185464) | Groundwater microbial communities from aquifer - Crystal Geyser CG23_combo_of_CG06-09_8/20/14_all (SPAdes) (version 2) | ecosystem: Environmental > Aquatic > Deep subsurface > Groundwater... | reverse complement strand
ACACCTTTGATAGCCCCAATATCGGTGGAGTTAACCCCCTAAAATCTCATAACCGGCAACTTTCACTGGGTCCACTGAAAAAGCAAGATGGGTTCATTGAATATCGGCGGTGGCACCGGCAGCCCCTCCGCCGGATCCGTAATCTCGATGACGTGGCGGCCGACGTGCCGGCGGACCAGTTCGGCCGGCTTCCCTTCGACCAGGAGGCGTCCTTGGTCCACGATGATCAGCCGGTCGCAGAGGCGGGAGGCCTCGTCCATGTTGTGGGTCGTCAGCAAAATGGAAAGCCCGCCCGCCCTGAGCTCCTCCAGACGCTCCCAGACCTGGTGGCGCGACTGGGGGTCGAGGCCGGTCGTCGGTTCGTCGAGGATGAGGAGCTCCGGCCGGTTGAGGAGCGCCCGGGCCATGACGAGGCGCCGGATCATCACGCCCGAGAGGTCGACCGCGCGGGAGTTTTCCCTGTGGTCGAGGGCCATGAAACCGAGGAGCTCCCGGGAGCGCCTCGTCGCCTCGGCCGCGGGGATGTTGAAGTAGCGGGCGAAGACTTCGAGGTTCTGGAGGACGGTAAGGTCCGGATCGATGTTGTTCTCCTGCTGGCAGACGCCGATCCGGGACTTCACGGCGCGCGCCTGCCGGGTGATGTCGAGGCCCAGCACGTGGAGCGTTCCCCCGCTCGGTGGGGAGAATGCATAGACCATCCGGATCGTGGAGGTCTTCCCCGCCCCGTTGGGGCCGAGGATCCCGAAGCACTCCCCGGCGGCGACCGAAAAGGAGAGGTCGTCAACGGCGACGAGCGAACCAAAGGTCTTGCGGAGGTGTTCCGCCTCGATGACCGCGTTCAACGGGCTGTCGCCTTTTTTGTTTCTAAAAAGGGGATTGCGTAGGGCCCCTCCCGGATGAAGGCTACCGAAGGTTCAACGCCCTTTTTCCGGTAATCGGCCACGGCAAAACGGAGGGCGGTTTCAACCATCTCCCGGACCGTCGGGACGGGGCTGCACGAACCCTCCTCCGCCAGGCAGTCGAGGCCGCACCGTCCGGGGAGCCGATCGTACGTCTCCCGCGGGATCGTGTGCGTGCAGTAGAAAAACCGCTCCTCGTCGATCTTCCGGAAGACCTTTGCCCACATCTCCGGCTCCCACTGGTCCTTCGTGAAGCGCCAGCCGGGCGCCTCGATCATTTTCAGGTAGCGGTCCGCCCCCTGGATCTTGAGCATGTGGAGGAGGCTCTTGTATTCCAGCCCGCCGATCGGCTCCGCGTCGCGGTTGTCGGTGGCGAGGATCATGATTCCTCCTTTCTTGATCGCCGGGAGGGCGTTGTGGGCCGCCTTCACCGCCTGGTAGTGGTTCCGGCCGACGTAGCCGCCGTGGGTGAGGATAATGTCGTACTCCCGCTCCACCGGGACGGAGACGGTTTCCCGGATCAGGTTGCCCGCCGCCTCGTGGGCCGCCTCGAGATCCCCGGCGAAGACGCCGGTCAGACGCATGTCGCGGTCGAGCGTCGTGTTCACGATAAAATCGACGCCCACCGTCCGCGCGATTGCGAGCGACTCCTCGTGGCAGGGGTTCCGCCGGAGGATCAGGTTCTGCGCGAACGGGGATTCAAGGAAAGCGGGGCTGTGGAACTTCTCGATGGTCCGCTTGTCGACGAGGCCCGGGCAGATCGCCTTCCGTCCGCCGGAGAGCCCCGCCATGAAGTGGCTCTCCACGAGACCCGTGGCGATCCGGAGGTCGGCCCAGAAAAAGGCGCTGTTCACGAAAACATCCCCGCCGGTCGGGCTCTTGCCGATGAAGGTGAGCGAGGGGAGCGCCTCGCAGTCGTGGTCGATCACGGGGTAGTCCCGGAGGAGCTCCTCGCCCAGAATTTCGACCCGTTCGGCTTGGGTGCTCGGCCGGTGCATCCCGTTCCCGATGACGATCGTGATATTTCCGCGGGAGATTCCCTCCGCCTCCAGCCGGTCCAGCAGCGGCCGGAGGAGACCGTTCTCCCCGCAGTAGGGGACGGGCCGCGTGATGTCGGAGACGGTTACCGCGACAGTGAGTACCGCCGCCGGTTTCTTTTTGTTCCGGATGATCTCCGCAAGCGGCGGGCAACCGATCGGATGCGACAGGGACTCTTCATAGGCGGCCCGCGGGTCGGAAATGAGCGGAATCTCTTTCATGCCGAGGATGACGCAATTCGGCGGAACGCGGATGTCAAGCCGGTACCGGCCATAATCGACCGGGATCTCTCTCCAGTCCGTTAAGTCGATCTGCTGTGCGATTTTCTGGATCTCGGATTGCATGTCGGTCTCCGGGTAAGAATGATAGCATTTTTTATGCTGGGAAATACGTTCTGAATCTACCCGGAAGGGAGGAACCTGTCAAGCCCGAACTGCCGCCGTGGCTGCCCGCTGCGAATGGCCGGTTGCAATTCCCGAACCGTTGCGGTATGGACATGCAACTCTTTTCTTCTTTCCATGCAGATCGTGAGGCGTCTATGAAAGTAAAGTGTATGGGTGCGGCAAGAACGGTGACCGGCTCCTGTTACATCCTGGAGGCGGCCGGCCGAAGGTTTGCGATCGACTGCGGGATGCATCAGGGGAACGCGGAGATCGAAAAGCGCAACTGGGATATTGACATCTACGATCCCCACACGATCGAATTCATGCTGATGACGCACGCCCACATGGACCATTCCGGGCTTCTTCCGCGTCTCGTCCAGAAGGGGTTCCGCGGCAAGGTTTACATGACCCCGCCGACCGCGGATCTCCTCAAGATCATGCTCCTCGACAGCGCCCACATCCAGGAGATGGAGGCGCAGTGGAAGAGCCGCAAGCGTCTCCGCCATGGGGATGCGGACGCCATCCCTCTCTATACCCAAAAGGACGCGATGGAAACCTTTCCGCTCTTCTCCGCCGTGACCTACGGCGAAGCCTTCTCGCCGGCCCCCGGGCTCACCGTAACCTTCCGGGACGCGGGCCACATCCTCGGCGCGGCGATGGTGGAACTTGCCGTCCTGGAGGATGGGGCGCCAAGCCGCGTCGTCTTTTCCGGGGACATCGGCCGGCCGGCCCAACTCCTGATCCGGGACCCGACGGCGATCGCGGAGGCCGATTTCCTCTTCATGGAATCGACTTACGGGAACCGGAACCATAAGGACGAGGCGGACAGCCAGAACGAACTCGCCGAGGCGATCGCCTACAGCTACGCGCGGGGCGAGAAGGTGATCATCCCGGCCTTCGCCGTGGGGCGGACGCAGGAAATGATCTATTCTCTCCATCTGCTGGCAAAGGGAGGCCGCCTGCCCGCCGATATGCCTGTCTTCGTGGACAGCCCGCTCGCGATCCAGGCGACGGATATCTTCCGAAAATCCCGGGAGTACATGGATGGGGAGACGAAGGCCCTTCTCGCCAAAGGCGAAGACCCCCTGACCCTCCCCGGGCTCCGCTTCACCCTGACGACGCAGGAGTCGATGGAGATCAATGCCGTCCGGGGACCGGCCGTCGTGATTTCCGCGAGCGGGATGGCCAATGCGGGCCGGATCAAGCACCACCTTCGCCATAACCTCTGGCGCGAGGGGGCGAGCATCGTCTTCGTAGGCTTTCAGGCGCAGGGGACGACGGGCCGGAAGATCGTCGACGGAGCGAAGAAGGTGCGCATCTTTAATGAGGAGGTTGCCGTCCGGGCGAAGATCTTCACGATCAACGGCTTCTCCGCCCACGCGGGTCAGAGCCAGTTGCTCGACTGGATCGGCCGCTTCAAAACAACGAAGATGCGTCTTTTCCTGATCCACGGCGAATACACCGCCCAGCAGGAGCTGGCTGGACTCATCCATAGCCGCTTCGGGATCGATGCCGCGATTCCCGACTATCTCGAAGAGATGACGCTGGCGCCGGGACGTGAACTTGCCAGTGTGGCGTATCCCGAGAAAGCGACGCCGCGGATCGACTGGGGTTTCCTCATTGCCGAGATGGAGACGAGACTCGCCCAGCTTCAAGACCGACGCGGAAAGGTAGAGGGGAAGGCCTGGGTGGAGCAGACCGAGCTCCGCGACCGCCTGCTCGAGGTGAACCGGAACCTCACAGGGATCATCTCGGAGATCTAATTCATCCGGTAGCGGAAGGTCGCGGTCACGTGGAGGCGAGAGAGGTTGAAGGCCCCCGGCAGCGGCGCGAATGGCGAGGCGGCCCGGACGACGGCGAGCGCCCCCTCGTCGAGGATCGGACTTCCGGAGGAGGAGGTGATGTAGTAACCGGCCAGGGCGCCGCCGGCGTCGATTGTGAAACGGATCACCGCGTTTCCCTCCCGCTTTTCGGAGAGGGCCTGCGGCGGGTAGGACCAGAGGCCCTCGATCTTTCGGCGAATCTGGAGGAGATAGGATTCGTAACGGCCGCCGGGGTTTTGCAGGGCGACCGAATCCTCGCGGTAGCCAGTGGTTGCCGTCGTACGGGCGGCCGGCGCCGCCGGCTTGGGCTCGCTCTGGGCCGAAGCCGGCGGCGGTTCGACTTCCGTTGGCGTCTTTAGTTCGACGTTCATCACCTTCTCGGGTCGCGGGCCGCCCGTTATGTCGATGCGGGCCGTCAGGGCGATGACCAGCGCATGGCCTGCAAGCGAGGCCAGAACAAAAGGGATGAGAAATTTCTTCGCCGTCATGGGTCTTCGAAACCTCCGTCATTCAGACAGGACGGATGATGGCGGAATTCGAGAGAAAAGTCAAAGGAGGAAAAGGCGGCGATGTGGCAGGGCGCCCCAAAAAAGGGGCGTCGTCTCCATTCTCTTTGGGTGTGAAACGGCGGGTCGTGAAGTAATTTATGGAAACGTTGCTGGAAACCGATGAGCGTTGGATGCGGACCGCTCTTGCGGAGGCCGGACAGGCTCGTGAGGCCGGGGAGGCGCCGGTCGGGGCGGTGATCGTCCGCAACGGTGAACGGCTCGCCGCCGCCCACAACCAACCCATCGCGCTGCACGATCCCTCGGCCCATGCCGAGCTTCTGGCCATCCGCCGGGCGGCCGTCGCCGTCGGAAATTACCGCCTCCCGGGGACGACGCTCTATGTAACGCTCGAACCCTGCCTGATGTGCGCCGGCGCGATCCTCCACGCCCGGATCGATCGGCTCGTCTTCGGCGCCGCCGATCCGAAGAACGGCGCCGTGGTCAGCCTCTATCGCCTGTTCGATGACCGGCGGTTCAACCACGCCGTCTCCGTTACAGAGGGGGTCCTCCGGGCTGCATGCGGCGAAATTTTGAGTGGATTTTTTCGCGAAAAGAGGCTAACATCGCCGCCGTAATGTGGCCGCAGCATTGGGGCGCTTCCGTTCGCCCTGAGCTGCGAGTCTGTCGAGCAGTCGAAGGGCAGCCATTCATGGTTCGACAAGCTCACCACGAACGGCCAATTGTTCTACCAGTTTTTTTACAGGCACTAAGGAGAAGGAAAAGGGGTAAAGGCTTGCGGGAGGGACGCGTCATGGATCTGAAGCGGATTCCGCAGGAGATGAAAAGGTTCCAAGATCCGGAGAGGTACCGAAGTGGTCGTAACGGGATCGACTCGAAATCGATTTGGGGGCCAAAAGCCCTCACGGGGGTTCGAATCCCCCTCTCTCCGCCAGATGGGCAGGGCGTTCGGCAAAGGCCGGACGCCCTGTTTTCGTGCGTGACATCTTTTTGGCGGACCATAAACGAAAAAAGAGGATGACGATGGGACTCTATTCAGACAGGGCGGGACGGATCGACAGCGAGAACGCGTTCAAGATGGGACCTTTGATCCGCCTCCTCGAAGAGCAGGGGCGGGATGTGGTCCGGTGCAACATCGGCGAGCCCGATTTCCCTGTTCCCGCCTTCATCAAGGAGGAGGTCAAACGCCAGATCGACCTGGATAACACCCATTACTGCGATCCGCAGGGGATCCCCTCCCTCAGGGCGGCCATCGCCAGGCAACTTTCGGAAACACGGGGGATCCGCGCGGAGGCGGAACGCGTCGTCGTCTTTCCGGGGGGAAAGCCCCCCATCGGCCTGTGCCAGCAGACCTACTGCGGTCCGGGGGACGAGGTGGTCTATCCCAGTCCCGGTTTCCCGATCTACGAATCCTTCATCCCCTATGTCGGCGCCACGCCGGTTCCCCTCCATCTGAAAGAGGAGAACGCGTTTTCCCTCTCCGGCGAAGAGTTGGAATCCGTCCTGACGGAAAAAACAAAGATGATCTTCCTCAATTTTCCCTCCAACCCGACGGGAGGGGTCGCCTCTCCGGAGCAGCTTCAGGAGATTGCCCGGGTGATCCGCGCCCGGTGCCGAGAGGATGTCCGCATCTTTTCCGACGAGATCTACGAGCATATCCTGTTCGACTCCCACCGCCATCACAGCATCCTCTCCTGTCCCGGCATGGAGAAGAACACGATCTTAGTGAGCGGCGCCTCCAAGAGCTTTGCCTGGACGGGCGGCCGGATCGGTTGGGCCCTGTTTCCGACACGGGAGGAGGCGGAGGTCTTCAAGAACCTCAACATCAACTACTTCTCCTGCACCGCCGCCTACAACCAGGAGGGGGTGCGCCTGGGGTTGGAATCCCCTGAAGGTCCGGTCGCGATCAAAAAGATGGTGGAGATCTTCCAGATGCGCCGCGACCTGGTCGTGGAGGGGCTAAACGCCATTCCAGGGATCCGTTGTCTGAAGCCGAAAGGGACCTTTTACGTCTTTCCCAATGTGGAAGGGGTCTGCCGCAACCTCGGCATCATGGAGGCTTTTGAAACCCTTCCGGAGGAGATCCGGGAGAAAACGAGCCCCTCGACTCTGCTGCAGATGTTCCTGCTGTTCGTGCACGGGGTGGCGACGCTGGACCGGAAATCGTTCGGCCGGATCGGCGCGGCGCCGTTTCACTACCTGCGGCTTTCAATCGCCACCGGCACGGAGGAGCTGAAGAAGGGTGTGGGGCGGATTGCGGCCGCCGCCGCGGATCGGGAGGGGTTCCAGCGCTTCTTCGCCGCCGGGGAACATTTTTTTTAGAGACTGTTGAAAAGTTCCTTTGCAGGCTGTTCAAAGTTTGTCCCGTACTGGATAAGGGATGCCCAGATGCAAGGCGCCCGACATCCTGAGCCGTGAGGCGTACTTTTAGGTACGTTGAACGGCGAAGAATGAGGGAAGCTTGAGCAAATGGGCTTTTTCAGCAGCCTGTTAGAGCCACACAAGAATGCCGACAACGGCGATCAATACTGCCGCCAGCCCGAGACAGCCGGACGGTTCCGGTGCCTTTGAAACCTGTGAGGGCGGCACCGAAGGTGACGGAGCTTCAATCGTGACGTTACTCTCCGGCGTCCACAATTCGGGATTCACAAAGGACTTGGTCACAACGCGGAACTTCATGTCGCGCTCTCGGCAATACGCTTCGCCCGCCGCCAGTTTCCGCGCCGTGTTTGCATCCCGGAAAAGGTGTTCCCCTTTGACTTCCCGGATTTCCTTCTCTCCGCCTGCAATCTCGACAAGGAAGTCAGGTTCGTAGCGTCCTTGTCCGCCCCACCATTTTCGGTAGGGAATCCGCAAACCATGATGTCGCGTCCACTTCAAGACAATCGGGTCGCAGTCGAGTTCGCTCATGTACTGAACTTCCCAGTACGAATCGAACCACTCGCCCCCCTCGCTGCGTGTGCTCTTCTTCCAGCCCTTGGACCAGCCTTGATGATAATGGCCCATTACTTCCGCCTCGTGATGACCTTGAAGACCATTTCCCGTGTCCGGCAAAACGCTTCTCCTGCCGCCAGTTTTCGTTGCGTGTCCGCGTCGGCCAGCAAATGACCGCCCTTGACCTCGTGGAGTTCTTTTTGCCCGTCCTCGCGTTCAACAATGAAGTCCGGGTTGTAGCGGCTCCGCTTGCCGTCGGCCTTCGTGTAGGGGATCCTCAGTGAGCGGCAACGCTCCCAGCGCTTGACCGTCACGTCGGCGTCGAGCAGAAGCATATAGTCCCGTTCCCATGTGGAATCGTAGGGTTCGCTTTCGCGCGTCCCGCGTTTGAGGTCGTGCAGTATCCCTTTCTCGCTCATGTTTCCGGTGGCTTGTCGAGGATCGCCTTCAAGAGTTCCCGCCGGTCAAACACTCGGCGGACGTAGTGCAGACTGTCTTGCAGGAAAAGCAACTGGGATTCCGTCCCGCACTGCCCGACCGTCTGGCCTCCAAGGAATTTGTCGCTGACGTGGCCCAGCAGAACCTTGTAGATCACGGCCCGCCCGCTCATGGGGAGACCGTTGTTGAACAGAACTTCGACGGTCAAATCGAAAAGTTGGTCGCAAAGTTCTTTCTGCCGCTGATCAAGCGGAATGGTCTCTTTCGGGGGAATGAACTCCGCCGACGGTTGCTTTTCCGCGTCCGAATAAGCAACCGTCGTCACGAAGCCCGTCCCGGTCAAATCGCGCTCGCTTTCGCCGGTGCGCTCCTCGCGCGTCACGGCTACTTGTTCGCGCGGATACTGAACGCCGGCAAGGTATTCGGTCCAGTCCTGACCCAACGGTTTGTCTTCAAGCTCCTCCGGTTCCGGCAATTCGATTTCCTCACCTTCGTCCTGCGGTTCGGGAATCTCGATTGCGTCTTCGCTTGCGTCCACTTTCTCGGGTTCTTCCTCGTCTTTCGAGGCAATCACAAAGGTCTTGAGGCCGAGTTCTTCCTCAAGAACCCGCTTCGCATTGTAAGCGTCCTTGATACTGACGGCCACAACGAACAGGATCGGACGGTATCGCCCGCCTTCCTGTGTCTCGTAGCGCCGCCATTTCACTTGTCCGCCGATCTTCTCGCTCTCCGCCGATTGGACAACCTTGCCCCCGGCTCGTTTGACCTGCTCCATCCAGCGGCGTTTCGCCATTTCCAACTGCTGGCGAAGCGGCTTCGGACTCGTGACCCATTTGGTCGCCGGAATCTGCTTCGCGTCAATTTCCTCCCACGGCACTTCTTCAACCCGGACAACCTGGCCGGTCTCCGTGTCCGTGTAGGTGAGTTCCACCGTCTTGATATTCGGTTGGCACACGTAAACCGTCTTGATGATCCCGTCTTTGACCGCCTCCTTGATTCCGTAAAGGCAGATCATCCGGCTTCGCGGACTCTCTCCGTCCGCGCGGTCGGGCGTCGCGGTCGTATCCACGCGCATTACCGTCTTCCCGGACTGCGAGAACAGGTCAAGAATCTCGTCGTACTTAGGGGCAACGGTGTTGTGCGCCTCGTCGTTGAAAACGGCAATCCGGCCAAGGTGGTTCAGGATCACGCCAAGATTCTCCGCACCCTGGCCGCTCGACGTGTAGAGCTGGTGAATGTTGCCCAGTGTCACGGCGGCGCTTCGGATACCCGCGCTTCCGGCCCCCGGCTGGAGAACGTGCAAAGTCATGTCATGCACGTAATGCGCGAATTCCGGCGGGAACAGGTTGAACCGCCGCCATACGGAATCATCCCGGCTTGGCTTCTCGAAGTCGGTCTTCAACCGCTCGCGCACGATGGTATTCGGCGACAGCAAGAGGAAAGACCGCACCTCGTGGCAAACTCGCAGATACGCCATGATCGCCGCAATGATCGTCGTCTTGCCGCCGCCCGTGACCACGTTCAACAACAGGTCTTTCCATCCTGCATCGCGCGGCTTCAACAGTTCATTCGTGAAGATCGCGCGAAGTACGGCGTCCCGTTGGTGCGGCCAAAGGGATTGATACTTGCCCGCCGGGGACTCCACCGCCAGGTGCAACAGGTAATCCCGGACGCGGTCGGGCACCGCCGGGCTCCGGAACGATCCGGCCACCCAGTTCTGATACGTCTTCAGCGTTTCGCCGTAGAACGAGTTGAACATGTGTCCACTCTCATGTGTCGATGTGATCCTGCTTCGCCGCCCAAATGGTCAGGAGCAGTTCGGTGTTATCAAGAAGTCTGTACTCCGGCGTTCGCCCACTTAGTTTGGCGCTCCTCTCCAGAATAATCGGCACCCCTTCTCCGCGCTTATCCATCATGTGGGGCCGGTGTTGAGCCAGTCCGGGATCGGGGATGGGACAGCGAGCCAAGAGACTGCTGATGGTTTCGTTTCGCGATGATTGACGATAAGGGAGGCTTTCGATGGTCATCGTATTGGGTATGGTCCCTGGAGAATAGATTTCCAGCCGATCGGCAAACATCCGAAGACGGATTTTCGAGCCATGAATCGAATAGTCGCGGTGCGCCACGGCGTTCACAACCGCTTCAAAAACGGCGGTCATGTCGTATTGGGGAAGGTCGGTGCGCCCCAAGTCCTTTCTGGCCGCGACCTTCATATTCTTCCTTACGAAGGCGCAAGCGTTCATGATCTGGTCGTTCAGGGGGCCGGACACGTCAGCAGCGTCGAGTTGATAATTCGTGTCGTCCTCCGAGAAGATCGTTGTGCCCCGATAAGCCACGGTCTGTACAAACGCATTGGACATCCACTGACGCGGCTCTCGTGTCGCCATGAGAATGCCTGTGACCGTCGGACGAATCGCTCCGTCTTCGTCCTTCCTCGCCATTCCGAGCTTGATCAGAATGTCCTCATCTTTGCCGCTCAGACTCGAACCGGTAAAACCACGCCACAACGCCGGGTCCAAGTCGTCAAGCCGACCGGCGGACACGATTTGCTCGTCGAAACGAATGAGCCGAGTCTGACTGCGTTGTTGAAACAGCCGGGCCAGGTAATCCGGTGGCATCTTGCGCTTCGAACTTCCCTGTCTATAGAAGTAACCACCGGGACTTTCGTGAACGAACAGACTGCGAGCCACTTCCACCTTGAGGACGGCTCTTGGCGTCCCGGCACTGTCGGGCAGTTCCAAGCGGAACGACCGGAAAACCACGGGCGGCTTGATACTGTCGCTGCAAACCTCAAACACATACCGCTCCACAGCCTCCAGCTTCTCCAACGGAATGCCGTCAATGTCCCGCGTTTTGTCGTCCACACCGAGGACAAGAACCCCGTCGTGGGTATTGGCAATGGCCGCGATTTCGTCGGCGAGGTTCTCCTGCCTTGGATCGGATACTTGGTCGCCCTTGAAACGAACGACCTTCAATTCCAACGATGTATCTTCCCCAAGGCGAATCTGTCGAAGCAGTTCCTCTACACTATCGAACATGACTTCCCTCCAGTGCTATGCGGCGGTAGCGCTGCTCGAACGCCTTTTCGCCGCCTTCCATGACATCGCAGATGGTCCGTCTCACACGCTTCTCCTGAAGGCTTCCCATGGCTTCCGGATATGTCTGGCCGCCCCGTGGGGGCGTGGTCAAGGCAATGACAAATTCGGCATCGCCGTTCACAACGATATTGGCGTTGTGAGTGACAACAATGACCTGCCTGCGCCGTTTGATTTCACGCAGTTGGGTTACGATCAAATCGTATATGAGGTGATTGTCAAGGTCGTCTTCCGGCTGATCGAGAATGAGCGGCTCGTCGCCATACGAAAGCAGGAAAGCCAATAGCGCGGCGGTCTTCATGCCCGGTGAACCCTCTTGAATCGGTCGGAATGCCTGACGATCGGTCGAAGTGCTGTACTCGACATCCAGAGAATCTTCAGGGAACCAAACATCGAGTCGGTCCAATGCCTCGGGCGGCAACTTGGCAAGCAGGCTGGTCGCGAACCGCCTGTCCGCCACCTGTGCATGCTGTGGGGTGCGGACGATTTCCCTGATGGTGCGCTTAATCGTCGCCAAACGCTGCTCGATGTCGGCGGCGTCTGGATTGTCACGGTATATGTCTCCCAGCAACCCTTCGCCGTCTGGCGACCCAATGTCCTTCTCGTACCGGCCAGTGTCGCACTGAATCAGCCGGCGAAACTCGGCTTCGACCGTCTCCTTCGCGCCATACGGAACGACTGAAATCCGCACATACGGATTGCCTTTCAGTACGGCGTGGAGAAACGTTCGCCTCTTTTCCGTGATCTCACGACGCAGCACGGCCACTCGACTAAGGCATGCGCCGGCTTGTTTGTCAAATTCCACGATCTGATTCTTGCGCCCTTCCAAATCCCTGATCTGCTTCTCAACCGACTGGCGCCGTTGAACGAGGACACCGTATCCGGACGGGTCGGCCACCCCTTCCTTTTTCAGGCGTTCTTGGAGCGCATCGTAAGCGCGAATCGCATCATCGGTTGCGGTCTTCCATGCGGATGTCTCCTTTTGCCTTCGCCAATCGGTAACAACACCGTCTGCCCGCTCGGCCAGTGCTTTGACCTGCGCAGCGATCTCCCCGGCCGACTTCACAGTCTTCCGAACCAAGTCAAGCAAACCTGCATCCGCCGTGTCGGCCTTGTCGAAACTCGTGTCATCCAAGGTTTCCGGGCCGATCTCCGCGGCCATTTCACGTAAGCGGTGTCCGACATCGCCCAACCCCGTTTCCCAAGCCTCGACCTCCTGAAGTTGACGGCGTCTTTTTTGCAGAGTCTTGAGAGTTTCGGCATGCCCGGATTGCTCGAAAAGCGCCAACTTCCGTTTCATGTCTTCGAGTTCGCCTTTCAGCCGCGATTCCTCAGTCAACCCCGTCTCGATCTCCCGTATCCGGGCGCGCAGCGACAGGTATTGATTCTCTTCGGCGTTCAGGCGTTTCTTCCAGGACGCATGATCAACCTCCGGTGCGTCGTTGATGATATTCAGCAAGGCAAGAGGTGTGCGCGCCAAATGAAAAATCTGTTTCTGACTGTACATTCGCACTGGAAAACGCTGCCGGATGTCGCCTTCCGCGCGTTTCCAGCCTTGGGCGGTCCGCTCCTCAATAGGTTCCAGCGATCCGTTCGGATCCCATTGAATACGATAGGACGATCCGTCTTTGCGATATACGGCACGGATGGCGGCATCATTGGTCAGGAGGCCGGCTTCCTCGCGATCCACGTACACCTGGCCGTACTTCTCGAAATCGACCTTCAAGGCATCCGGCAGTTCATTGTCGCGTCGCAAGGCCAATCGAAGAAACTCGACCAAGGTGGACTTGCCCGTTCCGCGTCCCCCGATCACCGCATTCATCCATGGATTCAGACGCAATGTGAAAGGATCGGGTTTGCCGATGTAGCGCGCCTGGGATATTTCGATGGATTCGATGACCATCTCCGCATGCTCATTGGGATGGCCTGTTGCCATATCGGAACGCAGGACAGAAAGAGAGCCGTCCAGTAGCGCCAATCGTAACCCTTCGATGTCGGGGGTTCCCATTTTCACCCAGGTGAAGCGACTGCCGGGATACTGTTGCCCCGGATTGCCGGTCGGATGGTGTGCGTCTGAGCCGAGAACTTCCGTCCACGATCGCTTCGCCTCCGCATATGCCTGCGGCTTTTGAAATGTCTTGCCCACCACTTCCATCGCGAAAAGCTGTTCGCATTCCAGTGCCTGCTTCAGGGTCGGTCCCGTCAACTTGAACAGCCCGTTGTCCGCATCGACATGTGCGGGGATGGCGATACCGCCCGTCTTGGCAATCTCATCGACCACCTCGATCAGAGGTTTCTGCGTGACTGCATCGCTCAGACCCTTCTTCGAATTGTCAAATCCGACTGCGCCAAGCAGGCTGTCAATATCCGCCGTTGTCTTGTCCGTCCTGAAAACGGCAAGCACATGGATTCCTCCATTGACGGAAAGCTCGACGCCCGGAAACAGTTGGATAAGCCTGTAACCATCCGGTCTTTCCTTTTCCAGGTCGCTCAATGCCTGCTTTAGCGGGTTAATCCACGCGCCGGTATTGTGATCGGTGACGGCAACACAGTCAATTCCGGCCCGCATGTAGTCGAGCAGCCATTCCCTCGGCTGACACGATTTCAGTTGCGCTTGCTGCGGTCCTTTCCCGTAGTCGTCGGACTTCGGCGTGTGGGCGTGCAAGTCGCATTTCCACCACCGCGCGCCGCTCCATTCCCATGTCGTGCTCATGTTCGTTTGCCTCCCAACTGCCGGTTCACCGCGTCCATGTCAAACCGCTCGGGATCGTAACCGTCTTCCAGCCATTCCAGCAGTTCCTTTTGTTCCGCGGTCTTCTTCGGCGCTTTCAATGCCTCCAGAATGTTCATGTAGCCGGGGAAACTGCCGCAGTCTTCCGGCGGGCACGCCCGCGCGCCGGCCAAACACACCGGATAGTTCGTTTGCGGGTCAATCGGTAGCATCTTTTCGACCACGATCTCATGTTCCCAACCGTCGCCGAAGTCGTACTCATAGAGCAGTTTCTGTCCCTTGCGCACAAGGACTGCTCCCACGAAGGCCATATTCTCGTTCTCAGCGGTATCCAGACCCGATCCAAACTCGCGCAACGGTGGACCGAATCCCCGTCGCGGAACGCGAAAAGCATGCATGTGGCAGTTGTACCAGCCCATCGTGATCTGAATCACATCGTGCAATTGTCCGAGAGTGAAGTTGTCGGGCAACACCACCCGCCGCCAGATCGAGGGCCGGATGTATCGCAATGCAACTTTGAACTGAATCGCCTTCGCAGCAGGCGGAACCCACATCATCTTCGGCCCCCGCTTCTTTGCCATTTTCTTCTCCTTCGATCTCAGTTTTGATGCCGTCCTTATCCCAAACAATTGCAACACAGGCCTGCGCTATTCAGCCCGACGTTCTTCCAAACCGCCGCGTTCTCCTTGCAAAGCGCAATACTCACGTTCCTATCTCGTTTACGGATAGCGTCAATAATCGTCTTGAACATTTTTTGCCGCTTTTCCGGCGGATACCGCAACTTGCCCGCCTCGGCAACCAGACTGCCGTTGATCTTGAGCAACCGCGTATCGGGGAAACGGTCTTCGATGTGCCGGATCAAGCCCGTAGCCGGACGATACTCTCCAATCGTGATCCGAGAAGGCGATACAAACGCGAATATCTGATCAACCAACGCCTTGTAGTCAGCTTCCCATGTTGAATACTCGAACACTGGATCAATCCGCAACCGCACTTCATACCCCGCGTCCTGAACCTTCTTCGCCGCTTCCAGCCGTTTCATCGGGTTTGGCGTTCGGTGCTCCATGTATTCATGGACCTTCGCTGTGTTCACGCTGAAGGAAACAATGGTCCGGCCACCGTGCTCCAGATCGAGCAGGTTCCCGACGCCGTCGCTCTTGGTCAGAAATAACAGCTTCGTGGTTGGAGCCTGTTGCGCCACAAATGGGACGATCTGTTTGCTGAAACCCGTTATGTCATCCACGGCCAGAGGATCGCCAAGTTCGCCAAGGTTCAAAATCCGCAGTGTCGGAGGCGCATTCGACCTCTCAAACGCTTCGATTTCGGCAAACATGCGGGCATAGTTCACAAAGTGGGTGGACACCGGCGCGTTGCGGAAGGTCAGGTACAGGTAGCAGTACTCGCACCAAAAATTGCAGTTGTTATAAGACGACAGTTTGTAGAACTTCGCACATCTTCCCAGCGGATGCTGAAACTGATCAATGAATGAACTCTTACGGTCGCGCAGGACCAGCACATTCCTTTCGTTCTCCAATTTGGCGGTGCCGGAGTGCCCGTTTCCGTTTGGCAAAGACCTCACCCATTTCAGCGGCAATCCCGATTCATCCGCTATTCGCCGCACTTGCTCCCGGTCAGCCCCGCCAGCCAAGGCCCACAATTCTTGGACGAGTGGATGACTCCGGAATTTCGTCACGTTCCTGTCGCTGGGAATTGTGCTTGTTACTTGGTCTCGCGTGATCATGTTCGTTTGCCTCCCGTGAAGGGCTGACGGGAAAGCCATTCAGTGTCATTAAACTTCTTCTTCCCTGATGCCGAGTATAGGGCATCACGTTTCAGCAGTTCATAGATTGCGTATCTGTGCTCCTTCTCCAAGTACTCACCGAATACTGATTCAAGAGAACGCACAATCAGATCTCTACGCTGGAGCCTTGGAGTGGCCCCGAGAACGGTCAACATGGCCTGCTGCAAACGGGCAGGGTCGTGCCTCTCATCTTTCTTGCGAGTGTCAAAGAGCATGTTATCCACGCACTCCTTCTTCAGGAATCGATCCCTTGCACGACACACAGCGTCATTGATCAAAACCAATGCGCCCGGATACCGTGATCCAAACAACAACCAGTATTTTGGAACCTTGTGCGCGTACTTCTCCTTCACAGGATAACAGCAAACACCTTTGAAGAACTGCGCCATACACTTCATGTATTCATGGACACAAGCCTGCTCCATCTCGGAGAATGCCAGATCGCTCGACACGATTTTCCGCCAGTAGTCTCCACCGGCAATCTCGTCAACCTCCTCTGGAGACATTGTGTTCTTAACCTCATCCTCAGAATCGTCACCCTCGTCATTGTCTGACGTCTCCTTCTTGGTAAGGCCCAGGGCAGCGCGTCCATTGCGAACAAGCGACGGTGCGTGGAAGTTCATCAGGACCTCCACACTCGTGCCTGAATCAAGGTGGCGATAGATGGACGCCAGCAAAGAGAACTTGAGGGGCTTGAGGCCGTAGGGATCGATGTATACGAAAACGGAGTGCGTTCGAGCCAATCTATTGATGTCCGCAATAGTCTTCTCAAACTCTTGGTGAACTGGCCGACAGAGCGAGCCGAACTCCCGAACATTCTCTTCAAGTTGACAGAATAGGGCTTTCCGTTCCTCCGCAACAAGTGCCTCGACTTGCTTGCCTTTGTCTGCCCAAACCTTGATCGCTTGAGCAATAATTCGAGGAGATCCGTCTGTCCCATCATCGAACCGTCCCTTACCAGCAAAGCAGTCAACGATCACAACCGGTCGCCCCATGCTGCACACTTTCGGCAAATAGGGCGTCAAGTAGTAGCCAAGGATCATATCCTTGTACTTGGACCATTCCCGTTTTTTGGCAAAGAAATCCTTAACCATACATCTCTCATGCAAACGCCTCAGCGATGCGTCCTTACCGGTAGGATGCAATCGCCGAACGCGCCGTTTCTATTCCACCTTTAGCTTCATCGCCTTCATGCCTTCGCCGCCAAGATCGTCCTGCACTCGGCAGGCTATCGTGATTTCCGCCCCCGGCTCTACGTGCTCGAACGTGTATTTGACGGTCGTGTCGCCCTCGAATCCGCTCTCGCCTTTGCCCTTCTTCTCCTTCCGGCAAAGCTGGTAGCCCTGCGTCGCGGAGAAGATGCCGTCCCGGAAATCGAAGTCCCATTGCACGTTGACGATCTTGCCGCCGGTGTTCATCGAGCGGGCTTCCGATACATCGAAACGGTAATGCCGCGCGCCCATCCGCGTGACGCCGATTCGCGGAATGTCCGGCGGCAGGATGAACGCGAAGAAATCCTTGTACTTGTCGTGCTTCTTCGTGACGTGCGCCTTAAAGTCGTCCCCGGCCAGCGGCCAGAGGCGCAGTTTGATGAACTGAATCGGCTTTGCCTCGCCCAGTTTCATGACCTGTTCGGCGTAGGCCCGCGCCTTCGGGTCCACGCCCCAGCCGATCATGACCGCCTGCCGCTCCTCCGGCTTCCGGGTTTTCATGACCGCCTGGGCAAAGTTCTTCACGTCCGTTGCCGTGATCACGTCCGTCTCTTTCGGCCCGGCCACCCAAAGCAGTTCATGGGCCTTCACGCCCTGAATGTTCGCATCCGCGCCAGTCCACTTCCGCGCACCGTAGCAGGCCACGACGAACGCCCGGAACTCTTCGGCGGACAGTTTTGTCAGCCGGTTGATCTCATAGATGCCCCAGTGTTCAACCGTGTAGCCGGTCAATGGCATGGTCGAGGCTTCGACCGCCTTTTTCTTCGCATCCTCAACGCTCGTGAGGGTTCCATTCTGCACGATTTCTCCGGAGTCCAGTTCGCTGGCAGTTTTATCCTTCTTCATCTTCTTTGCCGCCCGCTTGATCTCCTCCAGGTTCGGCGCGAGAATACGGGCAATCCGGTCCGCCGTGAGCGCAACCGCTACGCGCGAAATGTCGGAAGCGATCCATCGCCGGCCCGTCTTCTGAGCAACCGTAACCGTCGTGCCGCCTCCCGTGAAGAAATCGGCGACGACATCGCTTCTGTTCGTAGACGCCGTGATGATGCGTTCGAGAAGTGCTTCGGGTTTCTGTGTGGGGTAGCCAATTTTCTCCAGAGCATGGGCCGCCACAGGCGGAACATCAGTCCAAATCGATTGAAGAGGTGTCCCGCTGATACTATCACGAAAGCGTTTGAAGCGGGGGATGCCGCCCTCTTTCTCGGGCCAGTAGATGAGTCCTTTTGAGTCGAGGAGGTCGAGCATTTGCTGCACGGTCCTGTCCCCCTTTGTCATTCCAATCGCTTCGAAAGCGGCAGTTGGAACCGCCCAGTGTCTTCCTTTGTCTGATGGGTTGATGCCTCGCCACGGTTTGCCCGAGTCGCCGTTGCGCAGTCCCGCGGCAGTCAAGTTGTCGGCCATGAATCGCTTCCCAGTTGTCGGATCGACAGTCCTATAGAACTGCGCAATATACTCCTCCGAGTATTCTGCAAGAACTCTGTTCCACGTGGGATGTGGACCGGCCGCGTAGATGAGGATGACATCATGTATGTGATTGATCCTCTTCGAATCACTTCTGGCGGCGGTTCTTTGCCATACGATCTCACTCATGAACTGGTCATAACCGAAAAGCCGATCCAGTTCGCATTTCACGTAGTGCGCCGCGTGCCAGTCCAGATGGACGTAGATGCTGCCGGTCGGTTTCAATAGCCGCTTCATCTCGTAGAGGCGTGCATTGAGCCAGATGAGGTAGCCGGGCATGCCGCCTTCCCAGATGTCCGTGAAGGACCGGACTTCGTTCTTGTCGCCGAAGATGATGTTGTAGTTGCGGCCGGAGAAAAATGGCGGGTCAATGTAGATCAGGTCAATGCACTCGCTCGGCAGCATTCGCATGACGTGCAAACAGTCGCCGAAGAAAAGGCGGTTCAGGCCGTTGGGGAAAAGTTCGTCCTTCTCGTACCGCCTCTTGATGCCGGTTTCCACCGTGTCCACGAGTTGGAACGGCAACTCGATGCGCGGGTAATGCTGTTCAAAGCGCCGCTCATGGTCGTAGCCAAGCGGTTCTTCCGCCACCGGCACATGCACGAACCGCGCCGGAATCTTGAAAAATGCCTTCCGTTCCGGCAGAGCCGTCGAGTAAGCCGCTTTGCCTTCTTCAACCTGCATGTCGGATTTCTCAGACACGGCGCTTGCTCTCCTTGATCTTGGGCAAAACGACATCCGCGACGGCTTCGGTGACGATTCGGGCGACAAGTGTCTGCATGGAAACGCCCTCAAGCGCGGCTTTGACCCTTACTCGTTGGTGGACTTCCTCGGGCAAATCTACGTGAATCTTCTTTGTCTGCGCCTTGTCTTTTGTCATCGGCCTTTCTCCATAACGCATCCGCCTTCGCCAAGAGGCTACGGCGGACAAGTAGGTGTTGACTATTGGTAGATTTCTACCATAGAGAAAGCATCAATGCAAGAAATTCATTCCATTTGTTGAAGGCGCGAAGGTTAAAGAGCAGGTGTTGCACCGGAGCTGTCGCCCGCCGCATGGAGGGCCGGGAAAGCGGACTCCGCTCTGCGTAGAGGTAGCCCGCTGAATAGCATAGCCGCCGACCGCCCTGCTTGCATTTTCTTTAAGCGGCATCGTCTTTTTCTAAAGCCCCAGCACCTCGCTCAGGGTGGGGTGTGGGATGATCCATTCTTCGAGCTGCCGGCGATCGAGGCCCGCAGCCATCGCCAGGCTCAGGGGCGCGATCAGTTCGCCGGCCTGATCGCCGGCGATCGTCGCCCCCGCCAGCTTTTCCCGATGGAAAAGGAGTTTGATAAAACCGGAACCTGAAAGCGCGGTGCGGGCGGTGATGTTGGCGGCAAAATCCGCGCGGTGAACTTCGACGGCGATTCCCTTCCGCAGCGCCTCTTCCTCGGTCAGGCCGACCCGGGCGATCTGAGGATGGGTGTAGACGACGGAAGGGACCGCTTCTTCCGGACAGTGGATTTCACGACCGCTGCAGAGACGGGCGGCCAGACCCTTCCCCTGCTGCATGGCCCGATGGGCGAGCATCATCCCGCCGGTAACGTCGCCGACGGCGTAGATCCCGGGGACATTCGTCATCTGTCGCTCATCAACGAAGATTCCCCGCCGGTCATGGCGGATCCCTATAGCGGTTAGCTCCTCCACGCGCAGCCGCGGCTTTCTTCCCGTGCAGATCAGGGCGTAGTCCGCGGAGAGTCCCAGGGGTCCGGCCGGTCGGATTCCGTGGGGATCCTCGTCGCCCTTGCCCGGCGGATGTGCGCCGGAAGGGTCCTGCGCCTGCCGGGTCTCCGCACCGGGCGCATCCGGGACCGCGAGCAGTTGCACCCCCGAACCGGTCTCCCGTATCGTCTCCATCCTCACGCCCGTGTGGACGGCAACCCCCAGGTTTTTCAATTCCCGCGCCAGTAGCGCCGCTGCTTCCCTCTCCTCGCCGGGAAGGATCTGCCCCATCATTTCGATCAGGGTCACCCGGACGCCCAGTTCGGCGAAGAGCGTCGCAAACTCAACGCCGATGACGCTTCCCCCGACGATCAGAAGGCTCCCGGGCAATGTCCGGAGGGACAGAAGGCCGTCGGAGGTCAGGATCCGTTTCGACGGCTGCACGCCGGGTGGCAGGGCGGGTTCCGATCCCCAAGCGATGACGAGATTCCGGGCAGAGAGGCGTTCACGACGATAGTCCGGGGCGGTCCACTCGACCTCGCCCGGGGAGAGGATCCGCCCCTTCCCGCTTTTCATCTCCACGCCGCCCTCCTTCAGGGATTTCTGGACGCCCATCGCGGAGATCTTCACGATCTGTTCCTGGTGCCGTTTCATCGCGGCATAGTCGAAGGACGTATCGGCCGCACGCACGCCCATCCGGCCGAGCTTCTTCAGCTCCACGTAGCGCCGGCTGCACGCCAGGAGGGCCTTGGTGGGGATGCATCCCCGGTGGGTGCAGGTCCCGCCCCACCCCTGCTTCTCGATGATCGCCGCCCTCGCCCCAAGCCTTGCCGCCCGAACCGCCGCCGCATGGCCGCCCGGTCCCGCCCCGATCACCAGGATATCGAATTTCTCCGGCATGAGAGTCCTCCTGTCGTGTATTTTGATATTTATAGAAATAATATCATATATTTTTCATGCAAACAACAACATTTGAGTATTATATTGACAGATAGATCAATAAGCTGTATATTGCCGCCGCAGGGGAGAAAACATGAAAATCGACGAAACCAGCCTGGCCATCATCAAGCACTTACGGGAGGGCAGAAAATCTTATAAAAAGATTGCCGAAGACCTCTCCATCACGGAAAACACGGTGCGGGCGCGGGTCAACCGTCTGACCGAAGAAGGGGTGCTCGATGTCACCGGCCTGGTGGACCCGGAGGCCATTCCGGGGCATCGGTTGGTGATGGTCGGCATCAAACTGGGCACGATGGATCTGGTCAAAAAGGGGGAAGAGTTCAGCCGACTCAAGGGGGTCGTCTCCGTCTGCGTTGTGACGGGGCGGTATGACCTGATCCTGACGGTTCTGCTGAGCGCTACGGATGATCTGCTGGCCTTCTACACGGAGCAGGTATCGCAGATCCGGGACGTTCAGTCCGCCGAGACCTTCGTGGTTTACAAGACCTACAATCTGAAGGTGCCGTACATTCTGTAGAGGGAAAATATGGTCGAGATCCGAAAAACCGTTCTGCATGAAAAACACGTATTCCTTGGCGCCGCAATGGTCGACTTCGGCGGCTGGCACATGCCGCTTCAGTACAGAACTGGAATTGTGCAGGAACATCTCGCGACGCGGAAGGGGGCCGGGATCTTCGACGTGTCCCACATGGGGCAATTCATCTTCCGCGGTTCCGGGGCGCTCCCCTTCCTGCAGCACGTCCTTTCCAACAATGCGGCCGCTCTGGATACCGGTTTTGCGCAGTACACGATGATCCCCAACGACCGCGGGGGCGCCCTCGACGACGCCTACCTCTACCGG
>Ga0210051_1001771_pt1 | contig 21852 bp, 24 predicted proteins | sample CryGey092014_all_FD_185464 | JGI IMG/M metagenome (GOLD analysis project Ga0210051, IMG submission 185464) | Groundwater microbial communities from aquifer - Crystal Geyser CG23_combo_of_CG06-09_8/20/14_all (SPAdes) (version 2) | ecosystem: Environmental > Aquatic > Deep subsurface > Groundwater... | reverse complement strand
TAGGGGATTTAGCGGTGGAAAAGGAAAGTTTTGAATATCTGCCAAGAACAGCTAAACAGAATATAGTTTATGATGATACAATGGTAATTAAGTGGGAGTTAGCCGAGCAGGATAATATGTGGACGATTAGAGTAGAGGTGCCTAGCTTGGATATGCTCAAAATGAGCCATAGGGATTTAATAAAACAAGAAGTGGTTAGAGAGGGCATCTCAGAAATTTTGACAGAAGAATATGAATAAGCAGAAGCTAAATTACATTTTGTTGTTTTCCATAATTCTGTTCCTCTCCTTTGTTTTATTTTCTTATGTGGGTATTAAATTATATGAAGTTTCTTTCAATAGTGTTTTAGGAAAGCCGGAGGAATTAGACTGGTTTTTATTGCTGTATTCCTCCATCGTCTTGGGGATAATTTCCGGGTTTATCGGTTCGTTGATTACAGCCGTCATAATCGGTTTTCTATCTAGCAAATACATCTCGCTTTTTCGCTCAAAAGCTCTACGCATATCACAGGTTTTATTGATGGCATATTTTTTATCTGGTTTTTGGATGCTCTTAGCAATAATCCTTTATGGGCTCGCGACACCCCCCTGTCCAAACTGCTACAAGTAGACCTGCATTTGGGGTCTGACCCCCCCCAGAACCTATAGAATCTTTTCGAGTAGGGTTAAACCCAAATGGGTTTAACCCATTTGGGATTAACCCTATTTGAAAAGTTGTTTAGTTTATAAAAATATCTTAAAATTAAAGTATGCTTTTTGAAACTAATAATTCTTTATATCACTTAATCCGCGCAATGCGTCCAAGGCAATGGATTAAAAACCTCGGCCTTTTTGCCGCCATACTTTTTTCCGGCTATTTGTTTGACGCAGGTTCGCTTTTTAAAACTTCTTTCGCTTTCGTAATTTTTTGCTTTCTCTCCTCCGCTGCTTATTTGATTAACGATATCCACGATGCCCATAAAGACGCCCTGCACCCTATTAAAAAGAATAGACCTATACCATCGGGAAAATTATCCAAAGAACTAGCTAAATTTTCAGCCATTATTTTTCTAACCCTTGCGTTCTCAATGTCTTTAATCTTTATTAACGAGTACTTCTTCCTCATATGTTTCTTATATTTTATTATGCAAATTTTTTACACCTACAAAGTAAGAAACATAATTATTTTGGACGCTTTGCTTGTTTCAATGGGTTTTATATTTAGAGTTCTGGCAGGAGGATTTGCGGCAGGCGTTTCCATTTCCTCTTGGCTAATCCTTGCCACTATTGGACTTGCTATGCTTTTATCCTTCGGCAAGCGCCGGTCGGAAAGAACAATATTAAGCGCAAGCGGACTGCCTTTAGAAACACGAGAAACATTAGCTCGCTACCCCGATTCTCTACTTGATTCTATGATATCCACCTCAGCAAGCTTTGCTATAATAACCTATTCTTTATTCACCTTCCAGGTTTCTCCGCAGGAATCCCTTGGCATCGTAAAAAGGTTTCTTCCCGCTTCGTTGTCTAACCCAAAATGGATGATGCTCACAATACCAATTGTAATTTATGGGGTCGCAAGATACTTATATGTAATCTATGAAAAAAAGGAAGCGGAGTCTCCAGAAAGGGTTTTACTTAACGATAAACCCCTCCTGGCAACCACCATAATTTGGGTATTTTGTATTATTTTACTTTTGTACATCTTTAGCTGAGATGTTCAAAAAAACTTCAACTTTTTCCACCTTATCCCCTCTCCCCAAAACTTTTAATCCGGTGTAGGCTTTTTCTCCTGGATGCAAAACAATTTCATCGCTATTGTTATTAAAAACTGCTTCAACCTCCGCTTGCGCATTTTTGCCATTTACAAAATTCACAAAAACCGCCGCTTTGTACAACATATCTCTGCCAGAAAAATTTCTAACCTCCAGAATCCTCTCGTAATAAGCAAATTGCTGAGGAAAAGCCGTAACAGCAACCATTTGAAGCATATCCCCCGCGGGAAGAATTTTAATAAGGGTTTGGTCATTTCTTGCAACCGCCGACAAAACATTTTTTTGCGGGTAGTATTTTAATAACTTTGAAGGCAGAAAGGGCAAAGCCAACAGAATGCCAAATACTGCAAAAAGAAAAGTGTTTATGATTAATCTTTTTATCATCCGCTTTTTAATATTCTTCCTAAATCTAAAAAAGATATACTTTCCCTTTTACACACTTTATCAAAAGCATTACCACCAAACTCCCTTTCAATATCCAAAAGTACAAATATGGTTGCAGTAATAGACACAAAAAGCGCTATATACGAAACCCAAGGCAGAATAAGGTTGTAGTAACTTTGAATCAGCATCAATGCCGTAGCAAGCCATGAATAGCCAAGCCATATTACAGTATTTAAGTACAAATCCAAACTTTCCGTAACAAGAAAATCAAGCTTCCTAAAATGCAATCTAGCCGAAACTTTTGGGTCTATGTGCGTAGAGTGCCATCTTACAGCTTTAATGAGAAGCAAAAGAAGGCCCGCCATTATTGAAAAATACATAAACAAAGAAGAATAAGTGTTCGCAAGAACAAAATCGGACTTTGAAGTATATATTATTCCTGAAGTTCCCACCTGCCAATTGAGACGAAACTTTTGATTAACAATAATTAAACTAATAATCTTAGAAAAGGTTAAAACTATTGCTGGAAGGATTGCCTTATCTATAAGTTTTGTTAAAGTTTTGGATTTACTGGGCAGATTTTTGTACATAGGCAGCGCTAACCCAACCTTCTGTAGTGTTGTTCACTTTAATTTTAATCCACCCTTCTTTCTCATCCAAAATTGCAAATTCTTCACCAACATTTACCTTAGCAACCTCAGAACCGTTTAAACTAGGCTCCGATCGCACCCTCAACCAACCCACCCCAGTAGGAATTATCTTTGCCACCTCCTTAGGCTTTGCCGCGCCAAAAACCTCCAGCGCTTGCTTAGCTTCCACACTTAAATCTCCCTTATTTTTTGCTAAATAACCAATCACTGTGTTTTCGGCGGGAACACTATCAGGAGTTAGAGTTGTTTTTATTCCCCCCGCATCGTAAAGAATACCGGCAGGGTCCACAAAATAGTTAAAGGTTACAGATTTCTCTCTTGTTTTTACAAAATACGCTGCCGCTTTTGCCCATATAGAAGAATCCACTGTGGCAAGGGAATCGGATAATGCCAAATTGTAAATTTTTACTTTATCTGAATAAGTTATACCTTCTAGACTAGAAGGCAGAGGAAGCAAAAAGAGAGCAGAAACCACATTCAGTTTAAACCCCTTTTTAAATTTTAGGTACATAGATTGGGGTTCGTATCCCACTTTTGAAATTTCTATAGTGTGATTTCCTTCTGCAATACCCGTTAAACTAACTGGTGTCTTGCCTTTTTCTTCTTTATCTATAGTAACCACAGCTTCCGAAGGATTGGAAATTATAGAAACCGCGCCATCTCCACCTGATATCTTTTCCATCCACACAGCATACCCGGAAGAAAATGCCCCCCCGGCTCCTACCTCACGGGAAATTACCGTTTTAGCTTGGGGCACTAGCGTTATTTTTGTCTCATAGTTTCCCGTATCGGATTTGAGGGATATTGTATGCTCTCCCGGTTTTAAAGTTCCACTTTCATAAGGAGTTTTTCCTACAAGCGCCCCATCCAAAATTACGCTCGCCTGCTCATAAGACGATATAACGGATAACACGGCATTCGGCTTGGCAAAGGAATTTTTTAAAACCTTAAAATACAATACTCCTATGATTGAAAAGGCGCATATTATCAAAAGTAGAGGTAAAAAAAGATTTTTGTTTAGGGACATATTAAAATTATGCTATCACCTAAAAATTTATTTTTCAATGCCCAAAGATATTTTTGGGCAGTTTGTATTTCTCTATTATGTTTTTATTTTCGTCGTTATTTTTCGCCATAATTAATACCGCTTCATCCACATAAATGGGAGCCCAGTGCACATCTCCTAATCTTTTTATCAAGAAAGGCTGACCCCATGGAGTTAGGTCATGTCTGTAAAAATAAATAATGTTAAAGTTGTATTTTCTGTCCATTATCTCCCATGTTTTTTCATCTTCTTGCATTGGTATATAGATTCCTTTGAAGAAATCTGTGGGGTAAGCTTCAGGTCTATTATCCACAAAAACCCGCTCGTTGGGAAAAAGGTGGAAAATTAAATAGCTTCCAATATCATAATTGTTGAATATAGGTCCGTGAAGTGCGGTTTCTATGAAAAATTCGGCGGATTTTTCATTTTTGGCAAGAGCGCCTATCCCGAAATTGTTATTGAAAACAGAGCTGTAATTATTTGGTATTAAATACAATATGAAAAAAACGCTTCCGAGAAAGGAGGTTATAAGTTTTTTGTCCCCGCCGTATTTTTTGGGTAAGCAATTAAAAATTTCTTTCATAACGGACGAGCCTGTAAATAGAAACATCATTCCGCTCATGGCAATAAGCCTGTTTAATCTGAAGGCTAATAATCCAAAGATTAAAAATAGACCGAATAAAGGGAGGTTTCTTTTAAAGTCCATTCTACTTTTTAATAGCAGTATAAAGAAACCACAAAATATCATAATAAACGATAATTCGAAATGAAAATATAAAGGATTGTAGAAGCGTTTTTGCATAAATATGACAGATTGATTTTCCGCCACCATATAACCATATTCTTTAAAGATATTAAAAGGTTCTAGAAACCCTTTAATGCCTGCGGGGTTAATCAGCGAGGTTAATACTAATGCCAATAGCAAAAAGAGAAGTTTTTTTATGGGAATATTCTTTACAGTTAACACCCCTGCTAACAATAAGCCGAATATGAAGAATATATGTGTGTTAACCCAGAGCAGCTGTACAAGAAGAAGTAGAACGCATAATTTCTTGAATGTTATTTCTCCGTTTTTAAAGCGCACTAGATAAAAAAGAAAAATTGCTAAGAATAAATAGCTTATCATCTCTGGGCGGATCTCTTTTCTTGCGGCTATAATGGGGATAAGCCACAGGGAAGAAAATAAAGCTATGGTAAAAGAGCTTGATTTTTTTGCGGATAAAAAAAGTAGGAAAAAAGAGGAGAGGTTGATTACTGCAAAAATAATAGATATTAATTTGAAGTTTCCCACTGACCAAATAAGATAGGTTAAAAATCCGAAAAGCCAGTGGTGGTTTACAGTTTCAAAACTAGGTTCTGTATAAGAATAGAAATTTGTGTATAAAACTTTGGGGTCCTTAAGAAAATATTCTCCGTTTCTAATATGTCTGCCCAAATCTACCGTAGTAAGGTCTATCTTTTGCAAAAAGTATATACTAGCTAATGCCAGGAGCAAAAGGCAGGTTATCTTTTCTCTAAAGCGCATATTCTTGTTTTATCACATTCGCTCAAGCGGTTCTATGCCAAGAAGGAGAATACCATTTTTTATTGTTTGAGCAGTGGCTTTGGTTATAAGACCTCTAAACTGCTTCTTATTTTCGGACGAAGCCTCAAGTATGGAATGGCTGTTATAAAAACCATTAAACCTTTTAGCAAGCTCAAACAAAAACAGCGCCACAAAATTGGGACTGTACTCGAATCCTGCCTTTTCCACCACCTCTGAAAACTTATAGATGTGCCTTAATATCCTTCGCTCCTCTTCGTTAAACTTCATTACACCACAATCTTTATCCAATTTTTTAATTTTTTTCAGGACACTCTCACACCTAGCGTAAGTATATTGCAAGTAGGGACCGGAATCCCCTTCAAAAGACAGGGATTTTTCAAAGTCAAAAGCTGTATTGGTTGTTCTGCCAACTTTTAACATGCTGTATTTAACTGCGGAAACAGCAACCTTCTCCGCAATCGCCTCATCCGAAGTCTTTTTCAAAACTTCTCCCTTTGCAAGGTCAATAAGCTCATCTATATAAACCACATTCCCAAGCCTGGAACTCATCCTTGCGCCCCCCTTTATGCGCATATAACCATAAGAAAGATGGGTAAATTCCTCCATTTTGCCAATTCCCAATTGCTCGCAAATTGCAAAAAGCTGTTTTAAGGCTAAACCTTGTTCCGGCCCAATTACCCAAAACATTTTATCAGGAGAAAAAGTTTCTTTTTTAAGTTTTGTAAGCGCAATATCCTGCGTAATGTAAAGGGAAGTGCCGTCCCGTTTTATTAAAATGGTATCCGGCAAGTGATATTTTTTTAGGTTGCTCAAAATTGCCCCGTCATCTAATTTCTTAAATACTCTTTTCTTTACCCCCCGCAAAACTAATTCCTTGCCCATTTTATAATGGTCGCTTTCTCTCCATACTTTATCCCATTTGCTGTTTAACCTTTTTAAGGTTAAATTTTGACCTTTGTATGAAAACTCCAAAACCGTTTTCCACAATTCTAATATCGACATATCGCCCTGCTCCCATTTTGCCACCATAGCTCTAACTATATCCTCCGATTCTTCAAATTCTTCAAAATCTCGGGAGCCCTTAAAATACAAATCATCCACAAATCTATCCGGTCTAATCTTTAAATCCTTTAATGTAATCCATTCATTTTTATGCTTCCGCCAGTAAGTTACATCTGATAAAGTGTTTTCATCCTTTTTGGCAAACTTTAAGTATCCCCACATTAATTTAGCAATAGCAATACCCCTATTATTATCAATACAATCTCTAATAACCTTAATTCCCATAAACTCCCAAATATTGGATAAAGCCATTCCAAAAACATTGTTTCTCAAATGCCCTAAATGCATCGCCTTGTTCGGATTTGGGGAGGTGTGTTCAATAAGCCAAGTTTTTCCTTTTCCCGCTTTGCTCTTTCCGTACTCATCACCTTGAATAATAACTTTGATAAGCGCTTCTGCCAAAGATTCTTCCCTTAACCAAACATTAATAAAGCCGGGGTTTCTCACTTCAACTTTCAGAATGGGGGGTCTTATCTTTACACTATTCGCAATAACCTGCGCAAGTTCCATCGGAGATTTTTTTAGAGTTTTGGATAAAACCATAGCCGCATTTGTGGAATAATCTCCAAATTCCTCATTTTCGGGATGCTCTACCACAAAGTCCACCACCCCAAAGTTTAATTTGTTTAAGGCATTTTCTATGGATTTTTCTATTATGCTCGCAAACATAATGATGTAACTTTAACTTAAAATATGTGTTTCTCCAAAATCTTTATGCCGTTTCTAATTCTCCCCACCGTTTTTTCTTTTCCCAATATCTCCATACTCTCAAACAGCGGAGGCGAAATAGCGCTTCCAGTAACCGCAACCCTGATAGGCGAAAATACATTTATAACTTCCCATCCCAGCTCTCCCGCTTTATCTTTTAACTTTGCCTCCAGCTTTTTCAATGTAGACAGATTCCAAAGTTCAGCATTTTCTAATAAGTTGCTTGTATTTCTTAAGTGGCTTATGATATCTTTTGGACCAATTCCTTTAGGTACGAGCAGTTCCACAAAGTCCCTGTCGCTTATATTAAACCTATCGTTAAAAAAGAACTTTGTTAAACTTTCAAATTCCCCTAATGTTTTCAAACGCTCTTTCTCAAGCGCCACTATTTTGGCTAGTTTTTCCCGGTCCGCTTTTTTAAGTTCCGGGTTAAAATTCAGCATCTTCGCAAGAAGTTCCTTATCACTTAAAGCTCGTATGTAATAACCGTTGAAATAATTTAGTTTGTTAATATCAAATATAGGGTTGGCCTTATTAACACTCTTAATATCAAAGTTTTTAACAAAATTCTCCAAACTAAATAGCTCTTTGCCATCTGTGGGCGACCATCCAAGAAGCGCTAAAAAATTAAGCATAGCCTCAGGAAGATACCCCCTATCCAAAAAACTTTGCGCCGAAACACTGCCTTTTCGCTTGCTCATTTTCCCTTTGCTCAAGGGGTCTAAAAATACAGGGATATGCGCGGTTTTTGGCATTTGCCATCCAAAATACCGGTATAAAAGAATATGCTTTGGGGTACTTGATATCCATTCGGAGCCTCTTATGATATCCGTTATCCTCATTAAATGGTCATCCACTACCACCGCTAAATGGTAAGTGGGAAAGCCATCCGTTTTAATAAGCACCTGGTCATCTAGATTATCGGAGTTTATGGCAATTTTTCCCAATACCAAATCCTCATATTCCAAAACTTCGTTATCTGGTACTTTTAACCTTATAACAAAGGGTTCATTTTCCGCTCTTTTCTTGGCTTCGTCCAAAGACAGCTCTCTACAGTAACGGTTGTATTTAGGAATTTCGCGCTTTGCTAAACTTTCTTTCCTAACTTTATCCAAATGCTCCCGCGAACAAAAACAGTAATAGGCGCATCCCTTCTCAACAAGCTCCAACGCATATTTTTTGTAAATCTCAAGCCTTTGAGATTGGGTATAAGGGCCATAAGGTCCCCCTATATCAGGTCCCTCGTCCCATTCTAAGCCAAACGATTTTATGGTATCCAAAATTCTCGGCACAGCCCCCTCCACATACCTTTTTCTATCAGTATCCTCTATTCTTATAATAAATTTCCCCTCAAATTTCTTAGCGTATGCGTAGTTAAAAAGCAGTGTTCTTATGTGGCCAATGTGATATTCTCCCGTAGGGCTTGGGGCCATTCTTGTTCTTATCATACAAGTATTATATCATTAAAGATAATATGACCCTCACGGAATTATCTATAGCAACTAAAAAGTTTGCCTTTTGGTTTGTCGTTGCCATTCTCTCCTTTTACACTCTAAAATTTGTTTTTATCAAAGCCAAGGCATTGTACCTAACCTTAAATCCTCCCAAACTTCCCCCCGCGGAGGCGTCTTTTGGAAGTGTTCCAAGTCTTAAATTCAACACTTTGAACTTTTCGGAAGGTTCTTTTCCGGAGTATGTTTTAGACACAAAAACAGGCACACTACCCGCGTTTCCCGATAGAGCTTTCGTTTACAGATTGGCTATACCATACCCTAGAATAACCGCGGAAAAAGAAGCCAAAGAGTTTGGAAAATCCGTTAACTTTTGGTGGAGTCCCGCAAAAAAATCGCTGATAGAATTTACTTGGGAAAGCGAGGAGAACAAAAATTTATACTTTAATATTGCCACTAAAAATATAGTTTTAGAAACAACCTCTGAATATCTTTCGGAAAATTTGCTAGTAGGCTCCGGTTTATTTTCTATAGATGCGCAGAATAAAGCGCAGGATTTTTTAAGAAACCGCGGCTTTCTAGGAGAAGATTTGTTAAACACCGATATAAAAACCGCCTATGTTAGAGCGGGAAGAGCAGGTTTATACGAAACTATAAATTACCTTCAAGCAAACCTTGTCAGAGTGGATTTTTACAGAAAGGCAAAAATAAACGAGGATACGGAGGCCTTAGTTTACGGAGAGAATCCTGCCACCGCTTTGGTTTCGGTATTTGTGGGAAACCCTTCGGATTATGAGAAAAGAAATGATATCTTGCTAACCTACCCCATTTTTTATTACAATAACCCCGCTATTTTGCTGGAAAAATCAACATACCCCATTATTCCCATTGAAAAAGCGTGGGATTTTGTTAAAAATGGCGGCGGCGCGGTAGTATACTTAAAGGGCAACACTAATAATTTTTACGACGGATACAAACTACTAAAAGTTGCGAAAATGGAAATGCGGGATGTAGGACTTGCTTATTATCAGCCAAAGGACCCCGCGCCTTTTTTACAGCCTATTTATGTTTTTGAAGGCGTTTTTACCACAACAGAAAAAGAAAGCGGGACTTTTTATATTTATGTACAAGCTCTTGACTCTCAAAACATCATGGATTACCCCGATTTGAGATAATCCTCCAAAAGTTTTTTTTGCTGGCGGGAAATTCTTGCCGGAATAGTTACTAAAATTTGAATATAATGGTCTCCTCGCCCGAACCCTCTTACTTTCGGCTTGCCCTTTCCTCTTAATCTAAATTGCGTATTAGGCTGTGTTCCAGCGGGAATTTTAAGTTTTATTCGCGAAACCGCCGTTGGCGAATTTGGGTCAATTGCGTCCACTTCCAAAGTATCCCCCAGAACAGCCTGCGCAAAACTTATTTCCTCCACACTAAAGACATCGTCTCCCTGAATTACCAGTTTCGGATGAGGCTTTACCTTTATGGTTATAAATAAGTCCCCCTTCTCCGCTCCGGCAGGCCCTTCCTCCCCATATCCTGCATACCTTATCTCTGTTCCATCTGATAACCCTGCCGGTATCTTAATGGAAAGATTTGTTTCATTTACCACAACCTTTTTTTCCACCCCTTGTATACTTTCGGCAAAACTTACCTCCAGCGAATAATACAAATTCCTGCCTTTTCTTGGTTTTCGCGCTCCGGAAAATCCCCTAAACCCAAAAACCTCTTCAAAAATATCAAAGGGGTCGGTAAAATTACCAAAATCAAACCCTGCGTTGCCTCCCCCTTGAGATGTGGTATACGACCATGTAAAGGGACCCCACGCGCCTGATTGGTCCCCCGCAAAAGGGCCCTGCCCCGCGTGACCTCCTCCCATACCTGTATGACCAAACTGGTTATACATTCTCTTTTTTTCAGGGTCGCTTAAAACATGGTATGCTTCGTTTATTTCCTTAAACCTTTTTTCCGCTGCGGCTTTATCTTTAGCTACATCAGGGTGATGCTCCTTAGCAAGCTTTTTATAAGCCTTTTTGATGTCTTCTATAGAAGCGTTTTTAGAAACGCCGAGAATTTCATAGTAATCCTTTGCCAATTATTTATCCTCCACAACCTCGCCTTCCACAGGTTCCTCTGGATTTTTTTTATCTTTATCTTTAGGCTCCTCTTTTGAAGTTCCAGCCTTATTGGCCCCCTGTTGCTTGTACAACTCCTGACCAATTTTTTGAAGCTCTGTTGAAAGCTCTTGCGCTTTGGTTTTTAACTCATCTAACGACGCTGTGGCTAGTATATCTCGCAGATTTTTAACTTTATCCTCCACAGGCTTTTTCAAATCTTCCGTAATTTTATCCCCCGCATCTTTTATAGTCTTTTCCGCCGTATAACACATATTCTCCGCTTGATTTCTGGCTTCCACCAACTCCTTTTTCTTTTTGTCTTCCTGAGAATACTTCTCTGCTTCATTTACCATTCTTTCAACTTCTTCTTTAGAAAGCCCCGTCCCGCCTTGAATAGCAATGCTTTGGCTTTTGTTGGTAGCCTTATCTTTGGCAGACACATTTAGAATACCGTTTGCGTCCATATCAAAAGAAACTTCCACCTGAGGAACTCCCCTCGGCGCAGGGGGGATGCCGTCTAAAATAAACCTTCCCAAACTTTTATTATCGGAAGCCATTTCCCTTTCGCCTTGAACAACATGCACCTCCACGCTAGTCTGATTATCCGCGGCGGTGGAAAATACCTGCGACGAGCTTGTGGGTATTGTGGTGTTTCGCTTAATAATCGGAGTTGCCACTCCCCCTAAAGTTTCAATACCCAAAGTCAGCGGCGTAACATCCAAAAGAAGAATGTCCTTTACCTCTCCCGAAAGAACCCCCCCCTGTATGGCCGCCCCTACCGCCACAACCTCATCAGGATTAACCCCTTTATGAGGCTCCTTGCCAAATAACGACTTTACAACTTCCACCACTTTAGGCATCCGTGTCATTCCACCAACCAAAACCACTTCATCTATATCCGAAAATTTTATTTTGGCATCAGAAACCGCTTTTTTGCAAGGTTCTATGGTTTTTTGAATCAAATCTTCTTCAATCTGCTCCAATTTTGACCTTGAAAGTTTAATCGTTAAATGCTTCGGTCCCGATTGGTCCGCCGTGATAAAGGGTATGCTAATTTCGGTGTCTTGCGTGGAAGAAAGCTCAATTTTAGCCTTTTCTGACGCGTCCTTTAGCCTTTGCATAGCCTGCTTATCTCCTATCAAGTCAACGCCCTGCTCTTTCTTAAATTCGCTAGTCAAAAAATCTATAATCTTAAGGTCAAAATCGTCCCCGCCAAGAAAGGTGTCGCCGTTTGTGGATTTAACTTCAAAAACCCCGTCGCCGATCTCCAATATGGATATATCAAAGGTTCCGCCTCCCAAATCATAAACCGCAATCTGCTCATTTTTATTTTTGTCAAGACCATACGCCAAGGAAGCCGCCGTAGGCTCATTTATTATCCGCAACACATTTAACCCCGCAATCTGACCCGCTTCTTTGGTAGCCGACCTTTGGGAGTCATCAAAATAAGCGGGGACTGTAATTACCACATCTCTAATGGATGCCCCCAAAAAACTTTCGGCATCGGTTTTCAACTTCTGAAGAATTTTTGCGGAAATTTCCTGAGGGGTGTATTCAACCCCTTCAACATCAACAACCGCCATACCATTTTTCCCTTCCTTAATAACATAGGGAACATGCTTTATAGCCATTTGAACCGAAGGGTCGGAAAACCTCCTGCCCATTAACCTTTTAACTGAAAAGATGGTGTTTTTTGGATTTACCACCTGCTGTCTTTTAGCCGAAACGCCAACAATGTTTTTATCGGGAACCACAATAGACGGCGTAGTGTTCATTCCTTCAGCATTAGGGATAACCTTAAACTTTCCCCCCTCCATAACCGCCATACAAGAATTGGTTGTTCCCAAATCTATTCCAAGTATTTTAGACATATTTATTCCTTTCTGCCCACCACTACTTGAGCGGGCCTTAAAACTCTATTATTTAGTATATACCCTTTTTTGTTCACTTTTAACACTTTTCCTTCCTCCCCTTTTTGCGCGTCAACCGCTTCCATACTATCCGCATTAAAAACTTCTCCTTCCGCTTTTATTTCGGATACCCCGTTACTTTCCAAAACTTCCTTAAACTTTTTCACGCTTAAATCCAACCCCTCGTTTTTTATATGGCTTGCGGCGCTTTCCAAACAATCCAAGACACCCAAAAAATCAAGCATAATGCCGCAATTTGCAAACTCCGCAAACTCGGCTTTCTGCTCCTGTGTTCTCTTTTCTAAATTTTGGTAATCCGCTAAAGCCCGCTTCCACTTATTTTCAGCCTCCAAAATTTTATTTTTTAATTCTACAATTTCCTTTTCAAGTTTTTCAATTTTCTTTTCCATAAACTTTCAAAAACTGGATGTTACTTCGCTTATTATATTTTTTATGTATCTAACAATAGGGATTATTTTGGAGTACGGCATCCTATCCGGTCCAATTATAGAGATTGTCCCGGATTTTCCCCTTCCAGTAAAATTAGTATAAATAACCCCGCAACAGTCAAGATTTTTTAAATTAAGCTCCTTTCCTATTAAAACCTTCACATCGTTATCCCCAAACCCTTTAGATAAAAGATCGCTCAAAAGGTCAAAATTGTCAAGCAAATTAAGAGCAGCCTTAGCTACTTCAATATCAAAAAATTCAGGATGCTCCAAAATATTCACACTTCCGGCGTAAGTAACAAACCCATCCTCCAAAGAAACAATGGACAAATTTCTGGTGGATGCTGCCATTGCCAAAGACACATTTCTCAAAAGCTTTTCAAATTCATATTTTTCCTGCCATATCCTTTGTTTTATAGCAACCTCACTTAAAACCGGCACATCCTCCTCTTCCATCAATTCTGTAATGTAATACCTTAAACCTAGGCTGGTAGGCTTTCTGCCCGAAGAGGAATGGAGCATTTCTAAAAACCCCTTTCTAATAAGGTCTGCCATTTCGTTTCGGATAGTCGCCGGGCTATATTTGAGATTATATTTTTTAACCAAAGTTTCAGAACCCACGGGAATAGCGGAATCTATGTATTCATCCACCACCACCTTTAAAAGCTCTTTTTGTCTGGGAGTAACCTCCTGCATACTAGCACCAGTTTATAACGAGTGCCAACACTAGTCAAGTGGTTTTTCGTTCACGATTCTTTAGCGGGGAATTTTTTAGAAGTTTCTTTATCAAAAGAAAAACAAGCAAAGCGGGAACCCAAATTACAGAATAAACCCCAATCCAAATAGCTTTTACAGCTAAACTTCTAACTGTTAGAACCAGGGCGCGAACCGCCTGCTTAAATACTACATTGGGTCTAAAGCCATCCTGCGGAGCAAAGGGCAGAGAATACTCATCCGTGGACAAATATGCAGTAATTTTTACAGAACTTGATGTTTTTTCTAAATATAACGCCTGTCCTTTGTAATAATCTATTTGGTTTTGCTTATTTAATATCTCGCTTTGCACACGCAAAATCTCCTCAACTGTAACCGCCCGCTCCATCATACCTTCAAAAATCCCTTTTGTTTTCTCTAGAGTAGCAAGTTTTGCAGTTATATCGTTATACTGGTCGGTAACATCAAATCCCATTAAATTTTCGGATACAACTTTAACGGCAGAGTTTCTTAAAAAGGAAAGCATAGCTTCCGCTTGGCTGGATGGAACTCTTATCGTTATACTGCCTCTTGCCGCTTCAAGAGGTCTTGAAAGATTTGCCGAAACCATAAACCCTTTCCTTTCCTGCGCTTCTTTTTTAATAGCCTCTATTGCTACCGAAACATCTTTAACCTGCAAAGATAAAGTTGTTTCCTCAACAACTTTTCTATTCTCAGGGGCAATATCTACACTTTCCTTGGGTCTAACAGGATTTTCCCCATAATCCGACTTCACCAAAGCGCCGCTTTCATAAGAGCCCCCAATAGCGGGAGGCACTGCGCTTATATAATTTTTAGGCCCGCCAAAAATGCGGAAAGAGAAATTTCTAAACAGAAGGTATAAAACAAAAAGAATTAAAAAGGAGGCTAGTTTGTTTTTCTTAACCCATTCAACTATGTACATTGCTTTTATAATAGGAGGAATAAAAAATTATTCAAGAGGGAATTTTGTTCTTGACACTTGAGAGGTTTATCTGCTATATGTTTTTATGTTTAGAAGCATTTTAGTTTTATGAAAGGAAAAGGCTATGGCAAAAAATAGCGCAAGCGGTGTAAAGCCCGTTTTAGATTACATATTAGTAGAGCCTTCTGAAAGGGAAGAGAGAACAACATCCGGCATTGTTATTCCCGACACAGCGAAGGAAAAACCGCAGGAGGGTACTGTAGTTGCAGTGGGACCCGGAAAATTTACCGAAAGCGGGCAGATGATAAAACCCGCCGTTAAAAAGGGTGATAAAATTCTCTACAAGAAATGGGGCGGGAATGAGGTTAAGCTCGAGGGGAAAGAATACCTGTTTGTTAAAGAAGAAGATATTTTAGCTATACTCGGTTAATTTAGTTGCAAATTCCTATTTTTAGTTTCTAAATTTAGAATTTAGAAGTTAGGATTTAGGATTTAATTATCGCTATGGCAAAACAATTACTATATGGAGAGGATGCGCGGAAAAAGTTAAAAAACGGGGTGGACGCTTTAGCTAAAGCTGTTGTAACCACACTTGGTCCAAAGGGAAGAAATGTAAGCCTTGAAAAAAAATGGGGTTCCCCAAGTGTTGTTCATGACGGGGTTACCGTGGCTAAAGAAATTGAGCTTAAAGACCCCTTTGAAAATATGGGGGCGTCGCTGGTTAAGGAGGCCGCCACAAAAACAAACGATGTCGCGGGAGATGGAACAACTACCGCAATTCTTCTTGCGCAATCCATAGTCAACGAAGGTTTCAAAAACATTGCCGCTGGCACAAATCCTATGATTCTTAAAAGAGGTCTTGAGAAAGCAACTGATGCCGTTGTTTCCGAGATAGAAAAGATAGCAAAGCCTATAGGCAAAGGCGAGGAAAAAGCTCAGATAGCCACCATCTCCGCGGGAGACGCCAAAATAGGCAAAATAATTGCCGCTGCTTTAGAAAAAGTTGGCGACAGAGGTGTTATTACCGTTGAAGAAGGCAAGGGGCTTGAGATGGAAATTGAATATAAAGACGGCATGATTTTTGATAAAGGTTACGCCTCGGCTTATTTTGTAACTAACCCCGAAAGGATGGAAGCGGTTATTGAAAACCCTTATATCTTAATCACCGACCAAAAAATCTCGACGATTGCGGATATTCTACCTTTGCTGGAGAAACTTGTTAAAGTCTCAAAAAACATTGTGATAATAGCAGAGGATGTGGAAGGCGAGGCTTTGGCAACTTTAGTGGTAAATACATTAAGAAAAACCTTTACCGCGCTTGCCGTTAAAGCCCCCGGTTTCGGCGACAGGAGAAAAGATATGCTTGAGGATATTGCCGTTTTAACAGGCGGAAAAGTTATAAGCGAAGAAATGGGCAGAAAACTTGAATCCGCTTCTGTTGAAGATTTAGGGCGGGCAGACAGAATCATAGCCAAACAGGAAGAAACTATTATTGTTGGAGGAAAGGGTTCCGATAATGAAGTGCGAGCAAGAATTGGGCAGATTAAAAAACAAATAGAGCAAACCACCAGCGATTTTGACAAAGAAAAACTGGAGGAGCGCTTGGCAAAACTATCTGGTGGGGTTGCCGTCATAAGTGTTGGCGCCGCAACCGAAACGGAAATGAAAGAGAAAAAGTATCGCGTGGAGGATGCCGTTAACGCCACCAAAGCCGCCGTGGAAGAGGGCATTGTTCCGGGAGGGGGCATTGCTTTCTTAAGAGCGAGCAAAATTTTGGACAAATTGTCTCTACCCGGCGAGGAGCAAATCGGCATTAAAATCCTCAAGAACGCTTTGGAAAACCCGGTTCGGATGATTGTGGAAAATGCAGGCGTTAACGGAGGCTGGGTGGTTAAAGAACTTGCGGGTAAACCAGTTAATGTGGGATATGATGTTATGGGAATGGAGTTTAGCAACCTTATTGAAAAAGGTATTATTGACCCTGCCAAAGTTGCGCGAAGCGCTCTGCAAAATGCCGTAAGCGTTGCGGTTAATATACTAACTACTGAAGCTTTGGTTGCGGATATCCCGGAGAAAAAAGAGTCCGAACCCGGGAGCGGAGGGATGGATATGAGCGGAATGGGAATGTGAAAGTAAAGTCAAATCTTAAAAAATAGGGGTCTGACCCCAATGGGGTCAGACCCCTAATAATCCCCCTAATAATTTCTCTATTACTCCCAGGTATAAAGTTTTTTGGCAGGTTTGGATTTCCCCAGTTTTGTTTGAGGAGTTTTTTCCAGTATATACAAATCGCTTACATTCCCTACCGCTTCCGCGCCCTGAATATATGTGTTAAAATTTGGCAGTTTTTCCCTAACAAACAGCGCGTAGTCGTTAATTATCCGCTGGATTTTCAAAGAGCGTTCTCTTGACAACGAGGATGTGCCATAACAAATGTAATGCGAGGACAAAGAATTCTCTTTGGTGGCTTCCAAACTTCTTCGCAAAAAAAGGTCAAACCCGTTTGCGGTGTAAGGCGGGTCGGTAAAAACGGTATCAAACCTATGTAAAAACCCCCGCGGAATAGCTTTTCTTAAATCCCATTTAACACTTTGTATATTCAAATTAAATTTTCTAGAAGTTTCTTCAATAACATTGAGGATGTTTTCATCAATTTCAAGAACGGTTATTTCTTCAGCGCAAAATATGTATGCCGCCGCCAAAGAAGTTAAATCGCCGTCCCCTAAGAATGCCACTTTTCTTTTCTGCAAATCTTTTTCTTTTATAAATTTCTCAACTCTTTTAAGAACCGTTTGTATAGTTGCGCAAAACTGGTCGTATTCCCTATTAGGTTTAGGCGAAAGCGCTTTTGAGAAATGGATAAATTCCTCCAAGTCCTCTTTTTTGAAACTTGGGGGAGTGTCTTCCTGTTGTAAAAACAGTGCCTGCAACCCCTTGTCCGTTAAAGTTAAGCGGGAAGAAGCGGCTGCGTAATTTACAAAGGGCTTTACGGAAGACAGAAATCTTTTTATTTGTCCGCGCGAGAGACTAGTCTCTTTTACAAGCTCCGAAACAGTGGGGGTTTGGGTTCTAATTATTTTAATAATAACCGCTATGTCTTCCAATTTTATTTTGGATTTTTCGGAAATATTTTCTAGGCTAGGAGTAGTCATAACAGGTTGTCCAAGGCGGCGTTAACTAGAGAATCTGCCATAGAATTCCGCTCTCGCGGGATATACTTAAATTGGACCATATCAAATTGTTTTTCTATGGTTTTTACTCTGATAGCAAGGTTTCGCAGGGAAGTCTCTTTTATTCTGTAAATTCCGGTTAGCTGTTTAACCACAAGCTCACTGTCCATAAAACATATAAGCTCTTTAGGACTATGTTTTGCGGCAATTTCCAAGCCGGCAATCAAAGCGGAGTATTCGGCTATATTATTGGTGGCAATTCCTATTTTTTTGCCAAACTTTTCCAAAACTTTGTCGCTATCCATTAAAACAACGCCAATCGCCGCTTGTCCAGGATTGTTTCTTGAACCGCCGTCTGTATATAAATAAAGTTTCCCCATACTGATATTATACAATATTTGAAAATGATAAGGGTTAATTCATTAACAAAACCGTCGGCAAGGATAAAATTATTATTGCCACAAATTGGGCAAACTAAATTTCGCCCCTTTTCTTGGAGTTTTTTATTTAGGTTTTCCTGTATTTTCTTTTTTATATCCTCTGGTATTGGCATAATTATTCCTCTCAAAGTTTATATAACCTGTAATTCAATTTGTAATTTTCTTCTTTCTTCTTTTTCAACAGCTTTGAACAAATCCGGCTTTTTGTCCAATTCTTTTATTCTTCGCTCTGAAATTTTTACGTATTTTTCATTTGCGTCAATACCGATATAATTTTTACCGAGTTTTTTTGCCGCTATCGCAGTAGTTCCACTTCCCATAAAAGGGTCAAGAATAACAGCATTTTTTGAAAAAGCGGAAAGTTCAATTAGATACTCGCAAATAGCCAGCGTTTGTCCTAAACTTTTTGCCAGTTCGCTTTTTTAACTCCGATATGAAATCTTTTTCAAACTGCGTGTTTGAGGAGCGAATTTTTGACATTATTTCGCTTCTCTTCCGCTTTGAAAACTTGTCCGTAGTTTTTCGCATACTCTTGTTTGAAATTATACAGAATCGCTTCGGCCATCACGCTTGACAGAAATGTCGGCACGGCATTGCCTATTTGTAAATTCCTATCGCTTCTTGATCCGTAAAATTGGTATGAATCAGGGAAACATTGAATACGCGCGCCTTCGCGCGTGGTGAGCGGTCTGGGGGCTTTCGGATGTATGCACCGAGAAGACGACGGCGTGCTCAAATTGCGAGTTATGGTCGTTGACGGCCTGTTCCACCAAAGACGGCAATAAGTGTTTTTGAAACCAGATGTCGGGCGTAATTCTTTCGGCAAATCTTCCGGCGTTCCGCCATCCGGCAAAAGTTCCATCATTTTTACCAGTTTTGCGTTGTTGTTCGGAGAATTATGATCCGTCAATTTTTCTGGGGCATTTATTCTCATCTTTGTTTGAAATTCGTTTTGCGGTTCCGAGGTATACTCAAAACTTTCTTCACCGGACTTTATGAAAGGCAAATCGCTTATTGCTTCCTCAAGTGTAAGGTGTGGTTTCAACCCGTTTCTAAACAAATCCGGTGTTTCTTCCGTGCTGTAATGCGTTTGCGACGGATATTGAAAATCGTTTTTTAACTTTGAACCAATTATTATGACCCTTTCTCTTATTTGCGGCGTGCCGAAGTCCGCCGCATTGAGAAGTCTATACTGCACTTTGTAGCCCAACGATTCAAAAAGAGAAATAATCGTTTCCAATAACTCGCCGCCTTGCATGGACAACAAACCTTTTACATTTTCAAAAAGAAAAAGTTTCGGATTAAATTCTTTCAGCACTCGGTAGTATTCCTGAAAAAGTTTTCCGCGAGGGTCGTCAATCAATCTTTTTCCTACCGTTGAATACGCCTGACAAGGCGGGCCACCAACGATAATGTCTATCTCGCTCGCTTTTATGTTCAAATCTTTTTCTATTTTTTCGGCACTAAAATCCTTTATGTCCTCAACATAAACTTTTGTCGCGGGGTGATTCAACGAATACGCTTTCGCCATGTTCGGTAAAATTTCGTTGGCGGCAACTATTTCGAAATTAGCGTCGTGAGCAAAGCCGTAGCTCAACCCTCCCACTCCGCAAAATAAATCTATGACTTTTGATTTTTTAGTCATAAGAAAAATTAACCAAAATCAATTTCTTTATATTTAATGGGCGACTCCGTAATTTTCCAAACGAAATTATTTTGGTCTATGTTGAAAACAGTTTGCCCTTCCATTTGTTGCCGCGTTATCCAATTCACATCGCCATCTTCTATTTCGTCCAATTTCACGAAAGCGACTTGTCCGTTGTAAAGGTCAATGTGAATTGCAAGCGACGGTATGCCCTCCTCGCGGAAAACTCTTTTTGCTTCCAAAACTTTATGCTGTTTGATGTCGTTTACTCCGGTGAAACCGGACTGCATTTCAATGCGAATTTTATTTTTCCCATTCAAACGAATTTCCAAGTCAGCTTTAGGAGTTTTTTTGAAGGTTTCCGCATTTTTAAAATCATCGTCACCTATTAAATAAATTTTCTCGGTATCAACTTCAAATACGAGCCCCAACGCTTTCAAAAAAAGTTTGAAACAACATAGCCGCGCATCCAAGAAAAATAAACTTGTTCTGGTCTTCTGCCTAAATTGTTAAGTATGGGTAAAATGCCGCTCCGTTTAATTATTTTGAAAGGATGATCTATATGTTCCTTTTTGAACGCGGAAAGATTACGAACCTTAATTTCATCGGAAACGGTACTTTCAATTTTATCGACGATTTCACAAAGTCGCCTGTTTAAAAGCTTTACATAACTTAAATCTACAATCGGAGTAATGTCTTTCGCGCCAAAAAAGTTTTTAACATCCGCTTGGTTAGTGAAACCAAGTTTTTGCCTGTATTGTCTAAAATATTCTTCATTGATAGTAATTTTTCTTGTCATATTTTTATTTTATCGTGATAGCGCAACGAAAATTATATTTTTCTTTCATTTCGTCCCAGTTATCAGTTTCTGAAATTCTATGTCCTTTTTTAAAGCCGGGGTATGGTTGTTCTAAAGTATAAAGTTGATACGACCCTCTTTCTATTTTTATAACGATATTGTCGCGTCCGCCAGCGACGATCCACCACCCTGCTTGTGCACCTAAATGCCTCGCTTGTTGAACATCGTTTGTATTTGGATAATAACTTCTAACAAACTTTGTTAGTTCTTCTTTGCTAACTTTGCGAGTATTTGGATAATCATAGGCGAGATAGACAAGAACAAGAGCGTCTTTTGTAAAATTACTCTGCGAGTCGTGAAGTTTCGGCAATTTTACACCATATTGTTTGAGATACTTTTCATGATATTTACGAATAGTTTTGTAAATACTTTCTATGGATTTTTTGTTTAAAATAAGGTTGTCTAACATACATTTATTTTATTAAATCTTCTATTGAAACGCCAAGAGTTTTGGCTAACTTCGCCATAACAAAAACCGACGGCTTTTTAATTACTCCGGTTTCAATTTTGGTTAGGGTCGTGTAGGGAACATGGGCTTTTCTGGCAAATTCGTCCTGCGAAAGTTCAAGTTTAAGCCGTAGGGCTTTAATCTTTTTCCCCAACTTATTATCTTGATTATTTTCCATAATTTGAGAACATTAAATTGTTCTGCTATAATTCTATTCAGTTATATGATACCAAATTTTATAAAAACAAGCAAACAAATTTTAGGGAGAGGCTCCTTGCTGTCGCCCGCGTATGGACGAGAAGGACAAGGGCGACACTCCTTATTGGAGGCCGTGCCAATTTCATTGGCGCGCCGCCTAAAATTTTAACTTCTCCCAATCACTCCAATCGTTCTTTTCGCACCTATTCCAATTATACCCCGATTTTTGATTTATTTTCCAGCCGTCGCTTTTTTCAATCACAATGCCACCGAAAAGTTTTTTGCCTTTTTGCTCTTTGATATATTCCTGTAATTTTTCAGCTTTGGCTTTTGTGTATGACCCGCCTTGCTGATCATTCATGTCTT
>Ga0210051_1001767_pt1 | contig 21869 bp, 21 predicted proteins | sample CryGey092014_all_FD_185464 | JGI IMG/M metagenome (GOLD analysis project Ga0210051, IMG submission 185464) | Groundwater microbial communities from aquifer - Crystal Geyser CG23_combo_of_CG06-09_8/20/14_all (SPAdes) (version 2) | ecosystem: Environmental > Aquatic > Deep subsurface > Groundwater... | reverse complement strand
AGGCAGGCCTGTCTACCTGTAGGCAGGAAGCGAGCGAGCGCGCTGGGCGAGCGAAGCTGGTTGAGGGAATAATAATTTTATCGCAAAAAACCCCGCGCAAGGCGGGGTTTTTTACTTAAGCATTTTGGAAAGCCGGGATTTCATTCTGGAAGCTTTGTTTTTCTTTATTAATTTGCTCTTGGCTGTTTTATCAAATTTCTTATAAACGTTTGAAAGGTATTCTTTGGCTTTGTCTTTTTCTCCCGAAGCCACTAATTTTTTGTATTGTTTAACAACCGTTCTTAATTCAGTTTTCTTTTTAACGTTTGCTTTGCGACGGCGGACATTCTGTCGCAGGGCTTTTTTAGCTGATTTGATTATTGGCATAATAGAATAGGATTTAGAATATAGAATTTAGAATATAGGAGACGACTTTTAATGTCAACAGCCTTGGTATATAATACTTCAACATCCTAAATCCTACATTCTAAATTCTAAATACTATATTTAAACAATGATTTATTCAATTTCGGGAAAATTAATCGTCAAAACCCGCCAGTTTGCTGCGGTTAATGTCGTGGGTTTAGGCATTAAGGTTTCAATAACCCGTAAAACTTTTCAAAAACTCCCCAAAATAGGGGGAAAAGTAAATTTGCTTTGCCATTTTTACAGTTCACAGAATGGTTTCGAGCTTTATGGTTTTTTTGACCAAAAAGAACGTGATGTTTTTGAAATGCTTAATTCCATAAATGGCATCGGGCCGAAAGCGGCTTTGAAAATTTTGTCCGAAATAAAAGCGGAAAGTCTTTTAAGCGCCATCAGCCGGGGCAAAAGTGAGATTTTAACGAAAACCGCCGGAATCGGCGCCAAAAAAGCTAATAGAATAATTTTGGAATTAAGCGACAAGATAAAAAACCAAAAATTTTCGGAAACGGACGACAATTTTGAAGTTGATTTAGAGTTGGAAGAAGTTTTAAAAACACTTGGCTACAAGCAAAAGCAAATTCGTGAGGCAACGGAAAAAATTTCCCCGAAATTAAAGACCTTACAAGACAGGTTAAAAGCCAGCCTCAAAATATTAAGCGGAAGATAATGGAACAAATTTTACGCATAATAAAAAAATTAATCCCGACGAAAATTTTCGGGCTGGCGCAGCCATTGTACCATTTTTGCTTGGCGTATTTCGGCGCGTTGATTTACAGCTTTCCCTCCCGCCTTCACCGAGCCTGCCTGACCGGTAGGCAGGCCTGCCTGACCGGTAGGCAGGGTTTCGGCGGGCAAGCAAAAAAAATGTATGTAGTGGGCGTTACGGGCACCAAGGGCAAAAGCACGACCTCTTATTTAATAGCCCAGATTTTGAATTCCGCCGGAATAAAAACCGGCATGGCGACAACGGTTCTTTTTAAAATTGGTGAAAAAGAATGGATAAATTCTTCAAAACAAACAATGCTCGGCAGATTCCAACTTCAAAGGTTGCTGGCGAAAATGGCAAAAGAGGATTGTAAATATGCGGTAGTTGAAACGTCTTCCGAGGGCATTTTGCAGTACCGCCATACGTTTATAGACTATGACGCGGCGGTTTTTACCAATTTGTCGCCCGAGCACATTGAGCGCCATGGCAGTTTTGAGAATTACCGCGACGCGAAAGTGAGATTATTTAAAAAAGTGGCGGGAAAGGAAAACGGTGTGGGGGTTTATAATTTGGATGATGCGAATATCGGTTATTTTTTAAAGCCGAAAATCCCGAACCAGTACGTTTTCACTTCAAGCTTTAAAATGTCGGGAGGCAGTGTAGGCAATCTTTATCAAATAGCTAAAATAAAATCCAGCCCAAACGGCGCAAGCTTTGCCCTTAACGGTGAAGAAATAAAAATGCCATTAATAGGGAAATTTAACGTTTATAACGCCACGGCCGCGATTTGTTTTGTTTTGTCGCAAGGCGTGGAGCTTTCGGAAATCAAAAAAGCGATGGCGCAAATAAAACCGCCGCCCGGCAGATTGGAACTGGTTAAGGCGAACGGTTTTAATGTGGTAGTTGATTACGCTCATGAGCCGGCAAGCCTGGAAGCTGTTTATAAAGCGGTCATTGAATCAAAAATAAAATCTTCAAAAGGGAAAATGATATGCTTGTTCGGTTCCCAGGGAGGAGGCAGGGATAAATGGAAAAGGCGGGCGATGGGCAGAATTGCGGCGGAATATTGCGATAAAATTGTTTTAACCAATGAAGACCCATATGATGAATCGCCAATTGAAATAATAAATCAAGTGAGTGAGGGAATTGTCATTGCCGGAGAAAAATCAAATAAGTTGGTGGTATATAAAATTATTGATCGTAAAGAAGCGATTAAAAAGGCGATTTCTTTGGCGGAAAAAGGCGATGCCGTTGTCTTAACCGGCAAGGGCGGAGAGGTTTGGATGTGTGTTGAAAACAACAAAAAAATACCATGGGATGAAAGAAAGATAGTTGAAGAATCACTTGGAAACTAACCAAATCGCTAACGCCGAAACAAAAGACAATATTATCGGAGGAGCGTTTTCCTTTAGCCATTTTTTGGAGGTGGCTAATTTGTTTTTTGGGAATTTTTCTTCAAAAAAATCATCAATTATATCTTTTAACTCTTGGGCGTTTTGAAGCGTTTTAAAAGATTTATCCCGACAGATGGAAACAGTTCCTTTTTCTTCCGAGATCGCTACTATTAGGGCGTCGGATACTTCTGATAAGCCAAGCGCCGCTCTGTGCCGCGTGCCAAAATTTCTCACCGCCTTGACGTTTCCGGCTAATGGTAAATGAGCCGCAAATTTTTTAATTTTATCTCCCTCAATAATAACAGCTCCGTCGTGGCCAGGCGAAGACGGGTCAAAAATGCTCAATAATAATGGTTCGGAGATTTTTCCTTCAAGGTAATAACCGCCTTCAATATGTCGGTCAACGCTTTCCAGGCCCGGGAAAACTATTAAGGCTCCTATTTTTTTTCTGATAAAAATTTCTACGGTGTTGATAACGGTTTTTACCATGTCTTCATATAGCGGAGCTTGCTTGTGCTTTAGTCCCACAATACCGACAATCGCAAAAAATCTCCGCAGTTCTTTTTGGAAAATTATCGCCATTATTACGAGAAAAAAACTGAAGATTGATTGGAAAATTTTTTTAGTAATCTCCAAGTTAAAGAAAATACTTAAGCCGTAAATTACGAAGAGAATAATTATTCCGGCCATAATCGGCGCGGATTTTGTTCTTTGAAAAACAACGATCGCCAAATAAATAAGAGCCGCGACAATAAGAATGTCAAAAACATCCTTTATCCCAAAGGGTGCGCGATTAAAGATATTTAATAATAAATTTAGGTTCATTGAAAGAACACTCCTTTATTGTTATTGTATTTCAAATGAGCAGAAACGTCTATCTTGATTATGCCGCCGCCACGTATATTGAGCCGGCGGCGCTTAAAAAAATGCGGCCTTATTTGGGCGAGTTTTTCGGCAATGCTTCGTCTTTGCATTCACTCGGTCAGATTTCCAAAAATGCCATTGAAAAAGCGAGATATGAAACCGCTGGAATTTTGGGTGTTTTGCCCGAAGAAATTATTTTCACCGGCTCGGGCACGGAATCGGCCAACTTGGCGATTTTCGGAATCGCCCGGGCATATAAAAAGTTCGGCAATCATATAATTGTTTCTAAAATAGAACATAAGGCGGTCTTGAAATCGGCAAAAGCGCTTGAAAAAGAGGGTTTTAAAATAACTTATTTAAACGTTGATAAAAACGGGATTGTTAAACTGGACGAATTTAAAAAGGCTTTAAATAAAAAAACGATTTTGGTTTCAATAATGTACGCCAATAATGAAATCGGAACAATCCAGCCAATTAAAGAAATCTCGGAAATTATCAAAGAATATCGGAGGGAAAAATTGAAAATTGAAAATTGGAAATTGAAAATTAATGAAATGCTTCCGGCATTTCATTGTGACGCCTGTCAGGCTGCCGGCGCTTTGCCGTTGGATATCAAGAAGCTTGGCATTGACGCGCTTACTTTGAACGGCTCAAAAATTTACGGGCCAAAAGGGGTAGGTTGTTTGTATTTGAATAAAAATATAAAAATAGAGCCGATAATTATCGGCGGCGGACAGGAAAATAATTTAAGGGCGGGCACGGAAAATCCGGCTTTGATTGTCGGGTTCGCCGAGGCGCTTAAATTAGCGGAAAAAATGAGAATAAAAGAAAGCCGGCGACTCACGGTTTTACGCGATTATTTCATAAAAAATATTTTAAAATCCGTTAAGGGATGTAAGTTAAACGGCGACACAAAAAAAAGATTGCCTAATAATATCAATCTTTTATTTTCAGGAGTTGAGGGTGATGCTTTGGTTTTGCGCTTGGACCTTCATGAAATTTACGTTTCAACCGGTTCGGCTTGCGCATCTTCAGATTTTACGGCTTCGCATGTTTTATCTGCCTTGGGAATAAAAAAAGTGCTGATTCACGGCTCTTTGCGGCTGACTTTGGGCAGAAAGACAACTAAAAAAGATTTGGATTATGTTTTGAAAATTTTAGCTTGTGAAGTTGAAGACCTGCGTAAAATGTCGGCGGTGAAATAAATCCCACACATAACAAGTTATGTGTGGGATAAAAAAATGGGGGAAGTAAATAATTTATACTTCCCCCTGCGCTGAATGGCGCGGGTTCCATTTTCAATGCCGTCTGTGAGGATAGGAGGTTTTTTTTACGGCGCCTCTGCGTAATTTTGGAAAGGGGCGTCGTTTTTTGTCGAAGGGATTTTCATCGCAATTTGGGCAACGATCTGTCTGCTGCCCGGGATTACGATACCCGCAATGTCTACAAGTCATTAGATATTCCATAATGCCTCCTCAACACTTGTTTAGAAGTGTCTTTAACCACACAAGCCACTTAATAACGATATGGGGGTAGTAGAGGTAGAGTGCCTTATACGTTAGCAGCCCTACAGCCAGCCCTGCAGTTAGCCAGACTAACCACATCGTCAACTTACTAATTCCTATGATAGTCATGACATGCCTCCTTTCGTATTATTCGTGTTATCAGAATGCTTCCCAAACCGATCAGTGCGAACCCGGCGAGGCAATGAAGTTGGATTTGCCAGAATGGTGTTTCTTCTTTCAGCAATACCAATGTTTCAAAGTCGCTTTGCCCGACAGATCCCAAAACAATAAACGCTCCCAAAATCATCGCAATGATTCCTATCTTTTTCATTAAAACCTCCTTGAGTTTATAGTTTATATAGCGTTTCTAAATGATCTGTCTATATTATACACAAAAATGCTATCTTGTCAAGGTGATGTACTAGATGGGCACATGGTTGACAAGTGGGGGTTCTGACAAGCCACTGCTATTGGCGTCTGGTAGCCAAGGGCTTGATGGGGTCTTTTGAAATTGTCTTTGGGAGTTCTGTTTCTGCTCCAGTAATGTCCGATATTGAGTTTTCGGCAGGCCTCGTCGAAGAAACCGTGGAATTCCGTCGAAAAGATATCTCAGACGAAGAAGAAAGTCCTGAGCCGACAAAGAGCTTTTTGAAGAATACATCCAGGCGAAAGATGTTCTGGAATAGCGGTCGACAGCTGTGAAGACATATCTTTTGGCGCCGTTCCAGTGGATGACAATGGTATCCAGACAGAACAGGAAACCGGAACGAGCCGTTTTTTTAGCGATGTATTATGCATGTTGAATGAGATTGTGTTGTTTGTTGACGACCGGTTTTATTGTATACCAATTGTCAACCATGTATCTCATCTTATGCAGCGAGTTGGATGTCGTTCATACCGCTTTCCGGGCAATGGAAGACCGCCGGCTTGCTACGGGGGTTCCGCCGCCGCTGGAATTTCCTTCCAAAGGCGGGCAGGCGCGCACGGGAGGGCTGGGGGGCAACCTGCCTGCCGGTCAGGCAGGGCAGACAGGGGGCAACATCTTCTTTGGCGGCGCATTTCGCAAAGCGAAATACGAAATTCGGCGGCGGAAATTCGTTCAGCGTTCGGAGCCAGTACCAAAAAATCGCTCTTAAGGCGATTTTTTGGTACTGGCTCCCCGGGTAGGATTTTCCGCGTTAGCGGAATAAACTTCCCTACAACCTATCTATATTATTTAAACTTCTCAGCTCCGCGGGTAGGAGTCGAACCTACAACCGTCTCGTTAACAGCGAGCTGCTCTGCCATTGAGCTACCGCGGAGCTGAGAAGTTTAAGGCAATTTTATTATCTTTTTTAAACCATTACCGCCTTTCTGTTTTTTTTAATAATCTCTCAAATTCTACTGCATCTTTTCTACTTCCAAAAGATTTATAAAAGATTAATTCCCAAGGACCCTTATTTCTAGTATAAATACTCTTATTTGCATTATGCTTTGTTAACCTTTTCTCTAAATTATTTGTCTGACCAATATACAACTTTCCTTCTTCGTTTTTAATAATATAAGTGTTATACACAATTAATTCCGCGAAGTTTATCCCGCCGCAGCGGGACCGTTGAGCTACTTTTAATTTTCAAACTTCTTTTATCTTATCCGCTTTTCCTTTTTTTATCCAATTTTTTCAGCTGATTTTTTATTTCATCCAAATCACTTTTTATCTGCCTTAAACTGACTGCCTCGCCTCTTATTTCTTCTTCGGTTTTTTCGTCCAATCTTTTTTCTTCTTGGATGCCGCTCAACAAAATCTGGTCATCGATGAAGAAAGAAACAAAAAGTCCTATTGCCATCAAAATCACGACGCCGATTATTATTGAAACCGGCCCGGTCATAAAATCAAACTCGTCGGCGGTCATCCAAACCCCCCGCCAAAGCAAAATTATTCCCACGCTTCCGATAAAAGCGTAAACAATCGGCCGATGCGAAAGCGCGCCCCTTATTTTGTCTTCCAATTTGTCGAAAAATCTTATTATGCCCATACCCAAAACCGGATAATTAACATTTAACATTATAAATTTTAAAAGGCTCCCTGTAAAGACGGTAGGGAGCCTTTATTTGTACTGACTTATCGCATCCACGATCTTCTCCTTAATTTCTAAATAGCTTTCCTTGAAATCTACTGAAATAACAGGAATTTTAGGGTGTCTCTCTTTATGTTTTTCTACCCACGCTTTCCCCGTAATAGACAAAGGGATAACTCGATATTTTCTTTCGCCGACTCGGACAACAAACACATCTATGCCTCTTTCCACATCCGAGTATGAGAGATTCCCTGGTAGGATAAAATCGTGAATAATGCAGGATTCTCTTAAATCTTCCAAGATTTTCATCGTTAGTATTTCTCTTTGCTTCCCAAGTTCATAAGCCCACAAATTTTTAGGGTCTTTCTTCTTTATTTCAATGTCCGCTCGGACCTTGAAGAATTTTGCCATCCTTTTCGCTTTTATCACACTCTTTCACCTCCTTTCCGTTTTGAATTTTTAAATGTTCTGTTTCTCCGTGCGCCCACCAGGGCTCGAACCTGGGACCTTCTCCTTAAAAGGGAGCCGCTCTACCAACTGAGCTATGGGCGCATATTGTCTCTTATCCACTCTCTGTCGACACCTGATTTAAAATATTTTTCTCTATTTCGGGCATCAACCCTATTTTCTGTCTTTTCAGAATAAATTAAATCAAACGGCGTTCTATATTTTGTTGATAAATTTTTACCGCTATTATGCTGTTTTAGCCTTCTCTCAATATCAGAGGTAATGCCTATATAAACATTATTATCTTTTCTGCTCCTTAATATATAAACAAAATACATAATTAATTACATATTTAAAAGGGAGCCGCCCTGCCTGCCGCCTGCCTGCCCTGCCTGCCGGCAGGCAGGCGGCAGGCAGGGCAGGCAGGTCTACCAAGCTATGGGCGCGTTTCTTTTAAATTTTCATTTTTTAATTTAAAATTTTGAAACAAACTTAAAATGACTTAAGTTAAAAATGTTTTAAAATTTATTTATTGAAACCTTTTTTCAAAATTCAGAATTGGAAATTTAAAATTTCTTTAATCTATTTCTTTTTCCAAATCTTCTAAAATCTTTTTCGCTTTCGGGCTTATTTTCTTCGGCGTTTTGACTTTTAATTCCACAATTAAATCGCCTCTGCCGAATCCCTGCCCGCCGAATGGCGTGGCGCCAAATCTGGGCATTCCTTCACCGCGAATTTTCAAATTATCTTTTAAATCAAAATCCGCCGGAATTTCAATTTTTAATTTACCTGCCCCGTAGGAAGATTGCTTTCCTTCGGGGTTGCCCGAAATAGTCGGGATGTCAATCTTTTTACCCAGCATTAAATCAACCATCCTAAAATCTTTTTTTATTATCAAATCGTCGCCCTGCCTTTTAAAAATCGGGTGCGGTTTGATTTTTATAATTAAATAAAGGTCTCCCTCTTTGGCGCTTCGTTCGCCAGCTTCGCCCGCGCCTTGAATTTTTATAATTTGTCCGTCGGCTATGCCCGGACGAATTTCTATCGTCAAATTTTTCTCGCCCCTCACCTTTCCGGCGCCACGGCAAACATCGCAAACTTTCTTAGGAATCTGACCTGTGCCGAAACATTTCGGACAAGCCTTAACTTGCATAATGTCGCCGAAAAAACTTTTACGAATTTCTTTTATTTCGCCTCTGCCGGCGCAAGTTTCACATTTGTCAAAACCGGCTTTCGAGTCATGCCCCAAACCTTCGCATTTTTCGCATTTCACCGAAACCGAATATCTTATTTTTTTCTCCGCTCCGCGATACGCTTCTTCCAAATCTATTTCTTGGGCTATTTGGACGTCTGCTCCGCCATGATACGAACGGCGCTTCTGTTTTACGCCCATACCTTCAAAAAACGCGTCAAACACGTCGCTTAAATCGCCGAAGTCGCCGGAAAAATTAAAACCGGCGTTGCCGAAATCCCAGCCCGAGGCTGGTCCGCCTTGAGCGGAAAAGCCGAACGGTCCGCCGCCTTGGCTGAAGTCAAAGCCAAAAGGTCCGCCGCCGGCTTGCTGGCCGCCCGAAAAAACCCGGCCGAATCTGTCGTATTGCGCCCGCTTTTCTTTACTGGACAAAATCTGATACGCTTCGTTTATTTCCTTAAACTTTTTTTCGTCGCCGCCTTTATCGGGATGATATTTATGCGCCAGCTTCCGAAACGCTTTTTTAACTTCTTCTTCCGATGCGTCCTTATTTATGCCAAGAATTTTATAGTAATCCATTATTTTAAGATAACGTTCTCCTTGCTTCTCCCTTCAAATATAATCACGCCGAAGCCGAGCGCCAAAAAAGTTTCATAAAGCAAAAATGAAACAAAAGCGGCAATCAAGCGAATCGGCCAAACAAAGCTTATAATAGCCAAAAATATGAAAATGGCAACTATTATCGGAGTTGAGTTTAATATGCTTTCCGGCAACGAATAAAACTTAACCGCCAAAAAGTCATACATTGTATCGGAAAGTTTGCCTTGAAAATTTAAATCCGTTCCCGCCATGCCGGCTGTCTGATTTTTTACCTCTTGAACCGCCTTACCCGCCAATTCCTCTTTAATCGAATCCGGCAAAATTTTAAGCTGGGGATTATTTTCAATTTTCCGCATAGCGATATTTCTTATCATTTCTTCAGTTGAGCCGGAGAAGTCGAATCCGGGCGCAATTTTTTCCAACAATCCGCTGTCTGCCATCGGCGAAACAACGGCGTTAAACGCGCCGCGCGGAATAAAAAATTCTTTACTGCCCACATCAATAAAGCTCGCGCAAACCACTCCGGCGAATATCGCTATTCCGGCGATTGCCTTGGGTAAAACTTTTTTGCCAATCTTCCAAAATTTTATTTCAAGCGAATTTTCAAGCTCGCTTCTGCCGGCGTAAATTCCGGAAATAAAAAATAAAAATCCCAAGACCGCTCCAATGCCAACCATCGCCGATAATCTATCGTAGAAAAGAACGAAAAACGCCAAACTCTGGATGAAAATCGCCAGATTAACTATCCATCCGGTTTTAATGAAGAAAACGCAAAGCAAAAACACCGCCATAAAGCCGAGCCCTGACAAAAACGACAGCAAAAGATTATTCCCGCCTCCATTGACCATAAAAACCTGTAGAAAAAATCCCGAAGCAAAAGAAAACACAACGCCGAAAAACGCCAAAACAATTATTTTGATTTTTGAACGGTCGAGTGAAGCGCCGTCTGTTATTGGTAAATCCATATTTATATTATAACAGATTTTTATTGTTGAGGAGGTTTTTGTTCTTCTCCGCCTTCTTTATTTTGACCGTACATTATTTGCCCTATCTTTTGCAATTCCAAAGAAAGCTCGGAAGCGGCTGATTTTATTTCTTCAATATTCTGCGATTGATGAATCGATGTTTTAAGCTTTTCCGTTTTTTGATTTATAGCGTCTTTAAGCTCCGCTGGAATTTTGTCGCCGGCTTCACGGACGGATTTTTCCGCTAAATAAATTGTTTGCTCGGCGTGATTTTTTGTCTCCGCTAACTCTTTTTTCCGCTTGTCTTCTTCGGAATGGCCAGCTGCTTCTTGTTTGAGTTTTTCAATATCGTCTTTCGAAAGCTGAGTTGAAGCTTCAATGCGCACCGACTGGCTCTTACCGCTCGCCTTGTCTTTTGCCGAAACATTTAAAATGCCGTCAGCGTCTATATCAAAAGAAACTTCAATTTGCGGAATGCCGCGCGGAGAAGGCGGAACGCCATCTAAGATGAATTTCGCCAAAGTTTTATTGTCCGAGGCCATTGAACGCTCGCCTTGCAAAATATGAATTTCAACCGATGTCTGATTATCGGCCGCTGTTGAAAAAACTTGCGATTTTTGCGTCGGAATCGTTGTATTTTTTTCAAGAATCGGAGTGGCTACTCCGCCATAAGTTTCAATTCCCAAAGTTAAAGGAATAACATCTAAAAGCAAAACGTCTTTCACATCGCCTTGAAAAATTCCCGCCTGGATAGCCGCGCCCGCGGCAACAACTTCATCAGGATTGATTCCTTTATGCGGTTCTTTATTAAAAAACTTTTTAACCGCTTCCTGAATCGCCGGCATTCTTGTTTGGCCCCCAACCATTACAACTTCGTCTATATCCGAAGGTTTAAATCCGGCCTCTTTGATCGTTTTTTCAACCAATTCAATTGAACGTTCTATTTCCGCCTTAATAAGCTCTTCCAATTTCGCCCTAGTAAGTTTCAAAAGAAAATGTTTCGGACCCGAAGCGCCGGAAGTGATATAAGGGAGATTAATTTCGCTTTCAAAAACCGTTGAAAGTTCGTGCTTGGCGCGCTCGGCAGCTTCTTTTAAGCGCTGTAATGCCAGCGGGTCGCTTGAAATATCAATGCCTTCTTGTTTTTTATATTCCGAAATAAGGTGCTCTATTATTTTTCTGTCAAAATCGTCTCCGCCCAAATGGGTGTCGCCGCCGGTGGATTTCACCTCAACCGTTTCATCACCTACTTCCAAAACGGAAATATCAAAAGTTCCGCCTCCAAAATCGTAAACGACTATTTGCTCATTTTTTTGTTTGTTTAATCCGTATGCCAAGGCCGCGGCCGTTGGCTCGTTGATGATTCTGCGAACTTTCAAACCGGCGATTTCTCCGGCATTTTTGGTTGCCTGCCTTTGGGAATCGTCGAAGTAAGCCGGCACGGTGATAACCGCTTCTTCTATTTTTTCCCCGATTTTCGCTTCGGCGTCGGCTTTAATCTTTGCCAAAACCATGGCCGAAATTTCTTCCGGCTTGTACCATCTGTCCGCCATCTTTATTTCCACTCCGCCGGTTGAAGATTTTTGAATATCAAAAGGAAGCCACGATTTGTCGCGCTGAACTTCTTTATCTTCAAAATTCCGCCCTATCAAACGCTTAACCGAAGAAATGGTGTTTTTCGGATTAACCACCGATTGCCTTTTCGCCAATAAACCGACTAAACGCTCGTTTGATTTTGAAATCGCCACAACTGAAGGCGTAGTGCGATTGCCTTCGCTATTTTCCAATATTTTCGGCTCGCCCGCTTCAATAATCGCCATCGCCGAATTTGTTGTTCCTAAGTCTATTCCTAAAATTTTAGCCATATTTTTAATAATTTATTTCGCCACCTTCACTCTTGCCGACCTTATAAGCTTGCCGTGAAGAGTATACCCTTTTTCAACTTCTTCAATTATCGCGCCCGATGCTTTGTCGGATTCAACTTCAGCCACCGCCTCTTGAAGACCGGGGTCAAACGGCTGGCCGACTGAAATAATAACTCTTTCCAAACCGCTTAATTTCATTATATCTTCCAATTGCCGGCGTATTAAATATAGTCCTTTTTGCGTCTTGAATTCTTCATCGCCGCCAAGCGTGTTCAAAGCCAAATCAAAACTATCCAAAACCGTTACCAAATCTTTCACTATCGCCTCATTGGCGAACCTAATAATCGCCTCAAATCTTTTTGATTCGTCTTTCTTATAATTTAAAAGGTCCGCTTTCGCCCGCTTCCAGCCGTCGAGATACTCATCGCGCTGTTTTTCGCAGTCGGAAATTGAACTTTGCTCCTCTTTGTTTTGAGATTCTTCTTTTATTTCTTCCGCCATATTTTTTACGAATTTAAGAATACCTTTATTCCAAAATAATAGCAAATTCTTAAAAGACGTCAAGGGTTGGACTGATTGTTTATTTTAGAATAAAATAAAATAATGATAAAGCTTTTCAATACTCTCTCGGGAAAAAAGGAAATGTTTAAACCTTTTAAGGGCAAAACCGCGCAGATTTACACTTGCGGACCGACAGTTTACAATTATGCCCATTTGGGCAACCTGCGAACTTATGTTTTTGAAGATATTTTGCGCCGCGCGCTTGAAATTAACGGTTATAAAATAAAGCAAATAACCAACATTACAGACGTTGAAGACAAAATTATCAAAAAAGCCCGGCAAGAAAAAAAAGAAATTTCGCAGATTACTCGGCCGTATGAAAAAATATTTTTTGAAGACCTTGAAAAACTGAATATTGAAAAAGCCGAACGTTATCCCCGCGCCACCGAGCACATAAAAGAAATTATAAATCTTATTTCCGTTTTGATGAAAAAGGGATTCGCGTACCAAGTCGAAGATAAATCGGTTTATTTTAAAATTTCAAAGTTCAAAAATTACGGAAAGCTTTCGAGGCTTAAAAAACGCCGGGCGGTTGGCAGAATAGACAGCGACGAATATAAAAAAGACGATGTCCAAGATTTTGTCTTGTGGAAATCGGCAAAATCCAATGAACCTTTTTGGTCTTCGCCGTGGGGCGCGGGCAGACCGGGCTGGCATATTGAATGTTCGGCGATGAGTATGAAATATCTCGGAAAAACCCTTGATATCCACGCCGGCGGGGTGGACTTGATATTTCCGCACCATGAAAACGAAATCGCCCAGTCTGAAGCCGCCACTGGAAAAAAATTCAGCAAGTTCTGGATTCACGGCGAACATTTATTGGTTGACGGCGAAAAAATGTCTAAATCGCTCGGTAATATTTTCACCCTTCGCGACTTGAAAAAAAAGGGTGTTAATTTTTTGGCATTCCGTTATTTACTTCTTGGAACTCACTACAGAAAAAAGTTGAATTTCACTTGGCAATCAATTATAGCAAGCCAAAATTCGCTAAACCGCCTTTACCGGCATGTAAACGATTTCGCCGCTCAAAACCCGCCTACGTCAAAACTACGGCGGGCAAGTAAAAAATTAGCGGATCAATATAAAAAAGATTTTATCGCTACCATAAACGACGATTTAAATACTTCAAAGGCGCTTTCAATTGTATGGGAAGTAATTAAAGAAAAAAATTTGCCGGGCAGAGAAAAAAGAGAGTTATTAATCGGTTTTGACAAAGTTTTAGGATTAGGCTTAAAAGATATAAGGCCTAAAAAAACAGCCATAATACCGCGAAAAATAAAGGATTTTGTTCAAAAACGGGAATTATTAAGAAATAATAAACAGTTTATTCAGGCTGACGCCTTGCGGAAACAAATAGAAAAGTTAGGATACATTGTAAAGGACACGTCGTCGGGACCATTAATTAATAGAATTAAAGAATAAATAATTTTCAATTCTCAATTTTCAAGTATCAATCAATATTTAATTTATAAATTTTCAAATGTTTGATAATTAAACTATTTGAAAATTCATTGAAAATTGATTATTGGTTATTGAAAATTTAAGATTTTCATGGAAAATCTTAAGCTTCCGCCCCAAGACATAGAGGCCGAACGCTCGGTTTTAGGAGCGTTAATGTTGGACAAAGAAGCCATTATCAAAGTGGCCGATTTAATAAATCCTTCTGATTTTTACCAGCCGGCTCACGCCAAAATCTTTGACGCGATTTTTAAACTCTTTGAAAAAGGAGAACCTATAGATGTTTTGAGCGTTAATAAAAAACTTAAAGACAATAATGAATTGAACACCGTCGGCGGCTCAAGCTACCTCACCGAAATTATTAATTCCGTTCCAACCGCCAGTCACATAGCCTATTACGCCAAAATCATCCGCCAGAAAAAAGTGCTCCGCGAACTTATCAGCGCGTCTTCCGAAATAACCGATAAAGTTTTTGGCGCTTCCGGAGACCCGGAAGATTTATTGGACGATATTGAACAAAAATTTTTTTCCATCAGCCAACAATCGCGTCCGCAAAATTTTGTTCCGATAAAAGACGAGCTTAAGGCGGCCTATGAAAGAATAGAAAAACTTCACCAAGGAGAAAAGGGGCTGCGCGGATTAACCACCGGCTTTGACGAAGTAGATTTCTATCTTTCGGGGCTCCAACGTTCAGACCTTATAGTTTTGGGCGCTCGGCCGTCTTTGGGGAAAACCGCGCTGTGTTTGGACATCGCCAGAAACGCCGCTGTTAAAACAAAAATTCCGGTTGGAATTTTCTCGCTTGAAATGTCGCGCGACCAAGTTGTAGACAGAATTATCGCCGCTGAAGCGCAAGTGACTCTTTGGGAATTGCGAAGCGGCAGGATAAAAGACGAAATTGAATTTGAAATGATTCAGGCCGCCTTAGACCGCCTGGCGCAAGCGCCAATTTATATAGACGACACTCCTTCGGCAAATATTATCCAGCTCCGCTCAATGGCGCGTCGGCTCCAAGTTGAACACGGCTTGGGATTGCTGGTTGTTGATTATCTTCAATTGATTCAACCCCGTAACAACACCGAGAATATGGTTCAAGCGATGACGGAGGTCAGCCGAGGATTAAAAGCTTTGGCGCGCGAACTTGAAGTGCCGGTTTTGGCAGCCGCCCAGCTTTCACGCGCGGTTGAACAGCGCGATGTAAAAATTCCACGCTTGTCCGACTTAAGAGAGAGCGGTTCTATTGAGCAAGATGCCGATGTTGTTATGTTTATTTACAGAAAAGATAAAGAAAAATTAGACCTTTCGCCCGAAGAGCAAAACACGGCGGAAATAATTATCGCCAAGCATAGAAACGGTCCGGTGGGCAGCGTCAAACTTAAATTCGACACTGATAAAGTAAGTTTTAAATCGATAGAAAAATTCAGGTCGGAAAATTAAATTATCTTATTTTCGCTCCGAATTTTGACTTAAGAAGTTTTTTTATTTTTTCCATTTCATCTCCCGCTTCTTTTTCTTTAAGCGTATGGTCTTCAGCTTGGAAAATAATTCTGAATGTCAAACTTCGTTTACCGTTCAATTCATATTCATCAATCATGTCAACGTCTTCAATATATTTCAAATCTGACTGCTGAATAAACATCATCATTTTCCCGACTTTCACCGCGGGGCTTACCAAAACTGAAACGTCGCGCATTATTGAAGGATATTTCGATAACGGCCGATATTCGTGCTCTTCTTCAACCAATTCCAGTAAAATATCCAAATTTATTTCCGCCAAAACAGCCTCGGCGCCGGAATAATCAACCCTGCCAAGATAACCGATAGTTTTTTCTTCCGATTCGATTTTTAAAATCTCGCTTGAAATTAAATTTCCCGCAAAATCATTTACCCAATCTCCTTTTGCCGGCTCGGGCATCATATAATCAACCAGCCCGATACCCTTGAACATATTTTCAATCACTCCTTTTAACTCAAAAAATATTTGTTTGTCTTTTTTTGAAGCGATTAAAATTCCCAAATTTAATTTTTCGGGAGCGTTGCCATAAAAAACCTTGCCTATTTCAAAAATTTTAATGTTATCAAAAAACCTAAAATTAGAATCTATATTTTTAATGAGATTGGGCGCCAAAGAAGGCCTCATGTATTTTGTCTGGCTGCTGATAGGATTTTCAAGTTCCAATAGCTCATTTTTCCAGGCAGGGTTCCGGCTTAAATCATCGTCGCCGATGAAAGAATAATTTAAAACTTCGTCAAACCCGAATCCGGTTAAGACTTTCCTTATTTTGTCTTTAAAAACAATCTGGTCTTCAAATCCGGAAGGATGGATGTAAATTTTGGGCGGCTGTGATTTTAATTTGTTGTAGCCATAAAGCCTGGCGATTTCTTCCGCCAAATCTTCGAATATTGAAATGTCGCGCCGCCAAGCCGGGACATTTACAAAAAATGTATTTTGTATTTTGCCTGCCCCGTAGCGAACTTGCCTGCCCCGTATAATTCCGAAGGAATTTGTTCGGGGTTCTGCTTCGGGGTATTTTGTATTTTGTATTATTTCAAATCCGAGTTTTTCAAGATAACTCGCGCAAGCTTTTGCGTTTAAGTCAACGCCGATTAATTTTTTGAATTTTTCAACGTCAAATTTTATTACTTTTTTGCCCGGCTTCGCGTAATTCACATCAACCGCTTTTCCCGCTTTCACGCCGGCGATTTCTTCAAGCAACTGTTTCGCCCTATTCAAGCCGATTTCGGCCAAAACCGGGCTGATATTGTGCGAAAAAATTAAAGAGGCGTCGGTGGCGAGTTTGAGCGATTTTGAAGCCCTGTAAATGTTGGCGCCGGCAAAATTCGCCGCTTCAACGATAATCCGTTTTGTATTTGTCCCAATCTCGGCGGTTTTTCCGCCTTTTATCCCGGCAATAGCTAACGGTTTTTTGGCGTCGGCAATTACTAAAATATTTTCATTAAGTTCGTAATTTTTATCGTCAAGCGAAACGATTCTTTCTCCTTTTTTCGCCCTGCGGACAATAATTTGGGCTTGCGCTATCTTGTCGTAATCAAAAGCATGCAACGGCTGGCCCGTTTCAAGCATTGCGTAGTTCATAGCGTCAACCGCATTGTTTATCGGCCTCAAACCGCATTCTTCCAAAATATCGCGCATCCATTTCGGAGAAATTCCGATTTTAACATTTTCAAAATATTGGCCCATATACCGGGAACATAATTTTCTATCTTTTATTAAAACCTTGAAATTCGTTTTTGCCGGAGCGCCGCCGTTTGAAGATTTTAAATTAAAAACGGGCGACTCAAATTTTTTCCCGTAAATGGCGGAAATCTCGCGGGCGATTCCAATATGCGAAGCCGCGTCGGAATATCTGTTTGCCGGAAGCGCCGCCTCGAAAGAATTTCCGTTCAAATCAACCGCCTCAAAAGCGAATTCATTTAATTTTTCTACCAAATCTTTTTTGCTTTTTACGGCCGGCGCCAATTTTTTAATTAAAGTATAAGAAAATTTCATCGCTTCGCTTAATCGCCAAATAACAAATTTAATACGAATATACGAATTGTTTTTTATAGTATTAGTATATTCGTACGGATTAGTTATTCGTTGATTTCTATTTATCTTGCCACAAAAAATACAAAAAGGCAAAAATAAGGGAGGAAACAACGATATCCAAAAATAACTCCTTGGCGAATACTAAGGATAAAATCAGTCCCGGATTCAAAAAGGCGTAAAAAATCAAAACAGCGATTACAATAGTGATTAAATTTCCCGCAAAATAACGCCAAGGAATAAATTTAGCCGCAACCACAACCATTGCTCCGATAAGAGTAAATGTTAAAATTCCGGTTTCAAATCCCGAACCGAATTTTAATACCAGCGCGGAAAGCAAAACCAAAAAAAATCCCTCAAAAAAATCGGCGGCGAAAAAAGAAGACGTAACAATCGCCGCTAATGCCAAATTTGGCGCCACGCCGAAAACCGAAAAACCGTATGATTGAATAACGCTTAAAATCCCAACCGACAAAACAAGAGAAAAAAATTTCATTGCAATAAAATTTCCACTTCCCTTAGACTGCTCACATTAAAAGGAGTTATTAAAACCGCCTCTTTAAAAACTCCGGGCGCCGACTCTTTAATTTCGGATATTTCCCCAACCTTCAAACCAAGAGGAAAGCCCTGCCTGGCGGAATAAACCGCGTCGCCGACGGTTATCGGCTTATCCTTTTCAATAAACGTTATTTTAGGCTCATTTCCGCCCTGCAAAAGCCCGTTTATTTCTTTTTCGCTAATTCTTACAGGCAACTGCCAATTCGGGTCAAAAATCGTTTGAATAACGCTGTAATTTTTTGAAACTTCGATAACTTGCCCTAATAAAATATTTTTCCCGAAAAGCGCCGGCGCAAGTTTTTTCACGCCCTGCGCTTCGCCGGCATTTACGGTTATCTGGTTTTTAACGTTAAATGGGTATGTTGAAAAAACCTTAACGGCAAGAAGACCGTCTTGCGAAATTTTTGCTTCAAAATTTTCTATTTTCAAACCTTGAAGTTCGGCTTTCAAATTTTCATTCTCTTTTTTAAGTTGGATATTTTCGTCAAAAAAACGCTCTTTTTTAATAAAGAACCCCGTGAAGAAAACTACTATTGCCAAAATTATTATTGAAACTATAAGGAAGTACCGCTTCATATTTCCTAATCCTAACGCATTTTCTTCAAAAAGGTCAATCTGTGGATTTTTGAAGGCCCGTGTTTTCTTATCGCCTTAAAATGCTTTTTTGTGCCGTAACCCTTATGTTTTTCAAATCCGTATTTTGGATATTTTTTATGGAGATTTATCATTTGCCTGTCGCGGCTGACTTTGGCGATAATTGAGGCAAGTGAAATCGCCGGAATTTTTTCGTCGCCCCTAATAATAATTTTGAATTTTAAATTTTGAATATAAAGTCCGCCGTCCAAAAAAACTTCGCAATTCTTAATTCTTAATCCTGAATTCTTAATTAAAAGCGAAAACGCTTTTCCGGCCGCCAAATTCGCCGCCTTGGAAATATTTATTTTATCTATTATCTTTGGAGAAACAGATGCCACTGCGTAGGGCAAGCGCAATTCATTTTTTAAATATTCAAACCAAATCTCGCGTTGTTTTGGCGTTAATTTCTTAGAATCCCTCAGTTTTAATTTAGAATTTAGAATTTTGAATTTTGAATTTGTTTGTAATTTGGGATTTGGGATTTGGGATTTCCGCGGTAGTAAAACCGCCGCCACGGTCACATTTCCCGCCAGCGCGCCCCTGCCAACCTCGTCAATTCCAATAATGTATTTTGATTTCTTTAAGGTCATAAAACGATTTTAACACTTACTTTTTTTATTCCCCCAAACCGATTTTCATATACCAATCCACGCTATGATTTATCTCCACGGAACCGTCTATAAAAGAACCGTTTATCCCAGAAAGCAACATAAATGCCCGTCCCGATTCTCTGCCGGAATAAACATCGTTTTTGCTAACCGCGCTTTGCCAAGAATTTAGGAATGAAACGTCAAAAGAGTGAATGGTGTAGCTTGAATTTTCCAAAACAAACCAATATTTAACGCCCGAGCTTAAAACAACGTTTGGCGAAAAACTGAAGACCAAGTCGCGATTTTGCGGGTCGCCGGACAAACCCGAAATTGTTGAAGTTGAAATAGGCTTACTGAAATCCGGCACATTTTGGCTACCAGAAAGTTTATTCTCAAAAACCGAAAGTTTTAAATTAAAACTGACGCCGCTGTCTTGTAAATGTTTTACTTTTAAAACAACCTTATTAAATTCTAAATTTCCCGCCGGCGTAACGCTTTGAATGTTCACCGCCATGACATTTTGGTTTGTTCCTTCTCTCTTCCCAAAATTCGCGCTCCAGCCACCGCTAACTTCTTGAACTAAACTGAAATTAATCGGCGGATACGCCCAACTCGCCGAAAGTGTTGAAGTTGAATAATTATTAAAATCGTCTTTCGCCCTGACGCTTATTGAAAAACTTTCGCCTGGCGAAACAAGTCTTGAAGTTCCCGTGGCATTGCCCGCGGAAGCCCAATCTTCATTATTATATTTGATTTCATAAACCAAAAGATTGTCCGGGGTGTCGGCGTCCGCGGCTTTGGGCCAAGAAAGATTTAATTTGGAATTTGCGCTATCAAAATTTTTAATAACTTCCCCGTTAAAAATTGGCTTTTGCCGCTCCGGTTCAACTCCGAAGTAATATTTTGTTTTATCTTTAGCAACCAATTGAAAATCGGGGTTCAAGGGATTAGAAGGCGGGATAGACGAGACGGAATAAAAAGCAACCGTTATAAAATCATTTTCATCGAGTCCCAATTCCCCGTTTGATTTTACGGTTCTTATAATAAAATGGTTATCTTCCGCCAACTGAGAAAAACTAAAAGACATATTAACGGCGCCGCCAGGAAAACCGCTACAATTATTAATATCCGGCAAAATTAAAGAATTTCCGCCTGTTCCGCCGGCGCATTGGCTATATTTTAATCCCAAAACATCGGTTAAATCGTTTGGCTGCCACGAAGGATTATTCAAATCGTTTTTCGCCTCACTGTTTAAATAGAAAACCGCTATTTTCCACGTATTGCCCTTATTAAACAAATCCGGAATAAAAGGATACTGCCCGTAATACGCGTCTATTAAAATTTCGCCGTCTTGAGGATTTTTTTGGTAAAAATATAAGCCCGAAAGGAAACTCAAAACGTTTATTGAAGAAGTTGCCGCATCCGAACCTAAGCCATCAGCGTCAAACGCCTGAATGGAAAATTGATAATCTCGGCCGACCTCACTTATCGTAATTTTCGTCGCCGTTGACGTTGATTCTACCACCGGCAAAGTCGTACTCGCGTTGCTAATATCGAAAATTTTGTAAACTAAAGTTGAGGTGGCGCCGGAATAATCTCGTGATTCATCCCACTCAAAACTTAATTCCATTTTATTTTGCGCATATTGGACGCCAAATTTTTCCGGTTTTGTCGGCGCGATTCTCGGTTCGGGCAAACTTAAAGAATTTTGGGGGTTAGGAATTTCGCGAATATCAAAATCATTATCACCATTACTATCACAGGCGTTGCCCAAAAACTCGGCGTTCTGTCGTGACAGAACACAGACATTACTTACCCATGCCTTTCTTTCCAGACTTTGCCCCGGGTCAATAGCATAACTATAAAAAACCACATCCACCTCTCCTCCATTTTTATTAAATAAATAAACAGTACTTGAGCTATTAGGCAATGAATTAGTCCTAGTCATATCAGCCGTAATATTGCCAATATAGCTATAAAATCCTACCAAGAAAAAGCTTTTGCCCTTTATCAAAACACTATCTTCGGTCTTAGAACCGAATTTCGCCAAAAGTTCCGTCGAAATGGTATCGCCAGTTAAAATTCTCAAAGAATAATTAGTTAAATCAATTTCATTATCAGTTGGATTATACAATTCAACAAATTCTTTTCCCTCATCACTTCCTTGAGCATTGAAAAGAATTTCAGAAATCACGATGTGGTCCGCTCCCGATATGGAAACCGGAATATTTGCCACAGTCGGCGTCGAAGACGCACTTTTATTATCAAAAACAGTTAAGCTTGTTTGATAACTTCCGAACTGGGAATAAATATGCGAAACCGTAGAACTTGAACTAATCAAAGTGCCTCCGTCTCCAAAGCTCCACTCGTAAGAAACAATTTGCCCGTCAGAATCGGTTGAAGAAGCGGCATTAAAAATTATTTCTTGGCCAACTTGCGGATTTTGCGGAGTATAAACAAAAAAAGCGCTGGGCGCTTGATTCGCCGCCGAACAATTTTTTGGTTGTGCTTTCGGGCTC
>Ga0210051_1001764_pt1 | contig 21877 bp, 18 predicted proteins | sample CryGey092014_all_FD_185464 | JGI IMG/M metagenome (GOLD analysis project Ga0210051, IMG submission 185464) | Groundwater microbial communities from aquifer - Crystal Geyser CG23_combo_of_CG06-09_8/20/14_all (SPAdes) (version 2) | ecosystem: Environmental > Aquatic > Deep subsurface > Groundwater... | reverse complement strand
GTTGCAGTAATGGCGCACACGGCAACCGCGCATAAATCGAGGATGTAGATCAGGCTCATGGCAAAAGCGGGAAAAAGGGCGCGCATTATAAGGGCTGGCCGCGCGGGCAGTGGTAGAATCCGCGCCTAATTTTTCGGGTGGCGAAGATGGCAAAACGTTATGACCTGATCGTGTTCGAATTTATTAGAATGTATGAATCGGTTGACATTTGCTTTTTTTTCGATAGACTAATATGAATGACAAATATTTATAAAACGGATTTATTTAGCAGGTCATTCAATGGGTAGAAAAAGCAAGCCATCAGTCACAATCAACCCAACTGTTGTGAGCACGGAAGTGCCCCCAGCAGACGGGTTGCCTCCGTTTAAGAGGTTTCTTGATATCGATGGCAAGCAGCGCGGAAAAAAACTTTTAACTCGCGTTTTTTTTGTGCATCCAACCGATCAAGAAGTTATATCGGCTGAGCAGGAGCGCAAATTGAAAATAAACGAACAGATGTATGTTATCGCTGCTTGGATGCCTTGGATGCCAAAGAGTGCGCATGCGAGCATCCCTTTATTTGAACACTGCAAGGCGATGGGATTTTCGAATGATTTTTCCGCTGACATTGTGAGATTGGTAATCAACTATCTTCAAGGGAAGCATCTTGGAAGAAACTCGCTGTACCAAACCGAGAGTGCTATGAGGGAGTTCGTCAACTTTCTTTCTGCTCGCAGCAATCGGCCTCAATACATCACTGACATTGATAGGGATGCGTGGATAGATTATCTAAACATACGTTCTAAGGATAAACGGGTGGTTAAGTCTGAGAATGAATTTAACTACGCCAGAGGCGTTTTCAGTGCCTATACAAAAACTTCACTCGGCGGTTGGATAGGTGGTCTGAAGTTTACTAGTAAGCGCCGAAATCTTGCGCCTGAGCATACCTCGGAGCTTGCTGAAAACACCAGAGATTACTCGGATGTTGTTATGTATCAGCTACTTGCCCTGTTTATATTCACTTTTGAGCAAAGAATTGGATACCTAAAGCGATATGAACAGCTTACCGAAGCAGATATGCCACAAGATTGGATATACCCGGGTCGAAAAAAGCTAAAGAATTTTTTTAAACTTGGAGAAGTTGGTGAACATACGCTTCTATTGGAAAAATGGTTAAGCGATGAGGCGGAGGGATATGAAACGGTCATAGACCACTGCATCTTTTATCACAAAGCTGGACTAGGAAGTCGCTATAAAAGCAGCAGAGCATATAGAAGTCCATTTGAGGAGAAGCTAAAAGCGTATGAAAAATGCCACGGGGAAAATGGTTTGTACAAGGCTTTTTGCCAAGCAATGGGAGACAGGCATGGCTATGAACGTGAGTATAGGGCAAAACATTTTCTCGCCTACTATTTGAAAAAGAAAACTGCTGGTGAACCCAACATCATAATGAATCAAATTGGCTGGTGTCTGGCAAATCTTGTCATGATGCAAACCGGCGTTAATAGGGAAGTTGTCTTGACTATTCCATCGCTGGGTGAGGATGGAACTTCAATCCTGAATCGAGGTGACACGGTCTTTATTAAGGATGGTCAAAGCTGTGAAACAGAGGTCAACCTTTATGGGTATAAGGCGAAAACTGGTCAGGCACCCGAAAGGGTTGTTCCAATCGTTCTTCCTAAGGACGGACCGCTTTACCAAATGCTAATAGATTATGAAAAATACACAAAGGTTAGCAAAGACGGGCCTTTCTTCGAATTCAACAAGGGATTTGTAGGATGTTGGTCGACGGCAGGGGGAGTGGCTGACCTCGCCAGACATTTCCTGGTCATCGATGAATCAGGGGAGAAACTCAAGACGATTGAGGCATCCCGATTCAGGAAGGTATTTGCAAGCGGTGCACTGTTGGATCGCATGAAGAACGTCAATGATATGAACGAACTTGCTGAATTGCTGAGACAAGACCTGAATCATGGAAACTTTGACACCACGTTCTCCCATTACCTCCTCAAATCAAGTGTTGCTCGTTCTGTCATGGATATTGCAATCGCAACTGTGATTAGTGAAAAGCTCGGAGAGTTGAAGTGCAAGAGTAACATCGAAGTTGATAAGCCGGTCCAGTATAAAAAGAAGGTTTTTTTGTGTCACTGTGCGGACCCCAACAATCCTAGCCATGATGTGGCGATTGCAGATGAATGTCGGCACTATGACCTGTGCCTTGGCTGTGATCAAAGCGTCATTGCAAAAGAGCATTTGCCCTACATCTGCCTCAGAATTCTCCAGTACGAAGCTGAGCGGAAAAAAGATCCGTACATCTGGGTGGCTATTTACGAGGACAGATGGTGCATCGCTCATGATTCTCTGGAGTGTTATATCGCCAAGGATAAACGGTACGGGCGCCTTCGTGTCGATGAGGCGTGGCGCTCCGCACGTGAAGGACGCATTTCACTCCCTCCGATTATTGCTCCAACCAGGATGTGATTATGAAACCTGTGAACGATAATACTTTGGCGAGCATCATCCAAGTACAAGACAAACGAGAAGCTTCAATTGAATTGGCTGCGTCCCAGTGGAAGCTTATCCATGCATTCGAGCGGGGATACCTTGGTAAGCAAGTTCCTAACACACGCTCTAACTATGAAGCGGAAGAATGGTTCGATTTGAGCGGATCAACGAGTTCCAGGACAGGAATTAAATGGTCTAAATTTTCAGGCGGTCCTGCGCTCAAAATTTTAGCTAAGGCAATGACGTTTGACTCCATTATTGACCGATCCATTGAGATTTCGTCCGCGAAATTGCGGGTGCTCTCCTTTCAAAAAATGCTCCAGCCAGTTATTGAGAGCAAAAAATTGCTGGTTGGCAATCCCGGAGAAGTACTTCTTGGACTGAGTCACATTACCGATTACGATTTGCTGGTTATATTAGATGCACAAATGGCTTCTTTGCCTCGAGAATCACACTTTTTTTCTGCATGTTTGGACCTAAATGGAATCATTACTTATGCCCGTCATTACGGTGAGAGAGTGCCGGAATATCAGATTCGGGCTCAGCTTCCTTGGCAAAAGTCAGGTGAAACAATAAAGGCATGGGCAAAGCGCAGGGTTGCCGATCTGAAATTTATTTTCCCGGCAGCAAAAGGATATGAGCCGATTTCAGGAGAGACTGCCCAACGCCTAGTTGAGGTATCCTTGAGTTCGATTGATAAACATTTCGATGACTTATGTGAGATTGGTCCGTTAGTCGCTGAATACACCGCTAGAAAAACGAGTGATGGTCAATACGTTATTAGCCTCGGGGAGAAATACATTCTCGGTCTTCTGGAGAAATATAGTCAAATCTTTGGGTACTTAATTCCACCGCCAGTCTTGAGCAAACGAAGCAAATTTATAGACAATGGGCGCGCTGTATTCATATGGTTGCAAGCGCTGATCAAACTTTTTCGCGCGGCCTGCATCAATATCATCCTGTTGACCTCTGGGCTGAGGAATGAAGACATAAGAAGGCTGAAAGTTGGTGCTTGTAATCCTAGTGGCCGGGTCGACATTCTGTTTTATCTACGTGTGGACATTCAGAAAACAGGCAACGTTGTGATTCTTCCATTACCTCCGCAGGCAGATAAGGTCATACGGCTTCTGGAGAATATGAAAGATACGAAGTCAAACTATCTGCTCGATTGGGGCGCTGGAAGCAGAAAGGGTCTCGAAATAGAGGACCTTGATGAGTCAGAAGAAGGAACCATCAGTGATGGCGACACCTATTTGAAAGCAGGCTCTAGTATTAATGATGCACTTAGTGCATTTGCTGAACACTTCAACATTCCACTCATTGATTCAAGGGGAAATAGATACACCGCTCACAATTATCGGACAACAGTGGCGGGATGGCTGGGTGCTGCCTCAAATTTGTCGCTACTTCTCGTGCGCCGATTGTTTGGTCACAGTAACAACATCATGCCAACGGTTTATCTCCAAAATAACCCTGCGTTCATTGCCGAGCGTGAGGCACAAAAAGCGCGCGCTAATGCGGAGACTGCTCGCCAGATGGCGCTCGCCGCCTCGCAGGGGCGTGTGGCGGGTGTCAAAGGCGAACAACTTGAACGTGGCTACCAGGCGCACAAGTCCCGCATGGAATCTAACAGGAAACAGTCCCACTCCCTCACGGATGCGGAGATCATGATTTCCTTTGCTGGTATCTTGGAGCAGAGAATTAACAGTGATTCGGTGTGCGGTTTTCTGACACCGTTTGGTGTCATGTGCGCACGTAACCCAACGGACAGCAGCCAGCCGGCCTGTGCAAAACGTGCTCATCGCGACAAGACACAGGACATTCCAATCGAGATCTTAAAGCACGTCTCCGACATTGATCCGCAACAGTGCGTTGGGACGAGTTGTTCAGAGGCTATTCTTGGCCCTTGGTCCACCTCAGTCCTCGAAGCAGTGATCTGGTACCGTGCGTTGCTGCGCCACCAGCTCGGCGATGCCTTCAATGAAAGTCACTTCATCGAAAGCGCCAAACTGTTTATCAGGCAGTATGAGGCCCCAATTAAGAAAGTGTTTGGACACCAGGCCCTGGATGACGCTTAGGCAAATTAAAGAGGTGGTCAATGGCTGAGGAAAAACGTACTCACAGGCAGCGTCTTGCGAAACTAAGGGAAGTCTTTGGTCGGCGACAAGAGCTCGCACGTCGATCTGGCAAAAAGCATGATGTTTCCATCGCCAAAATCTGTGCTGATGCTGGGGTCGATAAGGTTTACCTCCACGGTTACAGGCTCAATGAAGATTCCCCGGAGCGTGCCGAATATCTTGCCTTCAAGCAGGAGGTGCTGGATTTTCAGAAAAACCTTGGCGCGGGCCATGAGAAGACTGAAGACAAGCGGGAGCTTGAAGAACTGAGACAACGATACGCTGCATTGCTGAGTGACTGCGAACCATTGCAACGGGAATTGGCGTACTACAAAAATCAGTCGTCGAACGATCTGGGAGAACTGGATCACAATCGATCAAGGATGACCCAATTGCTAGCTAAGGTCGCAGAGCTGGAAGATGAACTAGCTCATACTAAGAAGCAGGGCAACTTGGCGGGCGCGATAACGGGACGGATTCAAAAGCACGTGGTTTCACCCGACAATTTACGTACGGTTGGTGGTCGGTACAAATTCGGCTCAAAGGCGCATGAGAATGAGGCGTGGGGCAATGCATATAAGAAGTTGGAGGAACTGCTTTCTCGCAAGCTAAAAATGCGCCTCTACATCCTGGTCGGCTTGCCTTGCTCGGGCAAGAGCACATGGGTAGAGGAGGGCGTTGTTGCTACCGATCGGCATCCGGTCATCTTTGACGCGATGAACTTGAGCAGTGTTGATAGATACCGATTCATTCATACGCTCTCCCGCTTCACCGATCTGCCCAAGGTCTGCGTCTACTTCGACACCGACATGGAAATCATTCGCGAGCGGAACCGTACGCTGCGAACGTCGGGTAAGCAGATGACCGACGACGATCTGACCCTGCTCCATTCCAAGCTTGAAAAACCAGAACCATACGAGGAAGCGTGGATTGATGAACTGATTGTGGTGCGCTACCGTGGATAAGCGCGCCATAGGAAAAGCCCGCGTGGCATCACTGGAGGCAATGTTGGGCGACTTGCTCGGGCAGGACGACGAGACTCTTAGGCGGACACTCACGAGTGGTCTTTTCAAGAGGGATGGCACATTCCACCTTGGAAAGTTGGCGGATTTGATTGGCCTTGATTGCGAACAGGCCACGTTTCGTCAAAACAAAGCGCTTCGGGAAAAGATAGACTCCGCAGAGGCCGATATTCGAGCGCGTGGGTTGTTCGCGGAAAACGGTACTGACGCATCGGCCCCAACCAAGCAGGCTATTGGCAAGCAGAACGAAGCTAGGTTCCTTGAGTGGCTGACAACGGTCGGGTCTGAGCAAGTCCCTGCGCCGGTCAGTCATACCGGGCGGCTTTACCGCAAGGCATTATGGGCGACATATTCGGCTCAGGCACTCCTGGATGTCGAGCGCGTCCCGACTTGGTTTAACTCCAGATTGGAAGTGAAAGAGGCGCTGAATGCTCTGGATGTGAAGGTCGTTCAGAACGGCGTCGTCACAATCTGCTTGGAGTCCGACAGCATCGCCGACGATATGGAAAACACCATGACATCGACGCTTGTTCGTAATCTACGTGCCGAGGTTAAGATGCTCAAGGAGCAACTGGCTGCTGAGCGCGAGGCGCGCCGGAAGGCCGAACTGGAAGCAAAGCAAAACGAGTGGCAGACTCAGTCCGTCCCCACCGGAAAGATGCCGCACAAGAAATGATGGAACTTGGCGCGATCGTCAGTTCAATCCACGCCATCGTAGGCTCGATGATGGTGTTTCATGCCAACACTGAAGCCGGCAAGCGGGTTCGCATGGTGGCGCATCGCGACTTCACGATTCAGCCCGGTGAATACCGCAGCTTTGCCGGTAAGTGGGAGAACTACAAGCAGGCTGGCAAGCAATTCGCCGTTGAAGAAACTCGCATTGTGGATGTCACCGAAGCGATGATTAAGACCTTTCTTGTCAATCAAAGTGGCATCGGTCAAGCTACCGCCCGTAAATTGATCAAGCACTTCGGAGCCGATTTGCCGGATCTGCTGGACAGCGCCAATGTCGAAGCGCTATCAGGCGTATCAGGCATCGGGGAGGCTATCGCACTACAAGCAATCCAGGCATGGCATGATCAAGGAGCTAAGAAGGAATTAATCGATTTCATCGCCAACCCCTTTAAGGACAATCCAACCCTTATTCGATCACTGACCCGATCTATTCTCAAGGCACATCAGTTTTACCGGGAAGCCGCGCTCGAAAAACTTAGAGACAATCCTTACCTTCTCTGGGCGTTCAGTACTTGGGCCGATACTGATCAATTGGCGTTGGCATTGGGTGTCGCAAGGAATGATCGGCGTCGGTTGGTGTGTGCCTTCGAGGAAGCGCTGTACCAACTTTACGACGATGGGCATACGGCCCCACCACCCCTGATGATGGATGAGAAGTTGAAGTCCATCCTCAAGGAAGAATTCTGTATCTGCGTGGCGACCTACGAGGCAGCACGGGAGGATGGGATTCACTCCAAGCGGTTCCTGGTCCGCGATACGGGAGGGTGGTCTCTGCCTGCAGCCTTCATCATGGAGAACTACGTTCAGAATGAACTGGTGCGCCGGAGTCAAGAAATAAACGTGACGCGCCAACTCTCCTTGATCGATGAAGTGGATGCGAGCGGCTACATGCTGCCTGGGAAAAAGCCACTCGATGCGGAACAGGAAAAGGCGGTTTCCGCCATTCTTCAACATGGTGTCGTGGCCGTCATCGGCGCGGCCGGAACAGGTAAGACCAGCGTCCTTCATGCGGCCAATGACCTGCTTCATCGTACAGGACGGCAGGTGCTTCAGGTGGCTTTAAGCGGCAAGGCGTCCCAGCGGCTCGTCCAGCAGACCGGTCAGAACGCCTATACGATTGAATCCTTGCTATTGAAGGTAGTGGCATCGCCGCAGATGCTCGATCTCTACGATCTGCCCGTACTCTTCATTGACGAGGCGTCGATGGTTGATCTGTCTCTGATGTACCGCATCCTCAAGGTCTTTGAGGGACGGCCCTTGAAGATTGTTGCCATCGGTGATCGTGGACAACTCCCTCCTATAGGCCCGGGTCTGGTATTTCACCGGATGATAGAAAGCTCGGCCTTCCCTGTCGTCGAACTCAAGACCAACTACCGCACCCTGTCTGGCTCAACGATTCCCGAGATTGCCGAAATCATCCGTGCGGGTGAGACCTTCCGAACCAGCAAAGATGTCGTTCTTGTTGAGTTGGACAAACGAAAGGACGTTGCTAAGGAGGTCATTGAGCAATACCTTCAGCAAATTCATGACGGTGTCACGGTGCAGATTATTTCAGCGACGAAGCGGGTGATGGCGAAAGCCAACCGCCGATTGCAGGCGAAGCTACTTGAGAATGCGCTGGTTGTCCCTAGGGCGCCTGAATTTCGGATTGGCGACAAAGTGATCTACCGGCGCAATGATCGGCTTGTGGGCCTTGTTAACGGCTCCATGGGAATCGTTGTGCCCTCCGACGGGGATCAGGTCGTCGTCGACTTCAAAACTAATGAATTGGCCCCGGCTGACATCGTGATTGAGTTCGAGAACGAAGGGCGCACGCCGCTGCTGCTCTCTCAGGTCAAGAGCAACAGCGGGGGAGAATGGCATCTCCAGCATGCCTATGCGATCACCTGCCATCAAGCGCAAGGCAGCGAGTTTGACTGCGTGATCATTGCACTGGAAAGATCGCAGCTCCTTGATCGAAGCTGGCTCTACACGGCCACTACTCGGGCAAAACAAAAGGTCATCTTTGTGGGCGACCTGGTCTTGATTCAGGAGGCCATTGACGCTGGAAACAGTGCGGACAAACGCTGCGTAGGCATCGACTTTGGTGGGGGTGGCAATGGAGATTGAATTGGTGTGGCCGGAGGGGCGGGTAGTTCCTGTTCCGCTCAAAGAAAACTATCACCTGCATACCCACCTGTTCGGATTTCTGGTGATGCGCTATTACTATCCTCGCGACATCCGTCCGAACATGACTACAGTTACAGGCGGATCGCTGCGTCAGATCGCCTATGACCTCAAGGCTGTCTTAGAGGCATTGGCGAGCAATGGCATCGAGTACACCGAGGCCGATTACACCGAGCATATTGAGAAAATCGTCGAAGCCCAACTCGGGAACGCAAACCCAACGACCTATAATTCCAGAATGACGCGCATTCGGGACTTCTACGACTACCTTCAGAAGCAAGGCATTCGTGTGAAGGCCAGATTTCCAGCTCGAACCGTCCAGCGTCGTTTCCGGAACGAGGATGACAACTTCTTAAGCCATACGGCGCACGGCCACAGCACAACGTATGAAAAGGATGACGGCCACAAACGGACTACAGAGAAGACCGACTACAAAGGCCAAGTGATAAGCATCGATCAATACGGCAAGCTGTATCTTGCTCTCAAGAAGATTGATCCGGTTTACGCCGTCCTCGCTCAGGTGATGATGCAAACCTTTCTTCGAGTCTCAGATGTTTGCGAGATCCCGCTGCACAGGAATAACTACAACCAGTACTTGCAGCTCTGGCCCGAGTTTGAACGTCAAGCTAGAGATTCGATGCGCTACAAACTTCTGACCAAACGAAGCAAGATGATAGAAATTGATATTTACGGCGAGACCTTGAAGGCCATCTATGAGGATTACATTCAGCCGTATTACCAGGATCGGAGGGAATTGTTTGATTCAAACTACATGAAGAGGACTAACGCAACGCTTGAGTTCGGCAATATACGCGACAAATCGCGGCGAACTTGTCCTGAAGACATTATGTGGATGACGGAGACCGGAGCGCCCGTGAAGCCTTACATGATCGAGGACGCATTCAGGAAAACCGGCCTATACATTCACCCACACATGCTGCGTCATACGGGTGCAACTCACATGCTATGGAACTACTGTCAGATACACAAAATAGAGCCAGATGTCCGGCTGGCGACGATGTTTCAAGAAGTTTTGCAAGAACAACTCGGACATGCGGATATTGAAACTACCCGTATGTATATCCGAACCATCTTGAAGCTCAAGGCCCGCAAGACAATGCCATTTATTGTTCCAGGCAACAAGAAAGACATAGATGAGCATCTGGCGAAGACGATCAGGACGGACATCTCGGATCAGATGGCTCGTTTCTTCGAGTGCCGTGCTGAGACTGTAGAGGCAGAAAAATGAACAAGCTAATGGCTATGGTCGAGAAACGGTCTGTCGCATCATCGGCCTTGCAGACATTGCGGGTCGTTCAAATAATTTCGAAGCCCCCCCCCCCACTTTTAGTTCAGTGCATGGTAAGACATGGCGTTCTTAATCAAGTTAAATAAAAAGAACAGCACATTTGGTTTTGAAAAGATTAGTAGGGGCAAGCAGGGAGGTCTATATATTATTTATGCTTGCAGCAGATTGTTTGGTACGAATAGAATAATCCCCCATAAAATTCTTCAAGCATGAAAAAAATAGGGGCACTTTTTTGTTTGGGAAGTTTGATAATTTTGTTCATTCCCATACTGTTTACATCATCCGAGCGGTATCTAAGTGAGCCCCCCTCATCCAGCATCAGTTCACAAAGGAATAAAAGTGAGAATAAAAAACAATCTTTCCATTATCTTCACAAGTTTTTGTACTGCTCTATTTGTAACTCCTGCAATGGCTGGATTTTTTTCGTCCGATCCGATTAACTCACCTGAGGATCGTTTTCATGCAAACAATATGCAAAAAAGGATTGGCGAGCCAACTGGCGTGCCGCTCAACACAGAGTTCGTTATCCATGGCGGCGATGTTGGTAGCTTATTTAGCCCGTACCCTAACCAGGCCGAGCTGCGCAACAACGCAAACGTTCCGGTGTATTGGGAATCAAGGCATGGCCCGAAGATTATCGAGTTTTACTTGAAGCTCAATAATGGTAAGTGGGAGCCGTTGAAGAGCGATGGCGCTGCAAGCCATCTCGAGGAGGGGATGTCAGTTGAGCGTTTTGCATTCCTTTTTGCGCCCACTGAGATGCGTAAATACTCAAAGGAATATGCGACGCAGCCACCAGGCAGATATCGTCCTGAATGCAATCATAACCATGTTGGTTCGTTCCCTGGTATGCCCGTGAGTAGGCACATGAATTGCAACTTCGAAGATAACCTCGTCTCTTTGTACACGACTAGTGCGTGTATCGTAAAAGAAAGTCGTTCTGGGCGCGGGAATGGGCAGAAAGAGAATTTCATTTACATGGATTGCGGCTGTGTAAATACCATTACAGATCGATCTAAGTATGGATATAGCTTTTGCACAAGCAACTTCAATGACTCCGGTCGTATAGATGTTGAAGGCATCCAAAAGGCGATCGAACAAGCTGGCGGCCTGAAGAAGATCCTGAAAGAAAGCGCGGGCATTGATTTTGAATCGGCAGATCAATATTGGCCTGTTGCCGAAAAAATAATCAAGGCTGAAATAAGGGCTCAATTCGAGGCTGATCAAGCTATGAAGCAGAAGGAAATTGATGAAGAAGCCAAACGCCAAGATGTCAAATACCAGATTCTGAAAGAGAAGCTCGCCAAGGCTACATCAAAGGCTGATATCGAGGATATTTTGTCTAATGTTTCCTTGGTCGTTGACTGGCGCATTGGAAGAAGGGTGGTGCCGTCAGATCCTGACGAGCTGAAGCCTAAGCTGGAAGCAAGGTTGAATGAATTCGTTGCGGCTGAAAAGCGTCAAGCTGAACTTAAACTCGCCAACTGGAGAAAAGACCTTCATGAAGGTGACGATACGAATTGCGGCATGGTTATCGATACCAAGAAGAGCTTGGTTAAGGTTCAACTTCGTTCTTCTGGTAAAGAGCTCTGGTTGAAACTCAACGAAACCTTGCCTTCTGGTGAAGCGTGCCAAGTAGAGGAATCTGCCGATGTTTCTTCTACAGGCTCAAGCCCAATTGACAAGATCAACGGGATTTTGAGCTCGTCAATTCGTGAGTCTGCAAGCTTCAATGGTGTCGGCTCTAAGTCCTGGGCAAGGAATGTGCATGCATCATTTAATGCTTGTGAGTTTACGCTGCAGCAGGATATCGGGTTCACATTCGATCACGCTAGTGGACGTCCTCGAAGCTGGAATCATCAGTCGCTCACCATGCCTCTCCGTGGTGCTATGGCATCCGCGATGATGAATGGTGGGTACAACCGAGAATCCATGTACGGAGAAGTGAAGTTGTATTGCAGGGGCCTAGAGAAGTGTCTTGTTACTGAAGAAGGTAAGAGATACTCAGAACTGGCGATCTCAAATCTCCAAACAGAGACTTCCGCCAATTCTATACGTGATGAGATCAGTAAGCTCATCAAGAAATGCGACAAATAGGGGGGGATGATGTGTTGCTCAACGTGTGCACTTTAGTTAAGTTGAATCGCCCCCGCAACACTTGACACTTTCTACCAAATACTCAGTGTCAGCTTTTCGCTAGCCAGCGGACGTCGAGAGAAATAACCTTCATGACCGCTAAGGTTAAGGGTTGTCGGATGTCAGCCCCCACGCGCTGCACGAACGAATGCAGCCGCCCGTTCCGGGCTGACGTCGGACAACCGCTCCAAGGAGGAAACCGCGTGGGGTGCCGCTGAACTCAGATCAGCGTGCAGGCTATGGGGATTAGACGATTTGCACTGCTCGTTGAATGAGCAGTCTGTCCGCTCAGTAAGCGCAGCAATCTTACCTTCGAGCGTCCGCTCCCAAGCAGTTTTCAAATATTCGTTTTTCATTTAGACATTCGTCCCCAGCCAACTCCAATACATCATGGCAACGTCCTGAAGCAGACTTGTTACCGCTGCTGACAGTGCCCTCAGCACACGTTCAAAACGTTGCCAAGTCTTGTTCGATGAGATGAATAAGTCGCGGAGCTAATTGGCCGCTAACCTTGACTGTCCCATTCGATGCGAACGATAGCTGGCCTTTGATTCCCTCGAAAACCAACTCATAACTAGCGGACTCAATCTTGTGAGGGATACCTTCAAGACTGGTTAGTTTGTCGAGTGTGATGCCTTGTTTCGAGGCGAACTCCATGCGTGCAACCAAGTCATCTTTAAGTACGGCGCCGACAACTTTCAGCCCAATCAGTTTGATGACTTGAATATTTTCAAATATCGTCGTGGGCTTTGCGTTTTCGAATGTTACGGGGCTGCAGGTAAACCCCAAGCCCACCGAGGACTCAATGGCATTCAGTAGCTCTCGAATACTCCGCCCGAGATTTTCTACCCTCAGGAAAGTTTTGCTATCGATTGTTACAATGGCAAAGTCAGTGAAATTTACGGTAGCAATATCTTGGTAGGAGGGGATTCCGCTGTCGTCAAATTGAGTAATAACGACTTTTGATCGCCAAAGAAATCGATAAATAGGGGATCCTAATGAGCCCTCAACTTTCCTAAACCATTGGTTGGCATTCGGAGCAAGAGGACTTCTAGCAAGAACGCCAGATAAGTCATGCATTGCTTTGGGAAGTTGAATGCGATACCAGCGGTATCTAGTTTGCATCTTCCTCTCCTGCGTTGGCCTTCTTAAACTCTTCACGTAGTAGCGTCACCAGTTCCCGAGCTTTGTTCTCAACAACGCGTGAGATTTCGTCAATCTCATGTTTGAGTGGCGGGCGTCTACGAGTAGATAACTGTCCATCTTCGAAAGGATATACTCCGCTCAAAATAAATGAGAATCCGTTGCAATCCTTTGGGTTGGTAAAGGTGGCTTCAATATCATAATCATGGCCAGCGCCAGCTATCTCACGAGCGCCCCAAGCTATCTTGGTGATGTAGTAATCATCTTTTTCAAGAAGCTCGTTCAGAATTTCAGAACGAGTTACCCCTCGTCCGCGTAGATGCACTCGTTCTACATGGGTCTCACCGTCCGCAGTGTCATCATCTTCGTCGTCTTCCTCATCGTTTCCATGCAATTCAGGTTTTGCCTTGAAGACATACACAGCCGTAACGTCACTTTGCTGGTATCCCGGCAGTTTGAAAGCTAGCTCATGAAAGAACTTTGAGCGGAGTTGAGCGGTTGGCACGTCAAAAAGAGAGACGGTTACCTTGCTGAGCGTAGTTTCCGATGCCTTTTCGAGTTTTGTAATCAGCTCAGCAGCAACATTGTCTACGAATTCGTTGTGCGTATTCCGGACGGTATAACCGTCAGCAGTTTTGATTAACTCGATGGTTCCGTCTCGCTCCTGTCTCTGAGCGAACTCGCTGACTTTGTAGTCCATAGTTGAATATTGAACTGTAATAGTCACTTTGTTACTTTCCCGGGTAACCTGAACTACTTCACCGGAGCTCTCTAACTCCACTTTGAGTTGGTCAACTGCGACCTGCAAGTGGCTATGATCCACCTTTCCATTTACATCCATTGATGTGATGCGTTCTCGCCTCGGAGCAATGCCAAGACGGGCTGCGATATCCTTGTGATCTTGGTAATCATAAATTTGCCTTGCAAAGTAGGCTGCAAGACTCTCCCTAGGAGTCTTCTTGCTCACAACAATGTTCCGTCGCTCAAACAATTCCATGATGGTCTTGGTGTCAACCTTGTGCTGGTTCAGTGCATCAAAGACATTCTTGTCTGAAGCGTAATATAAAGATGGGCCGTGAAGACGTTTTGTCATGTTCGCCACCCCATATCTCCAGGGTTGTAAGTAGTTGTTACGCTCGTTATTCGTTCGATTTCCATCTTATCCAAGATTGATTCGCGCGCGGGATCGAACCCCCAAGCCTTTACATATTTTTTCTTGGCTTTTTCAAAAACCGACTTCAAATCATCATTTGCGTCGCCATTAGTGACTCTAATTCGAATCAATTGGTCACGCTCAAGCATCTGGTATCTGGAGAGACAATCGAGAAAATACTCAAACTCCTCAGGGCTAGCGCCAGGCCGATTGTAGTAAATGACGAAGCCAGAGGCGCAATTGGCCGCCTCGCCATGGCGAAGAATGAGGTATGGCCCAGTAAGTGACTCAACAGTTGCCGCTTGCCTAATGCCATCTCCATGTCTACGAACCATAATTAGGTCTGGGTAGTAAAAGCCGTACTCCTTGGGCAGCGCCTCCTCATCACGCAGGCGAATAATGTCATTGCCAATGCTGTACAGCCTTTGAATATCGTCAGGCCCAAGAAAGTGGATTATTGCTCCAGCTGGAAGTGGAAGGTTATTCAAGTCCATCTTTGAGATGGTTTCAGAGAAGGACGAGGTGTATTTATTGTCATGGTTATGGACAAACAACAACCCGCGAATATCATGAGCCTCATCAGCCAGCACGGAATACTTATTCCGCCAATCTTCCGATTCCTTGGCACAATCAATTGTCATGCTCAATGACTTAAACGCCCCGCGGAGCTTGCTGGTCGTAATGCTTTTCTTGGCATAACTCTTCAGGTCTGTGTGGAGGTAAACCTTTTTCCCAAGGTAAGGATCGTTGTAATAGAAAACGACATCGCCAGGATGTGATTCTTTGGGTTTAGGTTCTTTGCCGTCGCTCTTATGCTCAGGGTTCGTACACTTGAAGTTGTCGTCGTGTTTTGGATGTTTTGTCCACAGGAAGTGTTTGAAAATTTCCTTGGATAGCTTTGTTGCGATTTCGCCAATGTTTATTGTTTCTGCCACACACCCTCCCAGAAGTGCTTGCGATTACAAATTTCCTTATGCAGCAGCCTCGAAACCCACAGGCTTGAACCGCCCAAGCATGCCACTGGCGAAGCTTAGGTTATGAAAGGCCGTTATTGGCCTTGGATTTAAATATGTGACGCACGCTACATGACAGCACGTCAAAGAACAATATGCCATTTGGCCTATATATTACTCATAAGTCAGTAATTTAGACAACAATTCGTGAACTTTCTACCGCCATGATAGTCAGACCCCTCATGAAACGAGACGGACGCAAGATGGATCATCGCACGCTGGAGGAAATCCGGAAGATGGCGGTAGAAAGGGTGCGCGAGGGCGAACCGGCGAGCGCAGTGATTGCCAGTTACGGTTTCCACCGTTGCGTGATCTACCGCTGGCTGAAAGCGGCAAACGGGCGAGGCAAGGGCATCAAGGCCCTGGCCGCACGCAAGGGGACGGGACGGCCGCGTAAGCTCACGTCTGCACAAGAGCGACAGGTATTCCGCTGGGTCAACGGTAAGAACCCTATGCAATACGGATTTGATTTCGGATTGTGGACGCGGCAGATCGTGCGCGAACTGATTGAAATGAAGTTCAATGTCACCTTGAGTCTCGCCTCTGTTGGCGCATTGCTTGCGCGACTTGGGCTGACGGCTCAAAAGCCCCTGCAACGCGCTTATCAGCGCGATCCAGAAGCGATAGAGCGTTGGCAACGCGAAACCTACCCAGCCATTGCCGCCCAAGCCAAACGTACCGGTGCGGAGATCCATTTCTGGGACGAATCGGGTTTCCGCGCCGACGCGGTACATGGCAAGACTTGGGCCAAGCGTGGCGAAACCCCGGTGATCAACCGGCCCGGACAACGCCAAAGCATCAGCGCAGCCTCTGCGGTCAGCGCCAAGGGGGCGTTCTGGTTTGCCACCTACCAAGGCGGGTTGACTGGCGAACTGTTCGTTGAACTGCTCAAGAAGCTGGTGCACCGGCGCAAGAAATCGTTGCATCTGGTGGTGGATGGACTGCCCGCGCACAAAAAGAAGGTGGTCAAGGATTATGTGGTCAGCACGGAGGGACGCCTGACATTGCACTTCCTGCCCGGCTATGCGCCGGAGCTGAACCCGGATGAACTGGTGTGGAGCCATGCCAAGCGGACGGGCAATGCACGCCGCCCGCTGCAAAAGGGTGAGAAGCTGGATCAGCGTGTGCAAGCACAACTCGCTGAAATCGGTAAAGATCCAAAACTGGTGCGCTCTTTTTTCAAACACCCAAGTGTCGCCTATATTTCTGACTTATGAGTAATATTCGTTGTGCAGTCAGTGTTTATATTGCAGGATTCGAACTTATAAATGGTCTCTTGCAAGGGCCGTTCATGAACGGTATTAGGTACAATGCCGACAACGTTCGTAGCCTGAAGCCTTTTACCCATGAGCCTGATCAAATCTCGAAAACGCGTCGCTGACCACGGTGAGGTATTCACACCTGCATGGATGGTTGATGCCATGCTCGACCTCGTGAAGGACGAGTCGGAGCGCATCGATTCTCGATTTCTGGAACCGGCATGCGGAAGCGGTAACTTTATTGTCAAGGTCTTGCGGCGTAAGCTTGCTGCTGTTGAACTAAAGTTCGGAAAATCCAATTTTGAAAAACAGCACTATGCGCTGTTTGCACTGATGTGCATCTATGGGATCGAACTTCTTGAAGACAACATTGCCGAGTGCCGTGCAAACATGTTGGAAATCATCGCCGAGTATCTGGACATTGACAAGACGGACGACCTGTACCGTACCGCGACCTATGTGTTATCGCAGAATCTGGTTCATGGTGACGCATTGACAATGTGCTGCAGCCGAAACGAGCCGATTACTTTTGCCGAATGGGGCTATCTGGGCAAGGGGAAGTTTCAGCGCCGAGATTTCCGCTTTGATGTTCTTACCGGTTCGTCGGCCTATAGCCAGGAAGGGTCGCTCTTTGCACACCTCGGCAAGCACGAGATATTTACCCCAACCAAGACATTTTCTCCTATGACCGTGAAAGAACTCGCGTCGGCTTTGGTTAATGAAGCACCCAATGGCTCCTATGACTAATCAAGCGAGTTTCACTCTACGCGGTCGCAACCCTGATGTGCTGACCTGTATTGCTAACCTTTCCAACGACGAGGTATTTACACCGCCGGAGTTCGCCAACAGGATGCTGGATACCCTTGCCGAGGCGTGGGCGGCCACCCATAACGGGGCGAACCTCTGGGCGGACAAAACCGTGAAGTTCCTCGACCCGTGCACCAAGTCGGGCGTGTTCCTCCGTGAGATCACTCGGCGCCTGAATTATGGTCTCGCAGACGAAATTCCGCAACTTGAAGAACGGGTCAATCACATACTGACGGAGCAAGTGTTCGGCATCGGCATAACGCAAATCACCAGCCTGCTGGCGCGGCGCAGCGCGTATTGCTCGAAGCACGCCAACGGATCACATTCGATTGCCAAGGGTTTTGACAGTGCGGCGGGCAATATCTGGTTTGAGCGGTTGGAACACACATGGGCGGGCACAAAGTGCAAGTTCTGTGGCGCGCCAAAAACAATCTTTGATCGCGAAGCGGGGCTAGAAACCCATGCCTATGCATTCATTCATACAGACAGCATCAAGACTCGAATCACCGAGTTGTTTGGAGGCAATATGCAGTTCGACGTGATTATAGGTAATCCGCCGTATCAAATAGAGGCGGATGATTCGGGACAGAACATCGTTCCTATCTACAATAAGTTCGTGGAGCAGGCGAAGAAGCTTGAGCCACGTTTTCTCTCGATGGTCATTCCCGCACGATGGATGGCTGGAGGCAAAGGACTAGATGCGTTCCGGGCGGACATGCTTCAGGACAGTAGTATCAGAACCATTGTGGATTTTCCAGACGCTGCTGAAGCGTTCCCAGGCGTGGACATCAAAGGCGGAGTCTGCTATTTTTTATGGAATCGAGATGACAAAGGAATTTGTGCTGTCACGACCAAACGCGGCGATAACACCATAGGGCCGATTGATCGAAGATTAAACGAGTTTGACGTCTTCTTGCGCGATAGTAGTGCACTTGAAATATTGCATCGCGTGCTAGGCAAAGCCGAAAAATCATTTGCTGATCTTGTGTCGCCGCGTGACCCCTTTGGGCCAACGCTCTCCTCAAACTTTAAAAAATACCACTCGAAAAAGCAAACAGGTGACCTGCGCCTCTACCTCAGACAGTCCGAAAGGAGTGGTGAGGCTTGGGTTAGCCCAAGCACTGTCACCAAAAACCATCATCTGATTGATACTTGGAAGGTTCTTGTTTCTAAGGCCGGCCCAGGGAACAGCGGTGGCCATGTCATCCCGGATATGGTCTTGTCCAAACCGCAAATTGCTGAGCCAGGGTCAGTTTGCACGCTCTCTTACCTTGTAGTCGGGCCACTCAGTTCCGAGAAAGCAAGTCTCAGCGTGGCATCATACTTACGTACTCGTTTTGTTCGCTTTCTAGTTTCACTTCGTAAGCTGAGCCAGGATGCACCGCGAGGCGTGTATACGTGGGTGCCACAGCAGAAGTGGGATCGCGTATGGACCGACGAGGCGCTGTTCACCATGTACGAAATTTCAGCCAATGAACAGGCGTACATAACCGAAGTGATTCGTCCGATGGGCGAGGCAGATGAGTAAGCCCATCGAGGATATTCTTGCACCTAAGCCGGAAGCTCGGCCACGCATCTACGCCTACTCGATTGATGACAAGGCACACAAAGGGCTGCTCAAGGTGGGGCAGACGACGCGCAATGTGAAGCAGCGCGTCGCGGAGCAGGTGAAGACCGCCGCTATCAAGAATTACAAAATCGAGTTGGATGAATCTGCCGAGCGAGACGACGGCACACTGTTCAGCGATCACGAAGTGCGCGCGGCACTGACGAGGAGGGGTTGCGAGAACGTTGAATTGGAGTGGATGCGGTGCTCGGTGAAGGATGTGAAAACCGTACTCGCCGAGCTGCGAGCTGGCCAGAAATTTACTGGCACACATCACGAAACTTTTCCGATGCGCAGGGAGCAGCTTGATGCCGTAGACAAGACTGCTGACTACTACCAGTCGATCTGGGCTGAAGACAAGAATGCCGTGCCACGTTTTCTATGGAACGCGAAGATGCGCTTTGGCAAGACCTTTAGCACCTACCAGTTGGCGAAAAAGCTGAAGGCCAAGCGGGTGCTCGTGGTGACATTCAAGCCTGCGGTCGAGGATGCTTGGCAAAGCGATCTGGAATCGCATGTTGATTTTGATGGGTGGCAGTATCTGTCTAAATCCTCCGGCGGCGATCCGACGCAAATCAACTCGAAGAAGCCGGTTGTATATTTCGGCTCTTTTCAGGACCTGCTCGGTCGCGACGCGACGGGAAACATCAAGCCCAAGAACGAGTGGCTGCACACGGTCAATTGGGACCTAGTGGTGTTTGACGAGTACCACTTCGGCGCATGGCGCGAGACTGCGAAAGAATTGTTTGAAGGCGAGGAAGAGGCGGACGCGAAGAAGGAGGCAAAGCTGGAATACGCCGCTGGTCTTGAGCAGATGAACGAAGACCTCATCGTGCTTTCTGAGAAGGAGACCGAGTTTCTACCAATCACCACCCGGGCTTACCTGTACCTCTCAGGCACGCCGTTCAAGGCGCTGTCCACGGGGGAGTTCATCGAGGAGCAGATATTCAATTGGACTTACACCGACGAGCAGCGCGCCAAAGAGGCATTCGCCGCTTCGAATCCGGACCAGCGAAACCCCTACGCTTCGATGCCGCAAATGCGGCTGCTGACCTATCAGATGCCGGACGAACTTCTGGCCATAGCGAGCGGCGGAGAGTTTGATGAGTTCGATCTCAACGAGTTTTTCGCTGCGACCAGCGCGGGAACAACCGCGAAATTCAAGCATAAGAGCGATGTGCAGAAGTGGCTGGATGTTATCCGTGGGGGCTATACCCCCAGATCAGTCGAGCATCTAAAGACGGGTTCGCGGCCACCGTTTCCGTATTCGGATGTGCGGGTGCTGCCCTATTTACAGCACGCGTTCTGGTTTCTGCCCAACGTAGCAGCCTGCCATGCGATGGAAAACCTGCTGGCGGAAAGGCACAATGTCTTTTGGCATGACTACAAGGTGATTGCCGCTGCAGGTGCCTCTGCGGGCATCGGGCTGGAGGCGTTGCCGCCAGTGCGCAAAGCAATTGGCAGCGGATTCGACACTAAGACCATCACGCTCTCGTGCGGGAAACTCACTACAGGTGTTACCGTATCGCAGTGGTCGTCGATCCTGATGCTGCGCAATCTCAAGTCACCCGAAACCTATTTTCAAGCCGCTTTCCGCGTGCAGTCGGCGTGGTCGATTAAGAATCCCAACGGCGACAACCCGAACGAGGAGGAGATACTTAAGCCTGTTTGCTTCGTGTTTGACTTTGCGCCCACCCGCGCATTGCGGCAACTCTCGGAGTACGGGATCGGTCTGTCGCCCAACGAGCCAAATCCGGAGAATGCGGTTAAAGAGCTCGTATCGTTTCTGCCTGTGCTGGCCTATGACGGCGCGAACATGACTCAGATTGATGCAGGCGGCATTCTCGACATTGCGATGGCTGGGACATCAGCCACGCTGCTGGCGCGCAAGTGGGAGAGCGCAATTCTGGTGAACGTGGACAACGACACCTTGCGCCGCATTCTGAACAATGCCGAGGCGATGGCCGCCGTGGATCGCATAGAAGGCTGGCGCGCGCTGGGTGACAACGTCATCGAGACCATCATCAACAAGAGTGACAAGGTAAAGGAACTCAAGAACAAGGCGAAGGACAAGGACTTATCAGCAAAGGAAAAAAAAGAACTCTCCGCCGAAGAGAGGGAATACAAGTCCAAGCGCAAGCTGGTGCAGGAGAAACTGATTAAGTTCGCTACCCGAATCCCCGCGTTCATGTACCTCACCGACTTCCGAGAAAACACGTTGCAGGATGTGATCACCAAGCTCGAACCGGACCTGTTTCTGGCTGTTACCGGATTGACGGTCAAAGACTTTCATCTGCTCGTCCGACTTAAGGTTTTCAATACTGAGCAGATGAACCAAGCCGTCTTTGCCTTCCGCCGTTACGAAGATGCATCACTTCGCTATACGGGAATCGAAAGCCATGAGGGTTTAAGGCACTATGGGCTATACGATACCGTGGTGGCAAAGGATTGAGGGGGCGGCAGCTAACTGGCTTGGATAGGAAATATCAATCTCATATGTCAGCTTGATAAAACACAGCTGACATATGAGAGAGGGATATTGATTGTCTCTTCAGGCCAAACACGACTCATGCAAGAGTGGTTGTGTCATCGGGACGTCCGTCATACCGCATGTTATAGCCAGAAGATAAATATGGTTTGGGAGTATTTTCGTGGTCAATCGTAAAGTCATTAACGGCAATGTAATCGAGCTAATTGTTTTCGATTTCGATGGAACTCTTATGGACTCGACGACAGCAATCGCCGAGTCTATACAAAGATCCGCTGCCGACATAGGCGTTCCAGTTCCCTCAACGGAGCAAGCAAGCCATATAATTGGCCTTGGACTCATCGAAGCACTACGTCAAGCCATCCCTGACTTACCCCAGGAACGCTATCAAGAACTTGCAGAGCGCTACCGTTATCACTATCTCGCTCGCGACCACGAA
>Ga0210051_1001758_pt1 | contig 21918 bp, 24 predicted proteins | sample CryGey092014_all_FD_185464 | JGI IMG/M metagenome (GOLD analysis project Ga0210051, IMG submission 185464) | Groundwater microbial communities from aquifer - Crystal Geyser CG23_combo_of_CG06-09_8/20/14_all (SPAdes) (version 2) | ecosystem: Environmental > Aquatic > Deep subsurface > Groundwater... | reverse complement strand
ATGTCCTGCACCTCACCAAGTTGATAATTGTGCACAAGTATAATTGCCTTGCGCTTTTGTTTCAGGTGTCTGATTTCTTCGATTAATTTCTCATCGCTATTGCTCATTTCATCCTCCTATAAAAGAAAAGATATATCCCAGAATTAAAGACATTATTGAGATGAATATAAGATAAATTATCAGAATTTTTGTGCTAAATTCCTTGCGTATAACCAGAATGTTTCCATACGAAGTAATTGGACCCACCAGTAGCAAGACAAAACCCGCTCCCCTGCTCAATCCCTGGGTGATAAATGCATGCACTAAAGGAACGCTTGCCGTAGAGCAGACATACATCGCCAACCCGAAGACCAGTGCGAAGAGATAGCCAGAAAAACCAAAGAGATAATTTTTTAAAAGCAGGCCAATGAACGGAATTGAAACCACCAATGCCGCCAGGAGAACTCCGATGATTAATTCTATACCGATTTCCTTAGGGATATCAATAAAGCCATACGAAATTACTGAAGCAAGACGATGCAATATCCCCTTTTGATGATGAAAGTGGTTTTTATGCTCACCCTCTTTACACATTGGACATTCTTCTTCTGCATTTTCTATTTCAGGATATTTCATCTGGTTACCGATGATTCCAATAACCAATCCCATTACAATTACGCTCAGACAAAGATAAATAGTAAATACAGGTCCAAGCAGGCGCCATGTGACCAATATAGCTGTAATTGATGTAGCAGGAGCAGCAACCAGGAATGCCAATATCGGACCCAGTGCAACACCTCTTTTGCGAAATGTAACAGCAATCGGCAGTGAACCGAAGCAGCAGACAGGAAGTATTATTCCAAGAATTGTTATATAGAGAATCGGCAGGAGACTTTTCTTCGTCAGATATTTTTCAACTAAATTCTGAGGAAGAAACTCATGGATAATCCCGCTCAAAAAGAACCCGAGAGCTATGCTTGGACCAATTTCAATCCCATAATGTAAGAGATGTTGGAGAAATATAGTCATTTTTTTCTGGGCTATTTTTTCTTATACAAAGGTGACATCAAACGTAATTTCTTTACAATGCCAGGTAGAACCTCAAGGACATAGTCTACATCTCCTGCTGTTGTCTCACTGCCCAGAGTAAGACGTAATGAAGCATGAGCTACTTCAGGGGATAGTCCGAGCGCTAACAAAACATGAGATGGCTCAAGAGCGGATGAGGTACAGGCTGAACCCGTGGACCCAGCAATGCCCATTAAATCTAAATTCAATAGCATTGATTCTCCTTCAATAAACTCAACGCTTACATTGACATTATTTGGAAGTCGCAGAGATGGATGACCGTTCAACCTTGTATTTTCAATCTGCAGGATGTTTTTTATTAATTTATCCCTCAGCACAGTAAGTCTTTTTCTCTCTTCTTCTACTTCACTCTTAGCAATCTCTGCTGCTTTTCCAAAACCCACAATTCCCGGCACATTCTCAGTGCTCGCTCGCCGACGGTGTTCCTGGTCTCCGCCATGCATAAAAGAAACAATTTGAACTCCTTTGCGGATGTATAATGCACCAACGCCCTTTGGCCCATATAATTTATGTGCAGACATTGATAACAAATCCACGGGCAACTCTTTGAGGTTTATTGGGATATGCCCTGCAGTTTGAACTGCATCTGTATGAAAATAAATTCCCTTTTCGCTAGCAATTTTTCCAATTTCTTCAATGGGTTCAATGGTGCCAATCTCATTATTCGCATGCATAATAGAAATAAGGATAGTTTTATCAGTAATTGCTTTTTTGACATCGCCAGGGTTAACCATTCCATATTCATCAACTGGTAGATATGTAACCTTAAATCCCTGTGTTTCAAGAAACTTGCAGGGTTCAATTACTGCATGGTGCTCAATTGCAGAAGTAATAATATGGCTACCCTTCTTCTTGTTTGCGTCCGCTACACCTTTTATTGCAAAATTATCTGATTCTGTTCCGCCGCTCGTAAAGACAATTTCTTCATTTCTGGCGCCAACAAGATTTGCAACTTTATCTCTTGCCTGTTCAATCGCCTCCTTTGATTCTCTTCCAAATGAATGAATGCTGGAGGGATTGCCGAACATATCAGCAAAATAAGGCTTCATTGCCTTTACGACATCAGGATGTGTTGGCGTTGTTGCTGCATAATCCATATATATTCTTTTCATATTCTCCTCTTTAATTTTACAATTTAATATCAAAACGTGGGGGTTACGTCTTAAATAAAGAAATTAAGCATACGATATACTTACATTATTTTTTCTCTATGCGAAAAACACAAATCTAATTTATCAGGCAATACCCTAAAACCTGTTCCGTGATCATGGGGACTTCCATCAGGATATTGTCCAATTCGTATGTCTATTTTAATTACCCCCACTCTTGTCAACTTAATAAAATTTTCAAAGCTAAATCCATATAACAACCAAGCTTCATTGAACCAAAATTCTTCTTTTTTTCCTTTTCCTTTTGATTCTGCTTTGACATACAATAAACCTGGATACTTTTTTTCAAAAGCTTTTTTTAATACTTCCTTGTTCCAATAACCCAATATTTCATTATTAATGGCGATAAGATTCAGCTTATCTTTTTTTATGTCAATTTTAAAACCTTGCTTTCCTTTTAGCTGATTGAACTCTAAGGCGTTTACCGTTGTATGCAATTCTTTTTTGTCACTTCTTTTTAAAGAGGCATACCCATATTTCTGAAGTAGTTCTGAATTTGCTTTTTGGGGAAGAGGAGATTTTGTGAGCAAAGTTAACATGCTGGCAGCATTCTTCCTTGCTGATTTCAATTCTGCTGTAACACAATTAGGTGTTGGGATATTATTTTCTTCTATCCCAAGTAGGTCCTCAAGTGTTTTGCCAATACCGGTATTTCCTGCTCTGTGGGTTTTTATAAATCCTCTGTCTTTTATTTCTTTCAACTTTTCAACAAATTCATTAAATTTTTCGTTCACAATGGCCTCCAAAAATCTAATATATATTCAAAGGTTATTGAAAGGGTTATATAGTTGCTGGGCCAGCCAAAAATACCGACTTTGTTTACTAAATTTCTTTTATCCCAGATTATAACATTTCTAAGTTCATAGCCCACTTTTTTCATTTCCTCGATAATGTGGCAATGGATAGGATACCTATGATTATTTTCCCATAGGTCATTTACATTAATTACGCAATGAGCTCTTGGTTTTAGAAGTGGCAATATTTCTTTATAAATCTCTGCGAGAGCTTCTGCGTATTTTTTTGGATCCATTGTACCAAGGTCCCTTGGATTATTTGAATACTGCAAATTCTTCTTGTAATACTTATTTATTCTTAAATCTGCACGCATACTTTTATTAAGTCTTGCCCTGTTCAGCATATTGGAATAGGGAGGCGAAGTAACAGATAGAGAAATAGTATTTTCTTTCAAATATTTTGGAATGTTGAGGGCATCGTCGCAAATTGCTATTTGTTTTGTTTCTTCGCCAAAGATAATCTCCATCTGGCTCAATCTTTTCTCCGTAATGTCAACATATTTTTTATTAAGGTCAAACCCGACTGCATTTCTTTCTAAATCTCTTGCAGCTATTAGAGTAGTGCCAATTCCCATAAATGGATCTAATACCAATTCCCCTTTATGGGTAAAAAGCTCGATGCATCTTTTCGGCAAAGAAATGGGAAATGATGCAGGATGAACATCTTTATCTCTTATGTCTCTTTTTTCATAATATAATTCCCAGATAGCAACTTGATTTCTCATCCAGTCCTTGGCGTCAAGACAATTAATATGATTCTCAGGACATTCACAGGTTTTTTGGTAATTTATTTCAAGAACATCCTCCCTCCTTTTCTCAATTAATACAATATCTGATGGCTTCTGCCATACAACAGGCAATTGTCTAACCTTATCAATTCTTATTTTTCTTTTTTTACTATACGCTTTCTTCTTTTTTGTGTTTATTTTTTTCTTTTTCATGCTTTTTTTCCTTTTGGAAGATACATAGCAATATCTACTTCTTTGCTGATTTCTTTTTTTATCATTTCGTTCATGCTTCCCGTTCTATATCCTTCGAGGTCAAGTGTCACATATGTATATCCTAATTTTTTCATTTTTTTGACTATCGACGCACGACGCACGACGCACGACGATATTTTTTTCCCTTCGACTTCGATTCTAACAGTATCCCCGTAGTGTCTAACCCTAACCTGCCTGAATCCCAATCCTTGTAAAAATTCTTCTGCTTTACTTACTCTGTCTAATTCTTTTCTGGTTAAATGCTTACCATATGGAAACCGTGAAGCAAGGCAGGCAAGGGAAGGCTTGTCCCAGGTGGGCAATCCTGATTTCTTTGAAAGGGTGCGAATATCTCTCTTGGTTAAACCTGCTTCTTTTAAAGGACTCCTCACATTTAACTCATCTTTTGCTTTGTTGCCAGGTCGAAAATCTTTCCTGTCATCATAATTTGAACCATCGACGACAAACCTGAGCCTATTTTTTTTTGCAATTTCCGCAAGCGCTGAAAAGAGTTCTCTCTTGCAATAATAACACCTGTTGACAGGATTACATTTGAATTCTGGATTTGAAAGTTCATGGGTGGTAATTATTTTATGTTTTACTCCCAATCTGCTTGCCATATCTTTTGCATTCCTCTCTTCATTTGAAGGATATGTAGGAGATTTTGCAGTAATTGCCAGAACATTATCTTTAAGAGTATCCTTTGCCACTCTTATCAGTAGAGTGCTATCCACCCCACCAGAGTACGCAACCAGCACGCTATCCATTTTTTTAAAGATAGTTTTTAATTTGTTAAATTTCTGTGCTATCGTAATCCTTTTCAAAAATGGACCTCCATCGCCCTGACAGGGCAGGCTTTAATGCACAATTCACAAGCTATGCATTTGTTATCGTAGAAATGAACTTTTCTTGTGAGATTGTCCAGCACCAATGCTCCAGTTGGACAAATTGTAACACAGGCGCCGCAATCAGTACAGCGGGTTTCATTGCGGATAATATCCTGGCTAAGTGGCTGAATTGTTACGCCTGTCTTTTTCAAATAATCCATACCTTTTTCAAAGTTATTATCTTCACCGGTAAGTTCCAGGACAAGCAAACCTTCTTCCCTGGGCGTAACATATGCCTTCAGTATTGTAAACTCTAAATTATACTCCTTAACAAGCTTGCACACAATTGGCTGATCCACGAGCCTGTGCGGAAATTTCAGAACAATTCTCTTGGATATCATTTTAATCTCCTCAAAAGTATCTCAAGGCTTTAGCCTTGATTATCAAAACTTCCACCACGGCAGATCTTCGAAAAGTTTTGAGTTACATCGCGATCCAATTCGCCATTGTACGGTATTTTAGGAAGAATTGAATAAGATAGTGATGCGGCGACAACAGCTTTCAACAAATCCACAAGTATAAATGGTAATACCCCCATAACAATTGCCTGTTTGAAACTCAACTTCAACACAATTGATAGATGCAATGTCCCGAATAAATATATGATTAAACTAGCAATTGTCATTGCCCAGACCTGTTGCAAAAAGAAACGATTTTTTATTTTCCTGTCAACCACACTTCCTAAATAGAATCCTGCAAAAATAAATCCAATAAGATATCCCGCAGACGGAACAGAAAGGAATTGATATATTGAAACCCCTTTCCATCCAGCAAACCAGGGAATACCACATAATCCCAATATAACATAGAATATCTGGCTTATTCCACCATAAAACCTGCCTAGAAAAATACTCCCAAGAAATACGCCCAGGACCTGTCCTGTTATTGGAACAGGTGTGAACGGAAGAGGAATTCTAATTCCAGCTAAAAGTCCTGTGATGGCTGCCATTCCAAAACATAGAGACAATTTTGAAACAATTCCACGGCTCTCCCTCCATGCAAAAATTTCATACTGCAAGCTCATTGTCCTGCTAATCATTGACACCTCCGTAATACTTAAGCTGTCAGATGTGTCCCTCAAACCTTCTCCGATGTCCCGATGCTTACGATGCGGGATTCCGTATCCAAAGGGCATCGGAACTTACGATACGGTCCGAAGCCCCGATGGTCCGACGATTCTGTCGGACTCCGAACGATAGCATCGGAGACATCGGAGTTCGGACTCCATCGGAGAGTCCCATTGAAACATCGGACAGGTGTGATATCAGGGCTAAAGCCCTGAGTTACATTATATCATATTTGATATCAGGGCTAAAGCATATCAGGGCTAAAGCCCTGAGTTACATTATACCATACTTTAACTCAAAAGTCAAAAAAACGAACTCAGTCTCGCTCTGAAGTGTATTTTCTGATAAGTGCTGTTGTTATGCTACCGCTAATATAAAGAATGAGCCCAACAGTAATTATTTGCGCCCACTCCAACAGTCCAAGCGGAACTGTTTTGAAAATTTTATTCAATACCGGAATATAAACCACTAAAAGTTGCAAAATTATGGAACTCGCCACTGCAAGAACCAAATACATATTTGAAAAGACGCCTGTTTTATACTGGGAACGAACCATTGCAAGTCTTATTATTTCAAAAACAACAAGGCCTGTAAAAACCATTGTCCTTGCCTCATTAATGCCTGTAAATCTCAAACCATATTTAAACAGGAAAAGTGTGCCAATACAAACCAAAACTCCTATTGCAAAAATATTCAGAGTCATATTCCTGGATACTATTTTTTCGTCTGGTCTGCGGGGTGGACGCATCATAATATTCTTTTCAGATGGGTCCAAACTCAAAGCTAAGGCTGGTGGCCCATCGGTAACAAGGTTTACCCATAAAATTTGAATGGCTGTCAGGGGAATAATTATTGCGCCTGATTTATCCCTGAAACCAATCATAATTGCTACAAATAAAATAAGAATCTCGCTTAAGTTAGTGGATAAAAGATAGTTAACAAATTTTTTAATATTATCGTAGATAACCCTGCCCTCTTCTACAGCATTAACAATCGAGGCAAAATTGTCATCTGTTAAAATCATTCCAGAAGCCTCTCTTGCTACATCTGTTCCAACTACACCCATCGCTATACCTACATCAGATTTTTTCAAAGCAGGAGCATCATTGACACCATCGCCAGTCATTGCCACAATGTTACCTTTTTTCTTCAATGCTTTAATAATTTTTATTTTGTGTTCCGGATTAACTCTTGCATAAATAGAAACATCCTCAACAATCTCATCTAAATTAATTCCTGAATCAATGTCTTTCCCGGTTAAAGCCTTACCCTCTAATCCCACCTCTTTTGCTATTGCCTGGGCTGTTGGAAGAAAATCCCCGGTAATCATTACTACTTTAATTCCTGCTTGTTTACACTTTCTTATTGCTTCAATTACTTCTGGTCTGGGTGGGTCGAGCATTGCCTGCAGGCCCACAAATATCAGGTCGTTTTCAATTTGCTCGGGGTCTTTAGAATCTTCTTCTAATTCTTTGTAAGCAAAAGCCAATACTCTCAAAGATTCACTGGCAAATTGCAAATTTTTTTCCAGAATGTTTTCATAGTCATCCTCTGTCAGCGCTCTTATTTTTCCATCCTCAATTATAAAACTGCATTTTTCAAGAACCATTTCTACAGCACCTTTAGTAAAAACTAATTTTTTATCAATTGTAGTGGTCCGACCAGCCTTCGGCGGGTACCCCGCTCGACTTTTCTGCAGAGTAAACTCTGCACTTCCCCTTCCAGAGGGCCTACTTTTGGCAGAGTGCCTACTTTCGGCCACTACATTTTTGTGGGTGGTAGTCATCATTTTACGAATGCTATCAAAACCTATCTCGCCAGTACGGGAATATAATTTTTTCAATTCAGCATCATTCAATCCTGCCTTACTGGCACTGACAAGCAGGGCGCCTTCAGTCGGATCGCCAATCAAATTTCCGCTCTCAAGAATTGCATTATTATTCAAATCGCCAATTTTCAATAAGAGTTCTACTTCCTCAGTATTAATAGTTTTTCCATCTAAGATAAATTCACCTTCAGGACTATAACCTGAACCTGTAACCTCTATAGTTTTGTTGTTACAATATATTTTCCTTACGGTCATTTCATTGCAGGTAAGCGTGCCGGTTTTATCTGAACAAATAACCGTTGTGCAACCCAGAGTTTCTACAAGAGGAAGCCGTCTGACAAGGGCATGGCGTTTGACCATTCTCTGAACCCCGATTGCTAAACTTATGGTTACCACTGCAGGCAGACTTTCAGGAATAGCAGCAACAGCAAGGCTTACTCCAACAATAATCATTTCTAAAATTTTTCCACCCCGGAAAATTCCAGCAAGAGTTACAAATATACAGATAAAAACAATTGCCCAGCCAAGCCATTTAGCCAACACTTCTAATTTCTTCTGAAGAGGCGTGGATTCTGATTCTACATCCTGAATTAATTCAGCAATCTTTCCTATCTGGGTTGACATCCCGGTTCTGGTAACCACTGCTTTGCCATGTCCGGCTGTAACAATTGTTCCGGAAAAAACAATGTTTTTTCTATCAGCCACTGGCATATCAGACTCAAGCGGTTCTGTGGTTTTGGAAACCGGTAGTGATTCTCCGGTTAAGATAGATTCCTGGGTTTCTAAGTTCATCTCTTCCAATATTCTTGCATCAGCAGGTATTTTTTCGCCAACATCAACAAGGATTATATCGCCAGGAACTAATTCACGGGCAGAAATTTCCTTCACACAATTATCCCTGATTACTCTTGCCTTTAGTCCGGAAAGTTTTTTGAGTGCCCTAATAGATTTTTCTGCTTTAAATTCCTGGATAAATCCTAAAATGGCATTCAAAACTAAAATTGCAGCAATAACCATACTGTCAAGCCACTCACCCAAAATCATTGATACCGCCATTGCTGCTATTAAAATATATACAAGAAAATTATTGAACTGGGAGAAAAATAATTTAAGCGGCGAAATTTTTTTCTTTTCTTTCAACTCATTAAGTCCGAACTGAACCAGTTTTTCTGCAGCCTCCTGTTCAGAAAGTCCGGACAATCTGGTTTTTAATTTTTCCAGGACTGATTCAACAGGAAGGCTGTATTCATTTTCGATTCTTAAATCAATATCCACTACTGCTCTCCTTAAATTTTTTAACTCTCTTCAAACTTAGGTAGCCTGCGAACTTGTCGGAGATTGCACTTTAGAGACCATAGCCAAACACATTCAAATGTAAAGATCTGTTAGAAACACCACACTAGATTTAGGAACCCTACCCTCTCAAACCTCGCTTCAATGTTTACTCATAAACTCCCGGCAGGCGTCCTCCGGGCTTAAATTGAGATAGATCAATGTCCCTTAAGTATGTCCCATAATGTCCCTTATTTTTTCTTCTGTTTTTGGCGACAGAATATAATAAGTACCCTTTTTCTTGCCATATTTTTTCAGGACGTTTTTTTCAACCAGCCCGGTTAAATCTCTCGTGGCCGTTCTTTTAATAGTTTTACAAGCTTTCTGGCATTGTTCATTATTAATCTGCTTGTTAATTAGTAAATACCGAATAATTTTTTCCTGTCGCATATTTAATTCTATTTCCTTTAATGATTTTATAATCTTATCGGCAACGATGATTTTTTTACCTTTCTCCTGAATTTCAGCCATCTGTGACCGTAATCCTTCAATGAAATATTCAAGCCAGGCCGTCATATCCATATTGTTTTTTCTAACTGACTGAATAGCTGCGTAATAACCCGTCCTGTCTTTATCGTAATATTCTGAAATGGTAAAAAGCCTTTTAAAATCGTAGCCGGTTTTATAAAGAATAAGCATAGAGATGAGCCGGGCAGTTCTGCCGTTGCCATCAATAAATGGGTGAATATGCACAAACTGGAATTGTGAGATGGCAGCAACAAGAACCGGGGAAATACCCTGTGCGGAATTTATCCATTCCACAAATTCATGCATGAGATGAGAAACGTCAAAAGGCGGCGGTGGAGTGTATATGATTTCGCGCGTGCGGGAGTTGACGACATAATTTTGAATTTTGCGGTAATTACCCGGGCCTGCCCGCCCGCCTCGGACACCCTTGACAAGTATTTTATGAAGTTCACGAATTACACCTTCGGTTATTGGATAATCTTTACCAAGATATTTTGAAATAAAATCCATTGCTTTTTTATAATTCAGAAGCTCTTTTTCATCGTCCCGGTTAATGCCTTTGACTTTTTTGCCTTCCAATATGTTTTTTGCCTGCTCAAGACTTAATGCTGTTCCCTCAATGTGTGTAGAGTGGTGCGTCTCAAGAATTAATGCTTTTTTCTGCATATCAGAAATCCATTCATCCTTAAGTGTAACCGCATCAAGAAACCCACGCACCCGCTCTATTTCAACAAGGGATTTGTTAATTTTTGTCGTTATAATAAATTTTGGTTTAAACGGCATTTGTTCTCCTTTTTCTCTGTGTCTCTCGCCAGCCCCTGCAGGCGTTCCCGATGCCCCGATGTTTTAATCGGGACTCCTTGCAGTCGCTTCGATGCGGGATTTCGCTTCGCTCAACCTCCTCAGTACTTACTCAAAAATTCTCTACAAGCATCCTCGGGCGATAGGTTGAGATATTTCTTTTTATACAAAAGGCGAAAAGAATTATTACTCCCCCGGGATTAGTTTTGAGAGGTGTGCCCCCCCCGACTCTTCGGGGGGTTTGCCACTGCATTTCAAAGTGCGTCCAGAGAATAAATCGCGCACTATAGGACACCTGCAATTATTATCCTTTTCACCTTTAAGATACCATTGACAAATTGCTATCATTTTGGGGACCCCTTTCCGTGTCTATAAATAAAAAACCCGCCAAAAGTAGGCTCTCTGGAAGAGCCAGAAGTAGGCTCACTTACTCGCCAGAAGTAGGCTCACTTACTCGCCAGAAGTAGGCTCACTTACTCGCCAGAATAAAAGCGGGTTAAATTCAAAGTAATCCCAGGCTGATTTTTAGGGCTTTATCAACTTTTTGTATTGTTAAGGGAGAAACCTGACCCAATAATATTCCAGGAGTAAATTCATTACGGTTAATAGTGTGAATTTGGCCACAGTGGATTGCAGATGATTTCTTTACTCCTCCTTCAGGGGGTTCCATTAGTACACCAACCGGCAAATCTGCAACCTTTAGATTGCTTGTGAGCGGTACTACTAAGATAACTCCGCTATAACGATTGGCGGTATTGTTTTGAACAACTAAAGCAGGGTGCGACTCTCTCATTGCTCGTCCCTGGCTATCTTTAAAACTAAGAAGATATATTTGTCCCCTACGAGGATAATTGGCGCTCTCCATGTTCTACTCCTCTTCCCTGTATGGGGGAAGGTTTTTGTAAGAATGTTGACCAAACTGACCAAGTATTTTTTTGTCAGTTTCTTGAATTTGTTTGTAAAGGGATGCGACTTTTTTCTCCCCGCTCTCAGGAAATTCGTCTATATAGGTTTGTAAGGCTTTAAGAAAAAACTGACTGCGGTTAATACCAACAGAGGCTCGTAATTTTTCTACTCTTTTCATTAAATCCTCAGGAAGGCTGACCGCTGTCTTTATTGAGTGTTGCATATCTCCTCCTTTATCTATTAGAGTGTCTTTTAGAATGTTTTAAGTATAATTATAGTATAACACAAGTATAAATAATTGTCAAGGAAAAAACCCAAAATAACCCAAAATAAGGAATAGACATACAAACACTTCAATTCTATTCAACTGGTCTTTCTTTCAAAGGTTTGAAAGTCAAGCCTGATTCTGGACCTGGAATCGGCGCAACGAATTCGGTTAAAAGAAATTTGCCATTCTTTATCCATTCTTTAAGAGTGCCAGCAATTTCCTGAGCCCTGGGATAACTGGACAAAGGTGAAGTGGGAACTTCTTTACCATGGATATTAATTTTACCGCTCTTCAATTGTGCATAATTTACTTCAGTAATACTACCTGGAATCATATTTGGATAAGCATTGCTGTAATCCACAACCTGCGCCCAGATTTCTTCGTCTCTAACTGCAGCATACCGGGCAATTTCTTCATTTAAAATAGGAATTGGAATGCCGATTCCAACTGTAAGCGTAGCACCATATCCTAACATACTTGTTCCAACCAGCCACTCCGGTTTCATCTGTTTCAAATCTCCGATTACTGCTAATGTTCCTGCACCCGTACATGGCAGACCGTTTTCCTTTCTTTTTGCAGTTGGATTATGCTGGGTTCCCTGCCAGGCAACACAACCGATTCCTCCACCCAGAAAAATCTTTGTGCCAATTCCAACTGTCTTATAAAACGGGTCATTGAGAAGTGGTGAAAGTTGCCCTGCGCTGCAATAATTAGCGTTACCGAGATTTGGTTTCAGCACGCCCATATAGGTGTAAATAATTTTATCCGAGAGGTTCACTGCCACATTGTAATTCTGATAGCAATTTCTAGGGTTAAAAAGCACAGCCTCATTGACATCTTTTATATTTATCCAGGTCTCTAATTTCTTTCTTGGATAACAATCAGTGCCATAGGCAGTTGCAATGAGTTTAATATCCTTACCTGCAACAAATTCTTCGATTACATGACCCCCGCCGTATTTGAATTCACCGTGATGGACTTTGTTGCGAGGGTCTTCGTCAGGAACCGCAGCACAACCAAGATAGATATCTACAGCAGCAAATCCGCAGTAAGCTGGCACTTCATTCAAATAACATTCCCCTCCACCCAATTTTATCCGTGGTTTTGAATGACCAATGTTAACATACATCCCGCTTGAACACATCGGACCAAAAGTTCCTGTTGTAACCACGTCCACTTCCTGTGCCGCCTTCTTTGCTCCTTTTTCCTTAACCACATCAATCATTTCCTCAGCAGTAACTACAATGGCTTCACCTTTCTTAATCCGCTCATTAATTTCTTCTATTGTTTTTACCATTCCATCCCCCTTTCCTAAATGAAAATGAAAATAGGTGTCAGGTCTTGAGTTGTGAGTTTGCAACTCAAGACCTGACACCTTTAATAATAATCTCTGCTGCTCTTGAAGAAGCACCTGGAGGACCAAGTTTGGACACGGCTTCTGTAAGTCCCTTTTTCATTTCTTTAATTTTACCAGGATTGCTTAAAATATCAGAAACTGTCCAGGCAATATTCTCAGGGTTCGCCTTATCCTGTAATAATTCAGGAACAATTTCTCTGCGGGCAAGAATGTTTGGAGGACTTACTTGTGGAATTTTCAGAAGAATTTTAGCAATCAAAGATGTAAGAAATGAAACTTTGTAAATTACGACCATCGGGGCGCCGAGAATCGCTGCCTCTAACGTAGCAAGGCCAGAACAAATTATTAGAAAGTTGCTTACAGCCATTACTTCATACGAGCGCCCATCAATAATTTTAACTGAAATATTTGATTTTTTCACAATCATTTCAATTTCGCTCTTGAGATGAACTGCTGCAACAGGAAGAACAAACTGAACTTTGGGAATCTGGCTATGAAGAATTTCTGCAGACTTAAGCATAACAGGCAAAAGTCTTTTGACTTCAGAAAATCTGCTCCCTGGAAATAAACCTATAATTGGAACATTCGGGTCAAGTATAAGCATCTTACAGATCTCATCCCTGCTATAGGGAACTTTTACTATATCTATTAGTGGATTCCCAGTAAAAACTACATCTGCTCCCACTTTCCTGTACGCCTCTTCTTCATAAGGCAGAATTGCAATTATTTTATCAATCAGGCTCGCAACAGTCTTCGCATTTGAAGTTCTCCATGCCCAGTATTGAGGCGGTATATAATAAACAAGCGGAATTCCCTTCCTCTTCACAAATCTTGCAAGAGCTAAGTTAAATCCCTGATAATCAATGAGCACAATGCAGCGCGGATTTTCGACTTGCACAACTTTTTTTATTTTGTGAAACACCCTGCGCATAGTGAAAAAGTAGTTCTTTGCATTTTCCCAGATGCCAATATTCGCATATCTAATCACATCAAATTTTATATCAACGCCCATCTCCTTCATTCTCGGCCCGCCCATCCCGAATAATTTAATATCAGGCGCAAGAACTTTCAAAGAGCGGGCAAGCAGACTGCCGTGCAAATCTCCAGAAACCTCGCCGGCAACAAGCATTATTTTTTTATTCATTTTAAAACCAGAGTTTGTCCCCGAGATATCCTTTGAGCCAGTGGTGGGTCAATTTACCCTCAGCAGTAACAAGGTAGGATTTTGCAGGGTCCAAAACATATTCAAGACCCAACCCTGAATTAAATCTTCCACCCAATCCAATGGCCAATGGGAACTTAAAAGGAAATTCCGGATTATCTTCATTATCTTCAAGCCAGTTAAATTTTAAGTTGGCATTTGTGTTTGTAGTTGGAAAGTAAATAAGGTTTACTCCATAAATTGGTAGGAATTTGCGTGAAAATCCAATTCCTGCACGTGCCATTCCCGTGAAATTATTGTAATTGAATAACCTGGAATATTCAAGTCCCCCAACACCACGATTAAGCCAGGGACTCAGAAGATTGACAAAGTAGGTGCCTATGAGACGAACTTCATCCTGCCCTGTCCACGAAAGGCTGGTAGCCGGCACACTATTGAATGTCCCCTTTATACCTACAACCCAGCTAGTAAGGTTATGCGTAGAAACACTGCCTTTGACCTCATCAATCCAGTTATATTGAATTTCCGCACTTATCTCTGAGGAACCCACCTGGAGGTTTTGATAGCCGAAACTAAATTGGTGGTTGCGGCGAAAACAATGGAAACCTGGCGAGAATAAATTATAAAAAGAAAGTTTGTAGCCGAGATAGAAGCCCTGCTGCCCAGCAGCAGAAGCAGTTGGTAGTCGATAATCGCTAGTCGATAGCGAAACAATGATAAGAAAAATCATTTTGTAACTCAAGACTTTAGTCTTGACATTTTCAAACCTAAAGGTTTGAGTTACTTTTCTATAACCTTTGTGGCTATCTATCATTTCACAATCCCTCTTTCACTTTCCTCAATGAATTTAATTATTTGGATGACCTCTTCAGTCTGTGGCAGGTCTTTCTTGATTTTATCTACAGCCTGTGAAACATTCAGATTGGAGCGATAAAGAATTTTATAGGCCTTTTTGATAGTATCCTTTGCTTCTTCAGAGAAGTTATTTCGCTCCAGGCCCACGATATTTGGACTATAAATTTTAAATGGGTCGCCCTCTCCTAACATATAAGGAGGAACATCCTGAACGACTTTGGAACAACCACCTATGTATGCAAATTTACCTATCCGACAGAACTGGTGGACTCCGCTCAAACCACCAATAATAACTTTATCATGAATTATTACGTGCCCTGCAAGCGTTGCACCATTTGACATAATAACATCATTTCCAACTATACACTCGTGTGCTACATGAGAATAAGCAAGAAGTAAGCAGTTGTCTCCGACTATTGTTTTTCCCCCGGGTGCAGTTGCCATATGGATGGTAGCGAATTCTCTTATGGTGGTATTTTTGCCAATTTCAACATAGCTTTTGCCGCCCTTATATTTCAAATCCTGCGTAATCATACCTATAACCGCATGAGGAAAAATTCTGCAGCCACTTCCAATGGTCGTCCACCCATCAATAACACAGTGTGCACTTATGCTGATATTATCACCAAGTGTTACATTCTCTCCGATTACAGCATAAGGACCTATTTCACAATCCCTGCCAATTATTGCTTCAGGACAAATTATTGCCGTTTTATGTATCGCCATAAAAACTCCTTTTCTCTGCTTTTTTCAATAATTCTTTTGCCTCATCTTCAGATGATACCGATGTTCCGATTAAAACACCTTCTGGAGAAATTTCGTTCAGCAATCCTTCAATTTTATCAGGAGGAACTCCAAGTAAAACAAGCAATTTACCTTTCTGCTGGATTCGCTTGTAAAGTGGAAACCATTTTGGCGATTCTACGCCCGGTTGACCAGATCCGGGGGTCCACTGGATTCCATTCAATTCAGGAATGTCCAGAAGCAAATCCAAATGTGGAATTTCACCCGGTCCATCCCAGTGATAAATGGTGTGGTCCAGATATTGACACTGCTCCTGAAGATATGGTGCAACAAATTCTGCAAACATCTCTGGAGAAATCATTGCTGAGAAATCGCACTGGACCGGATACCATCTCTTTGGCGACCAGATTCCCATCCATGCTGAAGTACCCGGCATTCCATTTTTTTTGGTAATTCCATAAAGTTCCTGATAGTATTCATACCACAATTTCGTAATCTGGCCTGTTAATTGTTTTACTTTTTCACCATTTTCTAACAAATCAAACAATAAGTTCTGCGTGCCCCTTAATGAAGCAGCAATGTCAGTGGGACCACCTAAGTCAGTGTTACCTGTAATCCACTTTCCCTTTCCTGCTTCAGAAGAAAGAACAGTACATTTCTTTGTCATCTTCCACCATATGTTCTCATGGTCAAACTTCACTTCCTGAAGTTTAGACCACTCTGTAGGAGTCTCAAGCCAAACAGTGTCCTTTTCAAATCTTGGAATAGCGCCTATATAAGCTGCCATAGATCCAGGACCAAAATTAATCCAGAAGTTTGGAAATGCTTCACCGCCAAAATATATTTCCTGACAGAATTTTTCAAATTCGGCAATTGCAATTTCTGGATTATCTCTATTCTGCATCAGCGTCCATACATCCCAATTCGATGTTCGCGTAACACCTTTCCGTTGGGCTGTAACCTGAATCACAACACGGTCAATTATTTCGCCGCTCCACCAGGCATCAAGCCGTTTCTGTACTTCTTGCCAATCTTCCTTATATAACAATTCCCCTCACATTTTTGTCGAGTATCATCCGCCGTTTGTTTGGCTGAGATCCGCCGTAGCGGAAACCCAACCACTACATTTGATTTGTTAATTTAAAGAAATTCTGCCTATCCGCATCCTTGATGAATATGCTATGTGATGCTCGGTATTCTGGATAGTAACTTTATCCAAACCAGGAACAATCAATGAAAGAAAACCCCAGAAACTTGAAAGAAAACTCGTTTTAGATGCCAGGTAAATACCGCCGGCTTTCTCTATTCCTTCTTTAACCTCTTTGTAAACCAAAAATAACAATACTAAAAATAAAACCATTAATACAAGTAAAACCTGGAAATCTGCAAGAAAAACAATAAACCTTTTCAGGCAAAAAAGAATTAATTTGAAAAACCACATAAATATCATTCTCCCTCCTCAAAATGTCGCATAAATGCGACCACTACATATAGCGGTGCAATTCATCGCGCCTCAGATTTAATTATAAGTAGTTCTTTCATAATATGTGCTAAGTTGTACGAAGGTTCACGCATACCAAAGATATCGTGTAGTTCTTTGTACAACTTAAACAATTTCCAATACACTTTCTGGTTTTCAGACTTGGGTTCATATATGGTTTTTTTAAGCCCGCATATTGCCTTTTGTGCATCTTCGGTTCTGTTATAAGCACCGCCAACAACTGCACCAAAGATTGCTGCTCCTAATGCACAGGCCTGAGTACTGCGGGAAATCTTCATAGGGCAACCAAAAATATCAGCATAAATTTGTATCAGAAGAAAATTCTTTTCAGCAATACCACCACAGTTAATTACTTCTTTAACCTTAACACCATATTCCTCAAAACGGTTAATTATCACTTTTGCGCCAAAACCCGTTGCCTCAATGAGTGCGCGGTAAATTTCCTCTGCTTGCCTGTGCTTCTTTGTGATACTCTGGCGGTACGCAATTTTTTACAAACCAGTTGAATATATCTCCTACTGCACACTGGCCTGCTTCAAGTCCAAAATATCCCGGCAAGATTGAACCATTAACAATTCCGCACAGACCAGGTACATCAGCCAGTTTTTCACTATTTGGAACCACGAGCATATCGCAGGCAGAAGTGCCGATAATTTTGACAAGAACTCCAGGTTTTATTCCTGCTCCAACTGCACCCAGATGGGCATCAAAAGCACCTACAGCCACAGGAGTGCCTGCTGACAAACCAATTTTTTTTGCCCAGTCAGATGAGAGTTTCCCGGCTGGAACATCAGAAGTATAGGCTTTATCGTATAACCTGCTTCTGCGTAAATCACCGAGTTTTGGGTCAAGTTTATCAAGGAATTCTGCTGCTGGCAGTCCGTTCTTCCCTTCCCCCACCCGCCTCAGGCGGGTACCCGCTGGGCGCCCATCATTATACATTGCTTTATGCCCTGCTGCACAAACACTGCGTTTTATTTTTAATGGGTCTGAAATGCCAGTTAATACACCTGGAATATAGTCTGCAAATTCCACCCAGGAATAAGCAGAGTCAAAAACCTTGGGGTCATTGCGCAGACAGTGCAAAATTTTTGAGAAAAACCATTCAGAGGAATATGCCCCACCGCATTTTGATAGATATTCCGGATGTTCCTCGCGTGCAAGTGCAGTTATTTCTTCTGCTTCGGCATAACTTGAATGGTCCTTCCAGAGCCATGCGAGTGCATTTTTGTTATTTTTAAATTCTTTATAAAAAGAAAGCGGAGTGCCATTTTTATCAACCGGCACAGGTGTGCTGCCAGTTGTGTCAATTCCAATTCCAATGATATTCTCCGGGTTAAAACCTTTCTTTTTCTTTGCCTTGGCTATAACCTTTTTGATAGAAGTTTCCATTCCATTAATCCAGTCAACTGGACTTTGCCTTGCAACATTTGAATCTTTTGAATCAGTTATAATACCTGCGTCACCGGATTCATAATTGTGGACATATGTTGCAATTTCATCTCCATTTGAGACATCAACCAACAATACCCTCACAGAATTTGTTCCAAAATCCAGTCCGATACTGAATTTTTTCATAAATTATCTTTTATCCCAAGAAAATCGCTTTCAGTGATAACCTTAATTAATATGATTTATGCGATTTTCTTGCCCCCCTGCTTCGCTTTGCGAAGCAAAGCGGGGGGGCTTGTATAGGAAAGTATTTTATACTTTCCTATACCGTCAGTAAATTCTGAATGCGGCCACAGAAATCTGGGTCTTTCATGGCAGCAGTTCCGATTGCCACTGCATCAGCTCCAGCTTTTAAAACCCTGCGTGCTCCTTCTATGTCCTTTACACCACCACCTCCAATGAGAAAAGGACACTTGCTTCTGAGACGTTCCAACATCGCCAGACCTTTAGAACCAGGACCTGTATTTCCAACATTTATGTGCACAATAGGAATGCCGGCATCAGCAATCACGTCCACTGCCTCTATTGTATCCGGCGTGTCATGGATTCCAATCTTGAAAATTACTGGGATTTGCGCTGCTTTAAGAATTTCTTTTGCCCACTTCCTTAGATTTTCCCAGTTTTCACGACGGCACAATGCAGAACCGAGACCAACACGTAAAAACATTTTCATAGTTGAATGAACGCATAAAGATGCATAATCTGCCCCGGCCTCCTGGACTACTTTCAGAAACTCCAGCGTGTCTGAGATATTGACGCTTATAACGCTGATGCCAACCTGAGTTCCGCTTGCTCGTGCTATTCCTATATGCTCCTGTAGATATCTGGCATAATTTGACCTCCCGGGCTTGAAGACAAAGTGGGCAGGATAAGGAACTGAATCACCAGCATCCACAATATAAGTACCCAGCATTACCAGTGCCGCACCTGCTCCGTGTTTTGCACAGTATGGGCCATCTCCATATCCTCCAAGTTCTGCAAGAACTACTCCATTGCGTATCTTTTCAAAAGAAAATGAACTTGTCCCCATTTTTATATTTTCACTCCTATGTAGCCGTGGCCTTCACCGATTTTCTCGTGATAACTTTCAATTTTAAAAAATTTGCCTACTTCTGCCAGCAGAGATTCCTTATTATTATATTCCCTGAGATGGGTCGGCTCAATTTCAAGAGAATAAGGAACCACAGCAATTATTTTTCCTCCAACTTTCAATATGCGCCTGACTTCCTTTAATACATCTTCCGGGCGCAGCACATGCTCTAAAAGGTGCGAGCAGATTGCTGTTTGAAATGTATTCTCTGGAAAAGGAAGTTCCTCTGCAAAAGAATGATAGTATTCACCTCCGGGGTCAGATTTCTTTGCCATTTTTACAAGAAGTCGGACACAATCAGTACCCACGGCATCTATGCTGTTTTTCTTCAATTCTCTGACAAAATAGCCATCCTGCATTCCAATGTCAACCGCAGGTGGTTGAGTATGTTTAATAAAAAAATCTCTCCTGCCCAGTATATCCGAACCAAGAAATTTCTCCGGTCTTGCATTCATATAGAAAAGCATAAAAGGGGCGTAAAATTTTATGAGACGGTTATGAAGGACCTCTTTGCTGGAAGAAGAACGGAAATAATTCCTTTTTCTATTCAGCCACCATTGAAGAAATCGATTAAAAGTTCTGCTTTTTTGCGCTAAAACTCCTGCTATATTTGCACCTTCAAACTCTTTATAGAAACCTATTATTCTATCAAAAATATTCGGCAATTTCATTTCTTTCCTTTTTTAAAAGTCCTGGCAAATTCCCTTAACAATGGTAGATCGCGCAGATCTCTTTCTCTTTTCGCAGCTTCTTTACTTTTTATAATATCCTCAATATTTGCTACAGGAAATTGTCCTACTTTAACACTTCTCATCCGAATTTCATCGTAATTCTCAAAACCATCAGGAGCGAAAACAAGGTCTATGTCAAAAGGTCCTGATTTTATTTGAACAAAATCCTTTCCTTGTATAATTGCCTCTTTCGTTTTCTTATCTAAACTAAAACCTAATTCAATTAAAGCCTTAATAATTCTTTTTCCATTTTCAACATCTTTTTTGGGATATATGTCTACATCTTGAGTTGTATCAGGGTATCCAAGGATGATGGCTCCTGATTTGCCGATAAATAAATAGTCTACTCCCGCCTTATTCAAAACTTTGGCAAGTAATTCACCCTGACGATAACTGAATACCCGCGGATTATTCATTTTCTGCTCTTACAGAGCCTACTTTTGGCTATACCCTAAATAGCGAGGCAATTTGTTTTTACACCACTTTCTATATTCTGCCATTGTATCGAATACGCGGGAAGATACATCATCAAGGACCGGTTTGTATGTATAGACAAAACCATAGTCCATGCGCTGTTTCAATGTCCGTTTCAATTGGCGCCTGCATTTATCCCGCCATTCCCTGATTTCATCTTTTTTCATTTTTCGCATAGCAAGATACTCCACAAATCGAATTTACATTTTCTCTAATCTTTTAATTTCCTTTTTGATTTCGTCTATTACTTCAGGGTCTTTTATTTTCTTCTTGTCATCTTCTTTAACTGAAAAAATGGTAAAAACTCTACCGCCAAATTTTTGCTGGAATTTCTTATGAGTTGTTTCTTGCATTTCTTTCCACTTATAATCTTCAAAGGTATGTTCAAAAGTAACGGGTTTTATCTGCAATCCGATATATTTATCTTTTACCTCAATAAAGAAGTCCACGTTATATAACCTGTCCCATTCGTCTGGTGCCGGTTTTATTGGTACGCCGAGGAATTTTTGTAATTGACCGTAAATTGTCTGAATTTCAGTCTGATAACCATCAAAAGTCCTGCTTATAACCACATCCTTGATATAATCTATGCAGTCCTTTTCTGTAACCTCCGCGACCTCATATTGAATAACCTCTGTAATTTTTACATATAGTTTCTTCCCGAGTTCTTCCAGATATTCTTCTGGATGAACCTTCTCAAAATAATATTTTTTCCAATCTTCAAGTGTTTTAGGAGTGCATTTTCTAATAAGGTCTGAAACGGGTCCTACGGAATTCTTTTTGTTTAACCCCCACCTATTCATTGCTTGATTTAATATCCACTCTTTCGCCATTTTGCCTTCCTGTCCGATACAAATTTTAGTAGCGTATAGAAAATTGGGTCTAATAGAATCGTTTCTTGGTCTTTGAAAAATATTGAAAAACAGTCGCCGTGCTTAGTGGATAATGTGGGGTCGCCTCGGGCGACTCCAAGCGATGTGGAAA
>Ga0210051_1001751_pt1 | contig 21970 bp, 27 predicted proteins | sample CryGey092014_all_FD_185464 | JGI IMG/M metagenome (GOLD analysis project Ga0210051, IMG submission 185464) | Groundwater microbial communities from aquifer - Crystal Geyser CG23_combo_of_CG06-09_8/20/14_all (SPAdes) (version 2) | ecosystem: Environmental > Aquatic > Deep subsurface > Groundwater... | reverse complement strand
CCCTTGATTACACCGATTAAAAAAACGATTACACAGATTAAAAGCATCGTCGGTATTATCTGTGTAATCTACTTCTAAAATCTGTGTAATCATAGGCTGGCACGAGTTTCGTGACAGCCTATAAAAAGAAGGTGCGGGGTGAAATTTGGAGTCGTAGTTTTTCCGGGTTCTAATTGCGACCAGGATTGTTTTTATGTAATCAAGGATGTTTTAAAAGAGTCTGTTAAGTATATTTGGCATAAGGATACCGACCTTGATGGCCTTGACTGTGTTATTTTGCCAGGAGGATTTAGCTACGGAGATTATCTGCGGACAGGTGCGATAGCCAGATTCTCTCCCGTAATGAAGCCTATCGCTGACTTTGCCAAAAAGGGTGGTACTGTAATAGGAATCTGTAATGGTTTTCAAATCCTCCTTGAGGCAGGACTCCTGCCTGGTGCTATGTTAAGGAATAAGAATCTTCATTTTATTTGTCGGTATGTTTATATAAAGACAGAGAATAATCAGACAAGGTTTACCAAGTCGTATAATGCAGGCCAGATTTTAAAGATACCTATCGCACACAACGAAGGCAATTATTATATCGATGCGGCTGGATTTAAGGAACTAAGAAATAATAATCAGATAGTATTCCGTTATTGTTCTGCTAGAGGAGAAGTTAGTGAACAGTTTAATCCCAATGGTGCATTAGATAATATAGCAGGTATAATGAATAAAAAAGGAAATGTTTTAGGTATGATGCCGCATCCGGAGCGCAGTTCCGAAAGAGAACTTGGCTCCCAAGACGGTTATCCTGTATTTAAATCAATAGTCAAATGGCTAAAGATTTAAAAGAGAAGATAAAACCCGAAGTGTATCGTTCGCTTGGTTTAAGCGACCAAGAGTATCAGAACATCACCAAGATTCTAAAGCGCCAGCCCTCGAATACAGAATTAGCCATGTTTTCAGTGGAATGGTCTGAGCATTGTGGTTATCCACGTTCGCGAAAATGGCTTAGACTTTTACCCAAGACAGGCAAATACAAGACGCTGATAGGAGAAGACTCCGGGGGGATTATTATTGATGGGTTAGCCCCGTTAGAGACAACAAAGCCTCTGAATAGTAAAACAAAGTCTCTAACGGGGTTAGCCATAATTTTTAAAATGGAGAGCCATAACCATCCCTCGCAGGTTGAGCCATATGAGGGTAGTAAAACCGGGATAGGTGGAATTATCCGAGATATATTCACTACTGGTGCTAGACCTATTGCTCTCTTGGATTCCTTAAGATTTGGGCCCTTAAATATTGGGAAATCAAAATATTTACTTAAAGGGGTTGTCAAAGGAATTGCAGATTATGGAAATTGTGTGGGAGTACCTACTGTTGGCGGTGAAATTTACTTTGATAAGAGTTACACGGGAAATTGTTTGGTTAATGTAATGTGCATAGGTATAGCAAAGAGGAGTGAGTTGATAAGAGCAAAGGCGTTTGGAGTAGGCAATTCTATAATGTATGTCGGCTCAAGCACAGGACGAGACGGAATCGGTGGGTGCAGCATCCTTGCGTCGCATGAATTTAAAGCAGGAGAAGAAAAGAGGCCGACGGTTCAGATAGGAGATCCCTTTACAGAGAAGTGTTTGATCGAGGCAACCTTAGAGGCGATCAATACAGGATATGTTGTGGGGATTAAGGATATGGGAGCAGCAGGACTTACTTGCTGCACGAGTGAAATGGCCTCAGCGGGAAATTCAGGTATGGACATAGAATTACAAGCAGTACCCAGACGCGAAGAGAATATGCAACCTTGGGAATTGATGATGTCGGAGTCTCAGGAAAGGATGCTTATTTGTGTAAAGAAGGCAAAAGTGGAGCAAATAAAGAAAATATTTTTAAAATGGGGCCTTAATGCATCTATTATCGGTGAAGTTACTAACGATGGAGGAGTAACTATTAGAGATAATGGCAAGATAGTAGCCCAGATAAAGGCGCATTCTTTAACCCAGGCGCCAGTATATGATATGCCTTATAGGAAGCCAAGGTATTTAAGAGAATTAAATAAACTTACGCTTAGCAATATCCTTAAGCCAAAGGATTATAATAAGGTTTTGCGCAAACTTTTGGCCGCGCCATCTATTACCAATAAGGCTTGGGGTTACGAACAGTATGACCATATGGTTCAGACCAATACCGTAGTATTACCTGGTTCGGATGCAGCGGTACTTAGGTTAAAAGGGACAAATAAAGCAATAGCTGCTACTACCGATTGTAATAGCCGTTACTGCTTTCTTAATCCTTATAGGGGTGCTCAGATTGCAGTAGCAGAGGCAGCTAGAAACCTTGTCTGCTCAGGAGCCCATCCAGCAGCAGTTACAGATTGCCTTAATTTTGGAAATCCAGAGAAGCCGGAAAGTTTCTGGCAGTTTAAAAATTGCGTGCAAGGATTAGCGGATGCTTGTAGGTCATTTAATATAGCCGTAGTCAGCGGAAACGTCTCTTTCTACAATGAAAGCCCAAAGTCCGCTATTAACCCTACTCCCACGATAGGTATGATAGGTATTATTAACGATATAAACAAAACCTGTTTGCAAAATTTCAAGCAAAAGGGCGATGTTGTAATTCTTTTAGGTTATTCTAGAGAAGAATTGGGCGCAAGCGAGTATTTGCAAGAGATTCATAATTTAACGCGAGGCAACGCTCCGCAATTAGATCTAAGATTAGAGCAAGCTGTTCAGAAGGCAGCCCTCCAAGTGATAGAAAAAGGTTTAGTAAATTCCGCCCATGATTGTTCTGAAGGAGGATTGGCAGTAGCCTTGGCTGAAAGCTGCATTTCAAATAAAGATAATATGATAGGCGCTATCATTGATAATTTAAATTATGATATGAGACTAGATGCTTTACTTTTTGGTGAATCCCAATCAAGGATTATTCTTTCCTGTAGTAGTGATTGTGTGGAAAAAATTAGAAAAATTGCTCTAGAATTTAAAGCTCCATTTCGTGTTATTGGTAAAACCGGCGGTAGGGTTTTCAGAATTTTAAAGGCAGAAGAAGAGTTAATTTATTTGTCTTTAGAAGATTTATATGAAGAGTGGAGCGGGTCGTTAAAGAAAAAAATTGAGGGGTAATATAACTATCCCGGCTCATAAGCCGCATCAAAATTCTCTTCGATAATTTTGATGCATTCGTCGGGATTTCGCTAGACCAAAACTTAAGGTGCTCAATGTGCGGAATATTCGGGATATATCCACATAAAGACGCAGCGCATCTGGCCTGTTTAGGCCTTTATGCACTCCAGCATCGGGGTGAAGAATCAAGCGGAATAATTACTCGCAATGGTAAGAAGGTGCAAATACACAAAGCCTTGGGTTTAGTGAGCAATGTTTTTGATGAGAAAATTATCCGCAGTCTGCGTGGTGAATTAGCAGTAGGACATGTGCGTTATTCTACCACCGGAAGCAGCAATATCAAAAATACCCAACCTTTTTATGTAAAATCAAAAGTTGGCGATGTCGCTATTGCGCATAATGGAAACCTTACCAATACGCTAAGTCTTCATCGGGAATTAGAGAATAAAGGCGCTCTCTTTCAGACGAGCATGGATTCAGAAATTATTGCTCATCTGTTGGCCCATAGTCAAAATAAGGATTTTAAAGACGCAATGATTTGGTCACTTTCTAAACTAGAAGGGGCATATTCTTTGGTGCTCATGCTCAATGATATTCTGATTGGAGCAAGGGATGCTCAAGGCTTTCGTCCGCTGTGCTTAGGTAAATTAGATGGGGCATATGTGTTAGCCAGCGAAACTTGCGCCTTGGATTTAATTGGTGCTCAATATATAAGAGACATTCAACCCGGAGAAATTATATTTATAAAAAAAGACAGGCTCGAATCCCTCAAACCTTTTAAAGAAACACGTCATGCCTTTTGTATTTTTGAATACATCTATTTTGCCAGACCTGACAGTAATATTTTTGAACATAATGTATATCTGACACGCAAAAGACTAGGGGCACAGTTGGCAGGTGAATTTCCAGTTGATGCAGATATTGTAATGCCTATTCCTGATTCAGGCACTTATGCGGCTTTAGGGTTTGCTGGAGCCTCAGAGATTCCTTTTGAGTTTGGAATGATTCGTAATCACTACATTGGCAGGACTTTTATTCAACCCAGCCAGGGCTTGCGAGATTTTCGCGTGAAAGTAAAACTTAACCCACTAAGGCAAGCTTTAGATGGTAAGCGCGTGATCGTTATTGAAGATTCCATTGTGCGTGGTACAACCAGTAGAATACGCATAAGAACCCTGCGTCTTGCAGGAGCAAAAGAGGTGCATATGCGGGTTAGTTGTCCACCGCTTAAGTTTCCTTGTTTTTATGGCATAGATTTTCCTACTAAAAAAGAACTTGTTGCTTCAAGACACGATATTGCCTGGATCCGCGATTTTATTGGTGTGGATAGTTTAGAATATTTAAGCCTTGAAGGGATGTTAAATTCTATGCCCCTCGCTAAAGAAAATTTCTGTACCGCATGTTTTGATGGTAGATATCCAACCTCTTTGCCTAAGGGATTTTCGAAAGAAGTGTTAGAAAAGGGGTAATTGAAGAAAAGAGATTTATGTGTGGCATAATAGGTTATATTGGTAATAAAAACGCTGCCCCAATTATTATGGAGGGGCTTGGAAGACTTGAATATCGGGGTTATGATTCTGCGGGTTTAGCTACTATCCATAAAGGTAAGTTATTCATTACAAAATGTAAAGGTAGAATTAGCGATTTAGAAAGCCTTCTTAAAAAGAGACCTTTAATGGGCAATGTAGGATTAGGCCATACTCGTTGGGCTACTCATGGAAAGCCTTCTACAATCAACGCCCATCCCCATGCAGATTCTTTAGGAAGAATTGCTGTGGTCCATAATGGAATAATAGAAAATTTCAATGACTTGAAGAAAAATTTAGAAAAAGATGGATATAAGTTTTTATCTGAGACAGATACCGAGGTAGTAGCGCATTTGATTAGCAAATTCTACAGGGGCGATTTAGAAGGGGCCGTAAAGAAGGCTTTAAAGAAAATAAAAGGCTCCTATTCCTTAGGGATTATCAGCCGTGATCACCCGGATGAAATAATAGCGGCAAGACACGATTCTCCTTTAGCTATTGGTTTAGGTAGAGAAGAAAATTTTATAGTTTCAGATATTTCGGCAATTTTAAACCATACTAAGAAAGTGATATATCTTTCCGACGATGAAACAGCCGTGATTACCAAAGATACGGTTAAGATATCTGATTTAAAAGGAAGGACTGTACCTAAAAAGGTAGATACTATTTCTTACACTACCGAGGAAGCCCAAAAAAGCGGTTTTTCTCACTTTATGCTGAAAGAAATTTATGAACAACCCCACGTTCTTTCAAGGATTTTTTCTCATTATGTAACAGCTAAAGGCGCAATCAGGTTCGAGCATCTTAATATAGAAAACAGTCTTCTTAAGAAAATAGAAAATGTAATCATTATTGCCTGTGGAACAGCATATCATGCTGGATTGGTCGGTAAGTATATTATAGAATCATTTGTGCGTATTCCGGTATGGGCAGATTTAGGAAGTGAGTTTAGATATAGAGATCCGATCATAAGAGAAAAGACATTGGTTATTGCTATTAGTCAGTCAGGCGAAACAGCAGATACCCTGGCAGCGGTAAGACAAGCAAAGAAAAATAAAGTTAAGATTATTTCTATATGCAATGTGTTAGGTTCGTCGTTAACTAGAGAGTCAGATTCCACTATATATACTCAGGCAGGCCCGGAGATAAGCGTGGCTTCTACGAAAGCCTTCACCGCCCAGATAATGATTTTGTATCTTTTAGGTTTGTACTTGGCTGATTTAAGAGGCACCTTAAGTAAAGATTATATACATAAAGCCATATCTTGCCTTAGGGAGATTCCTCATAAGCAGAAGAATATTCTTGAAAGCGCAAGAAATATAAAAGCGATTGCTAAAAGGCATCTTCATTTTGGAGCTTTTCTCTATTTAGGAAGAAACATTAATTTTCCTATAGCCTTAGAAGGGGCTTTGAAACTAAAAGAAATTTCTTATATTCCATCCGAAGGTTATCCTGCGGGAGAAATGAAACACGGCCCCATCGCCCTTATTGATGAATATCGAGCGGTAGTATGTATAGCCAATGACTCTTTCATTTTTGATAAAATGATATCCAATGTCCAGGAGATATTAGCCCGTCGCGGTAAAATCATAGCCATTGCCACTTCAGGAAATGCACAAATAAAAGATTACTTAAAAGAGATAATTTTTATCCCTAAGATAGAAGATATATTTTCTCCGCTTATTACAATTATTCCTTTGCAGCTTTTAGCTTACTATATAGCAGATTTGAAAGGATATGATGTAGATAAGCCTCGCAATCTTGCCAAAAGTGTAACCGTGGAATAAAAATGCGGTCCCTTCGGCCCCACAGTAATCTTTTTATAATCTCTGAAATCAAAGGTCTCTGATGTAGTTTTTGGGAGTTTTTCAGAGACCTCCATAAAGTATTTGACATCCTTTCAAATCTGTGTTATATTTTTAACCTGGTAACAAAAATTTTTAATAGTACAGGAAAGTATAATCCAGAAAGGATAGACCTTCCTATACCTTTTAAGGAAGGGTCTAAAACACTTTCCCATACCACTGCGAAAATCGCTTAAAGTCATTGCCGAAGGCAATTTTCTTGATACTAATAAAGAAAAGGAAAGATTATGATAGCTGAAGCAGCCAAAACAGAAGTAACAAAGCCTGAGGGAGCCTTAGAACAACCAAAACCCCAAGCTGCGCAGGCCAAACCAGCAGAGGAGAAACAAGCTAACTGTTTAGCCTGCAATAAACCTATTATAAAACTAAAGCGATATTACCGCAACGGGAAATTTTATTGCAGCAAAAAATGCTGGCGCAAAGCAACGCTTAAACCAAAAGAAGAAAAATCATGAAATCCAAAAAAACGGAAAGAAGGCAATATCCGCGGATAGAACAAGAGCTTCCACTTAAAATAGCAGCTAATGGATACGACTTTGCTACCAGCACCCAGAACGTCAGCTGCGTAGGCGCATATTGCCACCTGGCTAAATATATTCCGCCTTTTACTAAGATTGCAGTTAAGGTAACCTTACTTGTTATGGTTGGCCGCAGTTTGAAGAATATCGATGTTGATTGTAACGGCGTAGTTGTAAGGACCGAAGATGAAAAGAATGGCGGCTTTAATATTGCCGTATTTTTTAATGGAATTAAAGAGAGCCAACGAAAAAAAATAGCTCAATACATCAATCAATTCTTGCCTAAAAGCTCCTAAGGGCCCTTTAAAAGGTTATGCTACGCCTTAAGGCGCTTTCCGTATTTTTAATTATTTTACAGTACTTTGTTTAAATAGCATCTTTTTATACACTACTTCGTGCTCAAGTTAAGGTAGTTAGTAATGAGAAAATTTTCCCTAACCTTCTTAATTTGAGAAAGTTAGAATAAATTGCTCTATGGGTTGAAGGAATTTTAACCTGTTTTAAGCATAAATTCAAAACAATCTATGATTTTTACAGAACTTATTAGAAATAAAGAAGTTACAAAGGACTGTCCTTATAAAAAGGCTAAAATTTAACAAAGTTGTGTTATTTTAATCATCCCAATAAATATTTGGCAGTAACTAATTTGGGCCTGGCTACAGTAGAAGTCGGTGCTTTTGACGATAATAGCGTCAGGCGCCTATTAAATTTGGACCGAGACTTCTGACCCTTTGAACATTATGCCCATAGGATATTCTAAATAAAAAGCTCACGTGGGAAGAATCAATAAACATCAAGCAGTAAACCCTGTTAGAAATCTTTTTTTACCGTTTAGAAAAAATGATATTTCTAACGGGGTAAAATTAGTTATCGGATTTATTTTTCAGGATGAAAGCGCACTCAATAAGGCAAAAGCTATTTTAAAAAGCCGGTTTGGCAAAATAGATTTTGAAAGTCAAACTCTCGCTTTTACGCATACCAATTATTACGAAGCTGAGTTTGGTAAGAATCTTAAGAGAAAATTTATCAGTTTCCAGAAATTAATCCTTCCGCAAAACCTACCTAAAATAAAAATAAATACTAATATAATTGAAGAAAAATTATCGAAACACGGATTGCGTATAATTAACATTGATCCGGGTTATCTGGATATGGCCAAGCTTATTCTTGCCTCAACCAAAGATTACAAACACCGCATATATCTGGACAAAGGTATCTATGCAGAAATAACCCTTTTTTATCAGAATAAGAATTTTACTCCCTGGGAATGGACTTATCCGGATTACAAATCCTCCGATTATATTGCAATATTTAATCACATAAGAGCTCTTTATGCTGAGCAGATTAAAAACAAACTCCGTTAGACTCTCTAATATGTACCCAATTTATTTAGAATCTTATAATAACGGTAAATTGAACGGCATTATTGATAAGGCCTTTAAGATGCTTGAGTCCTGTTGTATATGTCCCAGAAAGTGTAAAGTAAATCGTTTAAATGACGAGAGGGGGTTTTGTAGAATTGGCCTTAAGCCAAAGGTATACAATTTTATGCCGCATCACGGGGAAGAACCTCCTATATCAGGAACGCGCGGTTCAGGAACAATTTTTTTCTCCGGCTGTAATATGGCTTGTGTTTATTGTCAAAATTACGAGTTTAGCCAGTTAGATGAGGGCAGGGAGGTAGAATTTGAAGAGTTAGCAACTTTTATGCTGCAATTACAAGATATGGGCTGCCACAATATAAACTTAGTTACGCCCACGCATGTTATGCCACAGATTCTCAAAAGCTTAGAGCTTGCAGTACCCAAAGGCCTAAAAATTCCCATTGTTTACAATACGGGGGGGTATGAATTACCAGGAGCGATAAAGTTACTCGAGGCAATAGTAGATATATATCTTGCGGATATGCGTTATGCAGATAAGGATATGGCAATTAAATATTCCTCGGCACCGGATTATCCCAAATTCAATCAAGCAGCTTTAAAAGAAATGCACCGGCAGGTGGACCTTGCCCAACTGGATAATGAAGGGATAATAAAAAGGGGGCTAATTTTAAGGCATCTCGTTTTACCGAATAACATCGCCGGTACAGACAAGATAATGAAATTTATCGCAGAGGAACTCTCCAAAGATACATATATCAGCTTAATGAGCCAATATTTCCCCTGTTACAAGGCAAGCCAATTCAAAGATATTTCTCGCCGCATTACTTATCAAGAATACGGGGATGCTAAGGCTGCTATGGAAAAATACGGATTATATAACGGCTGGACACAGGATGGCCGGGGCCTGGAAAGATTTGCCGGCGTTAATATAAAACCAATGTAGGTTCTTAAAAATTCAATTTATGGTACAGGAAAGTATGCTCCTGCTAAGCAGGAGCATACTTTCCTAATCCTAAAGGATAGACCTTCCTATCCTTTAACCCTAAAGGGTAGTCCTTCCTATCCTTTAAGGAAGGGACTAAGGAAGGGTCTAATTGCCGAAGGCAATTTTCTTGATAATAATGATACCTAAATATGAAAATAAAAAAGAGCAATAATATTTTAAGATTCTTAAAATTAGTCTATATAAAACTCTTTCGGGTTCATGATACCCCGCAAAGAATAGCATTAGGGGTAGGAATAGGTGTTTCTCTGGGGATTATGCCTGGCACGGGTCCAATTGCTGCTATATTTATGGCCTTGGTCTTACGCGTAAATCGCGCAGCTGCTTTATTAGGAAGCCTGGCTACTAACACCTGGTTAAGTATTTTAACATTTTTCTTGTCAATTAAGATAGGTTCAAGTATAATGGGAGTACATCGGCAAGACGTTCACAGGAATTGGGTGCAATTCTTAAAAGATTTTAAGTTTGTAACTTTATTTAAATTAGCTACTTTAAAGATTATCTTGCCGGTAATAATCGGGTATCTTGTAGTTTCTTTTTGCCTTGGGCTAATTGCTTATTTAGTTACTTGGATTATAATTACAAAAATAAGAAATGAAAGTAAAAGCAGAATTAACATTTCCTTCTGAACTAAAAGAAGAATCCATCATTTGCAATCTTTGCAAGAAATTCGATATCATCTTAAATATAGTGGAGGCATCTTTTTCCACAGCCACAGGCTGGTCAATATTAATCTTAGAAGGTAGCGAGGAAGAGCTGGAGAGGGCATTTAAGTATTTAGAAAACAGCGGCGTAAGACTCGAGGACTCCCAAAAAATCTCCTAAAAGAACTCTGATAATTTATCACATCGGAATTTTGTGCCTATCTGAAAGGCAACTCTAAAGACGAAAAAGAGGTGCCTTTTTTGTTAGCCAGAAAGGCTACACCCAACAAACATATATGTTGGGGTGTTAATGAGAATCATTCATGTTTAAAATTAAAACACGACTTTGTTAAAAATGCATTTTTCCTCAGACAGTCAAAGGATAAAGTTTTCTTAACTTATTGCTAAACAATGACTTATCTTTTTAATAATAGCAGTAGTTTGTTAAAATTATGATTTCACAGATTAAATACAGATTACACAGATTAGTCAGTGACGGGACAATCGGTGAAATCAGCTTTATAATCTGTGAAATCAACCTCAAGGGATAAGATATTTATAACTTGTTATTTTGAAAGCAGTTATGCAATTCACAAGTATTAAAAAGAGTCAAAAATTAACATAGTACTGAATAGTAAAATAAGGTCAAAAATTAACATAGTAGTGATTAAAACTTTATCCAGAAAGGATAGGCCTTCCTATACCTTTAATCCAGAAGGGATAGGCCGACCTGATTCCATTAAGGTCGGGCCTAAAGGAAGGGCCTTATATTTAATTATTTTGCTGCCTTTTCTTTTCATTGTCCTAATCTTTCTGTTGGCAATTAAGGCGAAGATTGATAAATCCATAAGTGAACGGGTCCGACTAACTTCAAGCGCAAAAATAAAGAGCGAAGGAATAAAAATTATACAACCTGATTACGTTGGAGAAAAGATAATCTACGACGTAAAACTGGGTAATTTATACCTGGGGAAGGCGCGGTTTAATAATCTGGCAAATGCGCAATTAGACGGTAGGCTCTTAAATGTTATGACTATGGAAACTAAATTAACGCAATTCACGGATATGGAAAAAATTTATAGCGACCCCCAGACTTTACTGCCGCTCAGAGTCGAACGGAATATCCTGAATTGGTTTATCCGGGAAAGAATCACCGAGGATTACGACCAAAACAATTTTACCGTTACCATTATTAAAAATAAAGGTACACAACAAGAAAAGCTTGTGATTAAAAAAGACAGCCCTATTCATAACGCCGTGCTCCTGCCTTATTATGTCCGACGCATACCCTCACTTGATGTGGGAAGAATTATAATTGCTAACCTTCCTACGCGCAGATTAGAAATAAAATTAGTTTCCATAGAAGATATAAAAGTCCCCGCCGGCACTTTTAAGGCCTACCATTTTAAAAGCACTCCCAAACAAATCGAAATCTGGATAAGCACGGACGTGCGCAGAATCCCGCTTAAAATACAAGGTACCGGTTTATTTGGCTACTCCATGGCCATGAATGAATATATCTTTTAAGAACAATTCCGGGGCAATTCCGGGGACACAATACTTAATTCCAAAAGATAACTATAATGAAAAACTGAGGGGAGAACTGGGGGGACGGTTCCTGCAAATATAAATATTTGAATTCTAAAAAGTTATATAATGGATTTTGAAATAGGGTGCCCTTTTGGGGGAACGTTTCCATATTCTTTTTTTGTTTGAAGGAGGATTAAGATGTCAGATAAGAAACATTTTACCGCTGAAGAAGCCAAGAAAATAGGTGAGGAACTTGGTATCGATTGGAGCAGATTCAATGTAGAACAATTTAGGATGGGTCTCGATGTTGAGCTTGAGCATGGCAGGAGAGATCCCGCTACTGATGTCACTGGCGACGACCCGACAATAACTGGTAAAATCGCCCTCGCCCACCTGAATGAGTTCTCGGACTATTACACCAGGCTCGCGAAGATGGAAAAGGAAGCAGAGGATTTTTGGGAGAAAGATTGACCGCGCTGATATAAAAAGCGGGGAGAACGCCCCTGGATCAAAAACTATGGAATCTGGTATAAGTAAACCCAAACAAGAGGCATTAAGAGAGAAGATGCAGAGGTTGGGTATTCGCGAGCAAGACCTCCAGGAAAAATTCATCCGCTCCCAAGGTCCCGGCGGCCAGAATGTCAATAAAGTTTCCACCTGTGTTTATTTGAGGCATGTACCAACCGGCATAGAGGTGAAATGTCAACAGGAACGCTCGCAAGCCTTGAATAGATTTCTGGCCAGAAGGATTCTCGCCAATAAAATCGAAACACTTATACTGGGTGAGCTATCAGAGGAAAGAAGGCGGATAGCAAAGATAAGGAAGCAGAAGCGCAGGCGTTCTAAGCGAGCAAAAGAAAAGATGTTGAGCGTTAAGAGAGAAAGGGCAGAGAAGAAGATAATGCGTTCTTACCGTCCCAAGATAGAAGAATTAATTAACTAAGGAGAAATGAAATCTTATACTCAATATTTATGGTTTAACACAAAAAACAGGCAAGAGTTTATAAATGTAACCCCGCAGGTGGAAGGGGCGGTTAAGAAAAGCGGGGTTAAGGAGGGGCTTTGTCTTGTTAATGCAATGCATATAACCAGCTCGGTTTTTATCAACGATGATGAGCCGGGGTTACATAGTGATTTCAGCAGCTGGCTGGAAAAGTTTGCACCATACGGAAAGGATAGATACCGGCACAACCTTAGCGGTGAAGATAACGCAGATGCTCATTTAAAAAGAACAATAATGGGCAGAGAAGTAGTAGTGGCGATTACTAATGGCAAACTTGATTTTGGCCCGTGGGAACAGATATTTTACGGAGAATTTGACGGCCGGCGTAAAAAGCGTGTTTTGATAAAGGTAATAGGCGATTAGGACTCTGAAGCAGGAGGAATGGTTTAGATAATGCCAAGAGAACGAATTACCAGAAGACAGAAGGATGTATCCAGATTATTAAGAGAAAGAAAGCAGATATATAGGGACAAATTAAAGACCCTTAAGAAGAAAGGTAACTCCCGTAGAACCAGCCCATTGACAAAACTGCCATTAGGCGTAGAATAGGCCTTAGTTACAAAGAGGCATAAGATGGGCTCAAAAGTAGATAAAATTTTAAGCAACTTAAAAAAGCAGGCGAAAGCCTGCTTTTTTAATCCCGAGCGACCGAAGGGAATCCTAGGAAGGGACGAAGCGAGGGATCTCTCTAAAAGATAGGGGGTTGCCTTTTTTATTAATAATAGGGTGTCACCTTGGGGAACGTCCCTTTACCAAAGAAGACATCCTATAATGAGAAGAAATAGGATGTCTGATTACAATGATTAAAAGTGAGATTACAGAGATTAAAAACAGAGACCCTTTTAAGGCGGTTAATGGTTTAATCGCTGTAATCTTTAATTAATCGCAGTAATCAGGTATAATCCTTAAGATTTATACCTGATGATTATACCAGGAGAAAATATGGAAGAGAAGAAAAGGTCTACAGGAGTAACAGTATTTGGATGGTTATTTATCATTGGCGGCGCATGGAGTATTTTAACATTAATAATACTAGGCAGAACGATAAAGGGTACTGGAAATATCTACTATTTTATAAGCTCGTCACTTAGTTTTATCTGTGGTATATATATTTTGAAGTTGAGGTCCTGGGCAAAACAATTAGCAATAATTCTATGCCTCGTTTCAGTTATTTTTATTATTATTGTTATGCCTGGCGTCGTTAATGATGCCGTAAAGAATTTTTATAAACAAGAGGATATAAAAAGGCAAGTAATTCTTGAGAAAATCAAGCCAGAATACCAGAAAGAAGCATTAGAAAGTCTTAAACAAAAGAGAGCAGAGATAGATAAATCTATCCCTACAGTTAAACGCACTATGTTTTTAATGGGTATAGGGATTCCGGTAGCGCGGGCTTTAATTGTCATTTATTTCTTCACGCGCCCCAAAGTAAAAGAGCAGTTTATGGAGTAAGGATGGATTAAAAATGAAAATATTGCTCGTATCTTCAAGCCCGCACAAAGAGAAGAGCCAAACATACCTTTTGGCTCAGGAAGTATTAAAGGGGTGCCCTGATTCTGTAAAACCTGAAATTATCCATTTATGTGATTACACAATAGGGTTTTGCCGGCATTGCGAGGAATGCCACAAAAAGATTTTGCATTGTTCGATAGCTGATAGTATGCCCGGAATCATCAATAAAATGCTTGGAGCAGATGGTATAATTTTAGCCAGCCCAAATTACATAAATCAGGTTACCGCCTCAATGAAAGCCCTCTTTGACCGCACAAACCATTTTATCCACTGTAAACGGCTTTTAGGAAAATATGTTGTCGGTGTTGTATCTTCAGGAAGCGGCCAGGATAAAGATGTGCTGGATTACATTAGGTATTACTCCCATACTTGCGCAGCGCAATATTCAGGAGGTGTATCTTCGCGTGTGCCAATCAGAGACAAGAAGAAAAAAGAAGCCTTGAAATTAGGTAAGTCATTAAGTAAAAATATCAAAAATAAAAGGCTATTTCCTGAGCAGATGAAGATTATCGAAGCCGGTAAAGAGCATTTTAAGAAAATAATGGAAATGAGAAAAAACCTATGGATAGAAGAGTATCGATATTGGAAAGATAAGGGATGGTTATAATTGTAAAAACAGGGTCAGAATTATTTTTGAAGAATAAATCCGGCCCCGGTTTCGAGACCCCCGTTTCGACCCAGGTTTTTTTATTCTCAAGAGTTCATTTTAACTAAGTGGGTGGCTTGGATTAGGCTCAAAATAGGCCAAGACAGGACCCGCTTAATATAGAGCTGTGAAGGCATGCTCAAGGTCCGCGAAACTACCTGTAAAACCCTCCTGAATAAGTCCAAACTTGCCGATTTTACCCTGAACTGCTATGTAGGCTGCAGCCACAGGTGCCTGTATTGCTATGCCCGGTATATGAAAAAGTTTAAAGATAGGCCTGAGGATTGGGGTTATTTTGTGGATGTCAAGATAAACGCCCCGGAAATCCTGGCCAAACAGATAACCAAAATCAGGCCTCCGAAAGAGGTGTTTATGAGCTCTATCTGTGATGGCTGGCAGCCATTAGAGGCAAGATATAAGCTCTCTAGGGCTTGTCTTGCGATACTTTTAGAGGCGGGCTTTGAAGTCTCCATACTTACTAAAAGTAGCCTGATTTTGCGGGATTTTGACCTTTTAGAGGCCTATAAAACCCCCAGTTTAGGCATGACCATTACTACCCTGGATAGAAACCTGCAAAAAGTCTTAGAACCCTATGCCTCCGAGACAACTGAGCGCATAAATACACTAAAAAAAGCCCAAGGCAAAGGTATAAAAACCTGGATGTTTTTAGGGCCGTTGTTACCGGAGTTTTGTGATACTAAAGCCAATTTAGAAGCCATTTTTAGGGCCTTAGAAGGCCTAAACTTGGACCGAATATATGTAGATAGATTAAACCCTCGCTGGGGAGTTTTGGAAAGTCTTAAAAAGGGCTTAAGCAGGGGAGAGTACGCAAACTTTAGGCTATTGTTCTATAAATCTACCAACCCTGCCAGATATTCAGACTACAGCCGCCAATTAAAAGATAAAACCCTTGAATACGCCCACCAATTTAACCTGTCAGACAAAGTAACATTCTGTTTCTAAATGTAAAGCTTAAAAAGAATAAGTAAATCAAAGTAAGTCAAATTGGGCTTATTCACAGGAAAATCCCAATATTTATAACTCTTTGCGTCCCAATAGGTTATTTTAGTTTTTTCAATATGCTCAAGTTAACATAAGAACTATTATAGGAAGTTGTTAACAAATCAATTTCAACCGATAAAATAGTTAATAAAAGGTCACGATCCTAAGATGGCTGAAATTAGTTATAATTTTACGGATTGCTTTGTTAAAGAATCTTCGCGGGAACTCATTACGTAGTGGCCGCCCTGAATCTTGATTATTTTACCGCTCACCAGGCCATCAGCTATTGTCTTATGCGCCCTTTTTAGAATACGGCTGAAGGTTTGCTGGGATATGTGCATAGATACTGCTGCCTTTTCCTGATCTAAGCCCATAAGATCAACTAATCTTATGGCCTCAAATTCATCCATTGCTAGCTCTATTTCATCAGGCCTGCCTGGCTTTCCTCTTGGGCTAAATTGGTTTATCCGGGGGCCCAGTCGCACTATCCTATATTTCTTCGGTCTGCCGCGCCTCTTCATAGTTGGATTTACACTACTATGTTAATTTTTGACTATTTTTAATATTTTATTATTGTAACTTATTGTACACAAGTATGTTAAGAATATTTAATCCTTTGACTATGAATCTGTGAAAAATTCATTTTTAACAAAGTCGTGCTGGATTTACTTACTTTTACCTACATTTAACGCCCTATTTATTTCGAGTATACACTCAAAAATATCCAATTTAAAAGGGCCGCTCAAACAGCAGGCCCTTTAGGAATTACCTTTTCAGATTAAATCTCTGCATCCTTTACGAGCTTACGGTAATATTCCACACATTTATGGCATGTCTTACCATCCTCTTTCCACTCAGGATGGTCGTACAGGATTAAATCTATAATGTATTCCTCCGTTTTAATATGCGCGATACTTACAAAATCGTCAATGTCCCTATCACAAATCTGGCATCTATATTTACTCATTATAGTTTAAAGCCTTTTTTACTGCCCAGAAAGGGCGCACCAAACACTCCGATATGTTTGGGTGCTAAGCCCAGAAAGGGCGCACCAAACACTCCGATATGTTTGGGTGTTGAAGACAACCGCATATGTTTAAAATTAAAACTTTATCCAGAAAGGATAGGCCTTCCTGCACCTTTTTAAGGAAGGGCCTAATCGCTGAAAGCGATTTTCTTGTTATTTTAAACAGTCGTTTCTCCAGCAACAAGCTAATTGGTCGCAATAGCTACTGGCGCTACCAAAACAGTCAAAATTGCCCTCTTTGCGCTGAATTGCCTTAACCAAATCTTTTTTAGAATATTTCCGGGTATCTTTTATGACCAATGCCCTCGCTTTTCTTTCAATTTCTGTAAGTTTCATATTCCCCTCCCTCCCTCTTTTTTGTCCTAATCTATATAAAATGCCTTTTTCGGATTATTTCTATGCTGGCTTCTGCCTACGCCTTATAAACTATATCGTGCTGCCTGACCCGTGAATCAGCCAGAAGGCCGATTTCCTCGCCTTTCTTAGCCTGATCTATGGTGACATGGTCAATCTGCATGGAAGTTACGCTCTGCTTAAAATCCGTCGTATGGCCTTTAATTCTAACCGCATCGCCTATTGTTAAGGGTGCCTTCAATTTTATTACTGCTGCCCTTACTTTAGGAAAATAATGCGTAATTTCACCAATGACCTTTTCTTTCGGTTTTTTGATACCCGGTGCTTTTGCAACACGTTTTTTTCTCAATACCTTCTTCAATACTTTCTTTTTGCCTATTCTTTTCTTCAAGGCTTTCTTCTTTAAGATTTTCTTCTTCGGCATTCCCTTTTTCTTTACCACCATCTTACACCCCCTTTATACCTAATTAATAGGCTGTCACGAAAGTCATTACAGCCTATGATTACAGCGATTTTAGAAAAGATTACAGCGATTACATCGTCGATAAATAATCTCTGGAATCTGTATTTTTAATCTCTGTAATCAAGGGCGGCACTTTTGTGACGCCCTACCTAATTAAGATACGGTTCCGGATTTGCATCAAAAATCCTGACACTGCGGCGTTTTCTAAGGGCTTCGAGTGTCTGCATAAATTACCAGGAATTTATCTCAAGGAGAGAATTTAGCTGCCCAAAGGGATTCATTTCCCTTTTGGGGTTATTGAAGTCCTCTGTCCACCTTCCATCAATGACAAAACGGTAATGGTAACGGCCGGAACCAAGGTTCATCTTTCTACTCCAGGTTCCATTTTGATTAATCATGCGGTTCTTATCGTCTAACTGCCAACCATTAAAGTCCCCGGCAACGTACACCTCTTTTGCTTCGGGAGCAAAGACGGAGAAAACCACCTCTGTAAACTTGTTAAGCTTGGGGAGCTCTTGCGTTAAAATTTCCTCCATCTTTTCTTCTAAGTCAGGGCTGCCTAACGGAGTTAACTCCCGCGTAATAATCTCTCGGGATAAACTAAAATAATCTTTTGTTCCCCGGCAGTACTTATCATAATTAAAAATATGCGTTCCTTGATATTGCGCTTCCTTAAGTTTTACATTTACATGTATGATATTGCTAAACACCTTGTTTTTAAAATCCGATTTTATCTTATCCAGCATTTTAAAAGAATGCCTAAGGCGCGAATCAAAATTAGCCACCAAAATTCTGTAATCAACGCTGTGATTGAGCCGCTCTTTAACCAAATTTATTATATCGATAAGCTGGCTTAATCCTTCTAGAGAAAACCTGCTCGCCTCAACAGGCACTATTATTTCATTGGTTGCCCGTATAGCGTTGATGGTTAAAATACCTAAATTAGGCGGGCAGTCTATTAAAATATAGTCGTAATTACCCTTAAAATTATTTATCGTCTCCCAGAGCCGCGATTCCCTGCCGATCTCGCCGGCTAATTCTTGTTCTAACGTACTTAATACAATGCCTGAAGGCGCAATATCAAAGTTTTCATCTACATTCTGTATAATATCCTCTAAGTTAGCTTTATTATTAGTTAATTTAGAAAGGACATTATAGGTATTTAGGTCAGCTTTTATGTTTAAGCCCAAAGTTGCATGCGCCTGCGGGTCTAAATCTATAAGTAAAACCCTGCGTTTATTATTGGCTAAAGACGCTGCTAAATTTATTGCTGTTGTGGTTTTGCCGCAGCCGCCCTTTTGATTAGTGATAGAAATAATACGCATTGTCCTGCCTCCTTAAATGAGCACATAACTTATGGAGTAAGTTATTTTAGTATGCTCCGACATAAGTTATTTGTGCGAATTTATCCCGAAGCGTATCCCAAAAATATCGTAGAGATTTTTGGGATGTTTACGCGAGGGATAGACATTATCACCTATCCCGACTCGTAAGATGTGACAAAATTCTCTTCGATAATTTTGTCGCACTCGTCGGGGTAAGTTCGGGCTTATAAGTTATGTCGCTTACATAATTATAATAGCGAACTCCATAACTTATGCCCTCACTTATCGTAAAAATCTTACATTATCGAGATAAACTATGCCTTTTTTTTCTTTTACATTCCATTCTTCTATAATAAAAGCGAGGCCAGTCATATTGGACCAGTCACTGATATTTTTAAATTCGGGAAAACTTATTTTGTAATCATGCCATCTATGCGGTATATCTTTTAGATATACTTCTGATTTTTCTTTAAAGGCGTTGGTAAACTCGATTCTTAAGGCGATATTATCTTTGAAATTAGCCCTCTTCGCAGAAAAAGCCAATGTGTTAAATCTCTTCAAATTTAATTTATTTAAATCCAGGGAATAACTTTCTTTTCGGGCAGGGTCAAAATGAAAATTGATTTTTACGACTTCCGGAAAAACAACAAGGGCAATTTCAGAATTTAAAAATGTATTTTTTTCTTTAAGGATAATTAATAAAGCAGTTGCAAGAAACAATGTAGCTGCGATGCTTATAAAAAATAGGCTCTTAAATTTTTTGGGATATTTTTCTGCCTTCTTTCTTTTTTTTGAAGAAGCGTCCCAATAAATATCCGCAAGGTGTTCATAGATATCTTTTTTTGACATATTTAATATTTTTTATAGCACAAAACCTCTTGCATGTCAATAGGTAAGTGAAGCCACGACTTAGCGAGTATAAACGTAAGCTAAGTTGTTGGCTGAACTTATGTCGGAGCAGATAAAATAGTTGCTCCATAAGTTATGCGCTCATTAAGATTATAAGGGCGCTTTTAAATATTCCGGAGTATCTTTGCCGATTATAGTATAAAAATTGGATAAATGCATCCGAAAGAGCTCGTCAAAATCACCGTGGTCTTCTCCATACCACCAGAACCAATCACTACCTTCCGCAATATAAATTTGTTTGAACGCCTTTTTTACAATTTCATCGCTTAACCCGGTGAGATTATCTAATTCTTTCCTTGCTTTTGCTAAACACTCCCAGGCCTTATCCTTATAATAATTGCCAATCCATTTACCAAACTCCCCATATATCCAGGAACCGCAAGCCAGATATTTAATCTCCTGTTTTGCCGGATGCTCTTTTAAATACTCGCTCACAGTAACTGTCTTAATAATTTTGGACTCTGATAATCTCTGATAAAGAGAATTTAAAAAATCGTGCCCGTCACCGGGATAATATTCCCAGGCGTTTTCGCCGTCCATGGCGACTGTAACCAACACATTTTGCTCCTTAAAAACATTAACGATATTTTCCAGATTCTTCATTAAATCGCCAACCGCGTCTTCCGTCCTCCAGCTATGATAAACAAAACTGATTAAATCCGAGAGAACTCTGTCGCGAAAGATAATGTTTAAATTGCCGTCTTTTCTTTTTAAAAGGTGCGGCTGGTATAGAAGCCGGGTATTCCTTCTTCTCTTCCTTAAGGACTTAAATAATATTGCCTCATCAGTAACAATCCAATTTATTCCTGACTGAATGATAAGCGGTAATATGTGCTCGCTTACTGATTGTTCAGATGGCCACATACCCAAAGGTATACTTCCAAATTTAGATTTATAAAATTTAACAGCCTCTTCAATCTGCGCTTTGGAATCCTGCGGGTATATAAAATTAGCCTTCGGTAAAACGACCTTAGGATTAGCCTCTTTGGCAATCTTTGTATTATAAAGCAAAGGCAGTATAGGATGATAATAAGGGCTTAGGGTGACCTCAATCTGACCGTTTGTCATAAATTTTCTATAAGCCGGTATAATCTCTTCTAATATTTCTATTTGTTTATCCAGGACAATTTGTTTTTCTCCTTCAGTAAAAAATCTTGCCTTTGTTACTATACCTTTTAATTCCGGAAAGGTTTGCCTGAAATAGGGGTCAATCCAAGCAAGGTTAAACCAAACCTGCAAATCCAGGTAATCCTGGGTATTAAATTCCTTTTTAGCCTGTTTTTTAAGGTACAATTCATAGTAACGCGGATGAACAGAAATAACTTGCTCTTTATTAATCTTAAAAAAATTCTCTAAAATGAATTGCTTCTCTTCTTTAATTAACTCCGATGCAGGTTTATAAGAAAGCTCTAAGAATTTATCTTTTACGGTGGCTTGAGTATAGTCTTCGAGCTGCTCTATTAAGGAGGGCACAAGATTAAAGGTCTGGTGTATCAAGGGATAATTCTTTAGAATCTCGACCATATCCAGATAATCCTTGGTTCCATGGAGGCGCACCCAAGGCATTGGAGTCTCATGGGTTAAGAGATTCTGGTAATAGGGTTGGTGCATATGGAAGATGAAGGCGAGATACAACATAGTTCTATAGTTCGCTAGTTCGTAAGTTCGTTGGTTATGGTTAACACCCCAACATATCGGATTGTTGGGTGCGCCCTTTCTGGGCAGTAAAAAACCCTCGGAGGATTGCTCCCCCGAGGGTCGGTAAAAATCACATAAGCTGTATTAGAAGGTTACTTTCATCTTCCCCAGAAGTTGGGTTGCCGTGCGTCTGTTGGTGTAATCAAAGGCATCTCCCGGTTTAAAATAACCAAGAGTCAGGCCGATTTGCACATCCTCGGTATAATCGTAGGTGGCAATCAAATCCAGGGCATTGCCCAAGGCTTTGTTGTCGGTCATGGTGTAGGTTCCGTAAGAGTTACCGTCGCTGTCAACATACGGAGCGGCCATGGTAACTACATTATTTTGCTGAGCCCTTTGGTAATAACCGTAGTTTAATTTAAGGGTCAGGTCATCCATGGGTTTGAGGCTGCCAATTAAGTTGACTACCTGCAGGTTCTGAAAAGGTATTATGGCATAGGTGACGCTGTTCAGAGCCTG
>Ga0210051_1001749_pt1 | contig 21977 bp, 23 predicted proteins | sample CryGey092014_all_FD_185464 | JGI IMG/M metagenome (GOLD analysis project Ga0210051, IMG submission 185464) | Groundwater microbial communities from aquifer - Crystal Geyser CG23_combo_of_CG06-09_8/20/14_all (SPAdes) (version 2) | ecosystem: Environmental > Aquatic > Deep subsurface > Groundwater... | reverse complement strand
TGGTATTTGGTATTTAGACATAATAATTTACGACATCGCAAGTCGTTATTTGCATTTGCTAAGCTCTAACCTGCCTGGATATTTCCAGGCAGAAATAATCTTAATTTCGTTTCTTCATTAAAGGGAAAAAGACAGTTTCTCTTATAGGCCTATCCATAAGCACCGAGAAAAGCCTTTCAGAAACTCCAAATCCTGCCGCCGGAGGCATACCATACTCAAGCGCTTCCAAAAATTCTTCGTCAAGTCTTTGAGCTTCTTTATCGCCGCGTTCTCTAAGGCGCATCTGTTCTTGAAATCTCTCCCTTTGATCAAGCGGGTCGTTAGCCTCGGAAAAACCCTTACCCAACTCCGTCCCGCAAGCTACTACCTGGAAACGGGCCACTTTGCCAGGTTCTTTATGAACCCTTTTAGCCAAAGGTTCAATCTCAACCGGCGGATTCACTAAAAAGCAAGGTTGTACAAGAGTCTGCCGGATCTTCTTGAAGATAATGTCTATAAGGCGGCCTCTGCCCAACGACTTATCTGGTTTCAGACCGTCTTTCACCCCTCTATCAAACAATTCTTTCTCTGTGGCCTTATCTAAATCAAGCCCGGTTTTCTCTTTAAAAATAGTGTAATAATCAACCTTGGGCCATTTCCTGCCCCAGTTAATCTTTTGTCCTTTCCAAGCAGTGACTAAAGTACCACAGGTTTCCTTGATAACTTTTTTGTACGATGATTCGATAAACTTCATAAGGTCGCTGTAATCGGCATAGGCTAAATAAAACTCGAGCTGCGTATAGTCTTGTAGGTGCTCTGCATCTATACCTTCATTTCTGAATATACGTCCAATCTCAAAAACTTTTTCATAACCTCCTACCAAAAGTTTTTTCAAAGCAATCTCCAGCGAAATCCTCAAATAAAAATCTTCGTTTAAGGCGTTATGGTGGGTAGCAAATGGTTCGGCGTCTGCTCCACCAGGCGTGGCTTCAAGCACCGAAGTCTCCACCTCGATAAACCCATTCTCCTTAAGGACTGCCCGAAAAGAATCCCAAAACTTACTTTTCTTTATAAAAAGTTCCCTTAATTCCCGATGAGTAAGCAAATCAAGATATCTCTGACGAAGTCTAGTTTCTGTATCCGCGATACCATAGAAATCCTTGGGCACTGGCCGCAGACTTTTGACAAGCAGTTTGAATGTTTTAACTTCGACGCTCTTCTCACCACGCTTAGTCTTAAAAAGCGGACCGCTTATTTCTACGAAATCACCCAAGTCTAAATTTTCTTTCCAAAAATCAAAATCTTTAAGATTATCCTTTTTAAAAATTATCTGTATGCCTCCAGTCTCATCCTTGAGGTCAATAAAAACTACACCACCTTGGTCACGTAAAGCTCTTATGCGGCCAGTCAAATAAACTTTTTTTCTGCTTCGGGAAAGTTTAGCAAAACTATCCAAAACACCAATTACCGCATAAGTTCTCTTAGAAGAAGCCGGATAGGGATCAATGCCCTTATCGCGGATATTTTTAAGTTTGCGTTTTCTCTCTTTTATTAACGAATCAATCATTTAATGAGTTATCATTAACTGACTTTAAAAATTTTATATTCCACCTCTCCGTTAGGGGTCTCTACCACTACTCCATCACCAACCCTGTGCCCCAAAAGTTCTTTGCCTAACGGCGACTCATTGGAAATAAGTCCGCCCTCCGGTTTGGCTTCCTCGCTGCCTACTATTCTGAACTTTAGAGGCTGACCATTGCGCCTTACCTCCACTGTAGAACCGACCTCAACGGTATCTTGATCAGGACCTTTTTTGATAATGACGACATTTCTTATAATTTCCTCCAAATCGCTTACGCGCCTTTCTACATTAGCTTGTTCTTCACGCGCCGCTAAATATTCCGCGTTCTCGGACAAATCACCGAACTCCTTAGCTCTCTTGAGCTTATTGGCAACTTCAAGCCTTCTCTCTGTTTTTAGATTATTGAGTTCAACCTTTAATTCTTCTAATCTTTCCTGGGTTAAGTAATAATCCATCTTACTCGTATTAATTTACGACCTTTTCTTTTAAAACTTTTATATTGTAAGCGTCCTGCCAAAACCATATGCGGATTTTTAGAGTCTCGGCCAAAACTCTTAAATAAACCGTTGGACTAACCTTAGAACGGATATCGTTTATCCACACAATCGGTATCTCCTTAATAGAGTAACCAAGCGCTTTAGCTAAAGATAAAATTTCTACGTCGAAACCCCAACCCATGATTCTTTGCAAAGGGAAAATTTTTAGAGCCGCCTCCCGCGAAAAACATTTAAAACCGCATTGGGTATCCCAAATTCCAGGGATGAGCAAAGCCTGAATGACCAAGTTGCCGGCATTTCCTAATAAGCGCTTATACCACGGTTGAGGGGGGTGAAGTTCGGATCCTTCCACGTCTCGCGAGCCTATGACTACGTGGTACCCGTCCTTTAAATAAGGAATCATATTATTAAATTGATCAATAGTAGTAGAATTATCCGCATCGGTAAAGAGCCGGTAGTCTCCGTTTGAAGCCAACATGCCCTGCCTTACCACTGATCCCTTTCCTTTATTCTCTTTATTATCAATTAGACGGAGATTTTTAATAATGGCTGAAAGTCTCCTAACCGCTTCAGCCGTACCATCTGTTGAACCGTCGTTTACAACTAGAATCTCATATGAATATTTAGCTTTGGATAAACACTTATCGATATCAATAAGTGTAAGAGGCAATCTTCTCACCTCGTTGTAAGCCGGAATTATAACCGATAAATAAGGTTTTTTATTCATCGTGTGAGTGACCATTATTATACCTCAAACGCCTCGCGACAACTACGGCAAGTCCTCCTAAAAGATCGAAGAAAAGATCTTCTATCATATCTCTCGCTCCCTGACCAGCCAGAGCCCCCCACCCGCGCGAGGAAATAATGACGTCGTAAACAAACTCCGAAAATTCCCAAAGAACGCCAACAAGAGCGGTAAAACTCAATACGGCCAAAGCCGTTATAAAAAAATTCCGGGACAAGTTAAAATGTCCCGGAAGTTTCTCACACAGCCAAATAAAAATTATGGCTGCTAGTACCCCGCCTAAGAAGTGCATGGGTACGTCTATCCACAAAAAGCGCCAATACCAGTTGTAGAAGACAGCTACAGAGTGAATAAGTGCTATAGCAATCGCTAATAAGATTATCTTTTTCTCCATTGCTGAGCTCGTCTTGCTTTCCTTAATCCATATTTCTTTCGTTCAACAACCCTCGCATCCCTCGTGAGATACCCTCTCGATCTCATTTCAGATCTTAAATCCGGCCTCCAATTCACTAAAGCCCGTGCCAATCCTAAACTTAGAGCCTCAGCCTGACCTGTAATACCACCTCCGCGTACTTTAACTTCCGCCTTTAATTTCTTGGTTAGAGCGCCTAAAACCTTGAGCGGAGCTTCAGCACGCTCCCGTAAGCGAGTAACCTTAAAATATTCTAATAAGGACGCGCCGTTAACGGTGAAACCTCCTTTAGTATCATAAGAATCTGTATAGAGACGGACTCTAGCAGTGGCTTCTTTTCTTCTGCCTATACCTTCAAAGTATTTTGATTCTTTGTTCATGCTTCAATATTATTCAACATGACCCTGAGTCTTGTCGAATGGGTCATTTATCTATTACCAATAATTTGAGTCTCTTGGGTAGTAAAGAATTCTTTGGTAACATTCCTCTAACTGCGTGTCTCAAAACCCATTCCGGACTTTTAGCGAAAGCTTCCTCTAAGGTTTTGGATTTTAGGTGGCCCATAAACCCTGTGTGGCGATAATATGTTTTCTGCTCAAGTTTCCTGCCGGTAAACTTAAGTTCGCTAATGTTTTTTACCCGCACAATGTTCCCGCCTATTTTTCTCTGTTCATAAGAAGTTTTATCCTTACCTTGAAGAATAAGAGCGATTTCAGTTGCCGCCCTACCTAAACTTTTATTTTTTACATCCATAATTATTTCGCTCATTATTTTATAAATTCAATCACAGCTATCGGGGCCGCATCCCTCTTTCTCTTTATTGCTGTCTTTGTAACTTTCAAATATCCTCCTTTTCTATTCACGTATCTCGGCGCTATCTCATAATAAAGTTTGCTCGAAGATTTCTCCGGAAGCTTAGCTTTTAGCAACCTTAAGGAAGCTATATTCTGTTTCTTAGCCAGAGTTATCAATTTTTCTACCTTTGGCTTTAATTCTTTGGCTCGAGCTTCTGTAGTCTTAATGCGTTCTTTCATTACCAAATTATTGATTAATCCGGCAATAAAACTTTTGCGTCGGCCGCGAATTCTACCGAATTTTTTTCCTTTCTTCAGATGCTTCATGCCAATTTTGTTTAAATTTCTGAGCTAATCTGTGGCGAAGAGAATTTAACCACAAAATTGAGCACCGAGCACTCAAATCGAAATAGCTCGCTCATTACGACCTTATTATTTATATTTTTTAGTTTCATGGTTCTACATCAGATTATCTTTAAACAATTTGAGTGCTCGGTAAAGGTTTTGTTGTTAAAATTTCTACGCCTTCGGCTTTAAATTTTAGACAAAACTCTTTACTTAGATAATTTCTTCTTGGGTTTTTTAACTTCCTCTAAGACAGGTCCGCCTACAGACTTTGACTCTTGTATTTCAACATCAGAAATTCTCTTGAAGTGATCCAACAAAATATCCGCAGCCTTGTGTACGGCGCGGGAAGGCGAAACTGTGCCGTCCGTCTCTACGTGCAGAAGAACGCGGTTATAGTCCGTTCTATCTCCCACGCGCATATTTTCCACCGTGAAATTTACATTGACCACGGGCGAGAAAACAGCATCCAAGGCCATAGTACCGATAGACAACTTTTCAACTTTCTGGCTCTCGACAGGCACGTATCCCAAACCCTTCTCAACGGTAAGCTCTATATCCAATTCGGCATCTTTGGAAGTTAGGGTGGCAATGTGAAGATTAGGATTCGCAACTTCTACGTCCGCATTACCCTTAATGTCACCCGCTTTTACCTGCCTTTCACCTTTAATCTTGAGCGTCAAAACCTGGGACTCGCCCGCATAAAAATGAAACCTTACTTTCTTAAAATTCAAGCCGATTTCAACCACATCTTCTTTAACGCCGGGGATAGTAGTAAACTCATGTTTTATTCCTTTTATCTTAAACCTTGTTACGGCAGCACCCGGCAGAGATGACAAAAGTACTCGCCTTAAAGCATTACCAACAGTGAGTCCGTATCCTCTATACAAACCTTCAATCGCAAAGACTCCGGCTTTGGCGTCCTCTGATACTCTTTTTATTGACACGCTTTCTCTAAGATATGTAAATTCCATGTTTAAATTTTATGAATAATAATCGACTACCATATTAATATCAAAAGGTTGAGGAACTTCAGCGGGTTTCCCGATAACAGTTCCCTCTAAAATATTTTTATCCAAACCAAGCCAAGTAGGCGCTTCGTAGTTCTTCAACCGATCAGTTAAGTTTTCAAAACTGGGATGATCTTTAGACTCCGGTCTAATGCTAATTTTATCACCAATTCTCACCCTATAGGAAGGTATGGTGACCTTGCGGCCATTTACCGTAAAATGTCCGTGCCCTACCAGTTGTTTAGCGCTCGTACGGCTCGGAGCAATACCTAAACGAAACATAACGTTGTCTAATCTTGATTCCAAAATATCCATCATTCCGTCTGCGGTTACGCCGGTCTTTTTCTCCGCTTCTTTAAATACTTTCTCCAGTTGTTTTTCGGTAATACCGTAAGAGAATCTCATTTTCTGCTTTTCCCTTAATTGGACGCCAAATTCGCTAAGCTTGTGAAGTTTCTTGCCGTGCTGTCCGGGCCGATAAGGCTTCCTCGTCAAAGCGCACTTCGGAGAACTGCAACGATCGCCCTTCAAAGACAGCTTAATACCCAAACTCCTTTCTCTTTTTTCCAGGGTTCTATTCATATTTTATATTCTTCTTACCTTAACCGGCTTGGGACCGTTATGCGGGATTGGTGTCACGTCCCTAATGGATAAAATATTAAACCCCGCGTTAACTAAAGACCTTATAGTCGAATCTCTACCTGCTCCGACTCCGGCAACAATCACATCAACCTCTATCGGCCCGGTCTTCGCTATCTTTTCGGCGATAGCTGAAACCACTTTGGAAGCGGCGAATGGAGTAGCTTTCTTAGGCCCGGAGAAACCTAAAGAGCCAGAAGTTGCCCAAGCTAACACATTGCCCTTGGCGTCAGTTACAGTGACAACGGTATTATTATATGAAGCTTTAATATAAATTCGGCCTGAATCAATCCTCTTTCCTTCTTTCTTAGAAGTTGAAGTAACTTTAACTGCGCCTTCTTTTCCGGCCTTCTCTGTTTCAGGTTTTTTGTCAACAACTTTCTTCTTTCCCATGTTTTACCTTAATTCCACTTTTCTCTTACCGCTACCGGCAGTTTTTCTCACGTTGCCTCTAACGGTCCTGGAGTTGGTTTTAGTTCTCTGGCCTCTCGCCGGCAAACGTTTAATGTGCCTTATACCCCTGTAACACTTGATATCTTTTAAACGGCCGATGTTTTGTTTTATTAACTGGCGCAGCTCGCCCTCTACTTTATATGCTTTGTCTATTTCATTTTTAATTCTATCAATCTCATCAGGCTTTAACTCTTTGGCTTTTTTAGTCGGACTGACCTTGGCTATGCCGCATATTTTTACGGCAGAATTCCTTCCAATCCCGTACAGACAAGTAAGCGCTATATCAACACGCTTTTCGTCTGGTATATTTACTCCTACTAATCTCATATTTATCCCTGTCTCTGTTTATGTTTTGGGTTCTTGCAAACGACATAAATCCGTCCTTTGCGCCGGACGGTTTTACAGCTCTTACATATCCGTTTTACGGACGCCCTTACTTTCATATCCTTATAATCTCCTTGTTATCCTGCCGCGTTTGTCATCATATTGAGTAAGTTCGACTACTACTTTATCACCTACTAAAATTTTAATGTGATAAATACGCATCTTGCCGGAGGCATAAGCTAACACCTCCCGGCCGTCATCCAACTTAACTCGAAAAGTCGCTCCCGGCAGGGTTTCTTGTACAATTCCGTTTATCTTTTCCAACGCCCTAGTATATTATCACAATATATAATCTAAGTCAACGATAATTTTTTTGGTATTTTGGGGCGCATGCCTTACCCAAATAGGCCACAAATCTACCCCACCCGATTTAAATCCCGGTACCGAGTAAACTAAACTCGTAATTTCTGATGCGCTCTTCCCTGCAGTTTGCGCCTTGAATTCTTCTATATTAAACGGCCTTACCCAGTTTGATTTAAAATTTAGATCAAGCGTCATCTTTCCATTCGCGAGATCCAGGAGCGGCTCACCGTAACCCTCGGATGACTCTTTAAGCGAGTGGTCATATAAAACCAAATCTATATTTGATTCAGCTGCCACTTTATTAGCCAAAGCGGAAAGTAAATCAGTTTCTTTAAAACCGATCACCTTCATCTCACCAAAGCCGGTAACCATAAAATTGCCGCTCGCATCAACCTCTTTATTTATTTCTTCTTTAGTGACGGAAAATTCATAGGCCTTATCTAAAACTTTCATGTCAGTGGGTATACCTAAAAAAATTATAGTCTTCAGCGCTCCTTCCAAAGAAGAGCGCAGATCCTCTTTAGCTTTTACGATGTCATCTTCGGTAGGCACCTTGACCTCGCCCACAAAACCTCCAGTCATTGGACTAGTTGAAATGCCGTAGAAAGCCTCGTATTTAGGAGATCCTTGGAAACCCGGTATTCTGAATTTGGGTATGGAGCCGACATTGTATTCTTCCCCAACTTTGTCGGCAGAGATCGCGACCTCGGTATTTGAGGAAACAATCTTACCATCAACAATTTTCGCGCCCGGGACGGTAACTTTCGCATCAGTACGATAAATTTTACCATCAGGGGTGGCAAATCTCGTATTCTGGACCAAAACCTGTGGTTCAGAACTGTATTCGTTGTAAACGGTAATTTTGCCGCGCGCTTTTCTTTCCACATACTCACTGCCGGAAGCGCCGTAAGATTTGGTTAGGTTCTTTCCCTCATTAAAGATGACGCCGGGCAACTCCACGGCGTTATCGGTAAAACTTGGCGTTTCGCGAGAGCTCGAAACAATCATAGAACCGGAAAAATCCCAATTAATCTTCTCTAAAGTCAGCTCTATTGTAGCTCGCGGCAAAATATAGACAGCTACCCATCCCAAAATCGTTGCCAAGCCAACGATAATCAATAGTTTAACAACCCCTCTCAAATAGAATGGCCTATTAACTTCTTCCGTAATAACAGGCCCACCGGTCCATAACTCCGATTTCTCTTTTTTAGCTTCCAGTATAGTGCTCTTTCTTGCAGGAGGTTTCTTTACAACATCGGACTCTTGCAATAATTTAGAATCCTTAACAACTATATCCATAACTGATTTTTTCTTACTGAAGAAAGGATTAATTGCTTTTATATCAAATGAGTCGGCTAACTCTAACACGTCGTCGTCAACCGACTCTATGGATAAAATTTTATCGGCCGACTCGGCTTCGCGTTTTAAAAGTTTAAAGTTGTTTCTCGATGAAACCAAAAGCGACCCCCGAGGAACATAAAGTACGACCTCCTTATCAGAAGATTTGATTATCTTTTCTATAATTAAAACAACAGGATCGTTTTTACCAACGTATATTTTCTTCATACCAGGTAGTAGAAACTCGATTATTTATTCTTAATAAGATTCATGACATTTTGATAAATTGGTTGTTTTTTCTTGAATATTCTTGCCTTTCGTAAAACCCCTCTGTTCGCCCGAAGGCAAACAAATCGAGTTTTCACTATCTGGCATATTTAAGGCATAAGCCATCTAATTCTGCGTCTTGCCAGCTGATTTAGCCACTCATAAGCATTATAAGGCGAATTATTAACTAAATCACCAATATCCATCTCTTTATCTAAAGAAATGAATCTCGCCCTTTTCTTGCCCAACATAAAAGCTCTTTTAGACATTTCCTCGGGCAGAGGAAAATTGCTCCTGATATAAATCGGCGGCAGCCTTTTTAAATCCAAATCAGGAAAGTTTTTAACGTTAACCGTCAAGCCGTCTATAAATTTTTTGAATGCCGAATAAAAGACGCGGCGCATTTTTTCTAGAACCGTAAGAGACACATCCCCTTTGATAAAACTCCCATAAATTTCAAAAGCGGTTTCCGTTGGCACGCCAAAGCTTGAGGCGTATGTTTCAGCTATATGCGACTTCCCCCAATCGAATTCGTTGAGATAAGAAGTTCTCATCGGTGTAACCAAAAAGAGTTTGGTTTTATCGTCCTCTATCTCTACATATAAAAGACGGCTTAAATCTAATAATTTAGAAAGAAGATATGCGGCAGCGCTCCCTTTTTCAAAAATCTCTACCCCGGCCTCATTATTTTTATCCTTACCGGATTCTAAAACGCCCCGTTTTACCATCGTAATGCAGAGGGATATCTCTAAAGTTCTACCGACAAATCCATGCGGGTTTAACACCTCATGCCCATCTACTTTCATCCCGACTACGCGAGCGCCGGCAAGAATAAGATCAATCTCGCTCACTCCCAAGCGTTCTGCGGCTTCTTTTCTCAAAACATCGAATGACTTCCAAACCGCTTTAGAAAGGTAATTTTCGAGATCGGCTTCGCTAATCTCGCCTCGCGACTCATGCGGAACTACAACCGACGAAAAAACCGTAACGGCTAATTGAGAATCAAGTCCAAAAACCCTAGTCACTGCCAGAATTATAGGACATTGATGATAGGCAGTCTAATTGCTGACCGGTTCCAAAATTGCCTTTATCCTTCTTACACCCTGTGAAACAGCTTCTTCCTTTAAAATCTTGAACTCTCCCAACTCGCTCGTGTTTTTAATGTGCGGTCCGCCGCAGAATTCCTTGCTGAAAACCGTGCCATTATCGTCTTCAGCAAAATATATGGAAACTACATCTCCGTACTTGGCGCCGAACTCCATCTCCGCTCCGATTTTCTCCGCCTCTTCCTTAGACATTTCGCGCCTTACCATATTCAACCCTTCTTTTATTTTATCATTCACCATATCTTCCACCTGTTTTATTTCTTCCGGAGTCATTTTCTGTGGATGAGAAAAATCAATACGAAGACGTTCGGAGGTAATATTGCTTCCTTTTTGTTTCACATTATGCCCCAGAATTTTTTGCAAAGCCGCTAAAAGCAGATGGTGAGCAGTATGCAACCTAATTGTTTCCTCTTTAGTATCGGCTAGTCCGCCTTTGAATTTCTTCTCGCTCCCAACCCGTGACACTTCTTGATGCTTCTGTAATTCTTTCTTAAAGTTTTCTGTATCCACTTTCAAACCTCTTTCGTGAGCCAACTCCACAGTCATTTCAAGCGGGAAGCCGTATGTCTGATGGAGGTCAAAAGCATCTTTGCCTGAAATATTGGCCGCACTTACCTTCTCAAATTGGCGCAAACCCTTCTCTAAGGTTTCTCTAAATTTCTCCTCTTCACTTTTAATAACTTCTTCAATCAGACTTCTATATTCTTTAATCTCACCGTAGTCGTTCTCGTATTCTTTAATAACGGGGTCCGCTAAACCGGCCAAAGTACCGTGAGGCATATTCAAAATATCGGCATGCCTAACCGCTCTTCTTATAAGCCTCCTTACAAAATAGCCCCTCTCCGTATTAGAAGGTCTTACGCCATCAGCAATCATGAAAGAAACTCCGCGAATATGGTCAGCCAATACCCTGAAAGACTTTTTGTATTCTCCTTCATAGTCATTACCGGAAAGTTTCTCTATTTTCTTAATAATCGAAAGCAAAAGATCTATCTTAAAAACATCAGGGTCGTTCAAAGAAGCGGCAGTAATTCTCTCGAGGCCTCCGCCGAAATCCACGTTTTTTTGCGATAATTTTTCGAAAGTACCATCCTCATTTTTCTTATATTCCATAAAAACCGAGTTCCCTATTTCTAAAAAGCGGCCGCAGTCGCAGTTAGGATGGCACTTATTGCCGAACTTTGTATTATGCTCTGTACCGAAATCATAAAACACTTCCGAATCAGGTCCCCCCGGTTCGCCTATCGGCATATTATTAGGCACGCCCGACCTGCTCCACCAATTCTTAGTCGCATCGTAATAAAATATACGGCCCTGCCTGCCGGCAGGCAGGCGCCATGACATACCCTTCTCATAACCATCTTTCTCTGATCCTATATGAACATCTTTTGCCTCAATGCCGCTCTCCTTAAATAATCTCTTCCAAACTTGAACCGACTCGGTGTCCTTAGGTATACCAAGCGAATCGTCACCGGCAAAGACAGTAACGTAAAGGCGATTAGGGTCAAGTCCAATAATTTGCGTCAGGAATTCGAAAAACCACGGCAACTGTTCGTTTTTAAAGTAATCACCCAAGGACCAGTTCCCCAACATTTCAAAAAACGTCGTATGACGGTTATCTCCTATTTCATCTATGTCTTCCGCTCTAAAAGATTTCTGGGAATTGGCAAGCCTCTTACCCAAAGGATGCGGTTCACCCAAAAGATACGGGATAAGTGGTTGCATGCCTGAACCGGTAAAAAGAGTTGTGGGGTCATTCTCCGGCACTAAAGAAGCAGAAGGTATTATTTTATGATTCCTACTCTCGAAGAATTTAAGATACTTTCTTCTTACCTCTTCTCCCTTCATCAGTAATTGTCGGTTAACCGATTAACTTCGTCGTGCATTCTTATTTTCTCAAGCGCTTTAGATTCAATTTGGCGAATTCTTTCGCGTGTAACGTTGAATACTTTGCCGACTTCTTCCAATGTGTGCGTGACCCCGTCAGCCAGGCCAAATCTCATTTCCAAAATTTTCTTTTCTCTTTCGGTCAAGTCACCAAGCACCTTCTTAATCTGGTCGCGAAGCAGCTCGTGGGAGGCAAGTTGCGACGGAGTTAAGTTTTTTTCATCCTTAATAAAATCCGCTCTAATCGATTTATCGTCATCATTCCCTATGGGAGCTTCCAGAGAAACCACGGTTTGCGAAACTTTTTCTATATATCTCACTTTATCGACGTCCAGTTCCATCTCAATAGCTATTTCCTCGGAAAGAGGTTCGCGGCCTAATTCTTGAGAAAGCTTTCTCTTGGTTTGAGTATACTTGGAAATAGTTTCTACCATGTGTACCGGGATTCTAATTGTCCTCGATTGATCCGCCAAAGCGCGAGTGATAGCTTGCCTTATCCACCAAGTGGCATAGGTAGAAAATTTGAATCCTTTCCTATAATCAAATTTCTCTACAGCCCTGAAAAGACCCATGTTCCCTTCCTGAATGAGGTCGGAAATGCTCAATGGGCCGCGATTTATGTAGCGTTTAGCAATAGAAACCACAAGCCTTAGATTAGCTTTAATAATCTTTTCTTTAGCAATTGGATCACCTGTTTCATAGCGCTTAGCCAGTTCCTTTTCTTCGTCTTTTGTGAGAAGCGGGGTTTTCCCTATTTCCCTAAGGTACATTTGGATATTATCCGGCGCCTCGCCTTCAATAATCGTTGCTCGCTCCAATTCTTTCTTACTGATCTCCTCCGAGGGCATTTGTATCAGAGAATCGGTTTCCAGAACTTTGATGCCGGCTTGCTCAAGTTTATCGTAAATTTCTTCCAGATAAGAAAGGTTTTTCTCTATTCTGGGAAAATAGTCTATGATTTCCCAACTAGTCACGAAACCCTTTGGACGGCCGCGCTCTATAAGATCCTCCAAAGCATCTTTATTGACTTGAACTTTTTTATCCCGCGCCTTTTCTGGATGCGAATCTCGCTTTCGCGGACTCGTCCTGCGAAGCGGGCTCACGGATTTGGTTTTAGCTTTTTTTGCCATTTTCTATATATTGAATTTTCTTTGATATATCGTCGAACTCTTTTAGTTTCAAAAGAAGGCTTTCGGTTGAGCCATCTTCTTCCGCGCGTAAAACTTCCCGACTCACCCCTTTTCTCTTCTCTTTCCAATATTCCAACTCCAGCTCTTTAAGAAGCGAGTTCAATTCCTCTTTTGCCTTTTCTTCTTCAAGCTCCGTTTCCAAACTCGACCGCAGAATTATCATATCAAGGAGAGCGCTCGTTTCTCCATCCAAACCGGACCTATTTCCACCGGATAAAGCCAGATACACGTCCCTGTATTTGCCTGATATAAAATCCAAGCGACTACCGACTAACAACTGCAACTCTTCCTTTATACTAATTAAACTCAAGGTGCGCAAGACGATATGCTCAAATCTCGTAAGTTCGCTTTTCTTTATTTGAATCGGCGTTATCACCTCGCTCAATCCGCGATTGATTTCCACCTCTTCAATCCTCTCCAACTCTTCGGATAAATCTTTAGCCGTGAGTCCCGTCCTATGGGATAACTCCCTTATCCAATTAGCCCTTTCAATCCTGCTCCATAAGTTCTTTATCTTCTTAAGCAGAGTTCTTACTTTCTCCTTAGGTTGCGCGCCTTCGTGAGTGAGGTATCTTTCAAAGTAATAATCCATAGCCGGCGTTGGTCTTTTTACCAATTCGGAAATCAGTTCCGGATTTTTTGCTACAGCTTCAGCCGGATCTTTAAAATCTCCGAAGTCGAGTACAAAAGCGTTAAGATCGGCGGCGCCGGCTAAATCAATCGCCCGCTCGGCGGCAATCATCCCCGCCTCATCTTTATCAAAAGTGATAATAACATTGTCGGCCAGCTTACGCAGAACCTTTAAATGATCTACGGTAAGCGCGGTGCCGGACGTTGCCGATAGATTTTTAACGCCATTCTGCCACAACATCAAAAAATCCATCTGGCCTTCAACTAAAAGAACAGTTTTTGTATCCCTGATGAAACTCTTACTCTTCCAAAAACCGTAGAGTAATCTGGACTTATTAAAGATGGGTGTCCCCGGACTATTGATGTATTTTCCAACGTCGGCAGTTTCTAACTCCGGCAAGATTCGCCCAGAAAATCCAACTACTTTTCCAAAACTATTGTGGATAGGAAACATTATGCGCCCGCGAAAACGGTCAATATATTTGCCCCTTTCCGTCTTAAAAGCCAAGCCCGCCCTTACAATATCTTCTATGTTAAAACCTTCATTAATAAGATGCACTGTTAGAGCATCAAACTGATTCGGTGCAAAACCTAATTCAAATTCTATAATCGTTTCCATACCAAGTCCGCGACTGCTTAAATATTCTTTAGCCCTCGAAGAATCCTCAAACATCTCACTCCAAAATCTTAGAGCGGCATTATTAATATCGTACAGAACTCCAAACTGTTTCTGGTCAATTGGGCTTAATTCGCGCAGTTCTACTCCGGCCTTCTCCGCTAAAATCTTTAGAGCTTCGTAGAATTCGATATTTTCATACTTCATCAAAAACTTGAAAATATCGCCTCCCTCGCCGCAGCCGAAACAATGCCATATTTGGCGGTCGGGAGAGACTATAAAAGAGGGGGTCTTCTCCTGATGAAAAGGACAACGCGCCTTAAAATTTCTGCCGGCAGGCCTTAAGTCCAGATAATCCCTTAAAACTTGGACTATATCGAGCTTTTGTTTTATTTCTTCGGAGGGTAAAGCCATACCAGGTAGTAGAAACTCGATTATTTATTCTTGATAAAATTCATGACCTTTTTGTAGATTGGTTGTTTTTGCTTAAAGATTCTTACCTTTCGTAAAACCCCATTTGTTCGCCTAAAGGCGAACCAATCGAGTTTTCACTAACCTGGCATATTTCAGTCCTAAATATACCCCGTTGCTCGGAATAATCCAAGACTTTTAAAGGTGTCTCCTTACTTTCCTTATTTTTTCCACTATAAAACTTATCCAATAAAGGGGTGTCAGAGGTAAATCTTGTGCTGGCAGATATTCTTTACTGAACCCGCCGAAACCTTTTTTGAACAGCGTAAGCCCTGCCCATGGATGATTTCCGCATTCATCGGATATACCCCAGAAGTTATATAGCTTACAACCTCTACTTTTGGCTTCTTTAATCGCTTCCCACTGCAGTAAATAAGCTGCCGGAATTTGAGAATATTTGGAAGAGCTCGCTCCTTGATGGTAAAAGGCAGAGCCGTTATAGAATACTATTATAGCGCCGGCTATAAATTCTCCCTTGAACTCGGCAAAGAAAACAGCGATTTCATCATCAGGAGAAAAAGCATCGAACTCTTTTTTTAAATAGTCCAGAGAATAAGGAGTGAAATGGTGCCGTCCGGCAGTCTCTTTGTAAATCTCATTGAATTTTAAAACGTCTTCCGGGTTTCTATCTTTTATGATACGTACTCCGTCACGCTCGGCTTTCTTTATGGAATAACGCGTGGTTTTACGCATATCTTTAAGCAATTTTTCTTCGCTAACCGATAAATCCAAAATCCACATAAGCTCCGCGTGCATATGAATAGGCGCCGCTCTGAAGCCTAAACTCTTAAACAATTCGTGCCCTTCTTTATCGTTCTCTAAAGCCGGGCTCATTCTGATAAAATCACAGCCTTCTTCCACGGCTAGGTCTCTTAAATAATCTATTAATAACTGAAGGTTAAGAACCGACGGCCGGAATCTATCGCTGAAAATTGGGCCCTGCGGGCAAAAAAGGAAGGTCCCTCGTCTCGCCGAAACTTTTATAATAAGCGCGACGCCAACAAGCGCGCCGTCGTCATAAATGCCTAACCTGAAAATTTTACTACCCAGAGATGCGTTAAATTCTCCCCAATTCCAAGAATGGAGAAAAGTTTTTTCTTCTTGGTTTAAAACAAAATGTTCCCAAGAAGTCTTATCGCTAACTTCCTTGATAATTAACATGCCAGGTAGTAGAAACTCGATTATTTATTCTTAATAAGATTCATGACTTTTTGGTAGATTGGTTGTTTTTTCTTGAATATTCTTGCCTTTCGTAAAACCCCTCTGTTCGCCCGAAGGCAAACAAATCGAGTTTTCACTACCTGGCATGGGTATTAATTAAGTTAACTATTTCAAGGGCGTCTTTATAAGAAGTGAGCGGACTTGTCGGCAAAACTATGGATCTTAAAGCTAAACTTTCTGCGCTTGGACAAGAACCGGCTATGTAGAAAAGTTTATTCAGGCTTGTGCCTGGTGGACCAATAACGGTTCTTGCCGGCCACACTTCCAAATAAACACTTTCTCTTTTGGCATAGAGCAAAAACTCGTCTGATATAAAACTATTTTCAAAAGCGACGGGGAAATACAAAAATACCGACTTAGTCTTTGGAAGCGATTTTACTAATAGCACTTTTTTATTTTTTTTAAGCCCCGCCTCATATATTTTAGCTACCTTAATCCTATGTTCGTTGAATCTATCTAATTTATCCAATTGGTTGAGTCCTAACGCGGCTAGAGCATTGGGCATAACGCTCGGAGGCAAAGGCGGGCGCCCTCCTTTCTTTTCTGCTTTACAAACCGAAGGAGTATAGAGTCTTAAAACCTTCGCGGTTAGAGCTAATATTCTTCCAAAATAAAGAAAATTATACGAGAGTTTGACGCAGCCGAAAATAATGGGGTGTAAAAGCTGTTGGGCAACCCACCTCGCCTTAGGAGGCCGGCAAGACCTGTAAAAAGCCTCTAAGTTCTCGGCAATAGCTTTGTTATTTACCACCGCCGCCCCCCCTGAAACAGAAGAGATGATTTTACTGCGGCCGAAACTCAAAATAGCCGCATCACCCAGAGTTCCTAACATCTTCCGCTTGTACTTCCCGCCAAAGGCATGGGCTACATCCTCGATAACCGCCAGTTTATGTTTCTTGGCAATTTTTAATATTTCATCCATCTCTGCCGAAAAACCAAAAGTGTGCTGCACTATGATCGCCTTGGTTTTAAGTGTTATCTTCTTTTCCACATCCTTGGGCAGCATGTTCACGCCGTCAGTGGAAACATCTACGTATACCGGCCTTGCTTTTAACCAAAGAATTGGATTCACTGCGGCAGTACAGGTAAAAGCTTGTATAAGAATTTCGTCCCCTTCTTTAAGATTTAAAGATAGAAGTATTGCGTAGAGAGCATTCCGGCCGGAATCGAAAAGGAAAATATCTTTCACTCCCAGATAATATGCTAATGAACTCTTAAATTTCTCTCTGCTTTCGCCACTCTTCCATTTCCAAGGCTGAAGGAGCAACTTCAAGGCCAGGATAATGTCATTTTTTTCTGCCGTAGGAGAGATAGAAATAAAAATCGGTTTGGTAAAAATATTCTTAAACATTACTTTTGAGCGACAAAGTTGGTTTTTATCTCCAGCGAATCAGCGCCGTTAGCAGCAAAGACAACCGGATTCTGGAGAATATCCAAACTCATGCTATGCTCGCCAATTTGCAAGGGTATGTCTGAACCAGAAGAAAAGGCAATCCTATCGCTGCCTGTTACGCCGAAACCGCCCTCTTTACTCGAGCGGCCATGCCTGCGGAGATAATCTATCGAAGGATCAAGCGGCAACCACTCGCCGTTAGGCAAAAGTATTTCAAGCCACGCGTGCATCTTTTTGCTTGCTTCTGCAATATCACTCTCGGCCCAAAAACCGCTGATAATTTTTGCAGGGATACTTATGGCCCGGCAAAGAGAACCTAATAATGAGCTAAAACCGCCACAATCAACCGTTTTCCTGCCCAGTGCATCGCCGTAAGAGTAAAGCCCCCTAATCGGGTTGCCATAATCCAGGTTACCTATAACGTATTCGTACAACTTTTGCACGGAAAGAAGTAGGTTTTGTTCCGAACTCAATATTGAGCTTGCTAGATTGCGAATTCTTTCATTCTGGCCGCTCAAATGCTCTTCAGCTTGAAGATATAGATTGTATTCCGGACTATCTTTAGCTTGGAGATAATCTCTGAGAGTCCAAGACGGATTAATGACTACTTTCCTTGGACTAACAGCTATTTCAAAGTTTTCTGCATAGTATTTCTCGGCGTTCGGCTGTAAAATACCTTGCCAAAAAACAACCTGGTTACTAAATTTTACATCCGAGGTTTTTCGATATCCCCAGGTAAAAGCAGGAATGCCTGCAACTATCTGATACACCTCATTAGGCGGCACGGGCAACATAACGATAACATTATTATCGGTACCAGAGAGGTTTTTCAGAGAAACTGAATAAGAGACATAATATTCTCGAGGTTGAGAAGCTCGGCTGAATAATTGTCTAATATATTTTATAAACACTATTCCGTCTTATATTTACGCAAATCCCAGAGGTAATAGCCAAAAATGGACCCGGTTACTAAAAGTACAGTCAGAACTTTTAAGACAAACCTCATAGTTATCTCGCCACCCAAAAAAGTGTTTATAAGTGCGATGAGATCACCCATGATAATTACGGTAGCGACGAATAATGTGAAATAGATAAGCCACTTACGAATACGCAAGTTCCTTTTTTCTGGATTCTTAAGATAATCCTTATTCATAAACCGGCCGGTAGCAAGATACACCGGGAAAGCAACGATAAGAGTTGAAACGGCAAAGCGAATGGCCTGATAAGCGGCATCCAATGGATCTGAACCATAGTTTTGAGAGTCCAAAACATCCGGGAAGAATATGTTTATATACTGGAAAATAAGAGCAATAAAACTGCCGGCCGACATATAAAGGGCCGCTATGGATAAAAGGTTAAGAAAAAAATCTTTAGGCGAAGTTCTCGGTTTAACTTCTTCCATATCAAAATTGGACACTATTACAGATTAAATCCAACCTTTTTACTATACTCTCTATTCAAAGAATTATCAATCTTTAAGAGCATAACTTCCGCAGAAAGGACGATCTCAAGTTTTTCCCTGCCTGCCGGCATGCAGGTTTGACGGCAAATTCTTTTTTAATGTTTTACTAACTCTAATTTTATTTTATTTCTGTTGGCAACTAAATTAACTTCACCACCTATAGGAAAAGTTATTTTAGGGTCAGTGTGTCCAAAATCGACATTAGCTATGACAGGTAAATTATCTAACTCTTTTTTACTTTTAATAATTTTAATTAAAATTTCATTTGCGATTTTGCTTGCCTTTTGAAATCTACCAATCACAATTCCTTTTACGTCTTTAAAATCAGGTATATGAATAAGTGATTGTAAATCGCGATCAAAAGTATGAGGCAGAGACTCTTCATCATCCTCGATAAAAAGAATGGAATTAGCTAAACTTGGAAAATATTCAGTGCCTTGTAATAAGTTTAGGGTGCAAAGGTTTGCCCCAATTATAGTGCCAGAAGCTTCGCCCTCATTAATAATCAAGAAACCATCATTTTCAATAAGATTCCTTTCTCTTTGATTTTTATACCACGAATCATCGCTCCATTTTTTACTAGGATTTATTTCAAAAGGAGCGTCTGAAAGTAAACACTTTTTAAAATATTCTTGTGTGTAATCAAAATAAAGTTCTTGGCCAAAGGTTGAATAATGAGGCCCAGAATAAGAAACTAATCCTGTTTTAGCAAATATTGCGTTATTGAGAGCAGTAATATCTGAATAACCACAGAAAATTTTAGGATTATTTTTAATCAAATCCCAATCTAAATATTTCAATAGTTGATTGCTATTAAAGCCTCCTATGACAGTTATGACGGCTTTAACATTTTTGTCGCGAAACGCATCATGAAAATCTTCTAACCGAGACTGTATTGTTGAAGAAACAAAGTCGTCCTTTTCTTCTACATGTTTTCCAAAACTTAATTTCAATTCTAATTCAGCAAATCTATTATTTGCGATTTCCCTAAGTCCTTCAGAAATAATAGCCAAAGATCGAGATGGAGCGATTATTCTTACTTCATCGCCTGCTACTAATTTTGTTGGATATATTTTTTTGTTGTTCATAAATTTTTATTCTTCTGAAAATTCCAAAAATTCATCAACGATAGTATCTTTCATATTTTTCAATTGGTGGTGTCTGTTTGAAAATATCCATGATTATTTTAGTTCCTTCAGGACTCTATTATAGAATTCATATTTTCTTCTTTGGTATTCTTTGTAAGGAAAATCTTTTGCTTCTTGCTTGATTCTTTCATACTCTTTCAATAAATCAGAATTATTCTTTAGTAAGTTAAATACTTCGACTTGTGCTTTGGTAGTTTCAGCGGTCGGGTCTGTTAGCCAAACACCTACACTAAACCCATCCTTCTGGAAATCCCAGCTTATGGAATTTTTTCCTATTCTACTTGGTTCTCCGAATAGTTTTTTAAAATTATCTATATATTTTAACTGTTCAGATTTTATACAAAAAGCACTTATATCAATGTCTTCTTGACCGGCAATTTTTAATGGAAGCGAACCTAATAACATAACTTCTAAATCCGGCTCAATAAGTTTAATGTCAGCAATGACCTGATTCGCTATTTCAAGCCCTTTAGGATTCCAAGGTTTTACAACCATTGTTTTGTCGTCTGGTATAGACACTAGATATTTTATTTGCCCTTCCGTAAGATTAAACCCTTTTCTCGCTAATTCTAAAGTTTCTTTAATAAATTGCTCCTTGCTTTTGGTATATGTTCCGCGGTCATCGGCATATTTTTCAGCTAACTTTTCTTTTAATTCGGCATATTGCTCGGCTCGCGCGGAATTTTTGCGAAGATAGTCGCGAAAGAGCAAATCAGTTTTCCAATAATTATTGTCAAAAACAGTTACATGAGCATGATGAGTGCGCTTTGCTTCCGGTCCTTTGACAAATAGTTCCTGCCATTTTAATTCTCCTTTTGTGTGTCCTGGCACAAATGGTCGGTGCTCATAACCCAACTGCTCAAATTTTTCTTTCATGCCTCGCGCAACTTCCAGAGATCCGACACCAACGTTCATGTCAATGATCGGCTTTGCGGGAATGCCGGGGATAGCCGTGCTACCAACATGTTCAACAGCGATGATTGTATCGCCGAAAGTGTTTTTGAGAAGCTGTTTCTCTTTCTCAAAAAGTTCTGCCCATTTTGGATTGTGTGGAACGAGTTTGACCGTTCCTCGTTTTAGACCAATCATAGTAAATCTTCAATTGAAATACCAAAAGCCTTAGCGATTTTTACCATTATTTGAACACACGGTTTATTAACAATACTACTTTTAAAAACGGCTGGCGAGCCCGCGTAGCGGGCGAGCCAAACTCTTCTTTTACCAACTGGCGGTGCCTTTTGGTTAAAATCTTTACCCCGTAGTGAAACGAAGTTTCTACTACTGGGGCGAACTTTTTTTGACGAAAATTTTACCCCGTAGGCCCCGCCCTCAAATTGAGGGCGGGGTCCTTCGGGGCCGGACTGCGAACTTTGACGCTCCGCCCCGCCGCCGCTCGCGGAGTTTACCCCGCACCGAGCTTCACTCTGGTGCGGGGCTCGCCACCCCGCAAAAAAGTCTGAACGAGCAGGGCGGCGGGACTTCGCTTCGGCTCGGGCGAGGCGGAATTCCCCCCACACCTCTTCGAGCCTGAAGGCTTATCAGAGCCTGAACGGTCCCCTTCCGCCTCGCCCTCGCTTTGGACGCCGACGGAATTTGTGCCAGCGAAGCTGACGCGCCGCCTGAAATTCAATTTTAATATAGCAAAAACTAGTTTATTTTCAAACTTGATCAAATAATTCTAATAATTTCAGTTTATCTGATATCACAATGTTTAACATAAGCCACTAGTTCCAGTGCCAATTTTTTAAGCTCTTCCTCTGAATATGAAGTTTCTTCCATAAGGCTTGGATCGTTCAATTTTGTGGGAATAAACTTTTGCAAAAAATATTTTTTCGCGCTTTTTATTGTTTTCGCAATTTCTCGTAAATCATTTTTACTTGTGAGAGATTTTACGATCGTAGTCCGAAATTCATAGTCAATGTCGGAATTTATTATCAGGTCTATACTTCTTTTTAGTTTCTCAACTGGTACACGCCAACCCATAATTTTATGATAATCTTCAAGCGGCGCTTTTATATCCATAGCAAGATAATCAACTAACTTTTTGCTGATAATTTTTTTAAGCACTTCTGGCCGGCTTCCATTACTGTCCAATTTCACTAAAA
>Ga0210051_1001737_pt1 | contig 22036 bp, 26 predicted proteins | sample CryGey092014_all_FD_185464 | JGI IMG/M metagenome (GOLD analysis project Ga0210051, IMG submission 185464) | Groundwater microbial communities from aquifer - Crystal Geyser CG23_combo_of_CG06-09_8/20/14_all (SPAdes) (version 2) | ecosystem: Environmental > Aquatic > Deep subsurface > Groundwater... | reverse complement strand
CTCGTTTGCTCATTTTAGTCATTATGATAACCTCCGGTTAAATAACTGGAGATTATCTCATATTTAGGTAAGATTATTAATGAGCTAACGAAGGATGCTACGGTAAGATATTTCGTTATCTAAGTCGAACCCTTGACGTAAACGATATAAAAGTGTATTCTTTTGCTATTGACCTTTGCCAACCAGTTTGTTGAGGACAGGTGAATAGGGCAGGTGCTGATCGTCGTGCACCAATTAGCGCGCGCCGAATGTTGTGGTCAGCTAACGATAGAGAACAATGGAAGCCACGTATGTTGTGAGTCACAGTCCTTTGGAGCACTTACCTGTGAAAATCAACTGCTGGCGGGAGCCAATGTATACATCTTTTGTTGCAGCCCCGACAGGGAGATGCGAAAAAACTAGATCTAGTAAGCGACAACAGTTTACCTGTCCTCAACGTTTATCGGTGAGCCCAAAGATAGGTAGTCTGCTTAGTTCGATCATGGACCTTTACACGAGACCCCACTTCAAACACAAGCAACTGCCCACCGGGCTCCCCCTACTACTTTGGGAAGCTGGCAACAGTTTCCCACCCCCTTTCTTCAATACGAAGAAAATACGCATGGACAGCTAATTATGCACCAATATGCGAATACGCAAAGACAGCCACTACGCTAGTTACGCGAATACGCAAATACGCGCTGACTGCTCCATATGCGACTATGCCAAGCGCCTCGACACAATATGTGACGGGGCGCTGACTCTTTTATGCCCCCTTTTTCTCACACCTACGAGGTGTGTTTTTTGTTCGGTTCTCCGCCTACTACCTAATACCCGATCCCTCCCGCCTAATACCTACTACCTACTATTTAATACCTACTACCATGCCCCTACAGTTGACAACTGTTATATAGAATAGTTCCTAACTTACTATTTTCCTAGTTACTAGTTACAAGTTATCCAGTTAGCTCAATGAATCTAAATATTGAATAGCGCGCAGCACCGCACTTACCCCTTGCCCTGTTGCAATGGCGATCTGTTTAAACGGCGTATCGGTAACATCGCCTGCGGAAAAAATGCCAGATACCGATGTTTCTCCAACTTTATTTACCACAACTTCGCCAAGTTTGTTTTTTTTGATCTCTTTGGGTAAAAATGCCGAATTGGGCACTAAACCGATATGCACAAACGCACCCTGCACCTCAATTTTTGTTACTTTTTTTGTCTTCGCATCATCGTATTCTATTGCTTCTAATCGGTCGGTGCCAATAAACTTCTTTGTAGATGCGTTATAGATAATCTCGACATTTTGTGCTTGTTTAAGTTTAGTTATGTAGATCGTTTCTCCCATCAGTTCGCTGTTAATGGTGAGCAGATATACTTTGGGGCAGATCTCTTTTAACATCAGCGCACTTTCTAGCGCAGAGTTCCCCCCACCGATAGTCGCAACCGTTTTACCTCGATACAGTGGACCGTCACACGTCGTGCAATAGGTGACACCTTTTTGGCGTAGATTTTTTTCTCCATCGGCGTTTAATTCTCGCGGATGCACTCCGGTAGTTACAAGCACCGCTTTTGCACTATATTCGACATCACCACCGTCCTTTTTTGCTTTTATCTGAAAATCGCCCTCGCCATTTTTAACAATCTGCGTCACCTTTACACCGAGCTCTATGGGAATATTATTCGCTTCGACCTGTTTTCTAAATGTATCGGCGAGTTCAATTCCATTCGTCTCAATAAAACCCGGATAGTTGCCGATCTGACCGGAGCTTGCAACCTCTCCACCCCAATCCTGCGCAATGATTGTAACGTTTACTTCTCGCCGTGCGGCATAGACTGCCCCAGCGCTCGCCGCAGCAGAGCCACCGATGATGAGCAGATCGACGTGCATACTCGTGCTTATATCTTTGTGTATCTCCATTGTGTTTTTCTATCTCCGTATTATGTAGTAAGTAGTATGTATTAAGCGGTTGGATTGGTTACAATCCAACCAAGACCCATGATACATAATTCATGATACATAATTCTTCTTATTTTCTAGCTCCTGCGCTTCTACAACAACATTGCCATACGTGTGCGACGCATCGGTAATCTCTTGTTGCACGTCGTAGGGATGATGCACAAACCGGAACTCAACATCTGCATCTTTTTGCCCCGCAGTAAGAATACGCACTATACCATAATCTAAAAATGTTTGGTAGGGACCTTCTATTTCATATGATACATTTTGGATCTTATCAAGCGGTGCCTCTGATACAGCACGGTGGAAAAATCCTTTTTGATCCACACTGATAACGCGTTCGGTTGTCAAAATATAATGCGACCCATGCCAGAGATACCACGCGCGGAATGCATAATATCCTCCGATTACGACATAGATCCCCAGCGGGATAGAACTGTAAACACTTGCACCCGCAAGTGCAAACGTGGCGACAACAATAAGCGCTGATCCGACGAGTGCTAACCCCAATTTATATATCGTCATGGGGTGCTGTTGGAGATGGAGCAGTATCTCCTCTTGCGCTTTTTGACCCTGAAACCCATAGTCCGATAAATTACCCTCAACTACGGGGAAAAGTTCTTTAGCTTCTTGGTCTTTCTTACTTTTATTAAACATTTTTTTGTTTTACCTCGCGAACCACTAATAATAAACCGACAATACCCATCAATGCAACAAGCACCAACCATGATATAAACTTTGTATGGGTGCGCGAATAGAGTGCGATACTTCCAAATAGTGCCGATAATGCCCACAGTCCCATGACCACACTACGCTGACTCAACCCCGCATCGAGCAACCGGTGATGCAGATGCCGTCTATCAGCATGCCAAATAGGCTGCCCGCGAATGATACGACGTATTACTACCCACAACGCATCAAGTATGGGAAACCCCAATACTAACGCTGCGGTCGCAAACTTACCTCCCGATATAATTGCAAAAATTGCGAGTATAAACCCGATAAACATACTGCCCACGTCGCCAAGAAATATCGTTGCGGGGTTAAAATTATATGGCAAAAAACCAACTAAAGCACCAGCGAGAATGATGGCAAGAAGCGCCGTTGCCGGTTGGTTGACTTCTGGGTCGCGGGCAAGAAAAAATAAAATGACCGATGCAATAACGCCAACACCGGTGGCGAGCCCGTCTACCCCATCGAGCCAATTTACAACGTTGATAATGAGCACGATCCAGAGAGGAACGATGATGTATGTCCACCCGCCCAGAGTAATATCGATCCCCGTAATGGGGTTATGCAACCACCATATTTTAACGCCAAACACGACAACAAGAAGTGCAGCACCAAAATGCCCCGCAAGTTTGATCCACGGCGACATACCCTTGACATCGTCTATGACGCCGACGATACATAAAATGACAATGCCGAGTAGCACACCGACGAGGTTTGCATCAATGCCAAACAATACTACATCGCTAAAGCGTAAACTTTGCGGTTGGGTAATGAGAACGAAGGCGATAATAGCGCAAAATGACACTATCACCGCAACCCCGCCTAAACGCGCGATGGGTTTGGTGTGTATTTTGCGCGCATTAGGGTGGTCTATTATAGTGTGTGCGACCGCAAAGTTGCGCACTAACGGCGTCAGAAAAAACGATATGATCGCCGCTCCAATGCCATACCCAAGATATGATATATCCATACGGTTAGTGTATCAAGAAATGTGCGATTAGGGAACTGGTCTCCCATTTAGAACTTATGGGTAGGAAATCCCATCGTATTTAAAATTTCAAATGTAGTTTTGACTTTTTAGATTTAAGTTTTAAGTTATCTTACACCATATCATCGGTCCGGTCGTAATCGTTTAATTCGTAGTCGCCAAACCAGTGTTTGATCTCATGTTGCGCCTCTTCTTGTGTTTCGCTCGCATGGACGATATTATAAATAGAACGTTTTTCACTATTTGCCAACGCAGGTGAATCAACCGAGTAATCACCTCGTATTGTTCCGGGCAATGCATCACATGGTTTTGTATCTCCCGCAAGCTTCCTCACCATCTCAACAGCATGCACTCCTTTTATGATGATACAGACGACAGGTGCACTTATCATATACTCAACGACCCATTCACGAACTTGTTTGCCGATGCTTAAAAGATTATTTGTACCCATTTTTTCTTTTAAATCCCAACCGATTTTTTCGTATGTTGCAGCCGTTTTTTTACCAAGTCGTTCAATCCATTCAACATCTGTGGGATAGTGCGTATCAATCTGTTCTTTGGTTGGTTTGAGCATTCGTATCCCGACAACTTTTAAACCGCGTTGTTCAAAACGACGGAGTATCTCTCCGGTGAGCCCGCGCTTCACCCCATCGGGCTTTATCATGACATAGGTTATTTCGTCTTTTGGATGCATAGGGCTCCTTGATTAATTTATATTTTGTAATTTTTAATTTTTATTCAATTACTGTAGGACTTCTGCACTTTGTCATTGCGAGCGACCTGTCTCGCCAAGTTGAGGCGGAAGCGAAGCAATCTATGATAGATTGCCATGGGCTAGTGCCCTCGCAACGACAAGCGGATCGCCATTCTTCGACATGCTCGGGATAAACTTCCTCGCGATGACAGTGTGTGTGAAAGTCCTAGCTAGTTACTAATTTCTAATTACTAATTCTCTCATCAATAATACTCTACCAGATTTTGTGCGATCTGAAAAGTCATGTCACTTTCGAAGAGTCGAGATTATTATGAAATGTTTAGTAGTATCCGTATCCACCAGCAAGCTGGTCGGTTACCTTTTGAGCAGCGCCAATACCTTGCGCCGAGACGATATATTTTGCCGATTCACCTGTTTTATTGCTATCAAAGATGATATACGCGCCGTCTTGCGACCATCGTGGCGACCCCGTTGCGGTATCGATCGTTGTTAATTGTTTTTCACCACTCTTATCCTGCTTTGATGTAAAGACATTGCTCTTGCCATCGCGATTTTCTATATAGGCAACCGTTATGCCGTCGGGTGATATGCTCCCCGCCCGCTTACTCTCATCGCGCGCTGTTTCTTTTACCACACCAGAATCATGAAACCAAGTGTAATAGACTTGTTTTGAGTTTGTATATTCACTAAACTCTATATTCCCATCGCTGTTAAAGGTAACATAACTGCTAACATCGCTGATCTTTTTAACATTTTTCCCATCGCCATCGCCAACGTAGATGCCTTTGCGACTTTGGGTGGATGGGTTATACGATACGCTAAACGCGAATTTACTCTCGTCTTTTGCAAACGCATAACTATTGATACTGTCGCCTGGATCACCGTTGTAGACGGTTGTCCCTGCATCGATATCACGCACGGCAACCTTAGAAAATGTATCGTCGTCGTTTTCACGTCCGATCCATGCAACATATGCACCGACTGGTGACCATTGCACCTGCGTAATCCCAAAAAAGTTTGATATTGTGACAAGTCCGGTGCCATCGATTTTGACAAGATAGAGCGTGGGGTCATCTGACCCATAATGATTTTTGCGTTTATCGCGCGTTGACATAAAGGTAACATACCGGTCGTGAGTTGATACACCCGCATCGTAATCTTCGGTGTCGCCAACACGCGGGACCAACGCCTTTTCGTCGCTCCCATCGTAGTTGGTGGTATAGACACCCTTTTTGCCGCCGTTTTTGTTGCTCACATAGACAACTTTACCATCGGGGACAAGCGCGAGCACCATCCCATCTATTGTTTTTGTCGATGCGCTTACGTATCCTTGTGCGCTCGCCGTGGCATCGGTAAACGTCGTCCCTGCTTTTGTGGTGAGAGAAAATGCACCGCTTGCATCAGAAGTAAGAACGGTATCGCCGATAGTGACGGTTGCGCCCGTGAGTGATTGATCGGTTATTTTATTTTTTACCGTGCCTTTGAGCGTTGCCATCGCAGGAGCCGGAGGTTCTACAACAGCGGGGAGCGGTTGGGTTTGCGTAGGGACAGGTTGCTCGGTAAAAACTGTTTTGCCTTTTTGTGTCTGTCCAACACGGTAACCGATATACGCAACGCCAACGACAAGGACCATGCACAAAAGCGCAATCACTAATTTTAGGTTTTTATGCCGTTTGCGATGATGTATGGGTATTTCGCGTAATTCCGCCATAGGTCCTCCTTGTCTATCTCTATTATTCATCACTCTTGGGTTAGTGTCAACAGGAGTTGTGGATTGATTACGTTTAAATGAGTTTCGAAAACTGTGTATCGGTGAATGGACCGATAACGGCGAGGGTGCGGTTTTGCTGGGTGAATAGTTGTTGTGCAAGATCAGAAATTTCTTTGGCGGTCACCTTTTCTATCTGCTCCACTACATTTTCTGGTTGGATAATTGTATTGTGATAGAGGATGCGGTTTGCCAGATACTGCGCAACTGATTGCGAATCTTCTAGCCCGAGATAAATCTGCCCCTTTATATTTTCTTTACTTCGAACAAGTTCTTCAGAACTTGGAGAAGTTTTTGATATTTTTTCCAACTCATTGAACACTACTCGTATCGCCTCCTGCGTTTTATCAAGCATCACGCCGGCACGCACATAAAATGCACCTACGTCGTGGTGGTCGCTGGTGCCCGCACCAACATAATAGGCAAGACCACGTTTTTCACGCACTTCTTCAAACAGTCGGCTACTCATCATCCCGCCCAGTAGATTCGTCATAACCCGCAACTGTGGTCGGCGCTTGTCGGTAATTTTAAAGGTCGGGAACGCCAGCACAAAATGCGCCTGATCGGTTTTACGATGGATTATTTTTTGCTTACTCCCGCTTTTAACTTTATGGACTTTACGGACTTTATGGACTTTATCAACTTTCCAACGAGCGAACTTGTTCGCAATTTCTCTTTGCCAATCAAACTTTTCTTGAGCTCCGGCGACGACAACTATCGTATTTTCTGGGTTATACATACTTTGGTGATAGTTAATGAGATCTTTTTGGGTCACCGATTTGACGGTTTCTTTACTGCCGATTATCGGGCGACCGAGGGTTGAACCCGCAAAAACCAGTTTTTGCGCTTCCTCTGCCACCTTACTTTGGGGCTGGTCTTCATACATATTTATCTCTTCGCAGATGACACCTTTTTCCCGCTCAATCTCTGCCTGCGGAAAAGTGGAATTAAAAAACATATCGCTTAAAATATCGAGCGCTTTGGGGAATTTATCGGCGGATGCTTGGACGAAGTAGCCGGTGTATTCCTCGCCGGTGTAGGCGTTAAAGTCCCCACCCAAATAATCCAGTTCCGTGGCAATTTCTTTGTAGGTCGGGCGGTTTTTAGTGCCCTTAAAAAACATGTGCTCCAGAAAATGGCTGATGCCGGCTTGCTTGTCCGTTTCATATCGACTACCGATGCCAACCAAAATCAAAAGTGTCACCGCTTTGGTCTGCTCCATAGGGGCTGATATTATCCTTAATCCATTAGGCAAGGTAGATAATGTATATTTAATCATTTGAATTTAATGTTTTGATATTGTTTAGGAATTAGAAATTAGAAATTAGAAATTGATATTGTCACCGCTTTAGTCTGCTCCATCGGCGCAGTGATGACGCGAAGACCGTTGGGAAGAGTTTTAAGTTTATAATTTATCATTGTTATATACCTCTAAAAATTCAGCTGGTGTGACAATTAAAATATCTTTAAACTTTTTTAGCTTAAGCACATGCTTATCTCCAGAAACAATATAATCTGCATTTCCAGCGATTGCCGCTTCTAAAAATTTATTATCTGATGGGTCATCCTTAATTTCATTGATTCTTTTTGTCGGCTTCACAACAATTGAGCTTCCCATAAGTTCTGAACTTATTAACGTTGTTATCTCATGAGAATATTGAAACTTTCTCTCCAAAACCCCGCTGGTTTCCTTAAGTATCGGTTCCGATAGTATTATATCAATTAGTTTGTATTTTCCTAAACTATAAATATCTCTTGGGATTCCGCCATAGTTAATAGCAGATATCAGTATGTTACTATCAAGAACAACTCTCATCTATTTGCCATGTCGATATTCGCTCACTAAACGATCAATATCTTTTTCTTTGATTCCTAATTTTTTGGCTTGTTTTTCGCCATACGCAAATATCTTATCCCAATTTGATTGCGAATTTAAATACCGAGCGATTGCCTTGCGAGTTAGTTCGCTTCTGGATGTTAATTCCTGCTTTGCCTGGTTATCTAGTTGCTTCACTAATCCGCTTGGCATAGAGATATTAAACGTTTGAGTCTTCATATTTTTCTCCTTCAATTATCAATACTAATACAATACTTGTATGTTGTCAAGATTGCATAAGAGATCGTTGAAAGACTGTTGAAAATAGTCATTGCGAGGTCATTGTAATGACCGTGGCAATCTCCTCGTTAGGTTGATAGATTGCTTCGCCGACACTCGCAATGACGCAAGAAAACTACACCTATACTCGTTACTTAGTAAATTTAAAAGTCGAGAGGATTTGGTCAAGTTGATTATTATCTTCCATATTAACAAACTCGAAGGTTTTACTATCATCAACATTTGGGAAAAATACGAATGTAGTCTCGGAACCCAATTCTGGTTTAGCTATTATCTTTTCTCCATTTTTACCAGCGACATTGAATGCGCCTCTGGAAATAATAGTTACGTTGTTTGTATTTTTATTAATAGCATTTTCAAGAACATCGTTATATTGATAAACAACAATTTTTGTTTCTGATTCTGATAATTCCGTTCCTTCTCTTTGACCAGAAGTGTTATATAATTGAACAATACCTTTATAGTTATCTGTTAGTATCCAACCCTCCGGATATTTAAAACTAAACCCATAATCCTTATTTTCGTACGTTTTCCAGCCCTCCGTCGATGAATCTGTGGCGGGCAGGTCGGCGGTGGGGTCAACTGGGGTGGTAGTTGTTGGCTTTTGGGTGGTGGGGGTTGATGGTGTCTTTAAAGGATAGACCTGCCAGAGCGTGAGAATATCGAGAAAGACATTTGTGCTATCGCCCGTTGTTCCAGTCGACAATCCATATCCTTGTTTATTAAGATCCCGGGTTGCTTTATTTATCGTCAACAAAAATGTTACGATAACTACAATAAGAAAAAATAATATCAGAGCGATAATTCTAATAATTTTCATTATTTACTTGCTCCCGATTGAGTAATATAAAAATCACCATTAAAATTAAGTGCGTATCCTTGGGAGTATATTGCCCTTTGGATTAATACAAATGTAACAATACAAGTTGAGAGCGTCAAAACAATCGAAATAAGTGCGACGCTTAATATATTTGTAAAAAGATGTTTCATATAATCTAATAAATTATTATTGCAAGTTACCGCAATAAACTAACTGCTTCTTGTTTTTCGTTTGACATAATTTCCTCATTTAATTTCTTAATAAAATAATTAACTCGTTAATATCAATTTTGGTATCACGGATTAGTTTTCTCATTACTCCGATAGAAACTTCTCTGTGGTCGGGGATTGTAATTGGAGGCAATGCGGGATTGCTTTTGTTTGCTAACCTGATATGCGATCCTTTTTGCCTTGCTACTTCATAACCGATATATTCAAACACTTTGACTAATTTTCTGCCAGAAGTTATCGGGATTTTAGGCATGAGTCAAAGTTTCAAATCGAACGGACTTGGGTTGATAATTCTCCCAAATCTGGCGATTCTCTTTTTCTTCTAAAACTAAATCTAAAACTTCTCTAAAGTTTGCTTGCGCTTCTTTTAGAGTTTTACCTTGACTATAGCATCCAGACAATAACGGGCATTCAATAACGTAATAGCCTGTCTCGTCTTTCTCAATAATAATAGGAATAGTTTTGTTCATAATGGTTTAAGTATAGCAAAATATAAAAAGTATATCTACATTATCAATAATTCACGCAATTACGCGTGAATTATTGGTTTTTTTATTTTTCTTCGCTACTATTTCTGTGCCGCCGTAATCGCTCCATCGCAGGTTTCATTAACTTCAAGTGTTAAGCCACCATTTTTGTTGATCAGAACTGATGCCTTTTTGCCAGAGGTGGTGGTGACGGTGGCGTAGTAGCTCGGGACAACTTCAAGTTTACCAGCCGAAAGAGCTACGACAGCACTACCGGTGTCAGCTGTGATAGTGCTTTTGGTCCCTGCGGCATCTTTTGGACCAGTAGCGGTAATAGTGTTCGGGCAAACCGGTTTGTTGACTTTGACATCTAGCGAAATTGCGTTTTCGGTGGTGCTATTACCGGTGACTGTTGCCCCGTTGTAGACTTCAACTGTCACTCCCGGAGTGCGACCATTCAGAACGGTGGTCGGCGATTTGGTCAAGTCGATTGTCACATTCCCTAGCCCAACTATACTTACATCGCAAACCGAGGAAGATGTTTCGGTGGGAACAATCGAGCTTGACGATCTACCGGAGGTTAGATATGCCATCTCCAAGTCGTTGTGAGCCGGATTGCCATCTGGGTAGATGATGGCGCTACCGTAAACCTTGCTGTCGACGCCAACTGAACGAACGGTATCATTTTTGGTGATTATATTGTTTCCGCCCCTTCGAGTGCTAATGGTAGTGAATACCCGTTTGCCACCTTGGCTAGCAATACTGTTGTTAAAAACTTGAGCCCGTCCACTGCCTTTGACTTCGCCATAGGCTTCAAAACTGACTAAAGGAGTTGTTGACAAGTTATTAATGGCATCCCCGGTTCCACACTTAACTCTAACTCCACCGCCTAACGCTGGATCGTAGCTCGATGGACCGGTAAAGGTCTTTTTCTGACCAGCCGTGATAGTATATGTTTTGGTCGGTGTTCCGGTGGCTGGATTGGTTGTTGCAAAATCTGCTCCCGCCTTGTTTTTAGATGTATACCAAATCCCTGCGATTATCGCGACAACTGCAATAACGATGACTACTTCTATTACGGTAAACCCTCTTTTCCTTGTGAACATTTTTCCTCCTTATTATTGATTATTAGAAATTAGAAATTTATTCTGTCTTCTATTATCCCCCCCCGAAATCGTTGTCAAGACCTGAATGAAATTCAAGTCGCAGACCTCATCGAGTCTGAGCCTTATGCTCATCCCTCAGAGTCGAAGACCTTGCATCTGACGCTTCTGTAATAACAGGATGTAATCCGTTTTACAGAAAGGAATGATGGCGGGGTCAAGTTTTGGGGTAAGATCTGGATTCCCGATGTCTCGGGAATGACAAAATTATCACCGTTCCAAACTAACTTCTGTCAAATACTTCTTCACCTCTTCATCGCTGACCTCAAAACCGGGTATCCATTCGACCTGTTCTTTATAGTTTATGTCGTCAAAATAAGCCAACTGTTCTTTGATTATCCGTTCGTTGTATTCGTTGCCAAACAGTTTTTTGGCTTTAGCAGATACTTCGTTAAGTGAATATTTTTTAAAGATAAAATAAAGATCAATATAGTCTTTCCATTTGGCTCTCTGCCCAAGGGCAAATACCTTCATCGCCCCGAGAGTTAGTAAATCTGGTATTTTAATTACTGACTCGAACTTGTCGTTCAACTCTATCGCATACATAAATTGGAAAAAAGTCATATGCGTATTGTTGATAAGAATTGTAAACTGACCAATTTCATCCCGCAGTTCTTTGCCAATCGTGTAGCCATTTCTTTTAATCCGCGTTTTTATCAACTTATTTTCAAAGTCATTGAGTGAAAATAAATCAAAATCGATAGACCGGCGATGTCCCAGATGCAAAGCAATCGCTGTTCCGCCGACCAAATAGAAAGTATCCGAAAACTTTTTAACAAGTGGCAAGAGTTTGATTTGATCTTGGGTTAATATTTCTTTATGCATATCGATTAAAATAGAGAGTAAAATAATTTTTTGTCAGTTTGTAGTAATTGCACCGCATCCGCCCGGGGTCGGTTTGGGCACGAAAGATAGTGGCGACCTTTTTCATCCCCAAAGTTTTGATAATGAACTCCACATCGTCCCAATCGCCATAATTTAATATCGCCTCAACGATGGCTTCGTTGTCTAGCTGGTCGTATTTCTTGACCCACCAGATAAGATATGGGTGATTTTTAATATATTCCTGCGCTTTTGTCATAGGTATATTATAGCACTTTTTGACTATTATATCTATACATATATTTAATTCTGGGTTCCCGATCCCCGTTTTCACGAGGACAGGTTTCTCGGGAATGACTATAGATTGTTGCTGTTTTTAGTTTTGAGTTTTTAGTTTTGAGTTATTTCTGATATGCCGGCGGATGTACCAAACTATACCGGCAATAATTAGAATTGCAATTAAAATATCAAACTTGCGACCGACTATTTTTATCGCTTCCCAGTTTTCGCCCAAACGCACACCGGCTAGTGCCAAAGCGTAGCTCCAAATATAGGCGCCAACGAATGTATATATTATGAAAGGCGTTAATTTCATTCTGGCGATGCCGGCGGGAAAAGAAATGTAGGTGCGCACTATTGGTAAAATACGCCCAATGAAAACGGTCAGATTGCCTCTTTTTTGAAAGAATTTATCTGTAACATCTAAATCGTGTTTGGAAAGCAAGATATATTTGCCATATTTTTCCACCAGCGGTCTACCCCCGAAAAGCCCAATATAATAAGCAATTAATGAACCAATTAAATTACCAAGTGCCCCCACAAAAGCAACCCCCCAGATAGTAAGTGTTCCCTGAAAAACCAAAAAGCCGGAAAACGGCATAATCACTTCGCTTGGGATTGGAATGCCAGCACTCTCCAGCGTCATTAAAAAACCAACACCAAACAAGCCGGTGGCGGAGATGTAGTTGGTGATGAGGTGAGTTAAGGTTGATAAGATTTGTTCCATATATTATTAAAACTCTAAATTCTAAGTTCTAAACTCTAAACAAAACTCAAACTTTAAGTTCTAAATTTTAAACAGTTTTGAATTTATGATTTGTATATTTTGGATTTGTTTAGTATTTAGGGTTTAGGGTTTAGAATTTATTATCCTAGACGTAGCCATTTGGCTATCATTAAAAATGGTCGGACAAATATCGGGTCCAGTGCTTCGCGATAGTGCCATGCCAGCCAAGCGATGGCAATGCCGATAAGTGCACCAACTATAATATCACCAACAAAATGGACCCCGACAACCACACGAAAAAATGTAATAAAGAGAGCTACTATATATAAGGCGATGCCGAGACGTTTATATCCTGCCAAATAAAAACCGGTTGCAACTGAAAAAAGAAAGATGGCATGATCTGACGGGAACGAATATGATGGGCGCTTAAACAACACCTCTTTTTCTCCCAAAAGCCCCATATCGACCGGGCGAGCGCGAAACCAGATTTTTGCAATAAGTGGCGCTATTACTTGCCAACCGATAACGCCTATAACGGCGGTGCGCAGACTTACTTCGCGCAGCTTAGGAAACGCAAACCAAAGATAGACAAAGAAAAATGGCACAAAATACGTCAGATATTCTGCCGAGTATTTCCAAAAAATATTGTTAGCGTTACTATCGGAAACAAGTTTATTGAGCTGAACGGAGATATTTTCGTCAAATTGAATAAGATTGTTCATACATCTACTATAGCAATAATTCACTTTCTTTTGCAATGCATTAAATAATAATTTGGAGTTTAGAGTTTAACTTCTAGTATGTCGCACAATAAAATTGATGTTATACTTGCTATATGGAATTACACACAATCATCCGCCAATTTTTAGAACACTGCGAAGTAGAATTGGGGCATTCGCCGCTGACCATCCGCAATTACGAACATTACTGTAATAGATTTATGAAATTCGCGGAGTCTCAACAATGCACCAGCATTGACGGGATTACCCATGACCTTGTCCGCGCGTATCGTTTGTGGTTAAACCGCCAACAGACAAATACCGGTGAACCGCTCTCTAAACAAACACAAAATTATCATTTGATCGCACTGCGATCGTTACTTAAATACTGTGCAAAGCGTGATATTGCAACACTTGCTCCAGAAAAGATAGAACTTGCCGATACACCGGAGCGAGAACTGACGGTGCTCGAACCCGATGAAGTTGAGCGTTTACTGAACGCTCCTTCACCGTCGACGATCGTGGGTAAACGGGACCGTGCGATTTTACATATCCTCTTTTCCACGGGGCTACGTTTGCGCGAATGTGCCGCGCTCGATTATGACGATGTTAACAAAGATACGGGCGAATTTTCTGTGCGGGGAAAGGGTGGGAAGATACGGATTGTATTTTTATCCGATAGAGCACGGGAGAGTATCGCATCATATTGTACGGCGCGCACCGATTGTGACCCCGCATTGTTTGTGCGGACAAAAAGACGCGGAGATGAAACCAACTGTCGACTCTCTACTCGTCAGATAGAACGGATTGTGACAAATAGCGCAAAATCAGCGGGTATCGTCAAACCAGTACATCCGCATACACTGCGCCATAGTTTTGCGACCGATTTACTCCAAGGAGGGGCAGACTTGAGAAGCGTTCAAACACTCTTGGGGCATGCATCGGTAACGACGACACAGATTTATACCCATGTATCTAATCCCCAACTCAAAGAAGTGCACAGAAAATTTCATGGGAAACGGATGCACAAAAGTTCGGATGCGAAAGAGATTAACTGAAAAGAGACTTGCATACATCTAAATAGTCTTGCTATACTGATAATACAAATTGAAAAATTATCAAATTTCTACTACCTGGGAGGGGAAAGTGAATATTATTAATGAAGATGCGCTTAAAGCTTTAATTCGCGAGGTTGTTGCACAAGAGTTGGTAAAAAAAGATGTCCGATCGCAACCACTGGATTCACCAGTTTCTTCGTCGGCGCAAACGCCACCTGCTGATTCTTCTGCAAGCACACCATCTATCGGATCAATAGCTGATACGTTTAAACCATCCGATGCGCCACCGCCCGCACCTAATGCACAGGGATTGCCGACTGCCGATGTTCCCCCACCGCCGCTCCCCACATCGCCTCCGAACGCTACCGATATGGTAATTGGAAAAGATAGTAGCGGCTCACCCCCGTCACAGGGAACGCGGTTAGCAGATGTATCGGTTGGATCAACACCAGCAACACCGACTACACCGCTCGCTCCATCTGCCCCCACACTTCCTCCTGTTCCATCCACACCTCAATCCTCAACACCTACGCCACCAGTCACTGCGCAATCACCTTCTACGCCGCCGCCGATAACCCCACCGGCTCCATCTCCAACTCCACCTGCAACGGGAACGCCACCCGCGTCAGCACCTGCACAGACTGCCGCGCAAGACGCAGCCCAAATTCCCGATATGCCAATCGGGTAAAATCAGTAGAATGTAGTATGAAGTATGTATTATGGATGAATACAGAGAAGTAAAATTAAAGATGCATCAGATGAATTATAAAAAAAAAGCTTTCACCCTTATTGAACTTTTGGTCGTCATCGCCATCATCGGGATTCTTGCGAGTGTGGTTGTGGTGAATGTGGGGAGCGCACGGGTCAAAGCACGAACAGCCAAAAGGATATCTGATTTAAAGTCTATCGCTACAGCTCTCGACCTATATTATGATGATAATGGTGCATATCCTGACAGCAGAGATAATGGTCCTGGTCAATGGGACGGTATTTTTAGTTGCTGGGGTGATTCAAGCGGTGAGAGCAATCCAAATGGATGGATTGTGGGGCTTACACCAAAGTATTTAAGCCAACTTCCGCGAGATCCGACAAATAAAACATCATGCAATGAGCAATATATTTACTATTCCAATGGTATCGATTATAAGTTACTTGCACATACTGCGGAAGACACAGCAGATGTTGTAGCAAAGTATCCTAATTTTTGGGATCCCCGTCGTGATGGAGGCGCCAGCGATGAAGCGGGACACTGTAACCGTGACGGGAGTCCAATAACCTCTTGGGCATGGGGTATTTATACCCCAGGAGCTCAATGTTTGTAATGAATTAATTATATAAGGAGGGATTATGTTCAAAAAGAGAAAAGCATTTACCCTCATCAAACTGTTGGCTTGCCAGCCGACTCGTCCAGCGAAGCTTGAGCGAAGTTGGAAGCTTTGGCGAAGGCAATAGTAGGCTTAATAGCAAAATAAAGGGTCTGGTCTCAACCTGATTGTGATATACTCAAACCTTAATAAATAAAGTAAAACTCAATGGAGCTGAGTTTATGTCTAAAAAAATGTCCATTTTAATGTCATCCCGACTGGAATGGAGGGATCTCTTTATTAAAGATAACCAAGGGATTCCTCGACCTCGCTCGGAATGACTATAAAGATTGATATGTCGACATATAAAATCAGACCCTAGAATTTGACATTACGCCCAATAGTATTGCTCCCTGCATCAGATACGCTGTGATTGTGATCGGTAACCAAACTGTATGCAAACGTCCCGTCAGTTGACGGGACGAATTGGTCTATGTAACAGGTTTATAGTATCTCTAGTGTACACCATAGATACTATAACCGGGGATACTGACTTCATGTCTTTATGTTTTGATACATATTACTGCATGGCTAGGGTGTCCACAATTGCCCAGCAACACGAATCGGGGACGCGTTGAGAAAACCTTCAACGTAGGCGATCCTTACTCCGCTTTCGGTGAGTGTCTCGAACACGGATAGGATGCTCTCTCCCCACTGCGCATGAGTAAGCATCATACGTTCTTTGTGAACGATCAGCCATGTGATATGCGCATCAGCGATCATTTTTACGCAATCCTCGCATGCTGCCCATGGACACACTAACGTCGTGCGTTTGCTCGATACAGTGAGTGTCGCCATGGTGGTAATTGCGGCTTGCTCCGCATGAACGGTCAAACGCAATCGCATGTCCCTATCTGCCAACCGCTCGGGCGTCACTTTTACCCGTGGCGGAAATCTATTCCAAGACGAGGCGATAATAGTTTGTTCCGATACAACAACCGCGCCGTTTTGACTCGACGGGTCGGGGCTATTTGTTGCCGCACTGTATGCGGCGCGCATATAGGCACATAATGCCTTTTGCATAGATGGTGAACATGGTTTTGTATACTTCATCCACTCAAGAAAACCGCTCACGTTCATCACTCCATAATTCGAATTCGTCAAAGGTCACTGGTGTGTTTGTATACTATCCACCCTGTAGGCGTCTGTCAATATTTTTGCATTTGAGGTTTTAGAGGAATATAGAGAAAAATCAATTTTGGTGCGCTGCATAGCAGGATTGACCGCAGAGAGTAAATACGAGCATACAATAAAATAAAACCTGCAACACGATGATATATCAGGTTTATAGTATTATGGTGTATACCATAATACTGCAACCGAGAAATGTGTGGAATATCACTGAAATATCAAGTTTGGATGATGTCGGCGGAAATCGAGTTAATGATTTTTTGATAGTCATTTAGTGCAAGCGTTATCGTTGTGTCATGTCGCCCGGGGTTGAATGATATTTTGGTATTTTTGAGAACAGATGTATCGATATACATTGGAGTGTTACATACATCTCCAAACGGATAGCACGCACCCACAGCGCACCCCATTATTTCTTCTACTTCTTGTGGAGTAGCAAAACGAAAATCGCTTGCACCGATTATTTTTCTGATTTTTTTAGAATCAAGCCGTGCGTCGCCGGGCAACACAAACAGCGCAAAGCCGAGTTTTGATTTGATGAGTAACGATTTAACACCTTGATGCAAAGGAACGCCCGTAACATCTTGCACCTCTTTGCTCGTAAACACCGGCGCATGCTCTATCTCATCAAATGCGATCGAATTTGATTGTAAGAGATCTATGATTTTTTGGTAGGGGTTCATTCGATTCCTTTCAGATACTGCAACGCCTCGTTCATTTTACTATTATAATGTTTTACATTATCAGATTCATAAAACTGCAATCCATTTTCTTGCAATGTTTTTTCACGCGGAGAGAGCCCGACATCACACAATACGATACCTCGCTTTTCCTCAATAATCATATTAATTGAGTTCCACATCGATTGATCGTGAGGGTTTCCCACGCTATCCGGATATAAAAGTTTTGCCGTAATGCGCGCAATAAATAGGTCGATCATAAAGTGCAGAAATTGCCTTTCACGTGGATGTTTTTTGAGATAGTCCATGACTGCTTGTTTGCCCATGCGTGCAAACGTTGTGCCGACGATGATTTTTTGTTTCACACACGTATATTTTTTTCGCTCGTAGGTGCATGCTGATATCACGGATGATTGCAATTTGTCGCCCCACCCTGCCTGCGTAAAAGTGTGCACTAAATAATCGTAATCGCTTTGTGCTCGTTGCACCGAATTACGAGTGGTTATTTTGTAAACATATCCATTTTTTTCAAACACTGTGCTGCTGATACCGTTGTCGCATGCAAAGAGAGTGAAACCTGACCTACGGGAAATGGTGATCATCTTCTTATCTTTATTGATTTTATGCAATTGTGCAACCCTCTCATCACGTTTGCGCTAAAGCAGAAAGTATACTGGTCGTTAATTCCATGTCAACTTCTAGTAAACTTTACTTCTGTAGTCAACTTGTTTTGTATTTACAACATCTCTATTGCACAGAAATTACCATTACTCATCGGGTTTGTTTTGTTTACAATTAGTTTACAATTGAAATTTAGTTGTTTACAATCAGTTGACAATTGAATATTAGTTTGGTATACTTATCACTATGGAATTACAAGAAAAGATTTTGGCGCTCGCTAAGAAAAAAAGGAAGTTTAAGACGTCCGATGTTTTGCGTGAGTTACATAACGAATTTTCCCGTCAATATGTAACCCGTATTACATCCGAGCTTGTCGCCGAAAATAAATTAGTTAAATCAGGGTCAACTAACAATTCAGCCTATAGTCTCCCCTCAAATATTGCTTCACTTGGGAATAGTGCCAAAAAACGCTTAATAAATAACAATTTGCAGGAACACGAAGTTTTAGAGCAGATCAAATCGTTGGCACCATTTACCTTACAACTCCGAGATAATGTTCGCAGTATTTTTGACTACGCTTTTTCGGAGATGTTAAATAACGCCATCGAGCACTCAAAATCTGACAAAATCGAGATCGAGGTGAGCAAACGCGACCACTTTTTGCGGTTTATAGTCCGAGATTTTGGCATTGGCGTGTTTAGAAATGTAATGAAAAAACGATCCTTAAAATCGGAATACGAAGCGATGCAAGATCTGCTTAAAGGAAAAACAACTACCGCACCCCGAGCCCATTCCGGAGAAGGAATTTTTTTCACATCTAAATCAGCTGATATTTTTATCCTCGAAAGTTTCGGTTTTAAGATGGTTGTTGATACTATCGCCAAAGACGTGTTCCTCGAAAAACAAAAAAGATCAACTAAGGGCACGCGCGTAAGTTTTGAAATACTGTTGGCTTCAAAGAAGCACACTGTTGATGTTTTTAATCAATTCCAAGTCAACCCAAACGATTTTGCTTTTAACAAAACGGAAGTTCAAGTTAAACTGTATACTATCGGGACCGTTCATGTTTCTCGCTCACAAGCGAGGCGCATAGTCAGCGGTCTTGATAAATTCGAGGCGATAGTATTAGATTTTGATAAGGTTCCCTCCGTCGGTCAAGGATTTACTGATGAGATATTTAGAGTTTTCAAAACCAGACACCCTCACATAAAAATTACACCGGTGAATATGAACGAATCTGTGGAGTTTATGGTCAAAAGAGCGAAAGGAAATAAATGAGTTTAAAAGTGGGTCCAACTTCGTTAAAACTTCGCTGGATTTTATTATGTCATTAAAAGTAGGAATCGTAGGGCTTCCAAACGTTGGTAAATCGACGCTTTTTAATGCGTTGCTTGGGCGTGCCAAAGCTCAAGCCGAAAATAGACCGTTTACTACCATTGAACCGAACGTGGGGATTGTGGATGTGCCAGATGAACGATTATTTCGTTTGCACGAAATAATCTGTTCATCAAGTCAAAAGTCAAAAGTCAAAAGTCAAAGCTTGTCCCGAGTACCCCCGAGGGATGACAATGCAAAAATCAACAATGAGAACCAAGATCTTAGAACCAAGATTGTCCCTGCGACGATAGAGTTTGTTGATATCGCTGGCTTGGTGCGCGGCGCGCATCGCGGCGAAGGGTTGGGCAACCAATTTCTCTCGCATATCCGCGAGGTAGATGCTCTTGTCCACGTGGTGCGTTTTTTTGAAGATGCCAACGTGATCCATGTAGAAAATAATGTCAACCCACACAACGATTTTGAAACAATAGAGGTGGAGCTGATTCTTGCCGATCTCGCGACCGTTGCAAAACTTATCGCGGGCACTGCCAAAGACGCACGCAGCAATGATAGTAGTGTTTCAAAAGGTGGCAAAGCACGTTTGGCAGCACTTCAAAAAGTCGAGGCAGGATTGACGAGTCAAAAACCAGCGCGCGATATTGAGCTGACTCATGAAGAGCATGATATCGTAAAACACGACCAATTCCTTACCGCAAAACCGATACTGGTTGTTGCCAACGTATCCGAATCGCAACTTACCGAAGCCGATGAACTCTGCGACACATTTTTACCGGGAGCAGATGTCGTTGCGCTGTGCGCAAAAGTTGAAGCGGAACTCGTCGATCTTGAACCAGATGATGCACAAGCGTATCTAGAAGACATAGGGCAGAGCGAACCCGGGCTCAATAAAGTCATACAGATCGCATATGAACTACTTAATCTGCGCACTTTTTTTACCGCTGGTCCCATAGAGGTCAAAGCGTGGACTATCCCCGCTGGTGCAACCGCTCCCCAAGCCGCTGGTGTTATTCACGGAGATTTTGAAAAGGGATTTATCAAAGCCGAGGTGATTGGTTATCATGATTATTTAGAATACAACGGCGAAGCCGGCGCAAAACAAGCCGGCAAACTGCGCTTAGAAGGCAAAGATTATATAGTCGCCGACGGTGACGTCTGCCATTTTAGGTTCAATGTTTAGCTGATCCATACTTTACACCTATTACCAGAATGAGCATGGTATCGTTGAAATTAGGAACTATTGTTTAACTTCAATTGATATTGCAGTCATATCATCCATTTTTGATCGAAAATTATTTTCGCGGCTAACTTTCTGGGCATGCTCAAGTAGATTATTAACAACTTCGCCACGATCCAGTGACTGCGAAATTATTTGTTCTATCTCCTTGTCCGTGCAATTGTCTGAAACGCCATCAGTGCAGATAAGTAATATATCACTACTTTCAAGATTTAGCGTATTTATTCTTGGGTGAATGGTTCCGTGCTTTTCCCTTTGTCCTAATGCTTGTGTAACTATATTTCGTTTGCTAAATAAATAGCTTATAGACGGATCTAAATCATTATAACTTTTTGCATTACTTAATGCACTTTGCACTCGTCTTGCTATTATTTCTGACTCATAAATATTCCGAGCAGAACTATCATCTAATGTTACTTGGTCTAATCTCCCTGAATGAAAATGATAAACTCTACTATCGCCGACACTCCCAATAATAGCCGTTTTCGATTTATTCGGTGCCTGTAAAATATAAACAATAGCTCCAGTTGTGCTCATATCACTATGAGTCTCTATTGTCTTAGCTAATACTTCGTTGTGGGCTTCCACAAGTACAAGCTCTACTAGCTCCTTAGCCTGGTCAATAGTTTTTGGAGTCTCCTCGTTTTTAAAAACATCTTGTATTGTTTCCTTCGCAATGCTTGATGCTTCTGATCCATTACTATGACCGCCGAGTCCATCCAAAACGCCATACAAACCATCGCTAATTAATACCGAATCTTCATTTACTTCAGGATGTTTACTACTTGCAATACTTGAACTTTCTACTTGAAATGAACTTTGGTCAAAATATTCAATTCTTGATTCAGGGTTTATTTCGCTTTTCATAATATATTTCCTCCAAAGTCTAATTAACCTTCCGGGATACCTTGTTTGTAGGTCTTTTCGACACCGGGATTTTTAAACAAAATTTCAAAATCTAAATTGCCGTTAATATTTTCTGCTATATGTTGATTAGGGTATAGTATGAAATTGCCACCAATGATACCATATAAATATGAAAACACACTTTGGTTGTATTTACTGCGGTTCCAAACGGTTCTGGAAACTACGCAGAAATCATTTCAAATGCGTCAAATGTCG
>Ga0210051_1001735_pt1 | contig 22043 bp, 25 predicted proteins | sample CryGey092014_all_FD_185464 | JGI IMG/M metagenome (GOLD analysis project Ga0210051, IMG submission 185464) | Groundwater microbial communities from aquifer - Crystal Geyser CG23_combo_of_CG06-09_8/20/14_all (SPAdes) (version 2) | ecosystem: Environmental > Aquatic > Deep subsurface > Groundwater... | reverse complement strand
GAAGAAGGAAGCGGGGGGGGTGGAAATTCCCCCAATTATTATCATTATACCGATCCAATAACCAGATATAGTCCAATACCCAGAGCCTATCTTGACTACCGGGCGAGGCAATCGGATTACATTTTATCTAAAGAAGGCAGAGGAATAGGGGTGGGGATAGAAGATTTTTTTGGTGAGCTGAACAATCAGTGGATAGAAACAACTGGGATAGGATTTACACCAGACCAAGTGATAATGAGTGTAGGGATGATTTACGGAGCAAGTGAAATGTTAGGCCCATATGCGATTCAAGGACTTCAATCTCCATCTTCCGGATTAGTATCTAATGGACCAACTATGCAAGATAGTCTGCTTAATTCACTTTCTAAATCAGGTTGGGACATAAAAATAGGTAAAAAAGCAATTGATTATTTAAATGAAGCCGGGAGGACAACTGCTAAAGCTGGTGTTGATCCCATTTCTAGATCTGTTATTTTATCAAAAACTTCAGCTGGTTTGACAGCACACGAATATAGTCATGCTATTGATTTTCAATCAGGAGCTTTATCTTTAAATCCGAGTTCTTTAGACATATTTAAATCTGAATTAAGAGCGACTACATTTGCAATGAAAAAGTGTTATGAATACGGGGAAATAAGTGGTTTGATTGGCAATGCTATGCAATTTGGTCAAGAAATATCAGGTATGAACCCTATTTATCGAGCCTTGGCGTCTATAGGAATACCTAGAGGAGTTGCTTATGGAACTACCACTTTAGGATATTCTATTGGTGCAGGTCTTATAGGTAGAAAATTGCGTGATTGACGAGATATTTTACTATAATTTTTATGATAATTTTCTTCGATATTTTGTTTTTAGATTAAGCTAGTTAAGATCATCATTATTTTTAAACTGTGGGACATAAATAATTGATCAATGATCAATAATAACAACATAAGCTCTTTTGTTCATGTACTTCTTAGGGCAATCAATTTTTGCTCCATTTCCATACTTGGTAACATTTCTTTCATATATTGTTAAAACTTTACCATCTTTTATCACAAGTTCATTTTCTTTGATTGCTTTTATTTCTCTTGGCATATTTAGTGTTTACATGTACATACATAAATAGTTTTCTCCCCAAATAATTGTCAGATGAAAAGATTAACACAGAACCAGCTTGATAAAACACTGAAACAACTAGACCACATAGCCAAAATCTACAGGAGGGATTATTCTAAAGATAACAAAAGAGACTGGAGGACATATGAGCAGAGATTGGCAAAGAGGATGAAGGAAGCTACCAGAGAATTGAAGCCAGTAATACAAGAAGCTTTTTCAACGATAAAGATTGAATGTACAGACAATAGGGGGTCACCGCCAAAAGTTTCTCCAGAGAAAAAAGCAATGATCATTCTGTTGAAAACAATCTTCCAGCTCAGCAACAGGCAGATGTCAAACTTCCTGTTCTTCTTTTCAATGCTTACAGATATAGACATAAGCTACAAGACTGTAGAAAGGTCTTATTCTGATCCTTTAGTCCAGATGATAATCCACAACATGTTTATGATTCTTATCAAAAGAAAGAAAATAGACAACATCAACTTGTCAGGTGATGGGACAGGGTACAGCCTCACAATAACAAAACATTACAGGACGGAAAGGACAAAAGAACTCAGGGAAAAGAAGAAGATTCAGAAAAAGAAATCCGAAAATAAAAGACTTTTCGTGCATTCGGTGGCATTGGTGGACCTTGATACAAGAATGTATGTTGGCTATGGAACAAGCATGAAATCGGAGAAAGAGGCTTTTGATGAAGCTTACAGCATGTTGGAACAAACAAGTGTAAATGTCAATAGCGTGAGACTGGACAAATACTACAACAACAGGGAAATAGTAAAGAAATTCGGGAAAAATGTCAAAATTTACCTGATTCCAAAGAGCAACGCAACAATAAGAGGATCCCCAGAATGGAAGAGGATGCTGGATAACTTCATTGAAACGATATTCCCATACCTTGGGAAATATTACAAAAGAAACAATTCTGAAAGCGAGGTAGCGACTGACAAGAAAATGTGTGGATGAAAAATATGGCAAAGAAGGTCAGACAGAATACATTCATCATTGATGTCAATAGGAGTTTGGCATAATTTATTTCGTTTGGGATGATGGAACTTAATTATGTCCCACATTCTCAGGAGGAAGAATACTTTAAATAGTGGTAATTCAAATGACAGCTGAAATTAAAATAAGTAACATAAGAAGGGTACCTATAGAATTTGAAGAACAAGTTAGAGGGATCTATAAAGAAATGACAAAATTATATGATTGTGACTTTGCCTTCCCTCAAATCTTGATGGCTGATATACAATTAACAACTGATCGATATACTCTTAGAGATATGGGTTTGAGTGTTGGAGGAAGGATGATTCTGAGTAGCTCTTTAGTTTTGGATAATAGAGATGATGGAGTTTATGTCAGTGCTCATGAGCTTTCTGAAAAACTTTTTGGCAATCAAATAGAGTCTGATGGAATCGTAGGCAGAAAAAGATTCGAAGATCTTCAAAGTATGAAATCGGCTGTGAGAACATTAGAATGTACAGGAGATATTAAAAAGGATGATTACATGAGACTACTAGAAATGTATAGAGATTGTATTTATTCTGAAGTATTCAGAGAAGGTTCCGCAGAGGCGATCACACTTCACACACTTTCTAGTATGAATCCCTATAAAGTTCTTGCTTCTGATAAAAGACAAAAAGTAGTTTCAGGACATAGAAGTGTGTTGGCACACAAAGTATTTGGTAATCGTAATATTTTCTCTTCATTAGATGGATTAATACAAGATGTTGAAACAATGATCACTGATGATAATGTCCAAAGTTACATGCCTCAAATGAATCAACAGATAGGTTTGATAGAAGGGAATATACCTGTCATGCGGACAGTTCAAACAGAATATGGTTTTGTTCTGGCAGATAGAATTTTTGGTGAATATGGATCAAAAGAGTTAATGGTTGTTGCTGATTTGTTCCCACCCAATAAAGCTATTTATTTTGAGGGGGTCGATACTTTTTTAGATGAATTTGGAGAAAGAATTGATAAGGCAATTGAAAATAAAAAGGTGTAAATGATGGGGAGACCTAGAACCATGAGAGACATCTGGAGTGAACAAAGGAGACAAAGTAACGGAGATTTATCAGAACTTGCCAGAAGATTAGCCAAACTTCAGCAAAGATTATCAGAGACATCTGATGGTAGACACGGTAGTGAGTACGCAGATAGACATGATACAGGTAATATTTCAATAGGTGATTTAGGTCGACCTATTAGATCAGATCACAGACAGTCATCTGAACCTCGTTATAGAGTTATTTCTCCTAGAAGACAAAAAGAAAAAGTATTGCCCTATGAACCAGAAACACAGATATCATGTGAAGAACTTGAGAGTCATGAAAATCCTGATGGCCTTTTAATGATATTACGGATTATAGGCATATCCATGATCCCGAGTTCGAAATTTATAAGAAGTAATAATGATTATGGTGAAGGAAATGTTGTTTTTTGGACATCAGCATCACCTCACAACATAATATTAGCTACGTTATACGATATTTTTGAACTTACAGTTCTAGAAAAAGGACAGCGATACATGAAGGATAGAGGCGTTTATTCCAAAGAAGAGTACATTGAAAGTTTGGGAAAACTATATGATCCCATGACTATGAGTCCCTCAACTTCTGCTGATGGAAGGATGATTCTTGTAAGGTATGGTTTATGTCATAATGAGAAATAGGAAAAGGTGTTGCTATGAGAGTTTCCCAAAATTATGATGCTATACACGAGTTTCAATTGCTTATTAAACAACTAGTAGTTAATGGAAGAACATCTGAAGGATTAGAACTACTTCAGAAAGTTTACGAAATAGTTACAGAAGATGACCCGATAAAACCTGAACATACTGGAAATTTAGATGGAGACATAGAAAGCTATACTGGTCGAGTTCAAGAAAGACAAGAAAAAATTGATGCAGAACTTTATGAATTAATGAGAAATTACAGAAATTGAAAGATAATTATCAAGCATTTTCACACCAACACATCTTAACACTAAAGTATCAAAGTGACATAGTGATTTATCACTATTCTAAAAATTCTACATCGTCAATAATCCCATCAGAGTCAATATCTATTCCGCGAACAACTCTTGCAATAATATTGTTATTTACAGAATTTCCTTTTGAGGTCTCTTTTGGATATTTACTCACGCCGAGAGTTGCAGCCATAGATCCAGTAAAACCCTTTCCTGCAAGTAAAAGTATTTCCTTTTCTTCTGAAAATGGGTTTTTAATCCTGGCTATTATACCACAATATTTCTCCCTGTAAATATTCTTTGTTAAAGTCGAGACAATCACCCAATCTTTGAATTCTTCAGAATAGTCAAAGTAAATTGGAAATTCTTTATTGATCTTATCTGTAATTATATTAGTCTTCGGCCCGCCAAGAATAATCATATTTTTTTTCATATTATCTTTTGTGATTTGTGTATCTAACTTGTAGAACGGAATTTTGAAATCATTTACATATTGGCCGAGGAACATTGATAAATTAATTCCGCAATATCCATCTGAAGCAGGGCTCTTATATTTGCCATGCGGATCAGGGCTTCCAATAACTATTATAGAATTCAGCTTTCCATCCTCAACAAATGGTTTAAGGAATTTTATTTCTGATGCTCTAGTTTTTTTGTCAACTACGGTCCCATCATCGAATAATTTATACGCTATAACAGGGGAAACAACCGAATAAATCTTTGCAGTTGCGCCAACCCTTTCTTCTAATCTTTCTAATCTAATCAAACCAAATTTTTCAAGATTTCTTATATGATAATAGATTTTTTGTTCATGCTGTTTTAATCTTCTGGAAATATCCATTGGGCAAGCTGGCTCTTTCCCTAATTCTTGAAGTATTTGCTGGACTAATTTATTGTTAAGAACAGCTATGGCTTGTGGATTTTTTGCTAAAAAAGTTGGATATGCCTTCTGGCCGTCTTTAGTTTCTTCAATTAAAAATTTCATGTATTATAATTAGAATTTTAATATTAAAATACTTTTTTTATACGTTTGAATTCCTTTAACCTTATTTTTTACCCTTAGAAAAAGAGGGTTTAAGATGCCTTTTAGGTTTGTTTTTAATAGGAAAAAGACCAATAATATTATCAAGAGAAAAAAAGGAGATAAAACCCACAGAGTTGTCTGATAATTTTACATCTCCTTCTCTATGTGAAAATTTTGGTTGCCAAACCTCCTTTTTTATTTTTTAGAACTGTATCTTTATCAAAATAATAACAGTAGAATAATCAACCTAGGATTATTAACAATGTTCCTGCTGCTAATAACAAAGTTCCCAAAGCAATTTTCAATGTAAACTTTTCCCCAAGAAATAATGCAGCGAATATTATTATTAAAACTACACTCATCTTATCGATGGGGGCAACTTGTGAAGCTTTACCTAGTTTTAAAGCAATAAAATAAAAAATCCAAGACAAAGCCCCAGCAATTCCAGCGAAGATAATATAAAAAACAGATTTCTTATCTAACGCCGAGAGTTCAGGGAATTTCTTTGTAAATAAAAGAACTAACACCATGAAAATAAACATAACAACTGATCTTACGCCAGTTGCTAAAGTTGGGTCTATGTTTTTCAATCCAATTTTACTCAGGATTGATACCATTGCTACAAACACAGCGGACAATATTGCAAATATCAGCCATTGGATTTTAATCACAATCAATTTATTATAAGATTAAAATAAATAGGATTTACATAATTTCAGGGGTATCTATTCCCAGAAGATTCAATGAATTCTTTAATGTTATTTTGAATGCCTTAACCAAGGTCAACCTAAAATTTTTTGTTTGTTCATGTTCTGCTTGCAATACAGGGCAAGAATGATAGAATATATTAAATATTTCTGCAAGATCATAGCTATAGTTAGCTATAAGATTTGGTTTATATTCCTTTGCCGATTTTTCAACTGTATCCGGAAATTGCATTATTTTTTTTATCAGCATATTTTCTTTTTTTGATGATTCATTTGTTTGGAATGCTTCCTTGAACTTTCCTGATTTTTGCAAGATTTTATTCGCTCTTACATAAGCATATTGCAAATAAGGCCCGGTATTGCCTTCAAAATTTATAGTTTCTTTTATATCAAAAATAATGTCTTTGAATGCATCTATTTTTAGTATTCCATACTTTATTGCCCCTAGAGCAATTTTTTCAGCAATATCATATTTTTTCTTTTCATCTAATTCAGGGTTTCTTTCTTCAATTTCTTTTTTTACAAGTTCATGAACCTTGTTCATCAAATCATCGGCTAAAATAACTTTACCTTCCCTTGAAGACATTTTTCCTTCGGGAAGTGATATCATTCCATATCCTAGGTGGTAGCATTTTTCTTTTTTTACAATCCCTATCAGGTCGAATATATGAAAAAGCTGCTGAAAATAAAGTTTTTGGCCTCCTCCAACTACCCAAATCAATTTAGCATTTGGGTAATCCTTGACTTTTTTTTCAGTTAATGCAAGATCGGCAGTTGGATACAAACTAGTTCCGTCACTTCTAATAACGACCAATCCAGGAAGTTTATATTCATCCAAATTTGCAACAATAGTTTCTTGGTCGGATTTGAAAAAAACATTATTTTTTATGTTTTCAAAAACGATTTCTTTGCCCTTTTTGTAGATTTCACTTTCATGATAATATTTTTCAAAAATACAGCCTTGCCTTTTGTAAGTTTCATCCCAGCCTTGATATACCCAGGAGTTCATTTTTTTCCATAGAGCCCTTACTTTTGGGTTTTCGTTTTCCCATTCCTGAAGCAGTTCCCTGTTTTGGTTATCACATTCTTTATTTTCTTCTATCAGATTAGAACCTTTCACGTAATAATCCATCACAAAATAATCGGATTTTTTATCAACATCTTCTGGTGTCAGCCATTCTTCTTGATCATGAGACCATTCGTCCAATAATTTTTTCCAATTTTTGATTTCATCTGAGCTATTTTTTTTCCCGAATTGAAGATAACCCCACAAACTTTTACAGATATGAATGCCCCTGTCATTAATCCAGTTGGTAGGATGCGTTTTGAACCCAGAAAAATCAAAAATATTTTTAATGCTCATGCCGATGATGTTGTTTCTTATGTGACCTATATGTTGGGGTTTGTTTGGATTTGGGGCTGAATATTCTATTAAGACTTGTTGTCTTTTGCCAAAATCACCAGATCCATATTTTTCATTTTCCTTCAGGGCTGTTTTCAATAATTTTTTTCCGAGTTTTTTATAATTTAAAAAGAAATTAATATATCCGCCCTTAGTTTCTATTTTTTTTATTAACGAATCTTTTGGTAATTTTATTTTTTCTGCAATTTCTTCTGATATTTTTACAGGAGATTTTCCAAGTTTCTTCGCAAGTGAGAATGATATGTTTGTTGCGATATCACCCATTTTTGGATCAGGAGGTGTTTCTATCGTCTCAATAATTATATCACATTCGAGTAATTCAGATTGTTTAAGTAATTTCTCTATTTCTTGTTTGATCTGATTCATCAAATTCATTCTTAAAACCTTATTAATTATCGGTTTCCAAAACATTAAAGATTAACAATTTAAATATTCCTATCCAATATTTCTGTAATGTCAAAAAGAGAAAATCCTTAAAAAACTAGTTCTGGAATTGTTTAGTCGATTTGGTCTCTAAAATTAAAGGTGATTTTATGGCAAAAGTTAAAGATTTTCAATGGAAAAAAGGAACAAAAGTTTCTGATTTAGTCATGGATCTGGGAAGTTCAGGATTTCAGGGAATTGAACTGAAAAAAGCGACTGATTGCTTTGTTAAAATGAAAAAAGAAGGAGCAAAAATTTACCTAACGTTCACATCGAATATGGTTACTTCTGGATTAAGGGGATTTTTTGCCCAAATTGTAAAATTGGGAATGGCTGATATAGTTATCACAACAGTTGGCAGCATAGAAGAAGATATAATGAAAACAATAGGCGAGGATTTTTATATTGGAAAATATTCGAGTGATGATGTTGCTTTGCATGAAAGGGGAACAAACAGGGTTGGAAATATTTTAATTAAAAACGAAAGTTATGAAAAATTTGAATCATGGGCAAATGGTTTTTTGAAAAAACTTTATGAAAAAAAGGAAAGATGGCCTGTAGCTGAAATGTTGAAGGAAATGGGACTTTTATTGAACGATGAGAACTCAATACTTTATCAGTGTGCTAAAAAAAATGTGCCACTATTTTGTCCTGCAATTACTGATGGTGCCTTTGGGTTTCATTTATTTTTATTTCAACAGGATCATCCGGATTTTGTAATTGATGTTGTAAAAGATTTTTCCACATTAATTTATAGCTCAAGCCATGATGACAAAAAAGGAATAATTGCTTTGGGGGGAGGCGTTTCTAAGCATCATGCAATTCTTGGAAGCTTGTTGAATGGAGGGGCTGAATATGCTGTATATATGACAACTGCTCATCAACACTCTGGAAGCTTAAGTGGAGCAACAACCCAAGAAGCAAAAAGCTGGGGAAAAATTAAGGATGATGCAGATGCAGTTACTGTTATAGGCGATGCCAGTGTTTTCTTCCCAATGGCCATGTTTGCGGCATTGGATATTTTATCAGAAGAAGGTGTTATTGGTGACTAAGTTTATTGTAAGCAAAGCAAAAATTTTGGAGCAGTATAAGAAATTGAAGCAGTTAGGAGTGGATGTATCTTACAGTGTCAAAACTTTCCCGGAAATATCATGGGTTTTGGAGGAAAATACAGATTCATTTTTTAGTTCACACAATATTGAAACTTTGAGTTTTGTTAAGGATATGTCGAGAGTTTGGTTTTTTGCCCAAGCATGGAATCATGAATTATTGGATGAATTGTTTAAAAAAAATATAAGAAATTTTGTTGTTGACAATGAAACGGATTTGGAAATTTTGCTGAAATATGTTGAGAAAAAAAGTACTAAAATAAACCTACTTATCCGGATGAGGTTAAAAGAAAATACAATCTATACGGGGAAATATTTTGTTTTTGGGATGTTTTCCAATCAAATAAACAGGCTAATACCAGAACTTAGGAAAAACAAAAAAATTGATAAGCTGGGAATACACTTTCATAGGAAAACCCAAAATACAAGCGAGTGGTCAATTAAAGAAGAAATATCTCAAATAATAAAAAAAGAAACTCTTGAAAAAATTGATTTATTCAATATAGGTGGAGGATTACCGGTAGAATATAAGAATACAACTGATAGAAACTTACCACAAATTTTTGAAAGAATTACAGAATTTAAAGATTGGTTGAAAAAAAATTACAATGTTAAAACGATAATAGAACCTGGAAGATTTATATCGGCACCTGCAACAAAACTGGAAACTGAGATATTGGCGATTTATGAAAACAATGTAATAGTTGACGTTTCTGTTTACAATTCTTCTATGGACACAATAATTGTTCCGATAAAACTGCTTATTGAAGGTGAGAATGATGATGGCAACGAGTATTTGATTAAAGGATGTACCCCCTGTTCCATGGATATATTCAGATATAAAGTTAAACTTAAAGATCCTAAGGTTGGAGATAAAATAATCTTCTTGAATGCCGGTGCTTACAATTTTACAACCAGTTTTTGCAATTTACCTAAGCTCCCAATTAAGTTTGTTGATTAGTAAGATTATAATTCTATGGTCCTATTTATTATATCTATGTTATCTGAAATTCAAATAGCATTAATTTCTGGTCTTTTTTCAATGATAGGTTGGGGTTTATCTGACTTTTTTGTAAAGAAAACCGTTGGAAAAATTGGAAACTTAAGAACTTTATTATGGTCTCAAATGTTTGCTTTGATACCAATGTTCATTTATCTAATTTCTAATTTCGAAATACCAAAATTTAGTTTCAATATATTTCTTTACCTTTTATTTTTCGGTATTTTTGATGCCATAATATTTTTATTATTTTATCGCGGATTAGATAAAGGAAAAGTCAGTGTGATAAGCCCGATTTTTTCATGTTATGCTGCTGTTTCAGTCTTGGTTTCTATAATAATTTTTCATGAAGCTGTAACTTATACGATACTTTTAGGTCTCGGAATAATATTTATAGGTCTTATTTTGGCATCTTTTGATTACAATGATTTAAAAAAAATAGACTTTGAGTTGAAAAATATAAGCAAAGGTGTACCGGAAACTTTGATAGCACTTGTTCTTTGTGGTTTATATCTTCCATTTTGGGACAAATTTTTAGAAAATCCTGGTTGGGCTGCTTTTGTTATGATAGACAAAATTATTCTTATTTTAACTTTGATTGTAATCTTTTCAATAAAGAGATCAAAAATTAAATTTGAGAGTAAAGGAATTTGGAAATGGCTGTTCATAGTTGGTGTTTTTGATTCAATAGCAGTCCTTTCTTTATCATTAGGTTTTAAATTAACCAGATATACAAGTATCATATTAGTAATGTCAGCAGCATCCCCAGTTCTTGTTGTCTTACTGGCTAGAATATTTCTGAAAGAGAAATTGTCTCTTACCCAAAAATTGGGTATTATTTTTGTGTTAACTGGAATGATCATAATTTCATTTTAATAGTTTCTTTTCATGATTCATTACAACATTACTCTTCCCAAAGATACCTATACTTTCATTGTTATTTGATAATAGACACTTAAACAGAAGGTTAATTTGGGAAATGAAAACAACATTCAAGTTTAGGTTATATCCAAACAGAGAACAGGAACAAAGACTATTGTTCACTTTGGATAAATGTAGGTTCACATACAATCAACTTCTCGACTTCTTGAACAAATCAAAGAAGATAGACAAAAACAAGACACAACATTATATTTTGAAACTAAAAAAAGAGAATGAAGATTTGAATGAAGTCTATTCAAAAGTTCTCCAATATGAAAATTGTAGATTATTTTCTAATCTAAAAGGATTATCTCAATCAAAGAAGAATGGCAGAAAAGTTGGCAGGTTGAGGTTCAAAGGGAAGGGTTGGTTCAAGACCTTTTCTTATAATCAAAGTGAATTTAGTATTTCTAATGAAGGAAAAAGATATACAACCCTTCACTTATCAAAAATAGGAGAGATAAGAATGAGGATAGGAAGAAAGCAGAACAGACCAAAAGGAGAAATCAAACAAATTACAATCAAGAAGACCAAGACAAACAAGTGGTTTGCTATGATTATTTCTAATGAAAAACTCAAGAAGTTGAAAAAAACCCATAAAAAAGTTGGCATAGATATGGGATTGGAAAATTATGCCTATGATAGTGATGGAAATCATTTTGATAGCCCTGAATATTTGAGAGAAAGTGAGGATAGGTTGAAGTGGTATCACAAAGAACTTTCAAGAAAAAAGAAAGGTTCTAACAATAGAGAAAAGGCGAAGTTAAGATTGTCAAAAGTCTATGAACATACTCAAAATCAAAGGTTGGATTTCTGCCATAAACTTTCTCATTATTATGTCAAAAATTATGATTTCATAGCATTGAAAGACTTACAAATTCCAAATATGGTTCAAAACCATCATTTGTCAAAATCAATACTTGATGCTTCATGGTCAATATTCACAGGAATGGTATCTTATAAGGTTGAAAGAACTGGTAAGAAAAGAGCTCTTGTGAATCCAAATGGAACAACACAACATTGTTCAAAGTGTGGAAGATTAGTCCCTAAAACATTATCACAAAGATGGCATATATGCCCTTTTTGTGGACTAAAAATACATAGGGACTACAACTCGGCTAAATTGATACTCAAACTTGGGATAGGAAGGAACTTCCCCAATATACGCCTGTGGAGATTAGGCCTCTACTCGGCAACGAGCAAGCCATGGTCGGAGAAGCAGGAAGCCACCTTCGATAGATGTGGTAGTTCACGCCCTTATTTCGACAACATCTTTATCAGCAAGAACATAATCCAGCCCAACAGTAGCCCCGCCAAATTTAACAGATTTTCCCCAGATTTTAGCATAACGGAAATGTTTAAGGAAATTTTTATGAACTTCTTTTACAACACCTTCAACTGTTGCTCCCTTCTTAAAAATTATTGGCTTATTTTCTTTTTTCTTGCCGGGTGTTTTTGTGTATATTCTTATTTTTTCTAAGTTTTCCCAAATCAGGGTTTTCAATTTTTCAGTATCAAGACCCTGTTTAGTAGTTATATACAATTTCTTAGTTTTTATCATTCTTTTTTTAAGAATTTCATCCAATTCTGCTTTTTGTTTTATCAGACTTTTATTGACATCAAGAAGAATTAATATCAAATCTGCATTGTATGCTATACTTAATGATCCAGAATCAAAAGTAGATGGTATTTCTATTATTTGAATGAAAACATCTTCATACAACATCATTCCATATTGGGGTTTGGTTGTAGTATATTCATATGAGGCTATTTCCACATCTACATTTGTTAATTCTTTCAACAATGTACTTTTACCTGAGTTTGTTAATCCGATTAAACATATTTGCCCAGCCCCTTCTTTTTTGATTGCCCATTTGGGTTTTGTCCCAGTTTTCTTAGGTTTTGTTTCTTTTAATTTTGCAAGTTTTTTTCTTAGTTGAGCATGAACATTCTCGCTCGATTTGTGTTTTGGAAGTAGCCTTATCATCTCTTCCAAATAAAGAATTTTCTCTTCCTTAGTCTTTGCACTTGTAAACTTCTCTTCAGCCTTATAATATTCTATTGAAGCATTAACTGGCATCTTCATCCCCTTTGAATAGTTTACATGCTGTAATATGGCTGCAATCTTTAAGTTTTAAAGCATAAAATCTACAATCACAACTCCATGAGTTTTTTGCCTTGTCATACATAACTTGGTGGTTTTCTTCATCGTTAAGGATAGTGAAATGAATTCTTTTTGGCGTGTCTATATCTTTCATTACTTTTTCGTTTTTAAACAACCAATAACCCTTTCGTCTAGTCTTCCATGAAATATCTTCCATACACAATATTTAAAGATAGAAAGATTTAATTTTGTCAATGAAGTTGACTTTGCTTATAATACTAATAAATTTTCTAGTATTTTTTATTAGTTTATCTAATCCAGTTTTTTTTATAGAAAATTATGGTTTTAGCCCGTCAAGATTTCTATCAGGAAATTATGAAATTATAGTGACATCAATCTTTCTTCATGCAAATTTCCTTCACTTGTTGTTTAACATGATATCTTTGTTTTTTTTGGGAGCTGCACTCGAAAAGAAAATAAACGGATTAAAATATATTTTCATCTATTTTTTAACTGGTATTTTTGGAAATCTAGCTATGTGTATACCTTTTCTTTATAATCTAAATACAATTGGAATTGGCGCTTCTGGATCTATATCAGGTTTGGTTGGACTTGGAACATTCTTATACCCAGGACAGTTGGTTGTATTCCAAACTATTATTCCATTGCCTTTTGTTGTTGTGGGAGCTCTTTATTTCTTGACAACTTCTATGAACCTTTTTATTCCATCAAATATTGCTTATCCCGTTCATTTTATTAGCTTAATTTCAGGGTCGCTTTTTGGCATATTTTTTTCCAAAAGTAAAAAAAAGAAAAATATTTTAATATTTATTTTGGTATTGTTGTTAATCACATTGCTGCCATATATATTGAGGTTGATAATTTGGGTAATATAGATGAAATTGTTAAGAAGCTAAAAAAACTGAATGCCAAGAAAATTTTTATTCAGTATCCAGAAGGCCTTAAATTAAAAATAATTGACATTTCTAAAAAACTTGAAAAAGAAGGGTTTGAAGTTATTATTTGTCTAGAACCTTGTTACGGGAGCTGTGACCTAAGGGACCATGAAGCGAAGTTGATGGATTGTGATACCATTCTTCATATAGGCCATTCTGAATTTGGGTTAGAATCTGAATTACCAGTGGTTTATTGGGAATATGAAATAGATATTGATCCGATTCCTGTGTTAGAGAAAGAATTTCATAAATTGAAACCATATAAAAAAATAGGGTTGGTCACAAGCGTGCAGTTTGTTAAGGCGATGAATTCAGTCAAGGAATATCTTGAAAAAAATGGCAAAGAAGTTTTTATGCACAAAACTCTTAAATATCCCGGCCAGATTTTAGGGTGTTGCACTTCTTCAGCTGAGGCTATTGAAAACAAAGTCGATTGTTTTCTTTATGTTGGTGCTGGAAGGTTTCATCCAATTGGTGTTGCAATAAAAGTTGACAAGCCGGTATTCAGTTTAGATTTAGAAAAAAATGAAATAATTGATTTAGAAAAAGAAAAAATGAAATATCTCAAGAAAAAAGCATGGCATGACAGCCAATTAGAAGATGCAAAAAATGTTGGGATATTAATTTCTTGGAAAAAAGGCCAGAACAGGACAGAAGAAGCAGAAAAAATGAAAAAAAAATTAGAAAAAATGGGAAAAAATGTTGCTATTTTAGCTTTTGATAGAGTGACCAAAGAAAAACTTGAAGGTCTTAAATTTGATGTTTTAGTTAATATGATTTGCCCAAGGTTTGATGATATAGATGTTGCCTAAAAAACAATTAGCAATAGTGCTTTCTCAGCTTAATTCCAACCCTAACCCTAGCCCAGATTTGGAACAATACGAAATACCAGGGGAGCTTGCAGCAGAGATAATTAACTTAGCGTCAGTTTCCGGAGATATTAAAGGCAAAACTATTCTTGATCTGGGTTGTGGGACAGGTAGATTGGCAATAGGCTCAGCTTTATTGGAGGCAAAAAAAGTTATAGGATTAGACATAGATAAAGATGTTCTTGAAACTGCAAAAGAAAATGTCAAAATTGCAGAGCAATTAACTGAAAAAAAAGTTAAGAACAAGATACAACTTGTATACTCGGATGTTAAGGATTATATCGGCCAAGTAGATACAGTCATTCAAAACCCTCCCTTTGGAATACAGAAAGAACATGCAGATAGGATTTTTCTTGAAAAAGCATTAGAATGTGGCAATGTCATTTATTCGTTGCACAGGTCTTATTCAAAATCAAGAGTTTTTTTGACTAAATATATAGAAAAGCATGGCTGGAAAGTTGAAAATATTATTAAATACAATTTTCGCCTTCCTCATACATTTAAATTTCATAAAAAATTAGCTGTTAGCTTTGATGTGGATTTGTATGTCATTAGAAAGAAAGTTTAACCCCTTCTCATCGCTTCTATTACGTTACTTACTCTAAAACCAAAAATATTCTTAAGGAAATCTAGTATTCTCTGAAGCAGGTTATAAGTACTTACACACTTACTATCAGAACAATCATTGCTTTTGCATTCATAATCATTCATACAAAACTCTTCCATTTCTTCCTGTGGTTTTATTGTTCTATCAATGTCACAATATGAGGGAGCGTTATCTAACTTAACTCTAGTTCCGAATGGTATACAGGAATCTTCAAACCAACAACCATTTTCACATCTAGAAGAAACTATAGTTGTTGTAGGAATTATTTCACCTTCACAATAAACTGTTTGCTTTACGGCGTTAACCGGTGAAACCGCAAGAACTACATTTGACCCAGAATATACATCCTGACTTTTGGCAGTAGTACTTGTTTGTGGTTTTAAAGGTAAATCAGGAATATAGGTGAATTTACTTTCAATATTATTCACAAAAAATTTCAAATCACCCTGAACAATATTTTTATTACCGTTGTTTGAAATGACTAAATTAATTTGACCATTAGGACAGTATCTAAATCTATGAAGCTGATTATTGTTATATCTTTTAACCCAACCTTATTAAAATCTATATAAGCCCAAGAAAAATTTCCGTCAAAATTATAATCTCTTGTTTGTTTAACTATCGCGGCACCATTTTCATAAAAATTTATTTCAAGGGAAATAGAGTCATAATAATAAGATTTTGAAAGTACTATTGGTATCAGCAGAAAGATCATTAAAAAAATCAAAATTTTCGGTTTCATATAAATTATTTTGGATTATAAATTATTAAAAATAGCGAAAAAATAGTCCTAATATAATTTTAGTCGTTATAATTATACAGAAATTCTTTGATAGTAATTATTTAACATTCCTAAATCCGTCTATACTTTTTAGTTTCTTGAATAAAGAATTCACAACATTATTTACTTCTTCAACTTTTCTTGTACCAGTGCAGATGACCTTTCCAGAACCGAACAATAGAAATGTAGCCTTAGGGTCTTTCATTCTATATATTACACCCGGAAATTGAGCAGGTTCGTACTCAGAATTTTCTACTTCAAGCGCAATTTTATCCAAATCCAATTTTGCTGGTATTTGAGCTGAAGCAACAATGTTCTGAACTTCAATTTCATATTTTTTAGGATCTGCAATCCCGCTTTCTCTCAATACTTTAACAACCTTTTTAATGGTTATATTAACATCTTCAATGCTTCTTGCCCCAGTACACACAACCTTACCAGATGAGAATATCAATGTTGCTGCTTTCGGGTCTTTTATCCTATAAACTAAACCAGGAAACTGTTCAGGCTCGTATTCCGTTCCTTCCAGATGCTCAGTCATTTTCTCCAAAGGTATTCTTACACCTAAATGGGCTGTAGCAACTATATTTACGATTTCAATATTAAAATTTACCATTATCTCACTTTACTTTTACATATCATATTATTTAAAAGATATATTCATGATGGCTTACATACAAAAGGAGTTTTTATGGGTTTTAGAGAAAATTAGTAAGAAAAATGTTTTAATTATTCTCAACTATTAAAATAATAATCAATGCTAAAGCATACTAAGCGTTCAAATTTTATCTCTTTTGCTAATAAATATTTCCTTGAAGAGTGTTCTATGTTTTTTCAGAAAAATATCAGAAATATTTTTTCAAAGTTCTCGTATACATCTTTTCTGTGTTTAATAGATAAAATCAATATTTTTTTGTTATTTTTGTCGATTTCATATATAGCCCTATAGTTCCCGATTCTCAAGCTCCAAAAATTTGAATATTTTAGTGGTTTACCCAATTCAGGAGTATTTTCAAGCTTCTTTAATCTCTCTTTTATTCGTTCTTTTATAGGTTTGTCCAATTTATTGAGTTCCCTCAAAGATTTATCTAGAAAAAATATCTTAAACATCACAAATCATCTAATGGGATTAGTTTATCAGGATGTTTTTTAGCTTCCTCGCTTCTTTCAACTAACATCTGATAGAATTTCCTAGTTTTTTGGCTTTCCATGTAAATCATTACAATCCCTTTCACCGCATCGCTTCTACTTTTAAAACTACCTGTCTCAACCAATTTATCTATCTCTTTAACAGCCTCTTCAGGCATTCTCAATTGAACTTGTACCATAAAATCACTGTAAACAGTTATGTTTACAAATATTTAAATTTATCATCCTTTCATTTTTTCAAAAAATAACAGAAATTAGGATTATTTTAACTCAACCAATTAAACCACCTTCAACTCTTAAAATAATAACCGAAAGGAAACCATACTAAGCGTTCAAATTTTATCTCTTTTGGAAATAAATATTTCCTTGAAGAATGTTTCTTGCTATTAATTGTCCAGTAACCATTTAGGTAAAGGAATTACATGAATCGTTTTATCTTCAATTATAATTTCATCTGACTGTTCTTTGGTTAAAATGAAGCCTTTATTGAGTTTAAATTCCTTCATGGCTTCCAACAAACCATTGATTTCTCTTTCTTTGTTACCTTTATTCAATTCATAACAAACCTGTATGGCCATAGTTATTTTAGAACCTTCCTTCACCAAAAAATCGCACTCGTTTTTTCCAGAATAATAATATATTTCTTTGTTTGATCTTTTCAACTCTACATATACAATATTTTCCAATATTTTTCCTATATTTTCTGAAAAATTGAAACCAGCCATTTTTGCAAAAGACGAATCAACAGTATATATTTTTTTTGGCGAATTGAGTTGTTTCTTCACTGAATAATCAAACCTTTGTAGCTCGAAAAATAGATAAGAGTTGTTTAGATAAGATATGTATTCCTTGACTGTTATGGCATTGGAAAGATTAAGCAAGCTTTTAAGCGCGTTGTAAGTAAATTGAGATGAAATATTTGAGAGGAGGAAGTTAACAAGCTCTTTAACAATTTTTTGTTTTTTTATTGAATATCTGGCTATAATATCTCTGTATAGAATGTTTTCATATAAAGTCTTCACATACTGCATATCTTTGTTTTTAAGGTATTCTGGCAATCCACCTTCCGGCAAGTACTTCTCAAATAGCTTTGCAACTTCAACTTTCGTTTTAGTTAAATATTGCCAATTCTTCTTCGGAAGATAGTTGTTGAAATTCAAATACTCTTTGAACGAGAAAGGGTAGACTTCAAATGCCTTGTATCTCCCTGTCAACCTGGTACCAAGTTCTTTGCTGAGTAAAGATGCATTAGAGCCTGTAATAATTATCTTCTTATTTTGGTCTTGAAGCCTTCTGACAAACATTTCGAATCTCTCAATATTCTGTATCTCGTCAAAGAAGTAAATTTTGGGTTCTCCGTATATTTCCACCAATACTTCATTAAGCAGCTCGAAATCTTGTGATTTGAAATTTATGAAACGTTCATCCTCAAAATTAACGAAACACCAATTCTCCATCAACTTCATTATTTGTTTCAGCAGTGTCGACTTGCCGGAACGTCTTAATCCAGTTAATATGATTATTCTATCATCTGCCATCCAATTCATTATTTCTTTCATTACCGTCCTAGGTACAGTGCCCCTCGCTGTTAGTTCTTGTTTCTGCTGGACTACTATCTGCCTCAAAATATCTTTGTTAATCATACTAATTAATAGTTAGTAGTAATATATAAATGTTACTAATTGGCGGTTAGCACAAAAAATAGAGTAAAAGAATTCAAAGAAAGATGGGAGAAAAGAAATTATAGATTATTTGACTCGGCAAGCTTCTTTAATTTCTTAAGATTCTTGATACTTATTGGAGATTCTAATTTACAATCCACGCCATTTTCTTCTGAATACTTTATAACAGCCCCAAATATTACTTATTGGTTTTTTTATTAAATTTAACTTTGCCTTCCTTTGTCACAACATCTGAGAATTCAATTTTCATTATTTTGAATGTAAATTCATCAAAGAAGCCAATAAAGAACCAGATAACTGACCAAAAACATCAGCACATTCAATTTCATAAGTTTTCATGACTTGAAATCTTCCAAGCTTGATTATATAAAAAAATAATCTGAAAATAATTCTTGTAGTTTCCTTCAAGCAAAACAATGAAAAATCTAAACAAAAATCTCAAATGCCGGTATTTAAAGGTAGTTTTACACTAACATCCGATAAGTTCTCAATAGAAATTTTCCTGGTTACATTAAGCATTTCTATACCAAGAAGCCTGCCTTCTTTGTCAAAATCTATTACAGTATCTTCATCTATTTTCTTGTTCTTAGCAAATTTTCCTTCTTGAAACTTTATATATAATGCATCAGCATCTAAATCCAAACTTATTTCCACTTCATTCACCCCAGTATACGGTCAAAATCACGATTTTATTATTCTTTTCAGTGTATATAATACTGATTTTATCACTATTTATCTTTTTAATTGCTTGTTTTCTGCCATATTTTGCATTAATTAGTTTATCCGGGTTATTTATAACCTTCCTAACTCATTCCTTTTTGATCCCCCTATGCAGCAATCTTTCCTTAGCATGATTGGTGTAAAATATCTTCATGCAAATAGCTTTGGTTTATACAATAATATTTGTACCGATAAACTTCTCAATATTCCGCTGTGGCGTGCCCTGCAAATAATGATCCTTGATAGACCCACTAAAGAAGCCAATAAAGAACCAGATAACTGACCAAAAACATCAGCACATTCTGGGCAAGAATAATCAGGGCAGTTCTCCCAATATTCCCTTTGGCGGCAAGGTAAGAGGAATATATTCCAAAATAACCAAACACCAGCCCAAGGGATACCATGGCTTTGAAGATAGGCAACCCAGGCAAATAATCAGAGAACAATGCTTTAACAGCCATACCAGAAAACATTAATATCCCGGCTACGCCAACAACAACAATTGGCGTGTAAATCTTGAACACACTCTTCAAGCTCTTTTCAGCATCTTTCCCATTCCCGTTGCTATTCATTCGAGAAACCTTTGGGAAAAGCACAGTCTGTACACTTCCCGGTATCATCGCCGTCATGAAATAGAACATGAAAGCGAAAGAGTAATAACCCATAACTTCCTGGGAAAAAAATAAGCTAAGCAAGGGAACAATAGCAGAACCGAGATAACCCGGTATCCGAAGGATATGCATAGGCAGGGAATAGCTAAGAAAAACCTTTTTAACATCAATCCTTTCCTTGACAACAAAGCTTTTTTTCCCAAACAAAAACTTCAAGCAGATTAAATCTCCGACAATCCCGGAAATCCCAAACCCGACTATAGCGTAAAATACACCAAACAAATACCCCAAACCGCAGCCAATGACAAGGGATAAAGCCTTTGTCACAAATATTGACATTGAATAAAGCTTGAAATTTTCATACCCCCTCACCATCTCTTTAATGAAAGCAAAGAAGCTTGACATGGCAAGTGCAATGCCGGCAATAAGAAGATAAGACAATCCCTGATCATGCAAAAATTGCAATGCAATAAAATCCCTGAATACAATCATCCCGACAGTCAGCAAGACAAAACTCACTACCCTGATTCTGATGAAAGATTTTAAAAGATATCCGGTTTTCCTCCTGGTCTTTGGGTCGGCAATGTATTTGGACAATGTGACCGACATTCCAAATTCTATCATGCTAAAAGCGAGTGAAAACAAATACAGCACAGTCTTGAATGATCCAAACATGACATGACCAAGCAGTTTTGACAAATAAAGGTTTGCCAGGAACAGAAGCAGGCTTGCAATTGAATTGGATAAAAATACTGTGCTGCTGTCTTTCAGCAAATCCTTCTCTTCAACCAACAAATCCCTGAAACTCATGAATTAAACAGTTGGTTTAAATATAAAAAGGGTTATTGCTGAATAGATACCAAAAGATAAACCGATCCTAAAATACCCTCCACTGACAAGGGTATGGAAGTGAAATAGGATCACTCTTGCTCATGGTCTTTGGGCAGAGGATTGAAAAAAATATAATAACCCATATTGCAATTAATAAATATGAACAGAAAAATTCTGGCAATTGGAATATCACTTTTTATGGTTGCTATAGTAACTGCGACGGTGGTCTTGTTTCTTTTTCCGTATCAGCCAACTCAGCCTCCTCACGCAGATGCCGCAGTTTCAACACCACAAGGAATCCAAGAGGTAGTTGATGCCAACAATAAATTTGCTTTTGATTTATATTCAGAAGTTGGTAAATCTGAAAATGGAAATATTTTCTATTCTCCTTACAGCATTTCTGCTGCTTTAGCAATGACTTATGAAGGTGCAAAAGGGCAAACAGCAGATGAAATGAAGTTTGTTTTTCATTTTCCGGAGAATAATATTCTAAGACCAAATTTTGCTGCAATTTATAATGATATTAACAAAGGAAATAGTGCTTATGAATTAAGAACAGGAAATGCTTTATGGGCTCAATATGATTATCTTTTCCTCGAAGATTATACAGCTAGAGTAGAAAAATACTATGGGGGTAAAGTAGCAAATCTTGATTTTGATAAAGAAACAGAGAAATCAAGACAAACAATTAATACATTTATTGAAGAGCAGACTAATGACAGAATTAAGGATTTAATCCCAATCGGAGTCCTTAATCCGATGACTAGATTAGTTCTTACAAATGCAGTCTACTTTAAAGGAACTTGGGTTTGGGAATTTGATGAAGCTGATACTCATGAACAGGATTTCGAAATAACACCCACAAATGCTGTAAAAACTCCAATGATGTATATGAAGCCGGATAAGACAACATTCAATTATGCTGACACAGAAGATTTGCAAATCTTAGAGTTACCATACAAAGGCGAAAAAATTTCAATGTTAATATTATTGCCTACCGAAAGCCTTGACGCGATAGAACCTTCTTTAACAGCAGAAAAACTTAGTGAATATAA
>Ga0210051_1001734_pt1 | contig 22052 bp, 14 predicted proteins | sample CryGey092014_all_FD_185464 | JGI IMG/M metagenome (GOLD analysis project Ga0210051, IMG submission 185464) | Groundwater microbial communities from aquifer - Crystal Geyser CG23_combo_of_CG06-09_8/20/14_all (SPAdes) (version 2) | ecosystem: Environmental > Aquatic > Deep subsurface > Groundwater... | reverse complement strand
CTTCCAGATCGATCCGATTCTGTCGCTGGCGCTCACGGTGCCGTTGCTCTTCGCCGTCGCTTGTCTGATCTACCGTTTCCTCATCCGGCCCATCACCCGCGCCCGGGAGGTGATCGTCTCCTCCATGATCTTGACCTTCGGGATCGCCATTATCTTGCAGAACCTGATACTGATCGTGTGGAGCCCCGATCCGCGGATCCTCAACGCTTCCTACTCCGGACAGGTGCTCGTCCTGGGCCCTCTGTACTTTCAATATCCACGCTTGATCGGTTTCGCCATGTCGGTGATCGGCGTGCTTATCATCACCCTTTTCCTGAAGCGGACATACACGGGCAAAGCCGTCCGGGCGGCCTGGCAGTCTCCGGACGCTGCCCAGATGTATGGGGTGAATTTCGGGCGTATCAGCATGCTGACTTTCGGCATCGCGGTGGCGTCGGCCGGGGCGGGCGGTGTCGGCCTGGCCTTCCTGTATTCTTTTGATCCCAATTCCCACAACCTCTGGCTCATCTATCTCTTTTTAGTCGTCATCCTTGGCGGCGTGGGCAACGTAATGGGCACCTTCTGGGCGGGGCAGATCATCGGTTTAATCACCGGGCTTGCCATGGCCTTTCTACCCTACCAGTGGGTCAACCTGATAACCTTCGGACTGCTCATGATCATCCTCCTTTTCCGCCCCCAGGGCCTGTTCCGGAGCGAGGTGTAACCGCAATGGCGCGATCACTTCCCATGTGGCAACCCGTCGGTTTGACTCTCCTGCTCCTCGGACTGTTCCCCTGGTTGAACCCCCCGGTTTACTACATCTCGCTGCTCTTCACGGTTTTTATGTACGTAACGCTGGCCACATCCTGGAACCTTATCGGCGGCTATACGGGATACCTTTCCTTCGGCCACGTGGCCTTCTTCGGTCTTGGGGCCTATACCACGGCATTTCTGTTTAATCTCCTGCACCTGTCGCCGCTGCTAACAATCCTCTCGTCCATTCCGGCAGGGGGAGCCGCCGCCCTGGTGGCCATCATCATCGGCGTCCCCTGCCTGAGGCTCAGGGGACCCTATTTTGCCGTCATCACACTCTGTTTCGCATTCGTGGTAGAACTGGCCGTGAAAAACCTGAGCATCCTTGGTGGAGCGGACGGCCTGTGGCTGAAATCCATGGATCTGCCCATCGAGATTGCCCGGTCGATCCTCTTCGAGGTGATGATGGTCCTCATGTTGATCGTGGTGGCGGCCAGTTTCCTGGTGGGTCGTTCCCGATTCGGCGCCGGGCTCCGAGCCATTAAGGAGGATGAGGAAGTGGCCCAGACGATGGCCATCGACTCAGCCCGACTCAAGATCGGAGCCTTCGTCCTGTCGGCGTTATTCACCGGTGCGGCGGGAGGAATCTATGCATATTACCTTGCTTACATTCATCCGGACATCGTTTTTGACATCAACATCTCCATTCTGGTCGTCCTCATGGCCCTCTTCGGGGGAGGCGGCTCTTGGCTGGGTCCCGTCATCGGCGCCGTGCTGCTTACGCTGATCAACGAGGGGCTGTCCACTTTCGTCCGGGCGGAACTGGCCCGGATCATCTACGGCAGCCTTTTTATCATCGTAACGATTTACATGCCCAACGGCATCATCGATTTTTTCAGAAAACGGCGCTGATGATCAGGCGGGCGAACCGTTGCCTTAACGGGACTTTTTTATCTTCCTTGTGGTAATGGTATCAACGGTTGATGACGGTAAAAAACGGATGTCGAGGAGAAGCGATCCGATGAAGGTACTCCTGATCTCTGCCAATACGGAAAAAATCAACCTCCTTCCCCTCCCTCTGGGGTTGAGTTGCGTGGCCGCGGCGACCCAAAGCGCCGGCCACGAGGCGATGGTTCTGGATCTGATGGCGGAAGGCGATTCGGAGTCTCTGATCCGGACCGCCATCGCCTCTTTCGGCCCCGATGTGATCGGGATCTCGATCCGGAACATCGACGACCAGGCCAGGGATGGCCGGTTCCTCCTCGATCAAGTCAGGTGCGTCGTTCAAAATTGCCGTTGCCTTTCCGCCGCCCCCATCGTCCTGGGGGGAGCGGGCTACAGCATCTTTTCGGAGAGCGCGCTGACCTATCTTTCGGCCGACATGGGAATCCAGGGGGAGGGAGAGGTCGCCTTTCCAGCCCTGGTCGATCGGCTTGCGCGCAAGGCCGACCTCTCCGGAACGCCCGGCCTGTACATCAGGGGTCTCGGTCTTCAGGGCGAAAGGCGGTATGTAATCAATCTGGATTCCCTGCCGGTTTCCCGGGCCAATGAATTCCTCGTCTCCCGGAACCGGAAACTGTGGTTTCCATTTCAGACGAGACGAGGTTGCCCGATGGACTGCAGTTACTGTTCCACGGCGACCATCGAGGGGCGCGCGATTCGGAAAAGATCCACGGAGGTCGTCGTCGCGGAGTTGGCCCGCCGCGTTGGAGATGGTTTTCGGAAGATTTTCTTCGTGGACAACACCTTCAACATTCCTTCCGACTATGCAAAGGAAATCTGCAGAAAGATCATCGACCGCGGCTTGGATATCTGCTGGCGGTGCATCCTCTATCCCGGTAAGATCAACGAGGAATTGATTGCGCTGATGGCGGATTCCGGCTGCGAGGAGGTCAGCCTCGGCTTCGAAAGCGGCGCCGAACGGATACTCCGCAATATGAACAAGAAATTCAGCCTTCAAGAGGTCCGGCGGATGGCGGAGCTCCTTGCACGGCACGGCATCCGGCAGTTGGGGTTCCTGATGCTGGGCGGTCCCGGGGAAACACGGGAGTCGGTTTTGGAGAGCCTGACGTTCGCCGACTCGCTCCCCCTCGATCAGTTGAAAGTCACCTCCGGCATCCGCATCTATCCCTGTACGGCGCTGGCCCGGACGGCCATCGACGAGGAGATGATTTCACCGACGGACGACCTGCTCCTCCCGAAATTCTATCTGGTCCCGGGGATCGAGGAATGGCTGTCGGAAACCGTGAAGGGCTGGATGGCCAATCGCCCGCACTGGATGACCTGACGGGAGAAAGGCTCTCAGCTCTTCCGGCTGGTCTTGGTCGTAAAGGTGGAGAGTCTCTGTTTGACCCTCTTTCCTTTGCACTTCGGACAGGAAACCTTGGTCGTTTCATGCTCCGAAATACTCAGAATTACGGAAAATTTCTTATTGCACCCTTTGCATTCATACTCGTATGTCGGCATTTCAATCCTCCTCTTTCCCGCAATGCGCTGCTCGGGATCAGTTGTTTGTCTTATCTTAATGAATTGGAATCTATTGTCAAGGAAGGAAACGTTCAGGTCGGCGAATATGATTGACGGACAGGCGCCTCCCCGTTATACTCGTGCCGCCCAGGTTCGTTAAAAAAATGTCCTTCCCTGTATCCCTCCCCTCGACGGGGGAGGGTGGGGTGGGGGTGATTTTCATCCTTCGTTGTTCCCGACCCGTGTATGGGAGTTGGTCTGACACCGGGATGATTACAAGATCTTAAAGGAGGATTTCATGCCTGAAGCGGATACCGGAAAGGTCGAAAAAAGTTTTTATGCCGACGTGCCTCAACGGAGCGAACTCTTTTTCCTGAAAGGGTCGAATTCCTATGACTGGGGGATGAAAAACCGGCTTGCCCGCATTTTTGATGCAGCGTCCGGCAAAACCGTGATGCTCGCCTTTGACCATGGCTACTTTCAGGGACCGACGACCGGTCTGGAACGGCCGGATATCACCATCCTGCCGCTCGCGCCCTACGCCGATGCGCTCATGCTTACGCGCGGGATTCTGCGGTCTGTAATCCCGCCCTCGCTGAACAAGGCCACGGTGCTTCGCGCCAGCGGCGGACCGAGCATTCTGAAGGAGCTGTCCAATGAACATATCGCCATGGATATGGACGATGCGGTTCGCCTGAACGCATGCGCCGTTGCGACACAGGTGTTCATCGGCGGCGCGTTCGAAACGCAGTCGGTGATCAACCTGACGCGTCTGATCGACATGGGCAACCGGGTCGGCATGCCGGTTCTGGGTGTAACGGCGGTCGGCAAGGAACTGGTCCGCGACACCAAGTACATCCGGCTTGCCACGCGCATGTGCGCCGAGCTCGGCGCCGCGTTTGTGAAGACCTATTTCGTGCCCGATTTTGAGACGGTTACCGCCGCCTGCCCCGTTCCCATCGTCATCGCCGGCGGCAAGAAACTCCCCGAGCTCGATGCGCTGCAGATGGCTTATGAGGCGATCAATCAGGGGGCGGCGGGCGTGGACATGGGGAGGAACATTTTCCAGTCCGAAGCGCCGGTGGCCATGATCAGAGCCGTTCGCAAGGTGGTTCATGAAAACATGAGACCGGAGCCGGCGTATGAGATGTTCCTCGATCTGAAACAGCAACAGGCATAATGCACTGCCGGGGAAGCAACCATCATGAACAACGACTGGATTGAAGCGGAAGCGGACGATTTCATAAAAACCCATGGCCCCGAAAGGGGAAACGACGTCGCCCTCATGGCGTATGCAACGCGCCTGGTGGGAAGCCGTCCGGATCTGGCCATGCACGGCGGCGGAAACACGTCGCTCAAGGGGGTGGTCAAAACCATTGCCGGCGATGATGTTGCGGCGCTTTTTGTCAAGGCATCAGGTGTTGCCTTAGAGGCGGTTCTCCCCTCCGATTTTGTCTGTCTCGACCATGCGTATCTCAAGAAACTGCGCGCCGTTTCGTCCCTGACCGATGAAATCATGGCCGACGAATTCCGCATGCGCATGCTCAAGCCGGGCGATGCGCTGCCTTCGATCGAGACGTTGATGCATGTCTTCCTCGACCAAAGATGCATTGTGCATACGCATCCGACGGCCATCCTGACGCTGACCAATCGCGCCGGGGGTGAAGAAACGATCGCCGCCGCATTGGGAGGCGATGTCGGGGTGGTGCCGTATATCAATGCAGGTCTGGCGCTGGGTCGCGCGGTCGCCGATGCGTTCGACTCCGGAAAAGAGCTCCGGGCGATCGTGGTGATGCATCACGGCCTGATCACATGGGGGACGGGTCCGAAAGAGGCGTACGACCATACGCTGGAAATGGTCGGCAGGGCGGAAGAATACCTGCGGAATTCCCGGCGGCGGATCTTCCCGCTGAACACGGCGACAGCCGTTGAAACCGCCTGGAAGCGTTATACGAAAATCGCGCCGCTGCTCCGGGGCCTGCTTTCGCCGGCCTCCGCCGACCCGGACAATCCGCATGAAAAAACGGTCCTCGCGCCGCTCATCTCCAGAGAGACTCTCGATATTCTTGACTCTCCCCAAGCCAAAGCGCTTGCATGCACAGCGCCGCTGACGCCGGATTATCTCGTGCGGACAAAGGCGTATCCGCTCTTCATCGAAAACCCCGATTATGAAGACATCGCCCTCCTCCGCCGACAACTGGCCCGGGAGATCGCGTCGTTCAGCGCCCGCTATGACGTCTATCTCAAGAAATTCTCATCGCGTCTCCCGGAATTCGACGCCTCCGGGTTCGACCTTCTGCCGAGGGTCATCCTGCTGCCCGGCCTGGGCGCCGTGTGCGCAGGACCGGACCTGGGCATGGCGCGCATCGCCCGCGACATCACGGAGCAGGCGCTCATCGTCAAGCGCACGATCAGCGAAACGGACGGAACCTACCTCGGGCTGACGGAAGAGCATCTGTTCGACATGGAATTCCGAGCGTTTCAACTGGCAAAGGTCGCCGGTAAAGGTCAAAAGCCGCTGCTTGGCCGCGTAGCGATCGTCACGGGAGCGGCCGGCGCAATCGGGTCGGGCATCTGCGAAGAATTTCTCCGGCAGGGCTGCCATGTCGCCGCGACGGATCTTGCAGGCGAGAATCTGGACGCCATGGCGTTCACGCTGAAAAACCTGTATGGGGACCACGCGCTCGTTGTGCCGCTCGATGTGACCGACGGCGCATCGGTATCGACCGCATTTGAAAAAACGGTCGAGGCCTTCGGCGGAATCGATATCGTCGTCATCAATGCGGGCCTGGCGCATGTCTCTGCGCTCACGGAAATGGATCTTGACGCATTTCAAAAATTAGAGCGCGTCAATGTCGAAGGAACCCTGTTGCTGCTTGCCCAGGCAGGGAAGCTCTTCAAACTGCAGAACACCGCCGGCGACGTCGTCCTGATTTCGACAAAGAATGTGTTTGCGCCCGGCGCGAAATTCGGGGCCTACAGCGCGACAAAGGCCGCGTCCCACCAGTTGTGCCGCATTGCCAGCATCGAGTTCGCGGATATGGGCGTGCGCGTAAATATGGTCGCGCCGGATGCCGTGTTTTCGCATGGATCCAAGAGATCGGGCCTGTGGGCGCAGGTCGGGCCGGACCGCATGAAGGCCCGCGGTCTGGATGAAAAGGGTCTTGAAGCGTATTATCGCGGGCGAAATCTGCTGAAGGCGCGGGTCGCCGCCGAGCATGTCGCGCGGGCCGTGGTTTTCTTTGTGACCCATCAAACGCCGACAACCGGTGCGACCATTCCCGTCGACGGCGGCCTGCCGGACGCGACGCCTCGCTGACAGACCACGGGGAACAATTTGAAGGAGGAAACAATGCTGAAAAAGATTCTGGTCATCCTGGCCTGCGGTCTGCCGATTCTCTGCGCCGGCATCGCGGGCGCCGCCGAACCGGCCGCCAGGAACCCTGTCGTACTCATGGAGACCAGCCTGGGGAATGTGAAACTGGAGCTCCTCGCCAAGGAGGCGCCAATCTCGGTAAAGAACTTCCTGGACTATGTCAACAGCGGCTTCTATGACGGCGCCGTCTGCCACCGGGTCATTCCCAACTTCATGATTCAGGGCGGAGGATTCACGGCCGACCTGAAGCAGAAACAGACCAACCCGCCGATCAAGAACGAAGCTGCCAATGGTCTGAAGAACCTACGCGGCACGCTCGCCATGGCCCGCACCATGGTGGTCGATTCAGCCACGGCCCAGTTCTTCATCAATGTGGTCGACAATGGCTTTCTGAACCATCGTGACAATACGCCGCAGGGGTATGGGTATGCGGTCTTCGGCAAAGTCAGTGAAGGGATGGACGTAGTGGACAAGATCGCCGCCGTCAAGACCGGAATGCAGAAGGGTTTCCGGGACGTCCCGGAAACATCGGTCGTCATCAGGTCGATGAAGGTTCTCCCGTAACCGAACAGGGGCCCCACGGCGCTCCGCGGGGGACTTCCATTCCGCATGTTTGGCGTCATCATACCAAGCCTGCAAAGATTGCTGCGCATCCGAATGCCGATCCCAAAAATCTTTCAGGGTCTTGCGGGAGATGATTCACATGGTGAGGTTCATAGACTGATCCCGCTACGGGATCAAGGATTATTTCTCGTCATTACTGTTGCGTTTATCGCATCGTTATGCTATTAGAATCACCCCTAAATTCAGAAGATCGGGAGAGGTTTTTAAACGATGGGGACCATCACCGCCGTCCGGTGCGTTTCAGGAATATCCTTCCTCCGGAGACGGACAAGTGGCGGCATATCGAAGAGACGGCCCATAAGGTCTTTTGCGCCGTCGGAAAACCGGATCTTCCATTCCGTATGGTGAGGTAACAAGATGCTTCTGGCTGACACATTGAAGAAGGCTTGCCAGTTCTTCCCCCACAAGGAGGCGATCATCTGCGGCAATCGCCGCTGGACCTATGAGGAATTTTTCGGACGCCTGAGCCGCTTCTCGGCTTACCTGAAAGAAACAGGGATCGAAAAAGGCGACCGGGTTGCGATCCTGCATCCCAACTGTCACTGCTTTCTGGAGGTCTATTACGCCATTGCGCTTCGAGGCGCGGCGGCCGTTCCTCTGAACTACCGGCTCTCCGCCGGGGAGTTAGCCGTGATCATGAACAATGCCGGCGCCAAGGCGCTGATTGCCGATCCAAGGTTCAGGCAAACGGTTGACCAGATCCGGACGGATCTTCCGACCGTGGGAAAGATCATTTGGACCGGCGATAATACGGGCGAGCTTCCGGATGGGAACCGGGATTTGCACTATGAAGAAATTGTGGTGGGAGCGTCGGCGCCTGTTTCCGATGTTTACGTTGATGTTGATGTTGACGTTAAGGAAACGGACATCGCCCAGATCTACTATACCAGCGGCACCACCGGTCGCCCCAAAGGGGTGATGCTGACCCACAAAAACGTAATGGTCCACGCCTTGGGAACCATTGCGGAGCTGCAGCTCACGGACCGGGATGTCTGGCTTCACGCCGCGCCGCTGTTTCACCTGGCGGACGCCTGGGCAACCTGGGCAATCACGTGGGTTGGCGGCACCCATGTGATGGTCGGCGAGTTCGACCCGCCGGCGGTCTTAGCCGCGATCGAAAGGGAAAAGGTCACGCTGACGAACATGATCCCCACCATGCTCAACATGCTGGTGAATGATGCAGGGGTTCAGAATTATGATTACAGACATCTGCGGGTGCTGCTCAGCGGCGGCGCCCCCATTGCCCCGGAAGTGGTTCGCCGGATCGTGGAAACATTCCAGTGCGACTACATCCAAACCTACGGGATGACCGAGACCAGCCCCTACCTGACCCTTTCCATCCTGAAAGAACATCTGCTGCAAAAGTCCCCCGATGAACAGATGCGCTTCAAGTCCAAGACGGGCCGGGAGTTCATCGCGGTGGAACTGAAGGTGGTGACGGACGAGGGCCGGGAGATCCGAAGGGATGAAAAAGAGGTCGGGGAAATCATTGTCCGGGGCGATACCGTGACCCCCGGCTACTGGCAAATGCCGGAGGAGACGGCGCGGGCGATCCGAAACGGCTGGCTTTATACGGGCGATATGGCCGTCATGGATGAAGAGGGTTATGTCACGATCGTGGACCGCCGCAAGGATATGATCATGACCGGCGGGGAGAACGTCTATTCCACCGAGGTGGAAAATACGCTGTACCTGCACCCGGCCGTATTAGAGTGCGCCGTCGTGGGCGTTCCCGATGAGAAATGGGGCGAAGCGGTCCAGGGGATTGTGGTCCTGAAGCCAGCCGGCCAGGCGACAGAGGAGGAACTGATCCGCTTCTGCAAGGAGCGAATCGCCCGGTATAAAGCGCCGAAGTCCATCGATTTTATCTCTGCATTGCCCAAAACCGGATCGGGAAAGATTGAGAAGAAAAAACTGCGGGATCGATACTGGCCGGACGCAGAGAAAAAGATCTATTAGCCCGGTCATGCGATCCCGCAATACAGCAGAAATTTGTTGACATCCAAAACCGTTCTTCGTAACGTACGCTCACACAACGTCCGTTTTTATCCAGCGTGCGGTTCAACGCGTTGAACCGGGTTACCAAATGGCGAAATGCCGTTCAAAAAAGGAGGACCAGATGAAACGTATTATCGGAAGCATGCGGTACTGTTTGTTGCGTTGCTGGCGGGCGCCGCTCCGGCGCAGGAGAAGATCAATATTTCCATCGGCACCGGCGGCACCGGCGGCACCGGCGGTGTGTACTATCCGATGGGAGGCGGCATGGCCAATGTCCTGTCCAAGTACGTACCGGGAATGCAGGCGACGGCGGAGGTGACCGGCGGCTCGGTCGCAAACCTGCAATTGCTCGGAACGGGCAAGTCGGATGTCGGACTTGTGATGGTGGACGCAGCCCTGACTGCCCTCCAGGGTGAAGATAAGTTCAAGAGCGGGAAAATCCCAATCCGCACGCTGATGGTGCTTTATCCGAATCGCATGCATGTGGTGACCATCGCGAGCACCGGGATCAAGAAGATGGCCGATCTTAAAGGAAAGCGCGTATCGACCGGTTCGCCGGGCAGCGCAACCGAGGTCATGGCATTCCGCGTGATCGAGGCGGCCGGTCTCGACAAGGACAAGGACCTCAAGCGCGAAAGACTCGGCGTCGCCGAATCGGTCAATGCCGTCAAGGACGGAAAGATCGACGCCTTCTTCTGGGTCGGAGGGATCCCGACGGCCGCCGTCACCGACCTCGGCGCGACCCCCGGGGTCAAGATCCAGATGATCGACCATTCGGAGGTCGTGGACGCGATGAACCGAAAGTACGGGCCGCTGTATGTCCAGGACGCGATCCCGGCAAAGAGCTACCCGGGGCAGGACGTCCCCAACAAGGTCGCGACTGTCTGGAATATCCTCGTCTCACATGAAAGGATGTCCAACCAGGTCGCGTACAACATCGTCAAGACGATCTTCGACAGGAAGGCCGATTTGGTCGCCGTCCACAGGGAAGCGCTGAACTTCGATTACAGGTACCAGACGAACGCCCACTCGCCGATCCCGTACCACCCCGGGGCGATCAAGTATTTCGCCGAGAAGGGGATCAAGCTGAAGTAGAAATCGTCCGCATCACCATTTGAAACTTGAGGTCGTTGCCCTCCACCCGGCCCTCCTTTAGACAGAAGAGGGCCGGGGAGGGGGTTTATTGCACAAGGAAGAACAATGACAGAAAATGACAAACCGGCGGCCGCTGAGGTCGTCGTCAGCGAAGAAGCGCTGAAAAAAGCCGAAGAATTCATCGAAGAGGAAGAGGGGAAAAGCCACAAGTTCGGCGGCTGGCTCGGGGCGAGTCTCACGGCCATCGCCGTGGTCATGTCGCTCTTTCACCTCTATGCGGCGTACTCGATCGTGCCGGCGCAGGTGCTGCGCCCGATGCATGTCGGCTTTACGCTCTTCCTGACGTTCCTGCTCTTCCCGATGCTCCCCCGTTTTCGCCACCGTATCATGTGGTGGGACGTTGTCGCTGCGCTTCTCGGCGTGGCCGTCATCGCCTACATGCTCTACTGGGGGGAAGAATTCGGCGATCGTGCAACAGATCCGCTGCTGTGGGACCAGATTCTCGGCGTGGCGCTGATCGTGCTGATCCTGGAAGCGGCGCGCCGGACCTCGGGCTGGGTCATGCCTTTCGTCGTGGTGCTGTTCATCGTCTATGCGATGGTCGGGCCGCATCTGCCGGAGCCTTGGACGCACCGCGGCTACGACATCTCAAGGCTTACCGGCCACATGTACATGACGCTCGAGGGCATCTTCGGCGTGGCCGTGGATGTCTCTTCCACGCTCATCATCCTGTTTACGATCTATGGCGCTTTCCTCCAGTTTTCCGGCGCCGGCAAGTTCTACATCGACTTTTCCTTCGCCGCAATGGGCGGCAAACGCAGCAGCGCGGGCCGAACCGTGGTGCTGGCGTCGTTCCTGCTTGGCGGGCCGTCGGGTTCCGGGGTCGCAACCACCGTGACGCTGGGCGCGGTCGCCTATCCGATGCTCGCCAAGGCGGGGTACGCCAAGGACCCGGCGGGTGGACTGCTTGCCGCCGGCGGACTCGGTGCAATCCTGTCGCCGCCCGTGCTCGGCGCCGCCGCCTTCCTGATCGCCGAATTCCTCAAGATCTCGTATCTCGACGTCATCCTGATGGCGACGATTCCGACCATCCTGTACTATTTCGGGATTTTTGTGATGGTCGAGATCGATACGCACAAGTTCGGCACGCATGGGGCGCCGTTGGAGAAGCATCAGAGACTGTGGGATCTCACGCGCAATTTCGGCTTCCATTTTCTTTCCCTGGTTTCGATCATCTTTTTCATGCTGCTCGGCTATTCGCCGATCATGGCCGTCTTCTGGGCGACCGTGGTCGCGTTCGTGACGAGCTTTCTGCATCGGGATTGCGCGCTGCTCTCCTACGACCTTTTCCGCGGCCGCGAGCCGGTCGTCCGGGGCTTCTTCCAGTCGAAGCTCATCAAAGCCCTCGAAGGCGGATCGGTCGGCATGCTCAACGTCGCGGCCACCTGCGCCGCCGCCGGCATCATCGTCGGCGTCGTCACGCTCACGGGCCTCGGTCTCAAATTCAGCTCGATCGTCCTCGACTATGCGGATTCGGGGAGCCGTTTCCTGGTCGATCTGTTCACCTTTTTTGGCGCCGCAAATACCCCAGCCCTCTTGCACCAAATGAAACTCCTGCTCACCGCAATATGCACTTCAGGCATCGTCTGGATTGTCGGGCTTGCCGTGCCGGTGACCGCGAGCTACATCATCTGCGCGGTGATCGCCGCACCCGCGCTGATCATGCTCGGCGTACCGGATTTCGCGGCGCACATGTTCATCTTCTATTACGCGGTGCTTTCCGAAGTTTCGCCGCCGACCGCGCTCTCCCCGTTTGCCGCGGCGGCGATCACCGGCGGTAATCCCTACAAGACAACGCTGCAGTCCTGGAAGTACACAATGCCGGCGTTCCTGGTGCCATTCATGTTCGTTCTCGACCCCTCCGGCCAGGGCCTGCTGCTGACCGGCTCGTTCAAGACCCTTGCCCACGCCAACTGGGGCGAGATTGCGGTGGTGAGCATCACCGCAATGATCGGCATCGCGGCGCTTGCGGGCGGCATGCAAAACTGGCTCTTCAAAAAAACGAACCTGTTCGAACGTTGTACGCTCATCCTGGCAGGCCTGCTTCTGGTCTATCCCAAGCCGCTTTTCGACTACATTGGAATCGCGCTGTTCGCGCTGGTGATCGGGATGCAGAAGATGCGGAAGACAGGTGATAAACCAAAAATAATCACTGAATGACGTTGAAAGGGAGACCACAGATATGAATGATGTGTATGAACGACTCAGACAAAGACTCGACGATATGGGCACCGGATTTCCGGCGACGAAGAACGGGATTGAAATCAAGATCCTCAAGCAGATATTCACCGAGGCGGATGCGGAAATGGTTCTGATGATGTCCCCGATGCTGGAGACGCCGGAGAGCATCGCGGCGCGGCTGAATCTTCCGCCGGGGAATACCGCAAAACACATCGAGGACATGGCTCGCCGGGGCCTTGTGTTTCGCCAGAAGAAAGAGGATGTCGCCCGCTATGCAGCCGTTCCTTTTGTGGTCGGAATTTTTGAGTTTCAGCTTAATGCCGTGAACGAGACCCTCGCCAGGGATATGGAAGAGTATTACCATGCCGCACTCGGGAAGAGCTTCCAGGCATGGAGCACCCCGGTCATGAGAACCATCCCGATCAACAAGGAGCTTGTGACGGAGTGGCCCATTGCGCCATACGAGGACGTCATGAAGATTTTTGACAATCAGAAGAAAATCGCCGTTGCGCCCTGCATCTGCCGAACCATGGCCAAAAAGGCCGGTCAAGGTTGCGATAAGCCGATGGAGGCCTGTTTTCTCTTTGGTTCCCATGCGAGTTTTTATGTGGATAACGGCATGGGGCGGTATATCACCTCAAAAGAGGCCAAAGAAATTGCCGGGAAGAATGAGGCCGCCGGGCTTGTGATGCAGCCGTTTAATTCCCAGTATATGGGCGGCATGTGCAGTTGTTGCGGCGATTGCTGCGGGATACTCCGGTCTCTCAAAAAACAGGCCAATCCCGCGGCGGCGGTCAAGAGCAATTACTATGCTCAAATAGACCAAGACGCGTGTACGGGATGTGAAACCTGCCTGGGCCGCTGCCAGATGGAGGCCATTGATATGGTCGAAGAAAAGGCCTTGGTCAATCGGAAACGCTGCATCGGCTGCGGCCTGTGCGTTTCCACCTGTCCGACGGATGCGGTGCGCCTGATGAAGAAACCCGCGGAGCAGCAGTATCTCCCACCGGAAACCGGCATGGAAACCTACATCCGAATCGCACAGGAACGGGGGAAAATCTGAATGATCATCTCTGCAAGAAGGTCATGGACATGAAGAACCGGAGTCTTTCCAGGCGAATGTTTCTGAAGGTTGCGGGGTGGCTCACCTTGGCGGGCGGAATGATCAACATACCGGGAATGGCCCGCGCCCAGGAAAAGAGAGACGTTATTTCCGAAAAGGTTCGGTTTGAGGGCAAGGGGGGCGCCTTGGGCGGTTATCTCTCCCGGCCCGCCGGGAAAGGACCCTACCCGGGGGTCATCGTGATCCACGAGAACAGAGGCATCACCGATTACATTCAAGATGTGACCCGAAATCTCGCCCAAGAGGGATATGTCGGCCTCTCCGTCAATCTTCTCTCCCGCAGTCTCGGCCCCGATTATCCCGGAGGTTCGGATGAGGCGATGAACGCCCTCGGCAAGCTGTCGGATGCCGAGGCGATGGCCGATCTGGATGCCGGCGTCGACTACCTGAAAAAACAGCCCGTCGTATTTACCAACTCCATCGGCTGCATGGGATTTTGTATGGGAGGCCGATTTTCTCTCCTCTTCGCGGCGCACAGAAAAGAGTTAACGGCGGCGGTGGTCTTTTACGGCCGTCCTGTAAACAAGATAACGCCGCTGCAGCCGAAATCGCCCATTGATTTGGCGGCGGAAATTGCAGCCCCCCTGCTCGGAAACTACGGGGCGGCAGACGCGGGCATCCCGGTTGCTGATGTTCGGAAGCTGGAAGAGGCGCTGAAGAAGAGCAACAAGACCTTTGATATCAAGATATACCCGGAGGCAAAACACGCCTTTCACAAAGAGGGTCCAAACTACCACGAAGCGGCTTCGAGGGATGCATGGAAACGGGCCGTCGCCTGGCTGGGGAAATACCTGAAGCCGTGAGGATGAGAACTCATCTGTGGACGACGAACCAAGCCTGTTGATAAAACCGGTCTCCGCGGATTGCAATATGCAATGCCGATATTGCTTTTATCGGCGGCCGGGTGATCCGTATCGTTCCGAAGAGCCTCATATCATGGCCGATCTGACGCTCAAAACCATGATATCCGGATATATGAAATCGGCCGGAAGGGGCGCCTCGTTCGGCTGGCAGGGCGGAGAACCCCTTCTGGCCGGCATCGATTTTTTTAAAAAGGCCGTCGCCTATCAGCAAAGCTATGGTAGGTCGGCGCAGTTGGTCAGCAACAACCTGCAAACCAACGGCCTGTTGCTCGATGACGCCTGGGCCAAATTCTTCCACCGTTACAACTTCTTCATTGGCGTAAGCCTGGACGGTCCGGCAGAATATCACGACCACTACCGTTATTCCGTAAACCGGGACAGCGGTTTTCAACAGACGATGAACGGAATCCAGACCCTCAGAAATCATCAGGTGGAATTCAGCATTCTTACGGTTGTCAATGACGTGACGGCGAAAAAGCCATCGGAACTCTATGACTTTTTCACCCGAAATGGGTTTGACCGGCTGCAGTTCATCCCCTGCGTCGAGAGGGGCATGGAAACCCGGCAACTGCAGCCCTACTCCGTCCGGGTTGAGGATTACCGGGATTTTCTCTGCACCCTTTTCGATGTCTGGTATAACCAAGGCCGACCCGTTGCCTCCATAAGGCTCTTTGAGAATATCCTGGCCGTCTATATGGGAGTGGAACCGGAGATATGCGCATTCAAAAACCGGTGCGACAGCTAAGCCGTGGTCGAATACAACGGCGATGTTTATCCCTGTGATTTTTTTGTGGAAAAGCAGTGGTTGCTGGGAAACCTGCTTTCAACATCCATCCAGGAGTTGATGAAAAAACGAAAACAGCGGGAATTCAACAGCCGTAAAATGGCGCCATCGTCGGGCTGCAAAACCTGTGAATGGAATTTTATCTGCCATTTCGGATGTCCGCATTACCGAACGGCGGCGGGTGAAAATTATCTCTGCGCGGCATACCGGGAATTTTTCCGCTACACCGCGCGACGTTTTGCCGCATTGGGCGAGATGCTCGGGAAGAGCCATCCAGCATTCCTGCCCACACCGGAAGGATAGGCATCTTTTCAATAATTGTGATATACACTTGTGAAAAGGGAAATCGCTCAAGAAACAAAAAAAGATATAGGAACACAGACCGATGCAAAGGAAGTCGTCCGGCCAAGCTGACGACTGATTGCCAACTTTCTGTTATAGGAAATAATTAAATGCCCTTCGTCATGTTCCACAGTCGCTTCCCAGAAATAGCGGAAAGAGAAACAAGAACTATCAAAGTCCTGCCGTGGTCTAAAGCTGATCTCCCGTGGGGAGAATATGCTTTCCTTGAGATGTTTTGTGATGAACAAGGCTGTGACTGCCGGAGGGTATTTTTCTCTGTCGTATCATCAAGGACCAAGAATATTGAAGCGGTTCTGGCATACGGTTGGGAACCTCCATCATTTTATGCGACATGGATGCGAAATGACGATCCTCATACAGTTGCTGGACTAAAGGGTCCCACACTTAATTCAGGGAGTCCCCAGTCAAAATGGGCTCCATCGATACTTGAATTATTCAAAACTGTTTTGCTTAGTGACTCCGCGTATATGGATCGTGTAATCAGGCATTACAAACTATTCCGTGACCATATAGATCGGCCAAAGAGAAACAAGATAAAAAAGAGGGCATGACGGCGGGTAGTAGAGGTGGTCCCCAGTACCCTTTTGGCTATCCAGTTTTCGGTTATGCCTGCTATTTGAGGACAGATCATATTTCCAGGGAAATATGGATTGGACTGGAACGAGACATCGATGAACCGGCCAATCCTTCAATAGCCCCATTGCCGTAGACCCAGACACTGATCTTTCGACAATTGCCGGAGAAGACGGATGAACGCAACGGAAACCTTTTCGCAATGAACGCCACAGACGTTTCTCAAATACCCAGACCCGGAATGTTTGCCGCGGTGCGCAACCGCCGGGGGATCGTCTCCGCCGTCGAGCCCTTTGACGGCCAGGAAGGGCGACTCCACCTCGTCCATCTCGACTACAAAGACGACCAACTCCCTGCCGAGGAACGGCTCCTCTGGGAACTTGAACCAAGAAAGGTCCTCCTCGAACCCACGGCGCTCCCGGATGCTGTTGCGACCGACCCGATGCCGTCGGAGGACTTTGATGCTCTGCTTAGGGCCGCGCGCTGGACCGCGGCCACGCCCTTCCTCGATCCGGACGGCGGCGGCCCGCTCGACCGCCTGCCGATCTCCAGCACGTTTCACGGTGCAGTTCAGGTCGAGGACTTCCAGCTCGTTCCGCTCCTGAAGGCCCTTCAGATGCCCAGGGTCAATCTCCTGATCGCCGATGACGTCGGCCTCGGCAAGACCATCGAGGCGGGTCTGATCCTGAGCGAGCTCCTCCTGCGGCGGCGGATCCAGCGCGTCCTGATCCTGACCCCGGCGTCGCTCCGTCTCCAGTGGCGCGACGAGATGTGGGAGAAGTTCTCCCTGCCGTTCGACCTCGTGGACCGGGCCGAGACCCACGCGCTGCACCGCCGCCTTGGCATGGACGCGAACCCCTGGCGTTCCTTCAGCCGCATCATCGCCTCCTATCACTACCTGCGGCAGGAGGATGTTCTCACCCAGTTCCTGGCCGCCTGCCGGACGCCGGAAGGTTCGCCGCACCTGCCCTGGGATCTGCTCATCGTCGATGAATGCCACAACCTGATGCCCTCGCCGTTCGGCGACGACAGCGATCTGTGCCGCATGCTGCGCCTGCTGGCGCCCCAGTTCGAGCACCGCCTGTTCCTCAGCGCCACGCCCCACAACGGCCACACCCGCAGCTTCACGGGACTTCTCGAAATCCTCGATCCCGTGCGGTTCAGCCAGACGGACGAACTGAAAAAAGCGGAAAGGGAGCGCATCCAGCAGGTCGTCCTGCGACGTCTGAAAAGGGAAATCAACGCGCGCACAAACCCGCCCCGCTTCTGCCGCCGCAACCCACCCCAGGCCCTGGTCCTCGAACTCTCTCCCCAGGAGATCGCTCTGAGCACCGCCTTCGATGGGTTCCGCACCGCCATCCGACGTCTGGCGGCCGGCGGTGAGACCCGTCGCCGACGCGCCGGCAGCTTTGCCGTCGAGATCCTCGGCAAGCGCCTCCTGAGCTGGCCGTCAATAACCTGCGCGAGAGCTTTCACCACTGGGTCCGCACGCTGCTCTTTCCCATCCGGAACGGAGTCCTTGGCGAGCCCCTTGTCCACCGCCCGGCTATGGAGTTGCGCAGCGCCGCCATCGGCGGCGACGAGAAGCTTTGCGCCCGCGCCCGCGATATTCTCGATGAGGTCGCGCCGGACCTCAAGCGATTCCTCGCCGATTACGCCGCAAAACTCACGACCAATCTCAAGAGCCAATTGGAAACCACCGGCGTCCAAGCCCGCCGCCAGGAGGAGGAACGCTACCGAAGCCGCCAGGGCGAGGTTTCGACCCTGATTGCCGAAAACACCCTCGGGAAGCTTGAACGTGAGATCGACAAACTCAAAGTGGAACGCCGGCAAGGCCTTTTGTTCGATGAAGAGGCCAGGGTCGACGCCATCGATCGCTCCATCGAGGAAAAGCAGGTCGAAATCACCCGCCGCACCCGTCATTACGAAGAGGTGCGCGTCCAGCTCGAACGGGAACGGGAGCGCATCGTCAGATATCTGCTCCCCCGACGTCACGCCATGTCTGCTGCGGCCCAGGTGTTCCCGGTCACCATCGAGGTGCGACTGCCCGGAGGCGCCCCATGAACGGCATCGAACTGATCGGTTGGGATCGTCTGCGCCACGGCGGCCTCCTCCTCGACGCACCGCGCCTCCGCCGGATCGCGGAGCATACGCCCGAGCCGCTGTCGTCATACCAGGAGCGTGAACTGCGCAGGCTTGCAGGGACGCTTCTCGACGGCGGCGCGAACGCCGTGGACTTCGTGCGCTTTGTCCTGGAAGAGATCTGCGGTTTTACCGCCGCAAACGGTTCCTGGCAGCGGGGACCCCAGGTCGGTGCGGAATGGGGACGCCACGCCGTCATGCGCGAAACGGTGAAGCCCCGCCACCTCTGGCGCGCTGCAACCGGCGCGACCCTCCCCGTCTTTATCGACGACGAGACCCGCCTCGGCGTCGGAAGCGGCCGCCGCTCCATGAGCCATGTCGTTCAGTGGCTCCGCGGGGGAAGCGAACGCCTCGCCGTCCTGACCAACGGCCGCCAGTGGCGTCTGGTCTTTGCCGGTCTCGATTTCGACGCCTGGTGCGAATGGGATGCGGAGCTCTGGTTCGAAGGAGGCGCCCTCTCCGCCCAGGTCGCCGCCCTGCGGACCCTCCTCGCCCCGGCCCTTTGGACACCGCCGGCGAAGGATGCGCCGCCCCCGCTCCTGGAGGCGATCCTCGACAGCCGCAAGGGGCAGGCGGAACTCTCGGCCGTCCTGGGCGAACGGGTCCGCGAGGCTGTCGAGATCCTCGTCCAAGGCCATGGCGACGTCCTGAAAGAACAGTGCGCAGGCGTCGATCCGGCCGAGATCTACCGAGCCGCCGTACGGATGGTCATGCGGATGGTCGTCGTCCTCTTCGCCGAATCCCGGGATCTCCTGCCCCGCGATAACGCCCTCTACCATGGCGCCTACGGCCTGACGGGTCTTATCGAAGAGATGGAGAAGATCGCCGCTCGCGGCGGCAATCGCCTCGCCCGCTCCTGGAGCGCCTGGCCGAGGGCGCTGGCCCTCTTCCGCCTCGTCCATGCCGGGTCCCACCACGAAAAACTGCCCGTCCCCGCCTACGGCGGCGAGCTCTTCGCCCCGGGCGACGCCACCTCGCCGGACGGCCTCTTGCGCGCCCTCGCTGTCTTCGAGAATGCCTGCTTTGAACCTGACAGGGAAGTGCTCCCTGACCGCGACGTCCACCACATGCTGGAGCGCCTCACCCGCACGCGCGTGAAGCTCCGGCAGGGAAGGGCCAGCATCTGGATTCCCGCGCCAGTCGATTTCTCTGACCTCTCCAGCGAGTACATCGGCATCCTCTATGAAGGCCTCCTTGATTTTGAACTTAGGACCGCCCCTCCCGGCGACCCCGTCATCTTCCTCGCCGTCGGCAACCAGCCGGCCCTGCCCCTCTCCCGTCTCGAAGCGATGGACGATAAGGCCCTGACCGATCTGTTGGAGAAGATGAAGGACACGGGCCAGGGGGACGAAGAGACGTCTGAAGGGGTGGAGGAAGCCTCGGTTGATGATGAGGGAGACCATGACGCCGACAATGACGATGATGATGCCGCCGGCGGTGAAGATATGGTCCCCGGCGGGCTCTTTTCCGTTTCGGAGGAAGCCGCGGCGGGAGAGAGGATCGAGGAACTCGGCGACGAACGCCACGTCACGCGCACCCGCGCCGAGACCTGGGCGCGCCGCGCCGTTCAGGTTGGGAAGCTCGCCCGCCGCCCCAAAGGAACCCTTACGCCGGAGAAACGGCTCGTCTATGAAGCGGCCGTCGCCAGAAAGGCGCGCCAGCTCGTCGTCCGGGTCATCCTGCCGGGCGAGTGGTACGTTGTCCGCTGGGGCGGCACCCGCAAGGGGTCGGGAACCTTCTACACCCGACCGGGGCTGGCCGTCCCCACGGTCCAGCGGACCCTGCGGCCCCTGGCCTACGATCCCCCGGCGGATGCCGAAGGCCGCCCCGATACCGACGCCCCGGCTTCCGCCTGGACGCCGAAGACTCCTGAAGCGATCCTTACCCTCAAGATCTGCGACGACGCCTGCGGCTCCGGGACCTTCCCAGTGGCGTCCCTGCGCTTCCTCACCGACGCCCTCTACGCCTCCCTCCACCACCATAAGCGGATCACGGCCGACGGCGAGAAAGCCGTGGCGCGGATCATTTCGCCCGCCCCGGAAGGCTCCGGCGTACCCGAAGAGCGCCTCGGTCAGGAACTCCTCCCCTGCCGCCCGGAGGATGACGACTTCGAAAAGAAGACCAAGGCGATCCTGCGCCGTCACGTCGTGGAGCGCTGCCTCTACGGGGTTGACCTCGATCCCCTGGCGGTGGAACTCTGCCGCCTCTCCCTCTGGATCGAGACGATGGACCGGACGCTCCCCTTCTCTTTCCTCGACCACAAGATCAAGTGCGGCAACAGCCTCGTCGGCGCCTGGCTCGACCAGTTCCAGCACTACCCGGCCATGGCCTGGAAGAACCGCGAAGGGGGCGACAAGAACCATACAAACGGCGTTCACTTCACAAAGGAAGCGCACACCAGGGCCCTCAAGGCCTTCGTCAAGGAGAAGCTTGCGCCCGATCTGCGGCGCTTCCTGGAGGGTCGCACCCTCTTTTCCCAGGACATGCAGGCGGATGCCGCCACGGCCCACGCTGACGCCCTCGCCGTCCTGGCGCGCCTCCACGACCTCCCCGTCCACGACAGCGCGGAACGCGCCCGGATCTACCGCGAGGAGCTCGTCGGCGCCACGGCCTGGCAGGCCCTCAAATCCGCCCTCGATCTCTGGTGCGCCTGCTGGTTCTGGCCGGCGGACGCTCTGGACTGCGCGCCCCTCCCGACGACCTTCCATGCCCCGTTGCCGGAGACCCGAGCCATCGCCGCCCGGATCGCCGCCTCCAAGCGCTTCTTCCACTGGGAGCTCGAATTCCCCGATGTCTTTTGCGCCGCGGGCTCGGGCTTCGATGCCATCCTCGGGAATCCCCCCTGGGACATCGCCAAGCCCAACTCCAAGGAGTTTTTCTCCAACATCGATCCCCTCTACAGCGCCTACGGCAAGCAGGAGGCCCTCCGGCATCAAACGGATTATTTCGCCGATGCGGGGATCGAACGGGCCTGGCTGGACTACAACGCCGACTTCCGCGCCCAGTCAAATTTTATGGGCTATGCCGCGAGCCCTTTCGGCGATCCGAGTGAAAACGAAGCCAGCCAGGACCGCTTTGCCATCGCCCGTGGCCGGGACAACGAAATGCTTCACACCCACTGGCGGAACGCCCGCGCCAAAAGCCGGGGATTTGCCAACCCGGCGCACCCCTTCCGCCACCAGGGGTTGGCTGACATTAACATCTACAAGGCGTTCCTGGAGAAGACCCATGCGCTTCTGCGCCCGGACGGCCGCCTCGGCTTCATCGTGCCCTCGGGCCTCTATTCCGACCATGGCACGGGGGGCCTGCGCCGCCTCTTCCTCGACCACTGCCGCTGGGAGTGGCTCTTCGGCTTCGAGAACCGGGACGGGATCTTTGAGATCCATCGCTCCTTCAAGTTCAACCCGGTCATCATCCAGAAGGGCGGCGCCACCGAGGCGATCCGCACGGCCTTCATGCGCCGGAAACTCGAAGACTGGGAACGCGCCGAGGCCCTCGCCACGCCCTACACCCGTGCCCAGGTCACGCGCTTCAGCCCGCGCTCCCTCGCGATCCTCGAAATCCAATCGCAGCGGGATCTGGAAATCCTGGAGAAGATCTACGCCAACTCCGTCCTCCTCGGCGACGACGACCCCGACGGCTGGGGGATCCGGTACGCCACAGAGTTCCATA
>Ga0210051_1001729_pt1 | contig 22067 bp, 19 predicted proteins | sample CryGey092014_all_FD_185464 | JGI IMG/M metagenome (GOLD analysis project Ga0210051, IMG submission 185464) | Groundwater microbial communities from aquifer - Crystal Geyser CG23_combo_of_CG06-09_8/20/14_all (SPAdes) (version 2) | ecosystem: Environmental > Aquatic > Deep subsurface > Groundwater... | reverse complement strand
CACGAACGAAGTGAGTGCCTATCTGGTATAATAAAAAACCTTGAGGCAAACCTCAAGGTCAGATATTACTTTTACCCTTTGGCAGCCAGACTACCCCTTACCCAGTTTGCTGGGTGAGGGGCTCTTAGTTTTGCGTCCCACAATCACTTGTGGTTTGCCCTTTCAGTGGCTTTCTCCTCAAGTATACCATAAAACTCATAAAGTTTCAAGTTAATCAGCAAATCTTTTTTCTTGCAACCGTGAATTGTATTTGGTAGAATTATAGCGAAAATTCGCTGAGAAGAACCAAGGGGAGTGATATTTGTGTTACATTAGCATTAATAAAGACAAGGTAGTGCATAGGCGTACTTTTTTCTCTTTTGTGACGATGGGATCCCATTTGGTTAATAAAATAGTTTTTTCATGGTGTAGGAAAGTATAAAGCCCTTTCCTAACCACTGAAAATCGCACCTTAAGGTTATCGCCGAAGGCGATTTTCTTGAGAGAAGGACGTGCCTTTTTAATTACTATTTCAAAGCAAATTTACACATAATCGAGTATACCAAGCCGCTCTAAATTTTAACTTGTATAAGCGTTTATTTAGTATTATAATAAAAAATGAGAGGTTGAAAAATGCAAAGAACGTTGTTGATTTTTGTAGCGTTAGCATTCATAGTATCGCTAAGTATAAACATTTATGCGGAAAATACAAACACAGCTGTTGAGTACTCCGATTATGCTATTGACGTCAATACCATTAACTATAAAAATTCACCCCTAAACAAATTATTACGAGGTACTATAAATATTATGACCTGTTGGACAGAAATACCCGCAGGGGCTTTGGATGCTTCTAATAAGCAGACGGAGCATCGTGTTATTGGGTGGTTCTATGGTAGTACAGTGGGTTCGGTTACAACTTTGTTTCGCGTTCTAACAGGAGCCTTTGATGTGATAACCTTTCTTATTCCTCCTTATAATAAATCATTGATGAAGCCGGAATATGCATATCAAAATTTACAAGACAAGATAGAAGAACACAGGTAACCGGTATCGCTGGATTCAGTTTCTACATATAAGTCTTCAATATTTATAACCACACATCCAAATACTTAACTATTCTCGTATCAATAGAAAACTCTTTCCGTTTCAATCGAAAAAATAGACAGGAACAATAAAATTTTAAAATTTTCTTAGATATCTTTACCCTCAGCAAAGGCTGCAAAGGCATCAGAAAGGGCATTTAAGGAGAAAGGATTTCTTTTACCTGTGGGATAAGCCTGGGATTTAATCTCATTGCCTGCCCAAATGCCTGCTTTGCTAAATCTTGCTGGCCTGTTTTTAAGTAGGCACACCCCAAGTTAAAATATACCTGTTCATCTTGAGGATTAATCTTGAGGCTAGAGAGGTAGTATTTTATTGCCTTTTCAGGGTCACCCGCCTCTTCGTATATAAATCCTAAGTTATAGTGCGCCTCAAAGTAGTTCGGGTTTAACTCAAGGGTTTTTAAAAAATTATCCGTTGCTTCTTTAATCTTTCCTTGGCGGTAAGAGATTATACCTAGATTAAAATAGGCTGGAGCAATATGAGGATTTATCCTAATCGCCTCTTGCGCTGACTCTAGGGCTTTAGAAACATTATCTGTATCTATATACTTCACACTTAAATTATAGAAGGCGTAAGAAAAATCATGTTTAAATATTCTAATATTTGTAAGAAAGAAAAGAAAGGCCAGCAGACAAATTAACCAGATTATCCTATTGAGATTACCCGCTGATAATCTCTTTGTAAGCCAAAAAAGACCATAAGAAGCCAGGATAATAAAATAGGGTACAGCCGGCAGGCGGTAACGAGAGGTCACAAAATAGAGGATATTAGATATGCCGTAGCCCAAGATAAATAACTTAATTACTGATGCCTCTGGTTTTCTTATGCAGACAACCCACCCCAATATCCCCAAGGCAGAGATAAAATAAAAAGAGATAAAAGGGAATCGCAAGAGTGGGATAAATTTTTTGGCAAAATAGAAATCCTCGATATCCTGCGGTTCGTAGCCGTTAATAAAGATAAGAAATTTTCTCAATGTTAGTTTTAGATACGCATAGGGATGGGAAGCGATATAAGCGAATCCTTTTTTAAACCAGAACCAATTAATTTCTTTGTTATTAAGGGGCCTGCCCAGATTTTTCTCAGCAATGAGTTGGCTGTCTTTTAGTAACCCCAATTGGCTGGAATGCATATTTAAAGGCGGCCAAAAGGTTCCGTCTGCCTCGGGGTTATTCCCAATATAAAAATTGATGCCACTGTGAGCCGGTATGGGCAGAGATTCTTTTAAAATAGAGAAATTCGGTAAAATAAATATCGCCAAAGTGGTTAATACACCCAAGAAAAAAATAAAAAGACTGCGTAACTTTAATCGCAGACCTTTTTCGAGTCTCATTATCCAAAGGCTTAAGAGTAGGATAAGGGGCAAAGAGACATTAAGAGTTTTACATAATACACCAAGGATTAATCCGGCAATGTAAAAACCTAAAACAAAAGATTTTTTTTGGATATACATCAGCCAGAAAGTCAAGATTAAACTTAAAAATATACCTAGGGTAGTAGAGATAAGTATTCCTTCCTGAAAGATAAATAGGGAATATAGCCCCTGAAGACATAAGGCTAATTTTGCTACGCTTTTACCAAATAGTTCCTTGGTAACCAGATAGACCAAGATACAGGAAATTATCCCTAGCATCATCTGTATAATTCTTGCTGCCTCAATATTGATTCCAAATATCCGGTATATAGAAGCTAAAAAATAACTGTAAAAAGAAGAAAAGAGAAAATCCCGAGAGCTTTCGCCTCCAAGGAGCTGAATGGCCAGACGATGATTAAATGCTGTATCTAAGCCGGAAGGGGTAATCAGGGCCAAGGGGCTAGATTGAAATTGCAAGAGATAGATGATGCGCACAGAGACTATAATTGAAATAATCAAAGCTAAAATTAGTGCTTCTTGATATCTTTTAGCTATTTTTTCCATGGATATAACAGTCTTTTATGGTTGTTCATTGGCACTTTCCATTATTTCTTAGGAAAAGGACTCATTTTTCGTTTTTAGCCTTTTTTTATTCTAAGTCTTATGTATTCCTGTGTCAAGCACAAACCCGCGCTTATAGACACAAATTTAAAATATCAGGTTTTTAAGCTAGGGATTTTAAAGTTATACCAGCTCTTTGTTAACGCAGTTAAAAGCGTTACAGGGTTGTCTTTTGGTGGGCAACGATGAATAATTTAATGAGCATATAAGTTACGGGACAAAGTGACGTAACTTATAAATGCGAATTTAACCCCGGCAACAAAACGCTTCGAAAATTTGTTCCAGATTTTCTTGCAGCTGTCGGGATAGTTCAGCTAAACAACTTACGTTCACCCCGTTAGAAATACCATTTTTACTACCCGATAAAACAAAATTTCTAACGGGGTTCGCTATCGCTCCATAAGTTATGGCTTCACTTATTTTTCTAGTTCCCTTTATTAGTAATTTGTGGTAAAATTAAAACTTGTATTGTATAATTTGCTTAGCAAGCAGGCATAAAAGATTTATTTGTTTTGGGTTGATTGCCCTTTCTAAGGGGGTTTACTTGGCCGGAATGTTAGGACTCTACGAAGTGCAACTTCGGCATCCCGAAGGGATTCTTCTTAAGAAGTTAGTACGTTTTAGGACAAACTTTGAATAACCTATAGTGAGTAATGCGCCTGTAGCTCAATAGGATAGAGCACCTGCCTTCTAAGCAGGTTGTTGGCCGTTCGATTCGGCCCAGGCGCGCCATATAAATTATATAAATGAAAATATTAAGAAAAATATTATTCATCGGCGTAATTATCTTCGTATTGATATTCGCGAGTGCTTATGCATTTCTACTTCTTCAGGGCAAGGCGATCATCATCCAACAACTTGAAGGCTTGACGCATAGGAAGGTAAATCTGGGTTACGCTGGCCTTACCTTGCCGCTTAATCTAGAGATAAGAAAACTGGATATCCCGGGCCTAGCAAAAGTAGATTATGCTTATGTTTCGCCCAGCATCCTGGGATTACTTAGCGGCAATATTGTTTTAAACGACCTTAAACTCATCAGACCAGAGTTTGTTTATGAAAAAACTCAGGCCAAGACACAAGAGTCATCTGCCAATATTAATACGCCACTTGTTTTGGCTACGTCTCAGTCAAGAGTAATTCTGCAGAAAAAACAGTCTCTGCGCCTGATAATTAAACACTTAAACATAAAAGACGGTAAGTTAGATTTTATTGACCGCACATTAGAGGGTGACGGAATTAAGCTAACCGTTAAGGATATAAATTTTAATCTTACTAATCTCTATATGTACCCCCATTCAGCCGTTACTGATTTTACATTTAAGGGTAAGATTCCTTGGCAGCAAGGCCAGGAAGAAGGGAAGATTGAGGTAGATGGTTGGCTGAATTTATTTAAGAGAGATATGCAGGCTACTGTAAAGATTGCAGATATCGACGGAATTTCTCTCTATCCGTATTATGCCAAGTGGGTGGATCTGGAGAGGGCGCGCATTGAAAAGGCAAAGCTGAATTTGGTCAGTAATATCAAGAGCGTAGATAACAATCTTACTGCTGAATGCCACTTAGAGCTGACTGATATTGTATTCAAACCGCGACCGGAGGAAGAAGAACAGAATAAGGCTCAGAAGATAGCCGTAGCAGTCTTAGATATTTTTAAGGCCTTAAATAAAGGAAAAATTGTTTTTAATTTTACGATTAAAACAAAGATGATTAATCCCGCATTCAGTTTAAATAATATTAAGGATGCATTTGAGGCAAGGTTGGCCGAAGGCAGGAAAAACAATCATATTGCTGCAGATATTGTGCGTTTTCCGGGTAGACTCGTAGGAGGCACGGTTAAAAGCGCCACGGATTTATCCCGGGCATTAATCGACGGTGTATTTAGTATAGGTAACAAAGTCAAAAAAGCAGTTGAAGTAGCGTTTAAGAAGGAACAAGAAGAATAGTGGTGGCTGTAGCTCAATTGGTTAGAGCGCTAGACTGCGGTCTATTTCATTGTCTTGACAACCATGTAGTTCTTTGATAAAATATTATTATGGTAAAGAAAAAATGTCTAACATGCCGCAGGATATTCTATGTAAAGAAATTTCATGCGAAAAAAGGTTGGGGTAAGTATTGTTCAATAAAGTGTCATGCAAAGGGGCAGATAAAAGGCAAATGGGTAGAGTGTGATTATTGTGGAAAGAAGATTTGGCGTACCCCTCGCGATTTTAGAAAGTCAAAAAACAAGCGGTTTTTTTGTTCGGTAAAATGTCACTGTATTTGGGAAAACAAGAATGTTAGATATGGCATAAATGCGCCCAACTGGATTGCAGGGGAGCATTCTTATAGAGCGTTATTAAAAAGAGCGGGCATAGAGGAAAAGTGCAGAAGGTGCGGTAATCGAGATAAGAGAGTACTCACGGTTCACCATAAAGACAGCAATAGAAGAAATAACAAAATTGAAAATTTAGAATGGCTTTGTAGAAATTGTCATTGTATAGTGCATTGGTGTTAGTTAAATTATGGTGGCTGTAGCTCAATTGGTCAGAGCGCTAGACTGTGGCTCTAGAGGTTTTGCGGGTTCGATCCCCGTCAGCCACCCCATATCTTCGCCGTGCGATTCGGCGTGAATTTTGAACGCAGAAGTATAAGAAACTATTAGGTTTCCGTCGAGGAGCTTCAGGTTCGATACAATTTTTTGCAAAAAATCCCGCTGGGCGTCGGGATTTGCCTCCGCTGCGATGTAACTGGCTTGGTGAGCAAGAGTTAGAAAGTTTTTCAAGTGTTCGAGCCAGTCCCCGTCAGGGTTACCCCCATCCAAATTATCGAACTTCTTATTAATTAGCTGGGCTTTTTTCTGCTTGTATTCTTTCTCACCGATAACCCCGCGGTGTAAACGACACCACTTCGCTTGAAAAGAGGGTAACAGCGGTTGTGAGCGCAGCCTTTGCGATAGAATAAATTTTACGCCTGTATATAGAGAGTCTTTCTGACGCGCCATATTTCTGGGCGAGTGGGAGGGGATGGCACCGGATTTTTTAAAAATAATACTTGACAAGTCAACTATTGCAGTGTAAACTATAACTTAGATGAGGAGGAGTGAATATAATGGAATTACTGAAGCGCCTAGGGATTGTTTCAACGGAAAATAATTTCAGGGAAAATGCGGTTTATGCATTAGCCTGCGCTTACGCATTTGTTGAGAAGGAAATCTCGGATTATCTGCGTCCATTTAAACTTACTCCCGCGAAATTCAATGCAATGATGGTTATAAAACATATCGGCAAAGATAAGGGGCTCAGTCAGGTTGAGATCGGTAGGCGCTTGATTGTTACGGCTTCCAATATAACACGTCTGTTAGATAAACTTGATAGAGAGGGCTATATTGAACGTTTAAGCCGTAAGGGTGACCGCCGGGTAAATTTAATCAGGATAAGCAAAAAAGGCTCGGAAACTCTTGACCAGGTATGGCCCGGATACCATCGCAGAATAGTTGATATCGCGGATATTTTGAGCAAGGGAGAATTAAAACAGATATCTGGTCTTCTTGTAAAATGGTGCGAGAAAGTTGAAAGAGGTAAATGATGTTGGCGATTTTAACTAAGAATAAGAGTTTTCGGCATTTATGGTTAGGGCAACTCGTATCTTCTTTCGGAGACAGATTAACTCAGATGGGGATTCTTACCTTTGTGATGATCAACTCCGGAGACAAAGGCGAAAAGATGGCGATGGTTACCTTTTTTACGCTTCTGCCTTTTTCTTTATTTGGGCCTTTTTTTGGGGCATTGGCGGACAGATATTCGCGTAAAACTTTGATGATTATTGCTGATGTTGCGCGCGCCATCATGGTTGTCTTGGTACCTTTAATTTGGATTAATACCCATTCGGTTACATTGGTAGTGTTCTGGTTTTTTGTGTTAGGAAGCTTGACGGCTTTATTTACTCCTGCCAAGATGAGTATTATTACCAATATTACGGATAAGGATATTTTGCTTCAGGCTAATTCTCTCATTGTGAGCACCGGTATGGTTACTACTTTAGTAGGGACATTACTCGCGGGAGCATTGATTAATATCACGGGAGTAAAAGCCGCTTTTTATATCAATTCTTTTACTTATTTGATTTCAGCTCTATTTATCGTTACTATTGCTTACACGAGAGAAAGGGTAGCCCCGCAACTGGAAGATGTGTATATAAAGATTTGGGATGATATAAAAATAGGCATTGGGTATATAAAGCGACATAATATGATTTCTAGTCTGATTATGTTGAGCAGCGTTTCTTCATTTATCAGCAGCTTTGCCTATATTCTTATTCTAAATTACGGGGCATCTATTTTAGGACAGAAGTCCCTTGGTATGGGCGCATTATTGTCTGCGGCCGGATTCGGTATGATTTTGGGTTCAGCAATATTGTTTAAGAGAAAAGATAAGACAAACTATGAGAAGGCATTGTATCTTTCTTATTTAATTATTGGCATCTTTCTTTTGGCCTTTATGTTCAAACCTAACTTTCAGGCATCCTTATTTTTATTGTTCTGCGGAGGCATAGGCGTATCTGTTTTGACTATTACGCTGGATACTATTTTTCAGCGTATCATACCCGATGATTTAAAAGGCAAGGCTTTCGCAGTCAGGGGCATGTTTACCAATGCCGTATTCCTAATTTTTCTGTTGGTAGTCGGTATTTTAATTAAATATGTGCCTGTTACCATGCTCTTTGCTTTAGTAGGCGCTATCAGCATAATGGCTGCATTACGTATTTTCCTCTACGAAAGAAGATGGGGGTATGCGATTTTACGCACTTTCTTACGCTTTCTGATGAAAATCCTCTTTAATTTTAAAGTATCGGGCCTGGAGAATATACCTAAAAAAAGGCGATTTGTTTTTGCCGGGAACCATACCAGTGTAGTTGACGCCGTGGCTTTAATGTGCGCTTATCCGGGTAGAATCTATTTTCTTGCTGCCGAATCGCTCTTTAAAACAGGATTCTGGGGTTGGTGTGCGCGTAGGCTTGGCTATATTTCCGTAAAAAAAGATACGAAGAATATAGAGGCAATCAGGACGGCAGTACAAATACTCAAGGCCGGTTATTCCATCGGTATATTCCCTGAAGGCCATATTACAGTCGATGGCAGATTGGATGTAGCTAAAGAAGGAGTTGCTTTGATTGCCCGATTAGGTAATGCGGATGTAATACCTTTTGCTATTGAAGGAGCATATGAAGCCTGGCCTCTGCCTAAAAAATACCCTAAGCGTTTTCCGATTGAGGTGTGCTTTGGAAAGCCGATCGATATAAGTTCTTCTCCTGAGCAAGAACAACTAATGGCTGAAGTGATGGAAGAGATCGCCCGGGTAAAGCTTCATCTGGAACGAGAAGGATATCTGCGCGTTGATCCAGATGAAATCGTAAAACACTTAATTAATATAGGATGAAGAAATCGTTGCAGACTGTTATTTATACCGCAGTTACAGCCCCGTTTTTTATCTTTGGTAATTTGACCACCAAGGATAATCAAAGCATATCTTTTTATCATTATCAGGGTGGGCACAAACAAGTTGTGATTATTGCCCCGGGTTTTTATAATAGTAAAGACGCAATACTACTTCAAGAGTTAAAGGATAAATTAAAAGATGATTACGATGTGTTTATGTTTGATTTCCGCGGACATGGTCAAAGTTCCGGGGTATTTTATTGGACTTCTAAAGAAGAACTTGATTTGCAAACAGTATTAGATTATGTCCGGAAAAAATATAGTAAAATCGGTCTGATTGCTTTTTCTCTTGGGGCGGCTACGAGCATCAACCTGTTGGCTAAGCAAGATGCTGTCAATAGTTTGATAGCCATTAGCGCGCCTAGTGAATTTAGCAAGATTGATTATAAATTCTGGAATTTAGACTTTAAAGGCGACCTTATGTATACTTTTGGGGAAGAGGGGCGAGTAGGTCGTGGCGTTCGGCCCGGGCCTTTTTGGTTAGATAAGGCCAAGCCGATTGATTCTGTAGCTAAGGTTAAATGTCCGATTTTATATATTCACGGAGATAAGGATTGGGTTATTGGATATCAACATTCCCAGCAATTGTATGCGAAAACGAAATCAAAGAAAGAAATTATAATTGTCAAGAACGGTTCCCATGCAGAATATTTATTCAAAGATGAATCCGGGTTAAAGACAATTGACTCAATTAAATCTTGGTTAAAAATGACTCTTAAGGATGGAGGGGAAAAATGAGATCATTTCTTATAACAGTAGGCCAGCTGGTGTTCTCAATATTGATGTATTGCATCGGTACGATTTTTTTCGGCTTGGCATTAGTTCCGGGCATAGCGTTATTCTTTAAGGTATGGACGACGGTAGAATACGCCCCTAATATTACTAAGTTTTTTTCTTTAGGTATTAGCTTGGCAACAGGATATTTTTTATTTGGTTTATCTTTGATTATTTTGATAGGGACTTTCTGCATGGTTTTACGCCTGCGCCTTAAAGAAGGGACGTATCCTATATTTTCATGGCAAGCGCTTAAATGGGCCTGCATGAGCGGATTATATTCGCTGATTAATTTTACTTTTGTTGATTTTATTTTGGCGACACCTTTTGTAAATTTATTACAGAGGATGCTCGGAGCTAAATTAGGTAAAAATGTGCAAATAAACTCAAAGTATGTCTTTGATGCCACTTTGGTCGAAATCGATGACAATACGGTTGTGGGCGGCGGGGCTATAATTATCGGTCATACCGTAGAGAGAGGAAAGCTGAAATTAAAAAAGGTTAAAATCGGTAAAAACGTAACCGTAGGCTCCCATTGTACGATTATGCCGGGATGTGAAATAGGCGACGGTGCTATTATAGGGGCAAGCGCCGTATTATTAAAGAATACTAAAGTAGAACCCGGAGCTATTTATTTTGGCGTACCAGCAGAACCTATCAGGCCTCATCATCATAAAGAGGAGAATGGCAATGTCCAGAGTTAGCCTAAAAAACGTAACTATAATTGAGCTTTTAGTAGCGATTAACCGCCGCTATTCCGATACTACAGCCCTGCGGATAAAAGAAGGCGATAAATTCTGTTTTCTTTCTTATACCGAACTTGGCCGCAGGACTTCGGATACCGCATATAACCTTAAGAAATTAGGCGTGGAATACGTAGATAGAGTTGCGATTTTATCAGAGAGCCGTCCGGAATGGGCGATTGCCTTTTTTGGTATAGTCTCTTGCGCAGGAATTACTGTACCTATGGATATAAAATTAAGTGATGCAGAAATAGAGTTTATCTTAAATGACTCCCAGGCAAAATGTCTTTTTACTTCAGATAAATTCTTGGAAAGGATTATAAATTTAAAACCACGCCTTAAGTATTTATCACATATAATTTTGCTCGACGATACGGAAAAAGAGGGAATCTTATTGTTGAAAGATTTTAAGGTCCCGGAAACAGAAATTGCCCATCGCGAAATCAAACCCGAAGATACTGCGTTAATTGTTTATACCTCAGGGACAACCGGTATAGCCAAAGGGGTAGAGCTTACCTATAAAAATTTGTTATTTGAGATTATGTCTTTACACGCGCTGGTTAATTTTTCTTCCGGGGATCAATTCTTATCGATATTACCCCTTAACCATATGTTGGAAATAACGGGGGGCTTTCTGGGACCTTTATATGCCGGCTCAACGGTCACTTATTGCGAAAGTCTAAAGCCGACTAATATTTTGTCGCTAATGCAGGAGACTAAAACTACAGTTATGATTTGTGTGCCGCTCGTCTTAAAAATGTTCCATAATAGCATTATCAAAAAGATTGAAGATTTGCCCGGGCTTAAGCGGTACATAGCCAAGGCTATGTTGAATATTTCCAGATTTTTGCTTAAATTCCACATTCGGACAGGAAAAATATTCTTCGCCTCAGTACATAAACAGTTTGGCGGGAGCTTACGGGCTTTTGTTTCCGGAGGAGCGCCGCTTGACCCAATAGTAGAATTAGATTTTAATGCTATGGGGTTTCGTATATTGCAGGGTTATGGCTTGACTGAGACTTCACCAGTAATTACTGTGAATAATTTTGAAGAATGCAAATACGGTTCAGTGGGCAAGCCTTTACCGCAGGTAGAAGTCAAGATCGTACCCAATAATGAAAGCGGCAGCAAGGACGGCGAGATAATTACCAATGGGCCGCATGTTATGAAAGGTTATTATAATAGCCCGGAAAAGACAAATGAAGTATTGCGGGATAGTTGGTTTTACACCGGAGATATAGGGTATTTTGATGACGATGGGTTTTTATTTATTTCCGGCAGGATTAAGAATTTAATTGTGCTCGGCGCCGGTAAAAAAGTCTTTCCGGAAGAAATTGAAGAAGTCATGTCCGGCAGCCAATACATAAAGGAGATATGCGTATTAGGCCGGATTGCCAAAAAGGGGTTAAGAAAAGGATGCGAAGAGGTTTACGCCGTGGTCGTCCCTAACCTTGATATGTTCGATAAATATAGCAGAGAAAATAAAGGATCTATCAGAAAAAAAATCGGATCTGAAATGTCGCGTTTGGGAGAAAATTTAGCGGAATATAAAAGGATAATGGATTTTGAGGTTTGGTATGATGAATTACCTAAGACATCTACCCGTAAGGTCAAAAGAAAGGTATTATTAGGGCTGATTTCCAAGAAAGAAACAGAGGAGGGCACAGAGAAGAAAGAATTCATTGAGGCGTCTGAAATCATTGAAGATGATTTGACCTTGGGGTTAAGGCAGATAATTGCTGATTTAATTAAGCTTCCCGCTGAAAGAGTAAAGATTAATTCCAATCTTTATAACGAGTTAGGCATTGATTCATTGATGAAAGTCGAAATTCTTTCTGCCATACATAAACAGTTAGGCATTGATATTCCTGATCGCTTAAGTTACGAGATTAACACTTTTGGCGATTTAGCAAAATTTAGTAAGGAATATAAGTCCGGTAGAAGCGGTGATGAAATAGGCATGCGCAGCGAAATCAATCATTTCATTAAAAGGAATGCCAGATTTAAAATCACGCATAACACCGCATATTTTATTTTTAAGGGATTATTTAAATTATATTTTCGCAAAAAAATATTCGGATTGGAAAATATCCCTAGCCAGGGTTCTTTCATAATTGCTGCCAATCATTCCAGTTTATTAGATTTTCCTTTAGTCCTGACCAGCCTGCCATTTTCTAAGATGAAAGATGTTTTTGCTCCGGCAGCCCAAGATTATTTTTATGCTAAGAAGTACCGCAAGGCAGCGGTCGAAATATTATTCAATACTTTTCCCTTTGAAAGAATCGGGGATTTTATGAAAGGGTTAAAGGTATGCGAAGCCCTGGTTAAAGATAATCATTCGATAATCCTTTTCCCCGAAGGAACAAGGATGATGGAGGACAAATTGCAACCATTTAAGCCTGGCGTGGGGTGTTTGGCTTTAGACCTGAATGTACCGATTCTGCCGGTGTATATTAAGGGCGCCTGGGAAGCCATGCCTAAAGGAAAGGTTTTGCCTTCCCGTAATAAAATAGAGATTTATTTTGGAAAAGCGATTAACCCTGCGCAAATTAATCTGGAAAATTTACCGACTAATTACGAAAAATACGTTTATCTTTCCAGTCTAGCCTTTGAGGAAGTAAAGAAAATGAAAGAAGGGAGATAGGTAAGATAAGGCCTTTTCATATCGCGGTAATCGGAATTGACGGGAGCGGAAAGAGCTCTTGTTATGAGGATCTACTGCGGAGCATGTCAGTTAATATGAGCGTCGCAGGCATAGGGGATAAAGTCTTAATTACGGCTTCTGGCGGAGAACTAATAACCCCGCCAGATATCCTCCAGATAAAAGTCAAGTCTGCTCTTGGCATAATTGTCAGGATGTGCCGTGGCAAGCTTTTATACGAGATGTCTAAACTTACAGAGCTCATCGTGAGAAGTAAGATTCAAACTATCATTACCAAAAAATATAAACCTGAATATATTTTTACCGATGGTTCTGCCTTGGTAAATATGCTGGGTTGGGGAAAGTATTATCATCCTGAGCACTTTACGGAAAAGGACTACACAGGGTTTATTGCATATCTTACCGGAGAGAAAAAGATCCCGCTCACAAAATTATTCTATTATGTCAAACACATCCCTGAGTTGGTTTTGATTAATCGCGTATATTCCGCGCATCTTCAGGTCCCCGATACAATAATCTTTTTGAAGGTAAAACCCGAAGAGGCCATAGAGAGGATACTGCACCGCGGTAAGCAGATTCAAGTCCATGAACATATGCAGTTTTTGACCATACTGCAGGAGGCGTATGCATTTGTTTGCAAAATGCTTTCTATGAATTTTCCGGTAAAAATTATAGAATTAGATACAGGTGGCTTAAGCCAGAAGGAAGTAATGCAGAGATGCCAAAAGATGCTGGATGTAAATGAACCGGCGGCCAAGGTTAATATTATAGCTACTACTATATCCGGTTCAATTAAGGATTGGAAAAAGCTGGATTCTATGGAAGCGGAATTTAAGCGTTATCACGAAGACTCAAAAGTATTTATCGTGGATTCGCATAAGGAGGCCTTCGAGACCACGCGAAATCTAATAAGACAAGGAGCAAAGATTATAGTTTCTGCTGGAGGGGCAGGAACTTTTAATAGTGTTTTGGAAGGCTGTTGTTTTGAGCAAGTGCCATCTACGGATTTGCGCTTAGCTTTTTTAAGAAAGGGGTCAGCGGATTTAATCGGTAAGGTTTTAAACATTCCAGATGAATTAGGACCGGCAGTGAAGATTATTTCAGAAGGTATCAGTAGTGATAAGACGCTTGAAAGCGATATCTTAGAAATTCAAGCGCAAGAAATAACAGGGCGGATATGCAAATACCATATGATTGGTTTTGGCGGGGTGGGTGTATTTGGCGACATTCCCTATTTTACTGAAAGCAGATTTATAAAATACTATAAAGGGCTATTGGGTTATTTCTTTGGAGACCGGGGGCCTTTTCTCACAGGTGCTAATCTTGCTTTATTGAAACGCTATCTGGATAAAATGAAGGGTAGGAAGATAAAATTTAAGATTATCGCAGATGGTATCGATATCCCGTTTAAAAATTACATTAATATCATTATTATGAATGGAGATTTAGGTAAGGACTTTCCTATAGCTAGAGGGATACCCTTGGGCAGCGGTGATTTCCAGGTAACCCTAATGGAGGATAAAGGTTTATCCGCTTCTTATAAACAATTGATTCATGCATGGAAAGGGGATCTGCCCGATCATAAGGATGCTCTAGGTATCACTATCTTAAGGACGAAAAGTCTCCAAATTATTCCTGATTCAGATACTCAATATTTTATCAACGTGGATGGATTGCTGAAGAGGGTAAACGGTAAAATAGCCTATAAACTATTTTCAAAGATTAAGTTAATTATGGGATGAAGATTCTTTATAAGAAGGGTAATAGCCAGGATAAACGCCTTTTTCTTACTTTTGATGACGGTCCCAATGCCTATGTAACCCCTAGGATTCTTGATTTGCTCGATGAATTTAAAATAAAGGTAGCTTTTTTCTTGGTTGGAAGGAATATCAAAAGATTTCCTGATATTGCCCGACAGATAGATCAACGGGGCCATCTTATTGGTAACCATTCTTTTAGCCATCAAACGCTTTTTGCTTTACGGTCGCCAGAATTTCAGAAAATCGATGCACAAAAGACAGAAGATGAATTAAAGATTTTAAATATAAGACAATGCTCTTATTTTCGCCCTCCGTATACATTCTGCAGCGATAGCACTTTGAAAGCGCTAGGCAGCGATTATACTATCGTAGGAACTAATCACTACATTTATGATCACGCTATTTTTTCCTCGCGTTTAATTGTTTCCGGAATATTACATTCGCTGAAAAATAGAGGAAGTGGTATTATAACTTTGCACGAAGGAGCATGTTTTTTTATTGCTCCAACTAGGATAATTATAGCTGAGGCCTTACAAGTTTTACTGCCTAAACTTTTATCCGACGGATATGAATTCTGTAGTTTGACCGACCTCGATAATTCTAACAACGCAGTTCTTCCTGTAGTCTTTTAGGGGCATTTCCAAAAGGTAATAGATGCAAAAATTATACTAGTGAGTGGTAATGTCCGGGACAAGAGAGGTGGACAAATCTATCTCCCAATATCTCAAAGAGTTACGTAAATTAAAGCCAAAAATGACCAGACAAAAAGGACAAATTTAGCGAGGAAATGACCTCTCCATAAGAAGAATTTCCTTAAAAATCGCAATAATTCTGACATAATAATATAGCGTGAATTTAGAGGAGTTCCCCCTCATGGCATAGGAGAGGGGCCCCATATTTTCGCCGTGCGATTCGGGTCTTTACGTGGAAAAGAGGCAGTCTGAGCTATGTCTTGAAATCTTATGGCGATTTAATAAGGCCGGCACCGCGAGCCTACTCTAAAAGGTTTCTTGTCCAGCCTGAAGAAAGTCTAAGACGGGTAGATTTATATGCTAAAGACAAAGATAATCTGTACTCTTGGGCCGGCGTCATCCAGCGAGACGGTAGTAAGAAAAATGTTGCTTGCCGGAATGGATGTCGCGCGGCTTAACTTCTCGCACGGCAGGATACAGGAGCTGCTCCATAGGATAAGCCTGATCCGCAGCCTAAATGCGAAATATGGCAGGCGCATAAAGCTTCTCGGTGACCTGCAGGGCCACCGCATCAGGATAGGCAGCCTTGCTGGGCCGATAGAACTTAAAAAACGCCAGATAGCCTGGCTTATTCAAAAGGATATAAAGGGCGCAGCTGGAACAATTCCCTTTGATTATCAAGGGCCTTTGCGAGATATAAGAAATGGCCAACATATATTCATTGATGACGGAAATATTGACCTCGAGGTAATAGGGCACTATAAAGGTAAGCTGAAGACAAAAGTGATGATTGGTGGCCTGCTTAAGGAACATAAGGGGGTGAACATTCCGGAAGCCAAGCTTGAGTTTGGCGGCAAGCCAGAGGGCAGTGGTTTGGCTTCCGATAAGCCAGCGGGCAATGGTTTGGCCTCCTTTGGCCAAAGCCATAGCCAAAGCCATATAAGCCTAAAGGATAGGCAGGATATACTCTTTTGCGAAAAGCATGGGGTCGAATATGTCGCCCAGTCGTTCGTGCGCACGGAGAGGGATATACTGGAGGTAAGAAGGCTTCTTGGGGAAAGTTCGCAGTGCCGGGTTATCGCTAAGATTGAGAATAGGGAGGGTATAAAGAATATTGACGAGATAATCAAGGTTTCCGACGGCATAATGATTGCGCGCGGAGATATGGGGGTATCATTGCCCATCTACGAAATTCCTATCATCCAGAAGATGATTATCAAGAAATGTAACCGCGCAGGGAAGTTTGTTATTACCGCGACACAGATGCTTGAGAGCATGACCGACAACCTACGGCCTACTCGCGCTGAGGTAACGGACGTCGCCAATGCCATAATAGATGGTACTGATTTTGTTATGCTTTCGGCAGAATCAGCCGTGGGAAAATATCCGGTTGAGACAGTTATGATGATGAATAGTATAATAAAGTTCACGGAAGGGTATTTATGGTGTAAGAAAGTATAAAACACTCTCTTAACCACTGAAAATCGCACTTTAAGGTTATCCTAAAAAGGATAGGCCTTCCTAAACCTATAAGGAAGGGCCTAATCGCCGAAGGCGATTTTCTTGAAAGCAAAGAAAACTGCATGATAGATAAAATAGGAGTTCATGATGAATAGATTAAGAAAATATTTTATAACCGGGCTGGCAGTGGTAGTACCGTTTTTTTTGACGGTCTACGTTTTGGTAGTTTTATTCCGTTTTACCGACAATATTTTAGGGAGGTTCTTAAACGTTTATTTTAGGAATACCCTGGGGTTTCATATTCCCGGTTTAGGTGTTCTCATTTTTCTTTTATTCATACTCTCGGTAGGATTTCTGGCTAACCGTTATATAGGTAAAAGGATCTTTCCATTAATGGATAGATGGTTTTCCAGTTTACCCTTAATCAGGAATATTTACCCTACTTTTAAGCAGGTTATTTCATTTGTCTTGGCACAAAAAGAATTCGGATTTAAGAAAGTGGTCTTAGTAGAGTATCCTTCAAAAGGTATATGGTCTTTAGGATTTTTAACAAACGAGGAATTCCAAAAATTAAGCCAAATATCAAATAAGGTCATGGTATCAATCTTTATACCTACTTCTCCCGGGCCATTTACCGGAGTTGTTATTTTTGTAGCCAAAGAAAATTTGCAGTTTCCGGATATCTCTATCGCAGACGCCTTCAAAATTATTATTTCAGGAGGTGTTTTTAAGCCATAATTTACTAATGTCCATCCCAGAGAGATGGACAAGAAATAACGCTTTATTTTTAAGATAGTTACGCAATTTCTATCCAAGAAATACCGGACATTTTGGACAAATTTAGCGAGGAATTGTCTCTCTAAAGCCAGAAGAGAGCTCTGAAAAAGTCTAAAAATAGGCAGAGCTCTCTTGATTACAGCGATTTATTGTCGTCGGAATAATCTGTGTAATCTTTTTATAATCTCTGAAATCAGAGGTCTCTGATGTAGTTTTTGGGAGTTTTTCAGAGACCTCCAGAATATTCTTGATATATTAAAATATTGAGCCTATAATTTGCTTGTATGTAACAGAGAGGTTTCCTCTCATACATAAGGGAGGGGGTAACGACCTATGGTATCATTCCCGGCCCAGGCAGTATAATCCGTTGGCAATAAAAGTGTTAATATTATAATATATTGTAGCGATGAGAGCTAAAGGAATTTTTTCGGCAGAAATTTATGAATAATTCCACAGATTCTATTAAAAATGATAAATTTGAAATAAGCTGCAGAACAATAAATACAATCCTATCCTATGTCCGGCAGGAAGGCAAGGATGTAAAAAATCTAATCGAAAACCTTCCCTGCGATGAAAAATACCTCTGCGATACAAATAACTGGATTTCCCGCGCGGTTGAGAATGAGATATTCCGACGCCTGGTGGTTATGTTTGACGATGAAAAAATACTTTACAAAATTGCTCTTGCCTCGGAAAAACTGCATAGCCTCGGGTTTCTTGATTATATCGCGCGCCTGATAGGCAACCCCCAATTTATATTAAAACAAGCGGCTAAATTAAATACATATTTTACGAAGATTCATGATTTGGAAATTATTAAATGCGAGGCGGCGAACGCAACCATAAGATATACTATCAAACCGGAATATTCAATGACCTCTCACGACTGTTATTATACAAGCGGGATTCTGACTGTTCTACCAAGGATTTGGGGCAGCGAGCCCGCAAAAATCTGGGAGGAAGCCTGCGCTGTGCCTATCCATAAAAAGGGTATGATAAATGGGAAGTTTTACGCGGTAAGCGAGGATGGTTATGTAAGCGAGCACGACACAATAAAAGAAAAAGCGGGGAGAGACGAAGCAAAAGTAATCGGGAAGATAAACGCCGAAGGAACGTTCAAACTGGGAAATACCATATACGGCGCAGGCAATTGTTTATACCATATCAGCTGGTATCCCAAAAGGATGTGGATAAAAAAGGTTTTCTATGACTGCTTCACCAAGCCCAAGGTTCTTGAGGCTACAATAGAAGAAATGCAAAGGGAAAACGATATTATAGAAAAAAAATATGTGGAGTTATTCATAAAAAACCTTGAACTGCAGAAGCATTACGTTGATACCATAAACGCCTTTATACGGGCAATAGACGCAAAAGACCACTACACCGAGAACCATTCCATCAACGTCAGTCAAATTGCCGAAATTATAGCGAAGGAGCTTAGCTTGGGCCCAGATAAAGTCGACACCATAAAGCAGGCATGTAAGCTCCACGATTTGGGAAAAATCGGCATAAAAGATAGCATACTGCTTAAGCCGGATAAGCTTACCAATGAAGAATGGGAAGAAATAAAAAAGCATCCTATTTTGGGTGCGGAGATAATAAAGCCTCTGACATTTTTAAGTGAGGTTGCTTTGCTTATAAGGCAGGACCATGAGAGATGGGACGGCAAGGGCTATCCTGACGGACTTAGGGAGGGGCAGATTGACATAGGCGCGCGAGTTATAATGCTGGCTGACTCCTATGATGCCATGACTTCAGGAAGGCTCTACAGAAAAAAACTCACTAAAACCGAGGCGCTTGAAGAGATAAAAAAGAATACGGGTACGCAATTTGATCCGAATATTGTTGAGATATTCCTTAAGATTATGCAGGAAGATAGAATAGGATAAAAAGCACCCTACCCCCTTGTAAAAACCCTTGATGTAATCACCTCATCTTTCTCATGCCCTGCCTTTCGATTTTTAAAAAATCAAATTAAATAAGCAGATAATTTAGGCTACATTTTTAATTTTTATGCTATAATATATAAAATGCTATTAATCGTCCGTGCCAAAATAGATTCGCAAACCCTAAAGAAGATAGCTGAAGATTTAAAGGGCTATATAAAAGTTGTAGTTGATATTCGGCGTAAAATCTTAGCTGCGGGCGGAGAAAAGCATATAGACGGCGAACAGCTGCTTTTGGAAGACGGAAGCCTCCAGGAAGATTTATGGGGAGCGGGTTTAGATTTGGAAACAGGCGAAATGGACTTTGATTCTCTGATTAATTTAAGGCCAACGCAGAATAGAAGTCGTGAAATATTAGATGAAGAAATACGCAAAAAAGCTGCTTCGTTGATTGAAACTTTATTAAAGGGTTAATTGAATGGATGCGAAGGAAATAACTTTAAATATTGCCGTAAATTTAGGCCGCTTATGTCGCTGGGCCATGGAAGGCCGCAAGGAGCGAGTTGAACAGTTTTTGGCCCAGACTGAAGGATATCTTAAGGCCCTGGAATCCACCCCGAAATCAAGCCGTTTCCTCCCTACCTATGAATGGTTCAGGAATGACTTTGAGCGCCTTTCCCGCGATGTCCATATGGACGCCGATTGGGCTGAATCTATGCTTACCTGGGCGAACATCTTGTCCCATCGGGCTTCTTTAGCATAAATTTATTTTAGAGCGAAGAGATAGAGAAATTATCGCTTACACTACAAAATGTCGGAAAATTAAAAATGTAGTGTAGCGCTGGCTGAAGCGAGGACGCTTGCGGCTGGCACCGTTAAAAACAGAGCTTTGCCAGACGCAAAGCCACGCCGGACACGCATTGCATTAGCAAGAAGCCTGCCGACCAAGGCAGGCGCCCAAGCGCGGGGCATTTTAAGCTATTTCATTATGCACCCCGGCATAAAAGGCACCTTTGCCTATCGCACCTTGGTATATTGGATTACCAAGTGCGCCCTTTCTGGGCTGGAAGGCAAAGTGCGCCTCTTGTGAGGCGAATGCCGGGTGTCCTGCTTTCTGCAGGAAGACCGGCTTTACCCCCTTCAAATTTATAACACGACTTTGTTAAAAATGCATTTTTCCTCAGACAGTCAAAGGATAAAGTTTTCTTAACTTATTGTTAAACAATGACTTATATTTTTAATAATAGTAAAATAAGGTCAAAAATTAACATAGTAGTGTTTATAAAAGGCGTAAGGATGGTTTGCGCTTTGCCTTATCGGATAGGCAAGTGCCCCACTTTCTGTGGGGGTTTCCCGCCCAAAAGCCTTCCTTTTAATAGGAGTAGTTTATTGGAAAAACGTTTGTCGTTTTAGTTGTCATTTGTGATGAAGAATTGTGATATAATGGATTTGTCTCGTTTAGTTAAAGAGGCACTTAATTTGTAGTCGTAACTTGTAATTTTAAAGAGGCTCAACAAAGGAGGAATAAAAATAAACAGCTGTATGAGATGCGGAGAGAAATTTCAACATAATTATTTGGTAGCAGTTTTTAAAGTGACAAAGGAAAAAAGAGAAAGATTAATAGTATGTTTGAAATGCAAGGGTATTTTAAGTAAGAAGGATAAATAAACCAGGCACCCTTTCTCTATGAATATTTTTGTGGGTAATCTTTCGTTTGACGCTACTGAAGCTGATGTCAAGAAGCTCTTTGAAGGTTTTGGTAGCGTTGCTTCTGTTAGGATTGTGATGGAAAAGAAAGGAACTAAATCCAGGGGGTTCGGGTTTGTCCAGATGCCTGATGAGCAGGAGGCGCTCGCTGTGATATCCGCTCTCAACGGCAAGGATTTTATGGGCCGGCTTCTTAATGTCAATCCGGCGCGCCCTAAGCCCGCAGCAGAGCAGGATAAGGGTGAAGCAAAAAGGATTCGTTCCGAAATTAAGGCTGAAGGCCAAGGGTATCATAGAGAAGAGAAGGATCGGAAAGATGCCTGGTATAACCCGGTTTTTAATAAGAAAAGAGGTAGATATAAAACAGGGAGGCGTGCGCGCAGCTTTATGAAACGGCGTGCTGCATCCGGAATTGTGCAGGAGGCAAGCCTTAAGCGGGAGAGCCGGGAGAATCCTATGCGTTGGCGTAAGAAATATGAGCAGCCTAAGCCTTGGGAAAAAAGCCAGGGGAAACCTAAGCCCTGGAAGAAAGCTGATGGTGAATATAAGTCGCGGAGGAAAGCCGAAGATAAGCCTAAGCCTTGGAGGAGGAACGCAGGAAAGGCTAAACCTTGGCGTAAAACTAGCAAGCGCCCGCGTCCGCACCAATCACGGATCCAAAGCCGCAGAAAACCCGGGGGCTATACAAGATGAACCCCGCACCTTCTAAAAATTCAGAAAATAATAAGAATGGATCTTATGAAGGTGAGGCGATAAATTTTAAAAATAAAGAAGGTGCGGGGTGAAACTGAAATTAAATGTTTATCCAATAATCCCGGATATGGAAGAGGGGATTGCGCAGATTTTTCAGAAAGCAGTGGATAATCGCGCCAAGATTTTGGAGATTGCTTATAGCGAAGCCGGTGATGGTGTCAAGAAACGCATACTGACTGAATTTTCTGAATAAAAAAGAAATCCGCCGGCTTTATACGTCCGCGGCCAGAAAACCTCGCCCTTTAGGGCAAGGATGAATAATGGCCGCTTGAGTATCAATTTCAAACAAACTACGGACTTTAAACCGGAGAAATTGAT
>Ga0210051_1001725_pt1 | contig 22113 bp, 20 predicted proteins | sample CryGey092014_all_FD_185464 | JGI IMG/M metagenome (GOLD analysis project Ga0210051, IMG submission 185464) | Groundwater microbial communities from aquifer - Crystal Geyser CG23_combo_of_CG06-09_8/20/14_all (SPAdes) (version 2) | ecosystem: Environmental > Aquatic > Deep subsurface > Groundwater... | reverse complement strand
ATCTCCACTATGACGCTTACAACCGGCATTAGGCCTTCTCAATTTTCACTGCGCATATCTTAAACTCAGGCTGTTTAGACATGGCGTCATAGGCGTCTATCGTGAGCTGATTTATAAGTTTGTCGGGATAGTGCATCGGGACAAAAACCAGGCCGTCCCTTGGGACATCCATAACCTTTGCCTCAAGGATTATGGAACCCCTTCTTGATGTAAGTTTCACCTTGTCTCTGCTCTTAATACCTAAATTCTGCGCATCCCTTGGGTTAATCTCAACATAGGCATTAGGCGCTGAGCGCTTCAATTCTGGAACCTTGAGAGTCATGGTGCCTGTGTGCCAGTGTTCTATCTGTCTGCCGGTAGTCAGTACAAAAGGGTACTCAGCATCAGCAGGCTCTACCGGGCCTTTATATGGCCTTAACCATATTGCGGCCCTGTTGCCGTCTGCCTTGGCGCCGTAGAATGAGACGTCAGATGCAGCGGGGTCAAATTTTTTCACAAGCACATCGCCGTATTTGGCGGTGTATCTTCTCACCGTCCCGGGATGGTCTTCCGTAGGGCACGGCCACTGAATGCCGTGCGCTTTTTTCATCCTTGCCCTTGTCATTCCCATAAAGTCATAGGCCGTATTTTTTGAGGCAAGTCTCATTTCATTCCAGACATCCTCTGATGTCTTGAAGTTAAAGAGTTTCTTGACCTCATCTGTCCTGTCAAGTTTTGAAAAGAGCTTGTGGGCAAACTCAAGCATGACGTCCAAATCAGGCCTTGCCTCTGCGGGCGGCTGCACTGCCTTTTCAAGATACTGATACCTCCGTTCAGACTGTCCATAAGTGCCGTCCTTTTCTGCCCATAACGCTGCTGGAAGCACTAAGTCAGCGAGCTCTGTGGTCCTTGTTGGATGATAGGTATCTGAGACAACAAGGAATGTATCTTTTGCCTCCATGCCTTTTCTATACGGCGCGAGATTCGGCAGGCTCTGTCCGGGATTTGTGCATGCAACCCAGAGAGCTTTTATATCGCCCTTATTGAAGGACCTGAATATATCAACTGCTGTTGGCCCCGGTTTTGGATGAATTTTGCCCTTTGAAATCCCCCAGAACTTTTCCATTTCCTCCCTATGCCCTTCATTCGCAACGAGTCTTCCATAAGGCAGGAGATGGCTGAGAAGCCCTGTATCTCTTACGCCTCCGCAGGCATTCGGTTGTCCTGTTAATGAGAATGAAGTGGCGCCGGGCCTGTTTATCTGCCCGGTCAAGAGATGCAGATTATGCACCAGATTATTGGCCCATACGCCCCTCGTCCTTTGATTAAGTCCCATGGTCCAGAAACTCATCGTTGCTCTTGATTGAGCAAACCAGCGGGCGGCCTTTATTATGTCGTCTTTAGGACATTTTGAGACCTTTTCCGCCATCTCAGGGGTGTATTCGTCAAGGAATTTCACATACTCTTCAAAGGATACCTTTGCAGGTTTGTCGCCTTTGACGGTCTTAAATACGAGGTGATGATTTACATACTCTTTGCTGTAAAGGTTTTCTTTTACAATCACATGAGCCATGGCATTCAGGATTGCCAGGTCTGTTCCAGGAATAAAGCTCATGTGCATATCCGCTATCCTTGCAGAAAGGGTCTTTCTGGGGTCAGCCATGATTATCTTTACATTTTTATCCTTTTGCTTTCGCTCATTTATGATTCTGAATATAACAGGGTGGCACTCTGCCATATTTGAGCCGATGATGAAGAAGCACTCTGAATGATAAATATCATCATAGGCGCCCATCGGTTCATCTTTGCCGAAGGTCGAAACATAACCCACTGCCGCAGACGCCATGCAGAGCCTCGGATTGCCGTCAATGTTATTTGTGCCGAGACCGCCTTTGAAAAGCTTATTCATAAAATAAGACTCTTCAGAATAGGCCTGTCCTGAACCATAGAATGCCACGGAGTGGACTCCATGTTTCTTTATGGAATCGGCAAACTTCTCTGTCATCAGGTCCATCGCCTCTTTCCATGAGATACGAACAAACTTGCCGCCCTTATTAAGCATCGGGTATTTTGCCCTGTCAGCAGAATAAAGGATTGGCGGCAGATAATATCCTTTAATACAAAGAAACCCCTTATTCCAGTTATCCTTATCGCCTTTCACAGCAACGACCCTGCCTTTGTCCACACCTGCATAAACGCCACAGCCTGCGCCGCAGTATCTGCATACAGTCTTTACCCACTTCTCAACATGGGCGGCATCAACTTTGTCAGGCAGAGGCAGTTCAAGCCCGATAGCGGACGCAGCTGCAATTGCGGCAGAGTATTTAAGAAGCTGTCTTCTTGTAATATCCATTTATTTTCCCCCTTTAGCGTGAAATTTTGTTGTTAATGAATGATGGTCATGGCATATAAAACATGTCTTTATGCCTTTGGAAAGATTTTTCTTCACATCGGCAACCTTTTCCTCATGACATCCCCTGCATTTGTAAATATCCGGCTTTGGCGTAAAATTCTTATCAGTAGAGCCGTGGCATACAATGCATTTAACATTCATCAGCCCATGCTTGCCATCCTGCCATACCTGCATCTGTGCGCCGTGACACTCAGAGCATTCCTGGTCCTCAGAGGTCTTGATGTGTTTCTTTTCCTTTGCAATAACAGCGCTCGTTGTGATGAGTATAAGGGAAAATACGATTAAGCATATCTTCATAGGAAACCTTTTCATTGAGCCTCCTTATTTTTACAGAATTTACAAATAAAAGGGCGGGGCAATGCCCCGCCCTTTGTCTTAATTACTTTGCGGCTGCGCCGCCGTATCTTTCTTCATAATACTTTTTGATTTTTTCAAGCTGTTCCTTGCTCATGCCCTTTGTGTACCATTCATGTCTTACATCGGGGTCAAGATATTTCTTCACTATTTCATTGTAAAGCTCAGGGCCTGCCACGCGTTTCACTTCGGGCAAAAATTCGGTGTAGAAGTTTTTTGCCACATCGTAAATTCCGTGCCACCAGGCGTAGTCAGGACCGGACATAGCTGCGCCATGTCTTGCCCTTCTGCCTTCATGATGCCACAGTTCCCAATACATCCAGTCCAATTTGTCATCAAAGTCAGCCTTCGTGATTTTGCCCTTATCCATAAGCTCTTTTCTGATGGCTGTTGCCGGCTTTGCGAATTTGTCGTTATAGAGATTGACGAGGTTATCAAACTGTTTGTAATGTCCCTCTATGAATGGGGAGGAATGACAGTTTCCGCATACATCCTTCATAGCCTCGCGTTTCTTTGCATCATTGACAAGTTTCTTGGATATTGGAGGTCTTAGTGTCCAGCTTATTCTTGCGCCGACGTCATGTGTTACAGCCTGATTAGGCGTTGCGCTCATGTGGCATGTTGCGCAAGTGGGGGCTGCTGAGTAATCTACTCCAACCACCCATTTGTCCTTATGCATGTTGAGTCTTTCCTTATTTGCCTCGTAAAGGATGCCGTGTTTGGATTCTTCGTATACCTCAAGCTGCGGATGGTCGGGGCCAATATGGCATTTACCGCATGTCTGGGGTTCTCTTGCCTGAGCCTTTGAGAAGTTATGTCTTGTATGACAGGCTGAGCATGAACCCTTGGAGCCATCTGGATTGATTCTTCCGATTCCTGTATTAGGCCAGCTATTTGTATCAAGCTTGCCGTTTGCCGACATCTTTACCTTTGCCCCATGACACTGAACACATCCAACCGCAACAGCCTCCTGTCCTCCGACGACTTGGCCAAGATAGTTGTCCGCTGAGTTGAGGATGTCTCCAGCCTTTGCGTGGTGGCTTGTAGTCATCTCCTTCACTTCTTTGGCATGGCATTTTGCGCAGTCATTAGGCGTTACAAGCACTGATATTGTAAATCCGTTGTGCTGCATTGCGTCAGTGTCCGTCTTTTCAGCTCTATGGCACGAGTAACAGTCAACACCCTTTTGGGCATGTCTGCTGAGTTCCCATTCCTTTACAAAAGCCGGCGACTGAGCCTTATGGCAGGTTATACATGCCTGTCCCTCTTTTGACGCCTTTGGCGTCTTTGCCTTTGCCGCCTCTGTGCTTGTGGAATTAAAGAATACAAAGAGCCCGGCAATAAATATCACCAGCAGTGCAAAAATTCTTTTCCCTTTCATGTGCTGTCCTCCTTTCTAACTTGTTTAAATTTACCCTTTCTTTACTCCCCGATATAGTATGTCCCACCCCCTTTTTATATTTTTGTCTCCTGCATACCTAAATCCTAAACCACTAATTGGTAAATGTGATGTTAATTCGTGTAAAGATTCTGTAAATGTTTCGGGAAGCGAAAGGCTTAGTTTTTAATTGGAGAATGACAATAGAAAATTGTCATTGAGAGCAAGGCGAAGCAATCTCTAATTTGTAATAAGATTGCCACGCCCCGAGCTGCTCGGGACTCGCAATGACGGTGAACGTAGGTTTTAAGCGGTATCGCTATTTTTCTATTTTAAATTTGTATCCGGCGCCGGGCACGGTTAAGATATACTCAGGCTCGGAAGGATCTTTTTCTATCTTATGCCTGAGATGCTGGATATGGACGTCTATAACCCTGCTCCAGGAATATATTTTAGAATCTCTCCATATCTTTTTTCTGATAAATTCCCTGCTGATTACCTCGCCTCTGTTTGTGATAAAGAGATAAAGCAGTTCATATTCCTTTGGAGTGAGTTCAAGCTCTTTGCCTTTGAGTTTAACTGTGTGAGCGCTGAAATTGACTTCCAGATTATTGATTGCGATTGCGCTGTCAAGAGGCATAGTCCTTTTGAGGCACACCTTTATCCTTGCTATGAGTTCAAGCGTTTCAAAAGGCTTTACTATGTAATCGTCAGCGCCGCTTTCAAAGCCCATCACCTTGTCCGATACGCTGTCTTTTGCCGTGAGCATGATAATGGGGATTCTGGGATGCCGGTCTTTCAATAATCTGCATATCTGGACGCCGTCACCGTCAGGGAGCATAAGGTCAAGAATTATAAGGTCAGGCAGTTGCTCCTTTAGTATCTCTTTTGCCTTTGTCCAGTTTTCGGATGTTACGGTCTCAAATCCGTATAACTCAAGGTTTGCCTTAAGCACCTTTAATATGTCAGGGTCGTCATCTACTACAAGTACGTGTTTTTTCATTCAGGAGCGCCTCCTTTCTTGTCTTGGGTATGGTAAACCAGAAGCGGCTGCCTTTGCCCTCAACAGTTTTTACCCCGATATCTCCGTTATGGGCTTCTATTATGCCTTTGCATATTGCCAGTCCCAGCCCTGTGCCGTTTTTTACGCCCTTTGAGTAGAATTGCCTGAAAATCATCTCTCTTTCACTCTCGGTAATGCCGCATCCGCTGTCCTCTACGCCTGCATTTGCATATCCGTCCGCCTCGTTAAGCGTGACAATGATATTGGAAGCCTCAGGGCTGAAGTTTAACGCATTGGAAAGAAGATTTGTCAGCGCCTGCTTTATCCTGTCTTCATCCGCATGAACCGTTACATCCTCTGCTTTAAGTTCTATACTGACTTTTTTCTCCTCTGAAATCGGTCTGAATCCTGTGATAACCTCGTCAAAGACGTTTTTAAGGTTTATCTCTTTAAAGTGCATTTCTAATTCGCCAAGTTCTATCCGCTCATAGTCAAGCACATTATTTACCAGCCTTATCAGCCTCTCGGCATTTTTTTTAATCACTTCAAAAAATACCTTAAGGTCTTCCTCATCGTCTTTTTTGTGCATCGCAAGCCTTACGAACAGATAATCCATTGCCCCCTTTATGGATGTAAGCGGCGTCCTGAGTTCGTGTGAGATATTTGCAATAAAACTTGATTTTGTCTCGTTTAATTTCAGGAGTCTCTCATTCTTTATCGTAAGCTCTTCAGTGGCTGCGTTTATCTTGTCCTGAAGGCATGTGTGGTAGTCGGAGATTGATTTTGTCATATTTACGAAGGCCCTGCTCAGGTCCTCAAGTTCGTCATTGGTTGCGAGCACAGGGACGTCGGGATTGCCGTCTTTTGCGAATTTAAACATGAGGGTTCTTATCCTGTTAATAGGGCTTATGACCAGGCGCCTTGTTGTCATAAATAATACGGCTATGAGTAGTGTAACAGTAACTATTCCTCCGTAGAGCATGTATTTTCTGTCGGAATTTATAACATTGAAGGCATAGTCCATGGGGACAGATACGCTTATTGCTCCTCTTATATCCCCGACTTTATAGCCCTGCTTGTCATGACATGGAAGACATGCCTTTTCAACATAAAGCGGGGCAATGTATCTGAAATAATAAGAGCCCCCGATTTTTTCAACCCTTGATGAGTCTTTCAGGTTTTTTGTTTCAAAATCCTGAAGCGCCTTTTTCTCAAAGGCGTCAGGGGCATTCTCGGGATTCAGGAGTTTCAGGCTGGTTATATGGAAAAGATAAAGGCCTTCTTTTTGCGCATACTGCGAGAGCTGCTTTGTTACCATTGCCGGGTTTTCTTTCACATACCGCTTGCCTTTCTCGTCTCTGATGAGGGAACCGGGAAGATAGGGATTTTGTTTAACCCACGGCAGTTTTTCAACAAAAACCCCGCCGTGGTCGGCAATCCATCTTCTTGTAATAACTACCTGTTGAAACAGCGCCTTGGCCTGCATCTCTGTTTGTGCCAGGATGAGCCTTTCCTGCCTTTTGGAAATGACGATAAGAGTTATCCCCATTACGACAACCAGGATTATGATTGTGGAGATTATATACTTCAGGCTGAGGTTTATCCTCATCTGATACATCCCGAAAAACGATTGCGGCTGCGGTAAGGTGATATTGTCTGTCTCATATTTTGTAGTATAACAAAGTGTTCAGGAAGGTCAAGCGGGCAGCCCTCCTTAGGCGAAGAAAACAACAGGAGAAACTGCCCGTCTTGCTTTAGTGCGCCCCGTGAATAAGAACCGGCAGGCATCTCACGCATACAAATTTTTCTTTTCCCTCGTGGATGCACTTAAGATAGACAAGCTCTTTGTCGCTGTTTCCGCATACAAAGCATTTTGTTTCCATAATTTAATCCTCCAGTGTGTTTAGTTCTTCAATAATCTTATTAGTGTCAATATTGTGCATCATTGCCCCGAATGAGAGAGATTCCACCTTCATGCCCGGGCATGTGAAGCAGCCGTTGCCGAAATACTTTTCTATAACCTTTAACGCGGCAGGGCTGTTTTTTACTATGTCTCCTATCACGCTGTCTTTTGTGAATTTTGTCTTTGTCGCTGTCATTTTCGCCTCCTTTTTTAAAGTTCTTGATTTTAGATTACACTGATTCAGAGAAGAGTTCTATGATACATATCATATTTAGCTGTTAGCTGACAGCTTTTAGCGTTTTATGACTTTAATCATAGCAATATAATTTCATGGTGATATAATTTAAAAGAGCAAATAAAATTCAGGAGGGCTTTATGGACAGATTTGTAAAAAACTTTATCTTAATGAGCATTGTGTATCTCACAAGCGCGGCAGTGCTGGGGGTATTCATGTTCGGCAATCCGTCTTTGATGCAGTTTAAGTTTGTGCACTCTCATCTTATGCTGCTTGGATGGGTCTCAATGATGATATACGGCGTCGGCTATCACATACTTCCAAGATTCGCAGGCAAGCTCATTAAAAGCAAGGCAATGGCAGAGCTGCAGTTCTGGCTTGCGAATATTGGCATTGTGGGAATGCTGTTGTTCTATACGCTCGGTGTTTATAATCAGACAGATTCTTACAGGGGCATTACCGCTGCTTTCGGAGTAGTTGAGGCAGTCTCAATATTTCTGTTCTTTTACAACATGGTTGCAACGCTCTATTCAAAGGCGGCAGAGTAAGGGGCTAACCGCAAAGGGCCTTTAGCTTATTTATATCTTTGATGGTGATACTTCCGCCTTTTTCTGAGACAATGCCGAGCTTTTTAAACTTGGACATAGTTCTTATAGATGTTTCTACCGTGGTTCCGACCATCTCGGCAAGGTCCTGTTTTGTAAGTTTCATATCAATGACAACGGCGCCATCCGTTTTTGTTCCGGCTTTATCGGCCAGCTTTATGAGCATAGAGGCTATTCGTGATTCCACTTTTTCAACGGCGATGTTTTTCAACGCCTCATGGGAGCCCTTTATCCTGTCTCCGATATTCATCGCCATGCAATACATAAGGTTGGGAAACCTGTCAAGTATGCGCATTAAGCTGCTTCGTGATATTTTTAAAAGCTCCGCGTCGTCCATTGCAACGGCATTTGCGGGGTAGGGGAATCCTCTCATTACGGCAACTCCGCCAAAAAAATCCATCGGAGAAATGATTTCAAGTATGATTTCTCTCCCGCTCTGTGAGAGCTTGGTAATCTTAACCTTGCCTTTAATTACGACATAAAGCCAGTCGGACGAATCTCCCTCGGAGAATATAGACTCTTTTTTCTTGAATTTGGCCGGGATGAGATAGGGCTTTACTTCCTCCAGGTCGGAAGTATCTAACATGCCGAATATCGGAATTTTTTTAAAGTCAATCATTGTTTTAAGGAGATTGCTTTTAACGCGCTAAATTTTTATCGGACGGAAGCTTGAGTGTTATGACCCTGCCGTTTTCTCCCGGAGCTCCCATATCCTTTCCGTCAAATATCAGTTTGATTCCGCCGGCATTCCCGATTTTCAGAGAAAAGCCGTCTTTTGCCGAAAGCTTTGCCGACTCTCCTTTATTCAGAAGCAGTTCTTTTGTTTCACTATTGTCAATAGTTACAAGAATCCATGTTTTGTCCGAAGCAAGAATCTCAAGGGTGTGTTCTTTCGCTGTTTTTTCTTTCTGTGGATTTATTGCAGTTTCTACTTTTGTTTTTTCAGGCAGAGGCGTTTTGGGTTCTTCGGGCGCAAAAAAAAGCAGGGATAAAGCAATTAATAAAGCTGCAACGGCCGCTGCTGACAGCGTGATTGCGGTCGCAGAGTATCTTCGAGCGGGTTTCTCTTCTTTAAAAATCCCCCTCTGTCCCCCTTTGTTAAAGGGGGATGTAGGGGGATTATCGGGAACAGGTTGTTTTTCTATTGCAGGGGGCGAGATTTTTTCTATATAAGCCTTTATAACAGCTTCGGGGTCTGTTTTAAGAAATTTGGCATACTCTCTGATGTAGCCTTTTGTATAAACCTCTACAGGTAGTTTTTCAAAGGTTCCCTCTTCAATTGCCTTTAGATAGTCAAATCTTATTCTTAGCGTATGGGCAATTTCCTTGAGGTTATACCCCAATTCTTCTCGCTTCTTTTTCAGGATTTCCCCTGGCACCTTTTCCTCTTTAAAAAAGATAACATAATTAACATAGAAAATGGTAGAGAAAACTTTTTATTTTCAAATATGGGATTTTCTAATTTGAAGTCTTCAGCAGCGGGAATCCCATTTCTTCTCTCTGTTTGAGGTATGCCTGGGCGCATAGCCTCGCAAGGTTACGCACTCGCGCAATGTAGCCTGTTCTCTCCGTGACAGAGATAGCCCCCCTGGCGTCAAGAAGATTGAATGTGTGCGAACACTTAAGACAGAACTCATAAGAAGGCAGGACGAGGCCGAATTTATTCAGCCTTATGGATTCTTTTTCATAGTCTTCAAATTGTTTTATGAGAAGTTCTGTATCTGCGTAATCAAAGTTATATTTTGAAAATTCCACCTCGTCAATATGGTGAATGTCGCCGTATTTTATCCCCTTGGACCACTCAAGGTTGAATACATTGTCTACATTCTGAAGATACATGGCAATTCTTTCAAGCCCGTATGTTATCTCAACCGACACAGGCTTGAGGTCAATGCTTCCAACCTGCTGGAAATATGTAAACTGCGTTATCTCCATGCCGTCAAGCCAGACCTCCCACCCGAGCCCCCAGGCGCCGAGTGTCGGGGATTCCCAGTCGTCTTCCACAAACCGTATGTCATGTTTTTGAGGTTCTATGCCGAGATATGTGAGGCTTTCAAGATAAATCTCCTGACTTTCATTCGGCGAGGGCTTAAGGATTACCTGATACTGATAATAATGCTGAAGCCTGTTCGGGTTCTCACCGTATCTGCCGTCTGTAGGCCTTCGTGACGGTTCAACGTAAGCTGTTTTCCACGGCTCTGGTCCAAGGACTTTAAAGAAAGTTGCAGGATGGAATGTTCCTGCGCCTACCTCAATGTCATAAGGCTGGAGCAGAACACAGCCCTGTCTTGCCCAGAATTCATGAAGCTTTAAGATTAGTTCCTGAAAATACATTAATGTCTCCTCTATATTGTGAAAAAATCATAATGTAAGGGTAAGAGTTTTGTCAAATGTGGTATAATCCAAAAAATGGCTAAAAAGATTTTCATGAAGGGCAATGAAGTTATCGCAGAGGCGGCGATTCAGGCAGGCTGCCGTTTTTATGCAGGCTATCCGATAACCCCCCAGAATGAAATTCCGGAGTATATGTCCTGGCGCATGGAAGATGAGGGAGGAGTCTTTATTCAGGCTGAAAGCGAACTGTCCGCTATAAATATGGTGTACGGCGCCTCTGCTTCAGGAGCGAGGGCTATGACGTCATCAAGCAGTCCCGGCATAAGTCTTATGCAGGAGACGCTCTCATATCTGTGCGGAGCAGAACTTCCCGCTGTAATTGTGAATATGCAGAGGGGGGGGCCCGGGCTTGGAAATATATCGGGCAGTCAGGCTGATTATTTTCAGACGGTAAAAGGCGGCGGGCACGGCGATTATAAACTCCTTGTATATGCTCCATATAATCTTCAGGAACTCTGGGATTTGACCATGCTTGCCTTTGACAAGGCAGACGAATACCGGAATCCTGCAATGATTCTCGGCGATGGAATACTGGGGCAGATGATGGAACCACTTTATCAGACTCCGTATATAAAGCCGGACCTTCCAGAGAAGACCTGGGCGCTTACAGGATGCGGGGGGAGAAGCCCGAATGTGATTAAATCAGGAGAAGGGTCATGCACAAGAGAGCCTAATGTAATCAGGTCCCTCTATATGGGCGAAGGCCAGCTTGAATTCAGAAATAGTATTCTTCAGGAAAAATACAGGAAGATGAGAGAGGATGAGGTAAGATTTGAGATGTTTGGCGCAGAAGACGCCGAGACAATAGTTGTTGCATTCGGAACCGCAGCCCGGATAGCGTTTTCTGCTGTTAAGAAGCTGAGGGATGAAGGCTCCAAATTAGGATTTTTCCGCCCCATTACTCTTTTCCCTTTCCCTGAAAAGGAACTTGCATCTCTTGCAGCTCCCAAGAGGAGGTTTATCACGATTGAACTTAATGCAGGACAGATGGTTGAGGATGTGCGGCTGGCCGTTAACGGTAAATCGGAAGTTCTTTTTTATGGAAGAACGGGCGGCGCAATAATGACGCCCGAAGAAATCTATGAAGAACTGAACCTTCTTTCCACAGTGAATAGTTAAGGTAAAAAATATCATCAGGGCATATTGAGAAGCGGTTTGAGCGCAGGTATGGTATTTTTACCTTGACACTAACAGCATTATCTGATTTAATTTTCTCAAAGGCGAGACTCAGGCTGTTGCCTGAGAGACTCGGGAAAAAGGGAGGCGGTTATGAAAAAGACATTTTTAATTATTCTGCTCAATGTTTGTTTCTTTATGTTTAGTTTCACTTTGTTTAGTTCTACTGCGTATGCTGCCGCAGGCAAGATTGCAAAACTCAGCGGTGAGGTGTTCTTGAGGAACAAAGCTAATGTGTCTTATAAAAAGGCCCATGAAGGCATGAAATTTGAAGTAGGGTGCTGGATAAAGACAGGAAAAGACGGATGGGCAAAACTGTCTCTGTCCGACGGCAGTACCTTCACCCTCGCCAACAATACAGAGATTGAGATAGACAAATTTTTAATCTCGGATAAAAAGAAAGAAGGCGTCTTTAAACTAAATCACGGCAAGCTCAGGGCTGCTGTTACAAGGCTTGCGGGGCAGCAGACAAATTTCAAGGTGAAAAGCCCCACTGCAGTCGCCGGCGTCAAGGGCACTGAGTTTATGATGATGACGCAGGGGTATGCAAATGTCCTTTTCGGAAATGAAGGGAGCGCTGATATTTCAGGCGACGCAGAATTATCCAAGCCCCTTTCTTCAGATACTATGGTTCAGAACACAAGAGGGATAACTCCTGTAGACCCTGTCAATGTTGAACCGAATACGCCTTTATATACAGCCAAGCAGGACTTTGATAAAATCACGTCAGCCAAGCCGCCGGAAGAGTGGGAGGCCTCAGGAAATCTCCCTCATATTATAGCCAGATGGAACATACAGCACGGTCATTATCTTGCAGATTCGGGAAAATATGAGGAGGCGCTTTATGTCTTTCAGATAGCTATTGACCTGACGGATAAAGCCGAAATCAGAGGCGACGCCAGGCTTGAAAGGGGAGCTGTTTATTCAAGATTTCTGAGAAATCAGGAGGCCGCTCTTGCAGAATATTTGCTTATCCTTGAGGAATACCCGATAAGCCCGCAGCGTGAAACCGCGCTCTATCTTACAGGGATACTTCTTGATGAAATGGGATTTGCGAAACGGGCCAAGGAAAGGCTGCTTCAGTATAAAAGCGAATTTCCAAACGGCAAACATATCGGCAATGTGGATACTTATCTCCAGAGGATTAAAGATTAATGCGGTTAAGACAAGGACAATGACTGATTAGAGGTATTTACAGGTGAAATATTCCAGACTGCTGACCTTTATTGTAATCGGTGTGCTCGCTTCAGCTGCAACCTTTTTCATTTACAGGCAGAACTTTAATTTCCTGGATGCGGTGGACCTGAAACTCAAGGATGCAAGATTTAAAATAAGAAAGAATGTGCAGCCGGACAACAGGGTTGTGATAGTTGCGATAGATTCAAAGAGCGTCAATGAACTCGGCAGGTGGCCGTGGAAAAGGTCTGTATTTGCCGGACTTCTGAATAGCTTGAAAGAATACGGAGTAAAGACAGCGGCGCTGGATATTGTTTTTTCTGAGCCTTCGGATAAGAGGGAGGATGCGGTTCTTTCCAGAGCCATAGCAAAAAACGGCAGTGTGATTCTCGGTTATTTTTTCAGGGATGAAAAGGAAGATGCGGACCCGAAGGCTGTTTCCCAGATAGAAGCATCAAAGATAAAACTTCTGAAGATTGCAGAGGGCGTAACCTCAGTTCCTATATATCAGCGCCCTTTTGTGGAGACAAACATTCCTTCAATCGGGCGCAGCGCTCTGGATTTTGGTTTTTACAATACAGACCCGGACCCTGACGGCCCTGTAAGAAAATCCACGCTTCTTATGCTTTATAACGGAGAGATTTATCCCTCGCTGGCCTTAAAGGCGCTGAGACATTACAGAGGCAAGGAGATTATGCTTGAAGTGGAACCTTTTGGCGTTTCTTCTCTCAGGCTTGGAGATATGTCTATCCCCTCGGATGAAAGCGGAAGGCTTACTGTGAATTACTACGGCAAGGGCGGGACTATAACTACACTGTCAGCGGTTGATGTCATTAAGAAGAGGATAAAAAAAGAAGAACTGAAAGATAAGATTGTCTTTGTGGGCGCAACAGAGATTGGAATTTCTGACATGAGGGCAACCCCTGTTGCGTCAGTTTTCCCCGGGCCTGAGATACATGCAACCGTAGCGTCCAATGCCCTTCAGGGCAGATTCATATTAAGGGATGGAAGAATAATTGCTATTGAGATTTTCTGTTTGGCATTATTCCCGGTCCTCCTGACATTGCTTCTAGGCGTATTGCGGAACGGCTTTCTGGGGCTGGTTGCTTTTATGTTTGTGTCAAGCGTATATGTTGTTTTCAATTATTTGTTGTTCAGAAACTATTCCATAGACATGAGTCTTTTATATCCGCTTTCCTCAACAGCGATAGCATTTATAAGCTCTGAGGCATACAGGAATCTTGTGGTGGAGAGAAAGAACCGCTATCTTAAAAAGGCGTTTTCAAGTTATGTTTCGCCTGAGCTTGTTGCAGAGATAATAAAGAATCCCGACAGGCTTGCGCTCGGAGGCGCTAAGAGAGAGATAACGGTGCTCTTTTCAGACATAAGAGGGTTTACGGGCATCTCGGAAAAACTTGCTCCTGATGTGCTGGTCTCGCTCCTTAACGAATATCTTGGCCCTATGACAGAGGTGGTCCTGAAAAATAAAGGGACTCTGGATAAGTATATAGGAGATGCGGTGATGGCCATTTATAATGCGCCTCTTGATGTTTCAGACCATCCTGAAAAGGCCTGCAGGACAGCAAAGGAAATGATTGATAAATTGAAGGAAATAAATAGCAGTTTTAAACAGAAAGGGCTTCCTCCTGTTGATATAGGAATAGGCGTAAATACGGGATATGCGGTTGTCGGCAATATGGGAGCGGATATGAGATTTGATTATACGGCTATCGGCGACACGGTAAATCTGGCTTCAAGGCTTGAGGGGCAGAACAAGTATTACGGCACTCATATAATCCTGAGTGAGTTTACTGCCGGAAAGGTGAAGGACAAGTTTATGTTAAGGGAAATAGATATTATGAGGGTTGTGGGCAAGGAAAAACCCGTGGCGATTTTTGAGTTAATGGCAGACGGCAATAACAAACTGGCAGAGGGATTTTCCGAAGCCCTGAAGGTTTACAGGGCCAAGGGTTTTCAGAATGCGCTTGATATTTTTACAGGGCTTTCGGGCGAATACAAGGACCCTGTGGCAAAACTTTATGCTGAAAGATGCCGTGAATACCTTCAGACGCCGCCGCCTGCTGATTGGGACGGCGTGTTTATTTCAAGCAAGAAATAGATATATATATTGTGATATAATAGCCAGTTCGGCTTACCCAATCTTGGACAAAAATAAATACAATGAACCTAAGCGTTAATAATATTGCAGGGCTTTGGACCCTGTTTAAAAAAGAAGATATGCCGCTGGAGTTGAAGCATGTCTTGTCTGATGATATAGGAGGGGATAAGTGATTTTAACCCCTCTTGGTATAGCGTCTTTATCCATTTTGCTGTTCCTGCTTCAAGTCCTCATCGTTCCTTTTTTCAAAAGGAACGAGAAACTTATGGTCAATATCTGTTTTTCTCTCGCATCCGCTGCCTCGCTGTTTGCAATTGCGGCAGGGATATGGGCCGTGGGAAACGGCACGACAGACCGGGTGATTCTTGCGCTTGGTCTTCCGGATTTGCCATTTCATCTCAGGCTCGACCCGCTTTCGGGTTTTTTTCTCACGACTATAGGGCTGCTGGCGTTTTATGTGTCTATTTACTCTATAGGTTATGTGAAAGGATTTCTGGGACACAGGTCTGTAATGAGACTTATTGTCTTTTATTCCCTTTTTGTTGCAGGTATGTTTATGGTTGTGCTTGCAGACGACGCCTTATTCTTCCTTATTTCATGGGAACTGATGGCTGCGGCGTCATACTTCCTTGTTATGTATGAGGATGAGCAGTCAGAAAACAGGAGGGCGGCATTTCTTTATATAGTGATTGCCCATATCGGGGCCGTCGCTATTCTGTTATCTTTTGGAGTAATGGCAGGACTCGCTACGGGCTTTAAGGATTTCAGCGGCTATACATTTGATGCTATGCGGGCTTCAAAATTCCCTGTGGAATGGGCAACTGCAGCCTTTTTCCTCGCTTTTTTCGGCTTTGCGGCGAAGGCAGGCGTAATTCCGCTGCATGTATGGCTGCCGGAGGCGCATCCCGTTGCGCCTTCCAATGTCTCTGCTTTGATGAGCGGCGTCATGCTAAAAACCGCCATATACGGCATCCTCAGGGTTACATTTGACCTCATCAAGATATTCCCCTGGTGGTGGGGCGCTGTTGTGCTGGTATTTGGATTACTCTCCGCCGTCTTAGGTGTTCTTTACGCTCTTATGCAGCATGACCTGAAGAGGCTGCTTGCATATCATTCGGTGGAGAATATCGGAATAATTTTAATCGGCATAGGACTCTGTATGGTGTTTACTTCGTTTAATATGCCTCTCATCGCCGCTCTTGCTCTTACTGCAGGACTGTATCATACCATAAACCATGCAATGTTTAAGGGATTGCTTTTTATGGGCGCCGGGGCCGTGATACATGCCGCCCATGAGCGGAATATGGAGGAGATGGGGGGGCTTATCCATAAGATGCCGTGGACCGCGGCGCTTTTTCTCATCGGATGCGTATCTATATCGGCGCTTCCTCCGTTTAATGGATTTGTATCCGAATGGCTTACTTTTCAGGCAGTTCTGCTTTCTCCGTCTCTGCCTGCGCCGCTTCTGAAACTGCTCATGCCTGTGGGCGCTGCGCTTCTTGCTCTCACAGGGGCCTTGGCTGCAGCCTGCTTTGTAAAGGCATTTGGAGTGACCTTTTTGGGACGCTGGCGAGGGCCTCACAAACCTAACATTCAAGAGGTAAACTGGCCGATGAGGGCAGGGATGCTTATGGCTGCCGCTTCCTGTCTGCTTCTCGGAATCCTTCCAACCGTCTTCATTAGATGGATGGACACTGTCCCGGTGCAGTTGATAGGCGCTACGATGAGCGCTTCGGCGGGAACACACGGCTGGCTTTGGCTTACGCCTGTTGCTCCCGAGCGGGCTTCTTATTCGGGAATTATAGTGTTTTTAGGGATTCTTTTGGTTTACGGAGTGGTTTACTTATTACTTCACGCTAGTCCTGGAAGGATACATCGGAGACCTATCTGGGACTGCGGGTTTGAAAAATTGAATGAGAGGATGCAGTATAACGCCACATCTTTTTCCATGCCGATACGCAGAATATTCGGGTATTTTTTTAATATAAAAGAGCATGTAGATTTGAGCCCTCAGGCTGCGCACAGCGCCTTTCCAAAAAGGCTCAATTACAATCTCAAGGTGAAGGACAGATTCTGGAGTTGGCTTTATAGGCCGGTTGCTGACGTCAGCTTTTGGCTGTCGCGTAAAGTGGGGATGCTTCAGCAGGGACGTATTCAGGTATATCTCATTTATTCATTTATAACAATTATTATACTTCTGGTGTTCGTGAGATGAACCTTTCGCCGTTAGTCATAGAGTTGATGCAGCTTTTGGTCCTCCTGGCAGCAGCCCCTGTCTTTGCAGGATGGGTGAAGACAGTGAAGTGCTGGTCGCAAGGCAGGACCTCGCCGGGGCTGTTGCAGCCCTACAGGGATATCGCAAAGCTCTTTTCAAAGGATATGGCGCTGGCGGAAAATGCCTCATGGATATTCCGTTTTACGCCGTATATTGTGTTCGGCTCAACTCTTCTTGCAGGGGGTATTATCCCGATACTGTCGGTTGACCTGCCTCTTTCTGCCACGGCGGATGTTATTGCGCTCGTTGCTCTTTTTGCCATTGCGCGTTTTTTTACCGCTCTGGCAGGTATGGATATAGGCACTGCATTTGGCGGCATGGGCGCAAGCCGTGAGATGATGGTTGCCTCTCTTGCGGAGCCTGCAATGTTAATGGCAGTTTTTACGATGTCGCTTGCGAGCAAATCAACATCGCTGTCCCAGATTGCGCAGGTAATTGCCCACAGTGATATCCATATGGTATTGAGGCCGTCTCTTGCCTTTGCCTTCATTGCCTTTGTTATGATTGCGCTGGCAGAGACCGGCAGGATACCTGTTGACAATCCGGCGACTCATCTTGAGCTTACCATGATACATGAGGCTATGATACTTGAATATTCGGGAAGGCATCTGGCCCTCATTGAATGGGCGGGCATGATGAAGCTGTTCCTCTTTATGTCATTAGGCGCGGCTGCCTTTTTCCCGTGGGGGATTGCAGATGAAGGGAATATGCTGGCTGTCCCGATGGCATTAGTATACTTGATAATAAAATTAGGGCTTGCAGGAATAATACTGGCGCTTATAGAGACAGGACTTGCAAAGATGAGGCTTTTCCGCGTGACAGAATTTCTGGGCGCGGCATTCCTGCTGGCAACGCTTGGGATGCTGTCTCACTTTATATTGGAGTGATATGAATACACAAACAACAGCGCAGATAATCGGTTTCCTTGCCGCAATGGTGCTTTTAACGGCGTTTGGAATGCTTGTGCAGAGAAGGATATACGGCCTTATTCACCTTTTTGCCTGGCAGGGCCTTTTCCTTTCTATCAGTACGGCAATTGTGGGCTATATGACAGGCAGACACCATCTTTACATATCATCGGTATTGACCCTCACGCTGAAGGTCATACTGCTTCCATATATTCTTAATGTTCTTATCCATAAGCTTAAGATACGTAAGGAAATAGACACTGTGGTAAATGTGCCCCTCACAATGCTCATAGGCATAGCGCTTGTAATATTGTCTTATCACCTGACTGCGCCGGTGCGCGAACTCTCCACTTTTGTTACACGCTCGGTTCTTGCCATTGCCCTTGCAACGGTCATGATTGGTCTTTTAATGATGATTACGAGGAGGCACGCCGTTACCCAGATAATCGGTTTTCTTGCTATGGAAAACGGTCTCTTCTTTGCCGCAACCAGCGCCACTTATGGTATGCCCCTTGTGGTGGAACTGGGTGTGGCCATTGATGTATTGATTGCGGCATTCATATTCGGCATCTTCTTTTTTCACATTAATACCACCTTTGACAGCCTGGATGTTGAATATATGGCCAGGCTGAAAGAGGAGGATTGATATGCCGCTGCTTATCCTTCTTGCCGCGCCGCTCCTTGCCGCGGTTGTTCTTGCATTTGTGGGAGACAGGAAGTACGCTCCCGAAATCAACATAGCCGGTTCGGCAGCTACTTTCATAGCCGGGACTGCGCTGGCGCTTGAAGTCTATTCAGGCGGCCCTATGCTTGCAGGAAATAAATTTTTCTTTGTTGACGCCTTTAACGTCTATCTGGCGGTGCTTACCTCTTTTGTATCCATGACAACCGCCATATTCAGTAGAAGGTATATGAGGAGGGAAAGGGAACACGGGCGTGTAGGACACTGGGGAATGCGTTTTTACCATGCCATGTTCCAGCTCTTTATCTTCGCCATGCTCTTGTGTCTCCTTACGAATAATGTCGGGGTGTTGTGGATAGCTATGGAACTTGCCACCCTGTCCACCGTTTTGCTGGTCTCGCTATATCGTACTCCGACTGCTATTGAGGCGGCGTGGAAATACTTTATACTATGCGGCGTGGGCATTGCGCAGGCGCTCTTTGGAACGGTCCTTTTATATTTCGCAGCTGAAAAGGTGCTCGGAGAAGGAGGGGAGGCGCTCCTCTGGACAAATCTTATTCAGATGAGCGATAAACTTGAACCTACCATATTATCCCTGGCCTTTGTCTTTCTGATGGTTGGTTATGGGACAAAGGTTGGGCTTGTCCCTCTTCACAACTGGCTGCCTGACGCTCACAGCGAAGGCCCGACCCCTGTCTCAGCCGTGCTTTCAGGACTGCTCTTGAATGTTGCGCTCTATGCCCTTGTGAGGTGCAAGGCTATTGTTGACGGCTCAACTCATACGCATTACGCAGGTAATATTATGATGGGGTTCGGGATGATTTCTATACTTGTTGCAGCCTTCTCTATGCTGAGACAAAAAGATATCAAACGGATGTTCTCTTATTCCTCCACAGAGCATATGGGAATAGCGACATTTGCCTTTGGACTCGGAGGCCCAATTGCAACTTACGGAGCGCTCCTTCACATGCTTGTTCACAGTCTGACAAAATCGTCTATCTTTTTTACTGTGGGACACGCCTCTCAGATGCACCGGACGCAGGAGATGGAAAAGATAAAAGGGCTTATCAAAGGCAGCCCCCTGGTCGGCTGGGGATTGATGTTCGGGGCAATGGCGATTATCGGGATGCCGCCATTTGGGGTGTTTACCAGCGAATTCCTGATTTTAACCGCTACCATAAAAGACGCCCCTTTTATGACGCCTTTCCTCCTGCTTGGGCTTGCAGTGGCATTTGCGGCAATATTGAGAAAGATACAGCCGATGATTTCAGGGGAGGTTCCTCCTTATCAAATGCCTTTGAAAGCGGCGCATGTGCCTGTGCTTCTGCATTTGGCCCTGGTTCTGGCCCTCGGGCTGTATATGCCAAGTTTTCTTAATCAATGGTTTCATAAGGCGGTGGAGATACTCAAATGAGTCTGTTGAATAATGCCATAATCTCGGCGCTCGGCGAGGATGTAAGATTCAGAGAGGACTATCAATATCCCGCAGATGTGGTGTTCTGCAGTGTGCCAAAGGAGAAATTCGCAGAGGCTGCAAAGGCTATGAAAAAGGCCTATGCCCTGCTTGCCGCCGAATGGGCGACTGACGAGACGCCGTGGTTTGGCATATTTGCGTGTTACAGGTGGGGCTCGGAATATCTAATAGTCAAGACGGTAACAACAATGGATGACCCGACATTTCCAACTCTTACAAAAAAGTATCTGCCTGCATATAGATTTGAGCGTCAGATGAACAGCCTCATGGGTGTTATTCCTGAAGGCCATCCGGATTTAAGGCCCTGGATAAAATTTGAGGACTGGCCGCAAGATGTATGGCCGCTGAGGAAGTCCTTTGATGCGTCAACTCCTATGCCGAGGGTTAAGGGTGAATACATCTGGGCGCGTGCAGAGGGAGAAGGGGTATATGAAATACCTGTAGGCCCTGTCCATGCAGGAATAATTGAACCCGGGCATTTCCGTTTTCAGGCAGTAGGCGAGCAGATTATCAATCTTGAAGAACGGCTCGGTTATGCGCACAAAGGCATTGAGAAGCGGTTTGAGTCAATGAAATGGGAAGATGGGTATAGGCTTGCGGGCAGGGTGTCAGGAGACACTACCGCAGCTCACAGCCTGGCCTATTGCATGGCGCTTGAGTCTATGACGGGCTGTGTTCCTTCAGAAAGGGCCTGCTGGCTCAGAGCGCTTTTTCTTGAACGTGAGCGCATTGCAAACCATCTCGGGGATATCGGCGCTATCTGCAATGACGCGGCATTTGCCTTTATGCTGTATCAAATGATGAGCCTGAAAGAAATGCTCCTCCGCACTAATCTCAAGCTGTTTGGCCATCGTTTTATGATGGACAGAATTATTCCGGGCGGCGCTGCTGTTGACATTGATGAAAAAGGCAAAGAAAAAATCTTGGACGAATTAAAATATCTTGAGAGAAAATTTGAAAAACTCGTCACAATTTATGATGAAAATCCTTCTCTTGAGGACAGGGTGAGGGGTGCAGGAACGCTTTTGCCTGAGAAGGCAAGGGAACTCTGTGTTGTGGGCACAACTGCCCGGGCGAGCGGGCTGAACCTGGACTGCCGCATATTCAACCCCTTTCCCCCATATAATCAGCATGAGCGTATTGAACTGGACGTGCCGGTCCTCATCGCCGGCGATGTGAATGCCCGGATATGGGTGCGCATTCATGAGGTGCGGGAGTCAATAAGAATTATACGCTGGCTTCTTGACAACATGCCTGATGGGAATATCAGCGGAACAATCAACCCTCCTGTGTCTGAAAAGGCGGGGTTTGCAGCGGTGGAAGGCTGGCGCGGCGAGATTATTTACTGGCTTCAATCGGGGCCGGCCGGAGAGATAAACCGCTGTATGGTCAGAGACCCCTCCAGCGTCAACTGGTTAGGGCTTGAACAGGCTATTTCCGGGAATATCGTTCCTGATTTTCCCCTGTGCAACAAGAGTTTTAATCAATCATATTCGGGGCATGATTTATGATAAGAATCCTTCGCCAGATATTTAGCACAGGCATTGTTACTGAAGATGTTTTAGGGCAAGAAGAAGCTCATATCAAAGTAGTTGGAGACAGGCTTGAAGAAGCCGTAAAAAAGCGTTTTCGCGGGAGTCTCGCTATCAGGCAGGTGGATGCAGGTTCATGCAACGGATGCGAACTTGAGATAAATGCCCTGAATAACTCCATATATAACTGTGAGCGATACGGCATCCATTTCACCGCGTCTCCGAGATTTGCGGACATGCTCCTTGTCACTGGCCCTGTATCAAGAAACATGGAAATTGCGCTCAGAAGAACTTACGATGCCGCTCCAACTCCGAAACTTGTGGTTGCTGTCGGAGACTGCGGCTGTAACGGAGGTGTTTTCGGCGAGACCTATGCTTCGCTCGGAGGCATTGATAAAGTTATCCCGGTTGACGCCTATATATCGGGCTGTCCGCCAACACCTGCAGCCTTGCTCAATGGAATACTCAAGGCAATAGAAGGTAAGTGAACTGGTTTTTTATAGTGAA
>Ga0210051_1001720_pt1 | contig 22156 bp, 21 predicted proteins | sample CryGey092014_all_FD_185464 | JGI IMG/M metagenome (GOLD analysis project Ga0210051, IMG submission 185464) | Groundwater microbial communities from aquifer - Crystal Geyser CG23_combo_of_CG06-09_8/20/14_all (SPAdes) (version 2) | ecosystem: Environmental > Aquatic > Deep subsurface > Groundwater... | reverse complement strand
GACCATCAAGGTGTGCAGGCTCTCCGGCGAGGCGTACGAGCTTCTCGGCGGATGGGGCAGTGGCGAGACGGCAAGGTCGAAGCTGTTGGAGGGATTTGAGGTGGCGGTGGATGAGGTGATGCCGGAAGCCGGAGGCGAGAACGGCAGGGATGTGGGATCGGTGATCGTGCAGGGGACCAGGAATGAGTAGCAATGGTGAGGAGCGGGAAGGGCTGTCAGTAATGCTCCTCGCCGGCGAGTTCCCTCCGTTCAAAGGCGGCATAGCACAGGTTGCCTCCAACCTGACGCGTGTGCTGGGTGATCGTGGGCACCGGGTCACGGTGGTGACGCCGTTCATGAAGGGCGGGAACGGCCAGCGGTTCCGAGGGCATGTCGCCATCCGCCGCTTCCCCTTTTGCCGAGTGCGGGGCATCCGGATGCTGCCGACGCTGCCGTACGTCCTCCGCCACGCCGCTACCAAGCCAGTGGATGTCTGCGTCGCCGACCGGTGCACGCGGACAGGTGTCCTGGCGTACATGAACCGGCGGGTGAATGGAACGCCGTATGTCACCTTCGCCTACGGCACGGAGTTCCTGCGCTACGCGCCCGGCAGCCTGGGCGACCGATGGGTGTGCAGGATCATCCGCGACAGCGAGGGGGTCATTGCCATCAGCAGCTTCACCCGGAGCGCGTTGGTGGAACGGGGCGTGTCGGAGGCGAAGATCACCGTGATGTCGCCCGGTCTCAACCTGCCGGTCCCCTCCGCCGTGCTGCCAGCGGAAGCGGCGCGGCGCCGGCTGGGTCTCGCCGGCGATCCCGTGCTGCTGTCCGTATCGAGGCTCGTGCCGCACAAGGGGCACGACACGGTGCTGCGGAGCCTGCCGCCGCTGGTGCGGCGGTGGCCAGAGCTCCGCTACGTGATCGTCGGCCGGGGCCGACACGAGGCCGACCTAAGACGGCTGGCGGCCCAACTGGGAGTCGCCCAACACGTACACTTCGCGGGGTTCGTCGATGACGATGAGCTCTCTGTGTATTGCTCGGCGTGCGATTTGTTCGTCATGCCCAGCCGGGAGGAGCAGGGGAGCGTCGAGGGCTTTGGCATCTCGTTTCTGGAGGCGGCGGCGCACGGTCGCCCCGCCATAGGTGGTCGTGGGACAGGGGCGGAGGATGCCATTGCCGACGGCGTCACCGGGATCCTGGTTGACCCCTATTCGGCCGAGGCGGTGACGGAAGGCATTGCCAAGCTGCTGGGCGACGAGCCGCTTCGGAAGCAGATGGGGGTAGCGGCGCGGGCGCGGGTGGAGAGCGACTTCTCGTGGGAGCGGGCGGTAGCGACCGTGGAGCGGGTGCTCATGGAAGCAGCGACAGTGGGGCGCCCATGAAGCGCAGCAGTCTGATGAAGCACCTCATGGCGCGGGGCGCCGTTGTACTGCGTGAGGGGAGAAGGCACACTATCGTGGTGAAAGGGCAGTTGAAGACTCAGGTTCCCAGGCATCGCGAGGTCGTCGATGAGCTTGCGCGCAAGCTCTGCAAGGACCTGGACATGCCGTTCGCGAGGTGACAGATGCAGTACCGAGCAGTCGTGAAACGGAGTGGAGATTGGTGGATTGGCTGGTTGGTTGATCTGCCGGGAGTCAACGCGCAAGAGCGCACGAAGGAGTCGCTCTTGGACTCACTGCGCGTTGGCGCGGAGGATATGCTTGAGGCAGAAGTGCCCTTCGTCTCTGGAGCGACCATGACGACCGTGCACGTAAGAGCGCCGAGTTGGATTGGTGGTGTGGCGTGACTGGTGACGGTTAGGGCGGTCAACTCTCCGCTGAGCAGCCAAACTTGGCGTCGATGAAGGTTTGTCACGTAATCACCCGCATGATCGTCGGCGGCGCGCAGCTCAATACGCTGCAGACGGTGCTCGGGCAGATGGCGGCCGGGCACGAGGTGGCGTTGGTTTGCGGGCCGCAGACGGGGCCGGAGGGGCAGTTGAGGGATCGAGCGCGAGCCGAAGGGGTTGATCTGCGGGTCGTGTCATCGCTTTGGCGCGAACTGTCACCCGCGAAGGACGCGCGGATTGTCGTTGACCTGGTCCAGCTGCTGCGACAGCTTCGCCCGGACTTGGTTCACACGCATAGCTCGAAGGCGGGGATCGTCGGCCGGTGGGCCGCTAAGATCGCCCGGGTCCCGCATGTGGTGCACACGGTTCATGGGTTTTCGTTCCACGATTACGCGGGCGGACGAGACCTGTACCTGACGCTGGAGCGACTGACTGCGCGGTGCGCGGACCGGCTGATCTTCATTTCTGAACCACTGCGTCGGCTCGCACAGGAACGCGGAGTGGGGCGACCCGAGCAGTATGCGGTGGTGCCCAGCGGTATCGACTTGGGGCCGTTTCGACAGCCCGACGTGTTCGACCTGTCCGAGCCGGTCGGATTCCCGCCAGACGGGCTCATCGTGGGCACGGTCGCGCGCCTCGTGGACGGCAAGGGACACAGCCAGATCCTGGAGATGGCGCCGACGATCCTCGAACAGGTTCCCGAGGCGCAATTCGTCTTCGTAGGAGCGGGCCCGCTTCAGGCGGAACTGGAAAGGCAGAGCCAGCGAATCGGGCTGGAGGGCCGGGTCCGTTTCCTCGGGCTGCGGCAAGATGTCCCTCACTTGCTGCGACACTTCGACGTCTTCCTGCTGCCGACGCTGTGGGAGGGGATGGGGCGGGTGTTCCTTGAGGCTCAAGCGGCCGGCGTGCCGGTCGTCGCCAACCGGGTGGAAGGCGTGACCGATGTCGTGCAGCATGGTGAGACGGGGTTCCTGGTGAACCCCGGCGAGACTGACGCGATGGCAGCGCACGTGGTGCGGTTACTCATGGATTCGGAGCTACGTCGGACGATGGGTGAGGCTGGAAGGGCGTTTGTGGACGAGCGATTCTCCGACCGGACCATGGTGGCGCGCATTGGCCAGGTCTACGACGAGGTGCTCGGCGCTAAGCAAGCAGGTCAGGACCGCCAACGAAGCAAAGAAGGGATGCAGACACATGGCTGAGCGAGTATTGGTAACTGGCGGCGCAGGCTTCATCGGCTCGAACGTTGCCGATGCGTTGCTGGCGCGAGGCGACAGAGTGCGCCTCCTGGACAACTTCTCCACCGGCCGGCGCGAGAACGTGGCGGAGTTCCTGGACGAGGTTGAGTTGGTCGAAGGCGACTTGCGGGACTTCCACACTGTGGCGCGGGCGGTTCGCGGGTGTGACGCCATCGTGCATCTTGGGGCGCTGCCTTCTGTGCCGCGCTCGATCGAGGAGCCCCTCACGACCAACAATGTGAACATCACCGGAACGGTGAACGTGTTGGAGGCGGCCAGGGACTTCGGCGTGCGGCGGATCGTGCTTGCCTCCTCGTCGTCCGTGTACGGCGCCAACAAGGAGCTGCCCAAGCGAGAGGACATGGCACCCCGGCCGCTGTCTCCGTACGCGATCTCCAAGCTCACCTGTGAGCGGTACTTCCAGGTGTATCACGAGCTGTACGGCATGGAGACGGTGGTTCTGCGCTACTTCAACGTGTTCGGGGTACGGCAAGACCCAAACTCGGCGTACGCGGCGGTGATCCCCAAGTTCATCCGCGCCATGCGTGCGGGGAAGCGACCGACCATCTTTGGCGATGGCGAGCAGTCGCGCGACTTCACCTACGTCTCCAACGTGGTCGACGCCAATGTGCTGGCCCTGGCAGCGCCTGCCGGCAGTGCTGGCGAGGTGTTCAACACCGCCTGCGGAGAGAGCTTCACACTCAACGAGTTGGTCGCCACGCTGAACCGCGTGCTTGGCACGGACCTCGCGCCCGTGTATGATGGGTCGCGGTTGGGCGACGTGAAGCACTCGCAGGCGGACATCTCCAAGGCCCGCGGCATCCTGGGCTACGAGCCCCACGTGTCGTTTGAGGACGGGCTGAGGAAGACGGTAGAGGCGCTACCGTGAACGTCGAAGACATAACACCGAACATTGAACATTGAACATCCAACATTGAACATCGAGCACCGAACATTGAACATTGAACATCCAACATTGAACATCGAGCACCGAACATTGAACATTGAACATCCAACATTGAACATCGAGCACCGAACATTGAACACCGAACGCCCAACGTCCAACGTCGAAGGCTGAGGGATGACGGCCAACGCTGAACCGCCAACGCTCGGGTCCCGGTTCCCCCTCGCGGTCTCTGTGGCGGTGGGAGTGGGCCTGGTGGCGGTGCTTTACTGGGACCTCTTCTTGTGGTGGCGGGAAGCTTGGTCTCAGGAAGGCTACTACTGCACGCACGGGCCGCTGATTCCGCTGGTTTCCGCGTATCTCGTTTGGAGCCGGGTGACCGAGGGACCACGTCAGGCGGAGGAGGCGGACAGGAGCGGGAACCGCGATTGGCTCCCCGGTCTCCTGATCGTGGTCGCGGCCTGCATCCTGCAGTTGCTGAGCATCCGGCTGGACGTGCGACTGGCTTCCGGCGTCTCATTTGTCGTCCTGTGCTTCGGCGCGATCTGGTTGCTGTGGGGCAGACAGTGGGCGAGGGACCTGGCTTTTCCGGTCGCGTTCCTGGTCTTCATGATCCCAGTACCGTTTGTCGCGAATGCGTTGACGACGCCGCTCCAGATGCGGGCGGCGTCGGTGGCGGCGATGGTTGGCGGAACGCTCGGCATGCCGGTGGGGCGTGAAGGCCTTGTCCTGCACCTGCCGAACTACCAGTTCGAGGTCGCCCCCACTTGTTCGGGCGTCAACTCACTGTTCTCGCTGGTGCCCTTGGCGGTGCTGCTCGCCTTTCTGCAGCCGGCCACTTGGTGGGTGCGGGGCGCGCTTGTGCTTGCCGCGGCACCCATTGCGCTGGCGGCCAACAGCGTCCGGATCGTCCTTACTTTGGTGCTGGCTTCTTGGTTTGGGCCGGAGGCGGCCGACGGTTTCTTTCACACAGCTTCGGGGTTGGTCGTGTTTGGGGTGGCGCTGGCGGGGCTACTGACAGTCGGGCGCTTGCTCGTGCAAGGAGACCGGTCCGGCTCGAGGGAGCCTGCGGTGCCATGAAGTCTCCCGCCCGGGCTCTTCTGCTGATTGCCGTGCTCGGGGCGGCGTGCCTCGCCAAGACCCAGGTGAGGGCGGTCCCGGAGGTCGGTGTGCCAGGCGAACCGCTCCGCATCCCGCTGAAGTTGGGGGCATGAGAGGGACGCGACGTCCACCTCGAAGACGAGCCGAAGCAGGCGGAGATCGGTATTGACTGGCGCTCGCTCAGGGAGTACCGCCGAGGGAGTGCTTCCGTGCAGTTGCTGGTCGAGTACAATCGGCCCGGGAACGCGCTGGAGCACACCCCGGACCACTGCGTGCGTGGGCGAGGTTGGCTGTGGACTTCCAGCGAAGACGCGGCGGTGCGCGTGCCCGGTTGGCGCGAGCCGTTGCCGGTGACAGCGACCGTCATGGAGAACGAGGGAGCGAAGGCCGGTTTGGTCTACTGGTACCAGTTGGGGAATCGACCGTTCGCCAACCATGTGAAGCGCAAGCTGGTGGCCATTGGTCGGGTGCTGCTTCTGCGCGCGCCGGACCCGAAAGTCGGGGTGCGCCTCATCGCCAGCAAGCCTGGAGCTTCGGACGCGGCACTCATCGCGCTGGCGAAGGAGTTCGCCGGCCTGGTTGCGCCTCATTGTAGGTTGGCGTATCATCACCGTGGCGACGTTGTCCAACACCCAGGACCGTCAACACAGCAAACATCACAGCCCGGCGCGGTCTGAGCGGCTGGTGCGTTCTCTCTCCGCAGCGAGCGGAGGAGTGCGTAGCGCGCTCGCAAGCGGGAGATCGGCTCCCGCACAACCAGAGTCCGCGCACCTATGGCACCACACCGGAGGACATAGCCGATGACACGCACCGCAGCCCTGTATGTGTTGTTGATGACCGGCGTCTGCACTGCTGCTTGGTCCGAGGCGCACCCGGAGCAGGCTCCGCCAAGGGCGATCCAGCCGAAGGACGCCAACTACCGGCTTGGGCCGGGGGACGGGTTCTCAGTGCAGGTTGCCGGGGACGAGGAACTGTCGCATGAGCTGCTGGTCGCCCCGGATGGGTACGTCTATTACCCGTTCGTCGGCCGACTCAAAGTCTCCGGGCTTACCCTCGAGGAGTTGGACGCTCTCCTCGTACAGAAGCTGGGCGAGCAGCTCAGGCGTCCCCGGATTGCGGTTACGCTCACGACTGTAGGGGAGGGTCCGCAGGGGGGGAGTATCTACGTGTTTGGCCGGGTCGCCTCTCCGGGCGCCTACCCCGTGCGTCGCGACATGAAGCTGCTCGACGCTCTGTCGCAAGCGGGAGGCATTCCGGAGGCGGCGCGGCCTTCGGTTGCTCGGGTGTTGCGCGCCGGCAAGGCCGTGACGGAGGCTGATCTGAACAAGCTCTTGGTGGAGGGTGACCTCTCCCAGAACGTGGCGCTCCAGGAAGACGACGTTGTCGTGGTCCCGGCGACTGAAGTGCAGGAGATCATGGTAGTCGGTCGGGTGAAGTCACCCGGCGTGTTCAACTGGAGCCCTGGAGTTCGCGTGCTGGAAGCGCTCTCGCAGGCCGGCGGGGTTGTGGAGGGTGCGAACGCTGAGCATACGCTGATTCTGCGCGAGGGGAAGAGCCTCGCCTGCGACTTGCGGCGCTTGCTTGAGGACGGGGCGACCGACCAGAATCTGGAGTTGAAGCCGGGAGACGTGGTGGTCGTCAACGGCAAGGACGCCCGCGAACCGGAAGTGGCTGTGGTCGGCCAAGTGGAGAAGCCGGGCGTGTACCCAATTCGCGAAGGCATTCGCCTCCTCGAGGCGCTCACGTTGGCGGGCGGCCCTCGGGAAAGCGCGGACGTTCGCGCCATCACGATCACCAGGGGTGAGAAGAAGCTGACCTGCGACCTGCAGGCACTCCTGGACGAAGGCAAGACGGAGCAGAACCTCGGCGTGGAGGCGGGCGACATCATCCTCGTCCCGAAGCTGGACCGCCGAGTGCTTGTCGTTGGCGAAGTGCAGGCCCCGGGGCTGTATGACTTGCCCTCAGAGCCTACGCTCCTCAACGCGCTGGCGATGGCCGGCGGCATCCGTGTGGGCGGCGATTTACAGCAGATCCGAGTGATCCGCCTTGATGAGGTGGTCACCGCCGATGTCCGGAGTCTCCTCAAGAAAGGCGACATGTCCCAGAACGTGCCACTCAAGGCTGGCGACACAGTGCTCGTCGCTGCACTGGAGACGATCCAGGTTGCCGGCCAGGTCCGGTCGCCCGGGGTCTACCCGCTGAAGGAGAACGACCGCCTTTCCGATGTGCTGACCAACGCTGGCTGGCCCACGGAGCAAGCTGGTCTCAACAACGTCGCCATCCTCCGGACCGTCGAGGGCAAGCCCGTCATGCTCCACGTCGACGCCGAAGGGCTCCTTCAGAAGGGCGACATGAGCCAGAACGCAGTGATGAAACCGGGCGATATCGTTGTGGTGCCGGACAAGAAAGTGAAGAAGAAGCTGGGCTTCTGGGATGTGCTGGGGTACGTGAACTCGCTCTCAAGCATGGTCTACTGGCTGGACAGGACAAAGCGCTGACGTTCCCGCCTCCCTGAAGTCCCAGCCTGACGGCGCGCCGTCCCCGGAAAGCCGGGGGCGGCGTTTTTGGTTCAGGGCGGAATTCCGGGGAAGTCCGCTGGAGGCGGCGCTGATCGGGCCTCGCTCGGCACGACGAGACGTAGGGCGGCGTCCCCGCCGCGTTGCGTCCTCGTACAACACGCCGTGCGGAGACGGGACCATGGCCGGGACGGAGAGCCTGCCCTACGCCCCCTGACAAGGGGAACCGGGCGGTGGACCGGCTTCCCCGGTATTCCGCGTTGAACCCGGAGAGCCGGGCGCGGTCGCCTCGTAGCGCCCGCGCCCGGCTCTTTTGTTGCATGGAGCGGTTGGGGGCTGCTGCCGGTTGTGCTAACCTCGCTTGGTTGTTTGCAGGAGTTGTCGCGTCAATGATTCGGGTGTACATTTGCGGTGACCGACCATGAAGCGTCGGGTCCTGTTCGTCCTGGGCATCGTCCTGAGTTGCCTGTTCCTCTACCTGGCGTTTCGCCGGGTCAGTATCGAGGAACTGCGACTGGCGCTTGCGGAGACGCACTGGGCGTGGCTGGTCGCCTCAGTGGGTGCCATGCTACTGGACTACTGCTTCATGGCTGTGCGGTGGCAGTTGCTGCTGCGGCCGGAGCGGCGCTTGCCGTACCCGACGGTGTTCGCCGTGCTAACGATCGGCTTCTTCGCGAACAACGTGCTGCCGGCGCGGGCCGGCGAGGTCCTGCGGGCGTACGCGCTCGGCCGGAAGGAAGGGATGTCGAAGTCGTTCTGTCTGGGCTCCATCGTTGTTGAGCGCGGGTTGGACTTGGTGGTATTGCTGGCGTTCGTGTTCCTCGGCGGGCTGTTCATCCCTCTCCCGGGTTGGGCGCACGGTCTGAGCGAGCTTGCCGGAGTGCTGCTCGTCCTCGTGGTGGTCGTGTTTGCGGTGGTGCTGGCAGGCGAAGCCCGGGTCGAGGGAGTGTTGGCGCGACTCGAACGGGCGATGCCGTCGCGGAAGAGCGGATTCCTGGTCGCGAAGTTCCGCGGCTTCCGCAGTGGCATCAGCAGTGTCGCCAACTGGCGACTGCTGCCGGTGCTCCTTGCGCTCTCAGCGTGTGTGTGGGCCCTGAACGCGACTTCAGGGCTCCTGGCACTCCGCAGCATCGGCGGCGGAACCTCGCTGCTGGGGATGATCTTCGTGATCGGTGCCGTGAACCTCGGGCTGATTGTCCCCTCCTCGCCGGGGTTTGTGGGGACCTACCAGTGGCTGTGCATTCACGCAATGGCAGCGCTCGGCATCGCGGAACCGGTGGCGCTTGCGTTCTCACTGCTGTTCCACGCCTCGTGGTACCTGCCGTCCACGGTCATTGGCTTTGTCGCAGCGCTCAGGTACAACCTGCTCGGATCGGGGCGGTTGAGTGCGACCCAGGAAGCACCGGAGGAAGCTGCCGAAGTGCCGTCTCTGTGAGCGTCCCAGGTGGGTCGCCAGGAGCAGACCAGCTTCCGCGGCTGGACCATGCGCTCTACGGCGTCCGGCGGTCCACGGCACAGGAGCGGCACCCCTGGAGGAAGCTGAGGACTGCGGTGTTCCGGCGCCGTCGCGGCAGGGGAAGGGTCACGGCTGAGGCGCGCCGGGCACTCGGAACGGAATCAGATTCGTTGCCCGTTCCTGGCCGGCGCGGTCGGTGACAACGACGCGCACCTCGTGTGTGCCGGGCGTGAGAGAGGCGGGGGCGAGGTGGCAGCGGAACGGGGCAACGTTCGTCCCGTGAATCACGCGACCATCCAGCTCGAACAGGGCATACACAGCCTGGATTCGGCTGGGCACGACGGCGACAAGTTCTGTGGCCTCAGCGACTTCCTGACCTGCGTGGACGCCTTGGAGCGTCAGCGCCGACACCTGGGTGGCATTGGCGCCGCGCGTGGTCAGCAGGGCGAGCCAGTCCTCCTCGGTCGAGGCGGCAAGCGACTGCGCGGGCGGGGCAGGGGGGAGGAGATCGGGCAGGGGAGGCGGAACGGGAAGCGCCGGGACCCGAGGTGGCGCTGGCCCTAGGGCGAGCCGGTACTTGTCCCGCTCGTACGGCACTTCGGACAGGAAGTACTCGGGGGCGATCAACGCGCAGTAGGTGTCAAGCACCGATTTGTTGGCGGTGAGGGAGTAGTTGTTGTCGGCAATGCCGTGACCCAGTGAGTCGAAGCTGAACCAGTTGATCATCCTGACCCGCGGGAACGACTGGGCGATGGTCTGGTAGAAGCGCTTCATCTTCGCCACTGCGAAGGTCTCGGTTGACCGGTTGACGGCGCGGCAGAAGTGTGTGGCGGCAAACTCGGAGATCTGGATCGGTTTCCGCTCAGCGTAGGTCTCGTAGATAAAGCGCAGGAAGCCGATAGGGTCCTCTTCCGAGGCAGGCTGGCCGGGGTCGCCGTTGTGGACGTAAACGCTGTAGATGTTGACCCCCACCCAGTCAACATAATCGTCCCCGGGATAGTAGGCTTGGAGGTTCCGTTGAGGCACAGCGAACGGTGTCCAGACCAGAGCCACGTTCGGGGCAAGTTGCTCCATCACGTCGTGGACGAGGCGGAACTTCTCGACGTACTGTTTGGGGTTGCCATAGTACGCCGACCACGAGCCGTTCATCTCGGAGGCGAACCGGAGGAAGATCGGGCAGTCGGCCGCGTGCGCGTCTCGCGCCCACTGGCGGAGATAGTCGTCGTCCTTCACCGGGTCAAGTCCCTCGTTGGGCTCCAGGGCCAGGTGGGGTGCGGCGCCGCAGCCCTTGACTTTCTCAACCCACTCGGCCGGGAACAGGCGACCGTAGCCCACATAGGTGAAGTAGCTGGCGTGCTTCTTCCGAGTCAGTTTCTCGAACTCGGCGAAGTCCCCCAGGACGCGGTCGTCCTTCTCGACGAAAGCGCCCACGTAGCAGCCGGTGGGTGGCTCGAACTTGCCCAACGCCAGCGCGCTTACCTTGCCGCCAACGCCGACGATCAGCCAGACCGCCCACGCGAGGGGCGCCCCCGGTCCAGCCGGAGAGCAAGCGGCATGCGTTCGGGAGCAAAGCCGCGAGCGGGAGGCCATTCCTCGGTGGTGGGGATGCCGGGAGGCTTTCATGGAGCGGCTACGGGCGGTAGAGGGCAAGCAAGCGACCCGAGACCAGCGGCACGTAGTAGTTGTCTCCTTCAATGGTGACCCCGGCTCGCACTTCATCGTGCACACGGAAGGTCCAGTGGAGCGCGCCGGTGTACGCTTCCAGGGCGAACACCTCTCCGCGACGGGTGCCGAAAACGACAGAGTGGCCGCTGAAGGCCGGCACGCCAAGAACCGGGCCGTGGGCATCGAAGGTCCACTTGAGGTCCCCTTCTTTGGCGGAGTAGCAGCGCATGATGCCATCGTCGCCACCCACATACACCGCGCCGTTGCAGACCATGGGTGACGACCGAATGAGCCCGCCGGTGGACCGAGACCAACGCACGTCACCTGTGCGCGACTCCAGGGCATACACGCGGTAGTCGTCGGAGCCAACGAACACCAGGCCGGCGTCGTAGCACGGCGAGGAGAACACGGCCCCCTCTGTCTTGCGCCGCCAGCGAACTGTGCCGTCGGCCGGGCTGAGAGCGTAGACGAAATGGTCGTTGGCGCCGACGTAGAGGGTGCCGTCGCCGAAGCAGGGCGACGAATGGACCGGCGCGCCGATTTCTGTGCGCCAGACCAATTCGCCGGTTGCCACCGTCAAGGCGTAGACGGCCCCCTCGTCGCCCCCAAATACCACGCAGCCGTTGGCGACGCAGGGCGTGCCGGCCGGGATGCCGCCGGTCTGAAAGGTCCACAGCTTGGCTCCTGACGCGGCAGACACGGCGTGGAGGTGGTGGTCGTCTGCGCCGAAGAACACCGTGCCGAAGTCAACGGCAGGTGAGAAGTGGATCGGGAAGTAGGTGCGGTACCGCCAGAGGAGCTTGCCTGTCAGTGTATCGACGGCGGAGAGGGCGCCATCGTTTCCGGCGACCAGGAGCGCGCCGTCCCTCAGTACCGGCTTGGCAGTCAACTGATCGCAGGAGCGGAACTCCCAAACCACCGACGGCGGCCTTGCCTCGCGACTGGGACCCCGCGCCGCTGCGGCGAAACCAATGGCTGCCGCCACGAGTGCGACGAGCGAGATCGCCAGCCGTTGGCCGCGGCGAACGTGCCGAGTTCTGCGGGGCGCCCAGATCTGCGAGGATCCCTGCGGACTGCGATAGAGTGGTTTCATGGCGTGAATACAAGTGTAGCCAAACGCCGTGTAGCGTGCCGGTCCCGGCGTTGACATTGGGGGAGAAGGGAGTCCGCTGACGCTGTCGAACCATAGTGCCAGGCCCCTGACGCCCCGGGGCGAACCTGATCAAACCGAGGTTAATCCCATGCCATCCCCACGTTGCCAATCGCCGGAAGCCGTTCTCGGGGGAGGGTTGGCAGCCTCCGGGCTGCTGGTGCTGGTGATCGGCAGTTGCCTCGCCAGAGGCACGGCGCTGGTCGCGGTCGTCCTGGTCGGGCTGTTCCTGCTGGCCCTTGGGGTGGGCGTCCTGATGATCGCGCTCCCTCCTCGGTCCCGAGAAGAAGAGCCTGCGCAGGCAGCGCCGACGCCTCTGCGGGCGTGCCCTCCGGTGAAGCCGCAACCGCCGGTCGAAGCTGTCGCGCCTGTTCCGGAGACGCAGTCGGACAACGAGCCGAGCCCGGGGAAGGCGGAGACCGCAGCCAACGCTCCGGCGCCCGAGAAGCGCCGCTGCTCAGCCCTCACTAAGAGCGGCACCCAGTGCCGGATGGTGACCGACGACCTCACTGGGCTGTGTCACGTGCATCGCGGGTAGCGCGCCAGCCTTGCGGTGGCGGGGATCCCTGGCGACTCAGCTTGAGCTCTCGCCGGCTTCTTCGCTCTCACTTCGCAGTGCCTTGGCCAGCCCGCCCAGCAAGTTGGCAACCTCGCCCAGTACCACGCACAGCGTGCCGCACACGAAGAGAGACCCACCCACGACCACCTGCGAGTAGTCAGGGCCGGGGCGCAGCTTCCCGTAGATCCACAGCAGAATAGCGACCGTCATCAGAACGGCCCCGCCAGCCGAGGCCTTGAGACGCAACCTCTTCAAGTAGTCCGCGTATTCCCGCATTTTCGCTCACTCCCTGTGTGATTAGGCTGCCGGGCAGTCGCGGCAGTGTACTCTCAAAGGCTACCACCTGCTCGTGCCGTCGTCAAGCGCTCCTCGGAGTGGGCACCGAGCTGGCGTCAGCCACCAGTGCCCAACGTCTCGACGAGCGCTTCGCCGGTGTTGGTCAAGACAAGCTGCCCCCGCGGGTGAAGTGCGTCCACCATGTTGAATAGCGGCCAGGTGTGCAGGTCCGGTGGCAGTTTGGCGCTGCCGGGGTTGTCGACCAACCAATGAAGGGGGCGGAACGCGAGGCAGGCGGGATCGTGGGAGAGGCAAGCCGTGAGGCAGTGGCGAAGCGTGGCGGCGTCGCACGGCTGAGGGTGGTCGAGGTGGATCGAGTATCCCCGGCCGCCGTTGGCCGGGACGCGATGAACGGGCTCAGTACTCGCGGCAACCTCCGCTGCACTCGCGTGGAAGTGGGCCAGTACAGTCCAGGGCTGCTCCGGGCGCACGGTTGTGGTGCGCTGCCAGTCCGAGCGGGGCCAGGTGGCGGCTGAGACGACGAGTTGCACCTCGCGGAGGTGTTTGACATTCCACCGCAGGAAGTCGAAATAGGGTTCATCCGGATAATGCGTACTTATCGTGAGAGAGCTTGGCTTGCAGGGGTGTCGCCGAGGCTTCGCAGCCTGAGTTTGCCGCCTTGGGCTGCCGGCAGGCTCTCGTCGGGCACAGGAGAAGAACAGGACCGGGTCACGGACTCGGTCCTGCCTGCCGTGTAGCACCGAACGGCGCTCAGGTCGCTCTCCAGCGTTGCCCTATCCTCCGTCCGGCACCCGAGAGAGTAGCCGAAACGTCTGGAGAAGTCAACGGTCTGAACCTGCCGGTAGCCAGAAGCGGTAAACTCACGAAGTACGCATTATCCGGATAAACCGGATTTGCGCAACGCACCGTATTCGGTGAGGCGATAGTCGATGCCGACGTAGTCGAGCGTCTGCGTCAGTGCGCGCAGGGCGACGCCGAATCCGTCCGGGCCGCTGAACCCGCCGAACTGGCCGCCGCCCTTGAGATGGGGTTCGAGGTCGAGGAACACACCGGGCACGCCTTGCCGCCGCAACTGCCGGGTCAACGCGGGCAGTCGGTCTTTGAAGTCGCGGAGGATGCGCTCGTAGCCGGAGTCGCCGAGACCGACGGGCACGAAGTTGCGGAGCATCGCTTCGTCCACGTATCCAAGCCACTGGGCGTTCGGCGGGGTCTTGTAGTCTTTGACGTGCATCCAGCCGGTGCCCCGCTTCATGTGGCGGTACTCGGCAAACACCTGGTCGGAGGTCGCTCCTTGACACGTAATGTTCGCACCGTCGAAGATGAGGTACATCTGGTCGCTGGCGACTCGCTTGTGGAGCGCCGCCAACAGCTCGCCGTTGCGTCCCACCAAGTTCGCCTCGACTTCCAGTCCGAAGAACACGCCGGCCGTCGAACACACGTCGACGATTGCGGACAGGTAGTCAGCAGCCTGATCGACGTACGCCCAGGGGTCGTCTTCCTTGGGCGGGTAGAACGAGAAGCCGCGGATTAGCTTGCAGCCAAAGGTCTGCGCCAGTTCGACAGCTTTGGGCACGTCGTTCTTCAGGTACTTGCCGAAGTCAGCGTACACGTTGTGGGTGCCGTCGTCCTTGTCGACCAGCTTGATCTTCCCGAGGGGTGAGCCGATGGAGGATACGCTCATCTCGAAGGCTTCGTGCAGCGTCTGCAGCTTCTTGATCTCGGGCTTCGTCAGTGCCATGAGGTTCTTGACGCCATCGCCGAGATCAACAAAGCGGAGGCTGTAGTACGAGAGCCCCAGCGCCCGGCACATGGTCAACTGCTCTTCTGCGCGCTTGCTCTCAGAACCTTCGTCGGCGAATCCCGTCAGGACGACTTCGGGGTTGGGCATTCGGCAAGTCTCCTCACTGGCGGCCATAGGACCCAGGGGACCCATGGGTCCTATGGCCGTAGCAATCCCTAACAGACAGTTCCCTGCGCTATGCTCGCCCCATCAACTGCTTCATGATGAAGGCGTCGAGACCTTCGTAGTCGCGGGCGTCGCGCAGTGCCTGCCACTCGGAGCGGTCGATGCTGAGAGCGAGGTCGGCCAACGCGAGGAAGACGTCCTTGCTGTTCTTCAGATGCATGTGTGCCCGGTCGAACTTCTGCGTCCGCATCGCCTTCACGTCGAGACCGATGATCTCACCGTTCTGGCCGTAGCCGTTACGCACGAGCACGTCGACCTGATTGAACGCGCGCCGCAGGTTGGCCGTGCCGAAGGCCTTGTCCTGATCGAACTTGAGACCGTTCTGGTCGTTGAGGTGCACGCCCCACAGCTTGCCGTGCCACAGCGCGTACGCCATCTCATCTGCAGGATCGAGGCCGGCAAGGATGGCGTGGGCAGACTCGATGAGCACCCCCACGCGGTCGGGGTCGACGGTCTTGTAGACCAGCGCGAGAAAGTGCCCGGTGGTCGGCAGGTACATCAGGTCCATGGGTTCGTTGGGTTTCATCTCGCCGAGAAGGCGAATCTTCGGGTCGTACTCCAGCAGCGCGTTGGCGAAGTCGCAGAGCTGTTGCGAAGCCGCGACCGCGTCTTTCGCTTCTCGGATGTAGGTGCCCTCGCGGGCCGGCCAGAGCACGATGCGGTCGCAGCCCAGGATGTTGGCGATGTCTACCGAGCGCTTGCCGCGGCGAATCCCGTACGCGCGTTCGGCGGGGTCGTTGGAGGTAATCGCGCCGTCGATGGTGCGCGGATCCTCCCAGATCCGCGGCGCCACGAACTCGGCGGTCATGCCTTCAGAGTCGAGCAGCTTCCGCATGTCGCCGGCGATCTGCTCCAGCTCGGCCTGGCTGGCGGAGTCAGGGACGACGTCGTCATCATGGAACTGCACATAGTCGAAGCCCAGGTCTTTGAGCATCTTCAGTTTTGCCGCGAAGTCGCGGTCGTCACGGACTTCGGGACCGAAGGGGTCGGCGCCCGTGTGGATGTTCCAGGGACCGGCGGAAAAGTGGAAATCTTCGAGTGTGGAGAACGGCATGTCGGTAGCACCTCCCAAGGGATGGTCTGTTTGCCCATTCCGTATTATACGCCACCGCGCCTTCTTCTGTTCGGGGGAGACTCAGGAAGAGGGGCGGGACAGGCGCCTGGCTACTCACCCGTCGAACCGGTAGCCCAACCCGCGGAGGGTCACAATGCGCGTGGGCTCGGCTGGGTCCGGCTCGATCTTCTCGCGGAGCGCGCGGACATGGGCATCAAGGGTGCGGGAGTCCACTGCCGGTTGGCCGTGCCACACAAGCTCGTACAGCCGTTGGCGAGAGAGCGCCTGCCCCGAGCGGCCCATGAGCGCACTGAGCAGCTCGAACTCCCTGAGTGGCAGTTCGAGCTCCTTGCCGTCCAGGAACGCCCTCCGCGCCGCGCCGTCCACTTGCAGGTTGCCGGAACCGAGGTGGCGCTGATCGGCCGGCCCCTGTCGGGTGCGACGAAGCACGGCCCGGATCCGGGCGATCAGCTCGCGCGGGTTGAACGGCTTGCAGACATAGTCGTCTGCCCCGACCTCGAGACCGACGATCCGGTCCACCTCCTCCCCGAGGGAAGTGACCATGATCACCGCCGCAGACGACTCGCGGCGGAGCGCTTGGCAGACGGCAAACCCGTCCATGCCGGGAAGCATGAGGTCAAGCAGCACAACGTCCGGCTGCCAGGAGCGCGCCTCCGTTAGCGCGTCTGCCCCAGTGTGGACGGCCCTTGTGGCAATGCCCTCCAAGTCGAGCGTCTGCCGAAGCACCTCGACGTAGTCAATGTCGTCGTCGACCATCAGGATGCGGATTGGCATGAGCCAACGACCTCCCTGCTGAGTCAGCTCCCGGCGAGCCACGGTCGGCCAGCGGAGGAGCCCGGGATGCTCAGCACCTGTCTCCGGGGCCAGGGAAACTTCGCGCACAATTCATGACGGCCTTACCCATTCTTCACATGGACTGAGCTGTCCTTGTCGTTATACCCGCGAAGGTTGGGAACACACCGAAGTCCCGGTGCGACTTCGGCTCCGTCTGGGAGAATACCCTCTGTCCTACGTCTGCTGCACGCCTGCCGGGGAAGTTCCGCGAACTTCCACTTCGGTGTGTTCCCAACCTTCGCGGGTATAGCTCGGTACCGTACTGGGAAGGCGGTGATCGGCATGAGTGTCGTACTCGTCGTGCTCACTTCCCCGGTGGGAGTGGCTGCGTCTGCACTGAGGGAGTGCAAACGAGCGCGTGGAGCGGGGGCCGTGTGAGTCTCACGGGGCGGCAGTGCGGGTGACGCGGCTCCGGTAGGCCTCCAGCGCTGCCGGGAATGGCTCCAGCGCGCGTTCGAAAATGCCCAGGCTGTAGGCGATGGTCAGACCGTAGTTGGTGACGGGGACTCCGGCCGCTTGGCAGCGAAGGAGGCGACTCAGCATCTCCCGTCGATTCCACATGCAAGCGCCGCAGTGGATGACGAGCTTGTACGGGGAGAGGTCCTCGGGGAAGTCGTGGCCCTGCACGGTGCTGAAGTTGAGCTTGCCGCCGACGTACTGGGTGAGCCAGCGCGGGATCTTGACTCGACCGATGTCTTCGCCGATAGGGTGGTGGGTGCAGGCTTCGGCGACTAAGAGGTTGTCGCCAGGCTGGAGCGTATCGAGGGCGAGGGCGCCCTGCGTCTGCAGGAGGAGGTCGCCTTTGGCGCGCGAGAAGAGAATGGAAAAGCTGGTCAGCAGGATCTCGCGGGGGGTGTCTGCGGCGACCTTGAGGAATGCCTGCGAATCGGTGACGACCAGCTTGGGCGGCCGCTTGAGCCGGTCGAGGGCGTCTCGCAGTTCGCGCTCTTTCACGACCAGGCAATAGGCGTCGGTGTCCAGCAAGTCGCGGATCGCCTGCACTTGAGGGAGGATCAGTCGGCCCTTTGGCGCCTCTTTGTCGATAGGCACCACCAGCACGGCCAACTCGCCCGGGCCGACCAAGTCGCCCACGAGTGGTGCGTTGTTGACGAAGTCGGCGGGTGCGTTGGCCAGGAGCGCCTGCCGGAAACCGGCGACGCCCTCGCCGGTCGACGCGACCGTAGACACCGTCGGGAGCTGCTGCGCACCGAGCGCGCCGAGCACCTCTGCCGGCGGCGGCGCCAGGTCGGCCTTGTTGAACACGACGACGAGGGGGCACTGCCGGGATTGCAGCTCCGCCACGATCCCCTTCTCGAACGCGCCCCACGCGCCATCCGTGACGATCACGCCCAGGTCCGTGCGGTCGAAGGCGCTGCGCGTCTCTTGCATCCGCAGTTCGCCCAACGTGCCCGCATCGTCGAGACCCGCGGTATCGATGAACAGCACGGGTCCCAGCGGCAGAAGCTCCATCGGCTTTTCCACCGGATCGGTGGTGGTGCCCGCTTGTTCGGAGACGATGGAGACGTCCTGTCGGGTGACGGCGTTCAGCAGGCTTGACTTGCCCACGTTCCGCCGGCCGAAGAGACCGATCTGGAGTCGCAAGCCTTTGGGTGTGTCCTGGGTCATTTGCGGGTCACTCCGAGAAGCCCCGAAGTTCGCTCACGTCGCTGTGCCGGGGTCAGAAGTAGAGGTCGCGTTCGTCGGTCTGCTGGATGCGCTTCAGGCGGTCCTGCAACTCGCTCTTCACCGTGCCGGCCGGCAGCTCTGCCAGCTCCTTGGTGATCAGCTTGGCGCCCGCGTCCCGGGTCTCGGGAGACGCGTAGTCCACCAGGTACTCCATGAGCGTTGTCAAGGCGTTGGGTGTGCAGAAGCGCTTGATGAAGCCCGGGACTGCGAACTCCATGAAGTGCTCGCCGGTGCGGCCGAGCCGGTAGCAAGAAGTGCAGAAGCTTGGGACGTACTCGTCGCGCAGCAGCTCCTGCATGACCTCGTCGAGGGACCGAATGTCGCCCAGCGCGAACTGCTCCCGCTCAAGCACTTGAGCATCGCCGGCTTCGGTGTAGCCCCTCAACTCAATCCGGCTGCCGGCGTCGATCTGGGAGACGCCAAAGGCCAGCAGCTCGCGCCGGAGTTCCGGGCGTTCGCGGGCGGTCAGAATCAGGCCGGTGTAGGGGACGGCCAGGCGTAGGATGGCCACCAGGCGCTTGAAGTCGTAGTCGCTGACGAGATGTTGCTGGTCCAGCAGCACTCCGCAGGCCGGCTGAAGCCGAGGGAAGCTGATGGTGTGTGGGCCGACGCCGAACCGGCGCTGCAGGTAGACCGCGTGCGAGACCAGCCCGAGCACCTCGAACCGCCAGTCGTACAGCCCGAACAGAGCGCCGAGGCCGACATCGTCGCACCCGGCCTCCAGCGCCCGGCTCAGCCCGTCGAGCCGCCAGAGGTAGTGGGCCTTCCGGGTGTTGCCCGGGTGGCAGCGTGCGTACGTTCCCTTGTGATATGTCTCCTGGAAGACCTGGTAGGTGCCGATTCCCGCGTCTTTGACCTTCCGGTAGCCCTCGTGGTCCAGTGGGGCTGCGTTGAGGTTCACCCGCCGAATCGAGCCGCGTCCCTCCTTGGCGCTGTAGACAGTTTGGACAGTGTCGGCGAGGAAGTCGGCATCGTACCGAGGGTGCTCGCCGAAGGCAAGGATCAGCCGTTTGTGCCCCTTGCGTTCCAGCGCGACGACCTGCTGGCGGATCTCCTCGGGCGTCAACGTTCTGCGGACGACTTCTGTGCTTTCGCGCCGGAAACCGCAGTAGAGGCAGTCGTTGAGGCAGTGGTTGCCGACATACAGTGGCGCGAACAGCACGATGCGGTTGCCGTAGACGTTTCGCTTGAGCTCCCTGGCGGTGGCGAAGATCTCGTCCACGAGCTCCGGATCGGTAGTGCGCAGCAGGGTTGCCGTTTCCTCAGCGGTCAGCGCCTGCTTGCTCAAGCTCTTGGCGATGACGTCACGGACCTGGTGCGAGTCCGGCGGCGAGCCGGCCAGCAGGCTGTGCAGGTGGCCATCGTCGATGAAGTCGACGGTGGCCTCCGGGAGCTGTATCTGCGGGAGTGTGCTCATCTCGGTACCACGCAAGAGTCATCCGTGCCCGGTAGGGCGAATGCCAAAGACGCCTGTCCGGCTCGTCCGGCAGGTGAATCAATCTGGGGAGGTGAGGAAGCCATACGGCCCCCTGCCTCCAAACTGGTTCCCCTGCCGGACGAGCCGGACAGGGGCAGATCCATTCCTGAGGGAGCGTCAGTCGGCAAGTGCCGCGCGTCGCTTGGGTGAATCGCCTCGGCCGGTGCCGACGCGCCTCCCCATGGCTGCAAGGGACTGGCGGAGGTGGCTGTCGAACGCGCCAGGCGTCTCGAAGTTGCACGCCTTGGCCGGGTAGATCTCGTGGAGCTGTCGGTACTTGGGTGGGGTCAGGTTGGGCATCACGACGTTGACGCCGCGCGCGAGGCCGAGCTGCCGGCCGTCGCGTTGGTTGAGCGTTGCCAGCGCCGTGGCGCTGGGGGTGTTGGTGTCGGGGCAAACGATCCTTGTCAGTGCTACCAGCTTGTACCCCATCAGTTCGGTGTTGGGCGCCTGCTCGCCGGGTGGCGCTTGGAGAGACTCCACCTGCCGCCCCAACGGCGTGTTCGGATGCGGGAGGTACGGGCCGACACCGATCATGTCCAAATCCAGCTCGCGGAACGCCTCGAGACTATCCGCCAAGTCTGCGTAAGTCTGGCCGGGAATGCCGATCATCACTCCGCTGCCGGTTTCGTAGCCGAGGGCTTTGAGCCGTTTGAGCATCGCCTTTCGGCCGCCGGGTCGGTCCGGCCGAGCTGGGTGGATCTGCTCGTAGAGCGCCTCGTCGCAGGTCTCGAACCGCAGCAGGTACCGGTCGGCGCCGGCGTCGCGCCAGAGGACCAGCTCTTCGTCTGCGCGCTCACCGAGGCTGAGCGTCACTGCGAGGGGCGTCTCGCCCTTGACGCGGCGGAGGAGGTCGGCGAGCCACTCGGCCGCGATCCCCGAGTCCTCGCCGGCCTGCAGCACCACGGAACCGTAGCCCAGCGCGACGGCCTGACTGACGGAATCCAGCACTTCTTCCCGAGTCAGTCGGTAGCGCTGCAAGCTGCGGTTCTCCGACCGAAGACCGCAGTAGGCGCATCGGCGTTCGCAGTGATTCGAGAGCTCGATGAGCCCGCGCAGGTGCACTTCGTCGCCAACGTGGCGCCGGCGCACGTCATCGGCGAGTCGCCACAGCTCGTCAAGCCGTGTCTCGTTCTCCTCGCGCAGCCACTGCAGAACCTCGCTGCGGGCCAAGGCAGGCGTCACGGCCGCGTCACGGCTTCCTGTTCCGAGAGCGGCAGCCGCACTGTGAACGTGCTGCCCACCCCGGGGGTGCTCTCCACCTCAAGGTGCCCGTGGTGCAGATCCACCAGCTTCTTGGTCAGGCTCAGACCCAGACCGGTGCCTGGAATGCTGAGCGTGTGGCGGTTGTTCGCACGGTAGAACTCGTTGAAGACGCACGCCTGCTCGTCTTCGGTCATGCCGATGCCGGTGTCGCGCACTGCGACCGTGACGTACCTCCCCGCGCGCGCCACCTCGATCTCGATGCGGCCCTCGCCGACCGTGTACTTCACGGCGTTGTCGATCAGGTTAGTGAAGGCAGTCAGCATGGCCCCGCGATCGGCGAACGCATTCGGGAAGGTGACCGACTCATCCGTGCGCAACACGAGCGGGAGGTGCTTCTCCTCGGCGCGCTCCCGGCAAACCTCGACGGCTTCCGCCACGACTTCCCGTACGTCCAAGGGCGCCCGTTTGAGGACGAAGTTGCCGGTCTCGACTGCGGTCAGGGCCATCAGCTCGGAGACGAGGATGCGAAGCGTCCTGGCGCGGAGCAGCGCTCGCTGCATCAGGCCGCGATCTCGCTCCGCATCCTCCCCGGCGATGCCACTGAGGATGAGATCGAGATAGCCCTCCACCGCCCCCAGTGGGCGCTTGACCTCATGTGCCACCATGGAGACGAACATTGACTTGGCGGTCTCCAGCGCCTTGAGCGCGGTGATGTTGCGCAGCACGGCCACCGCGCCAACGGCTTCGCCGCCCTCTTCTTGAACTGGGCTTGTGTTGACCAGGTAGGTCTCGTCGCCCACGGCCAACTCGGTGGACGCGACCAGGGGACCCGTGCCTCCGCTCAAGATGCCCTCCAGCGCTCCCTGCACCTCGGGGCACTCCATCTGGGCCAACGGCGCGGGCAGGGCCAGGTCAGCGCACCCGGGGAGGGTCTGCGCCGCGGCCGCGTTGCTGAGCACGATCTGCCGGTCCCGGTTGATGACCAGGACGCCATCAAGCATGCAGTTGATGATCGTGCCCAGTCGCGACTTCTCGAACGCCAACTCGAGGAGGTGCGCCGCTCGCTCTTCCCGCAGCCGGCGGGCCTCCAGCACCAGGGACCGCCGCTCCAGACCATTGCGCAGCGGGAGCATCAGCTCGTCCGGCGTGAAGGGCTTCGGGATGTATAGTCGCGAAGGTTAGGAATACACCGAAGTGGAAGTTCGCAGAACTTCACCCG
>Ga0210051_1001718_pt1 | contig 22162 bp, 19 predicted proteins | sample CryGey092014_all_FD_185464 | JGI IMG/M metagenome (GOLD analysis project Ga0210051, IMG submission 185464) | Groundwater microbial communities from aquifer - Crystal Geyser CG23_combo_of_CG06-09_8/20/14_all (SPAdes) (version 2) | ecosystem: Environmental > Aquatic > Deep subsurface > Groundwater... | reverse complement strand
GAGCCCCCCCATCACTTTCAGTGGTGGACTGGGATGGGGTGTGCCTTACTTATATGAATGTTTCAATGACAAATGCAGCCTCTATGTGCAAGGCTGGAATAACTTAAAGGAAAATTACTCCCAGAACGCGTCTTGTCGGTGCATGTACTACCCCGGAACCGATCAGTTCGAATGCATGCCCATTTTCAACTCCCAGGGTACCCGCGGCCAGATCATCGATGATCAGGTTACAGCCGCCGAGGAAACACTGAAAGCCGCTATCAAGAAGGGATTTTCCATCCTAGCGGATTGCTATGTTGCAAAAGATATGGTCCCTGTCTTACAGATGTTGATGGATGCTGCGGAACCGGTACGCGTCCGACTCAAGGCAGCGGATATGATCGGAGACTTCGGGGAACTGGAAGCCATCGAACCGTTGAGAAACCTTAAAGTCGGAAACGAAATCTTGCAAAACAAAATCGATCGGGGTGTTCAAAAAATCCATGAACGCCATTTTACCCGTGAGTGTCCTTATTGCGCAGAAGTCATCAAGAAAAGAGCTAAAATTTGCAAACACTGCGGAAAAGACCTAACCGCAGAATCTTAACGGGCCGGCCGGCCCGGCGGTTTTGCCGGGCCGATGCCCATGTCCTCAAATGCGACTCTTTTTTTAGGGAGTGTCGATCAATACATTTCCCGTCATCTCTCCGGGTTTTTCGATCTCCATCAACCAGAGGATCGTCGGAGAGATGTCCGCCAGTATCCCCTCTCTCAACTTGACGTATCTGCGACCATCGTCCACCAGAATGAAGGGAACGGGGTTAGTGGTGTGGGCGGTGTAGGTATGTCCCCGATCGTCGATCATGGTCTCCGCATTCCCGTGATCCGCCGTGATCAGTGCGATTCCCTTTCTGGATAAAACCTCCGGGACGATTTCCCCCACACATCGGTTAACGGCCTCACAGGCTGCAACGGCAGCCTTCAGGTTGCCGGTATGACCCACCATGTCCATGTTGGCAAAGTTGAGGATGATGAGATCATAAGCCTCGGACCGTATTCGCGTAAGGACTTCCCGAGTCACATCGAAGGCGCTCATCTCGGGCTTGAGGTCATAGGTTGGAATCTCACGGGGAGAAGGGATCAGGTATCGATCTTCCAGGGGAAAGGCTTTCTCTTCACCCCCGTTGAAAAAATAGGTGACATGGGCATACTTTTCCGTCTCGGCGATTCTTAATTGCCGCAAGCCGTTATTACTGATGACTTCACCCAGGATATTTTTGAGGTGGATAGGCGGAAAGGCTACAGGGAGGGAAAACCCTTCGTCATAAAGGGTCATGCACACATAGCCGCATAACTGTGGCCGGGGATTACGTACAAAGGCATCGAACCTGTCCTCGGTCAGCGCCCGCGTGATTTCTCGGGCCCGGTCCGCTCGGAAATTGAAGAACAAGACACCATCACCATCTTCAATCGTTGCGACGGGTAAACCGTTTCCTTGAGTCATCACCATGGGTTGGATAAATTCATCCGTTTCTCCCCTCAAATAGGCGTTTCGGATCCCTTTGACCGAGTCTTGTTCTGCGATTCCTTCCCCTTTGGTATAAAGCCGATACGCCCTTTCAACGCGGTCCCATCGGTTGTCACGGTCCATGGCAAAAAAACGGCCGCAGATCGTCGCAACGGTGCCGCATCCCATCCCATTAATGGCATCAGAGAGCTGAGTCAGATATGTTATTCCGCTGTCCGGAGAGGTATCCCGGCCGTCCGTAATCGCATGGATGTACACCTGCTGAAGGCTCATTTTTTTGGCAAGCTTCAACAGGGCCAGCAAATGGGTCAACTGGCTGTGAACTCCCCCGTTTGAAACCAGGCCCATGAGGTGGAGTTTCGAGCCGTTTTCCTTAACCTTGGAAAACAACCGGTTGAAAACGCTGTTTTCAAAAAAAGCGCCTTCCTGGATGGAGATATCGATCCGGAGCAGATCCTGATAAACAATACGTCCTGCCCCGATGTTCAAATGCCCTACCTCGGAGTTGCCCATGATACCGTCAGGCAACCCGACAGCGCGACCCGAGCACTGGAGTCGGGTGTGAGAATAGGTTTCCATCAAGCGATCCAGGACAGGCGTTTTAGCCTGCGCCACGGCATTTCCTTCGGTCTTAGCATTCAACCCCCAACCGTCCAGAATCATCAGAAGGACCGGTTTTGCGCGATGATTCATGATGGGCTCCCGGTTTCGGAATATTCGATGCGCCTGGCGCCTGTCCAAAGCCCTTCCAAGTCGTAGAATCGGCGAACAGGCTCATAAAAAACATGAATGATGACATCTCCATAGTCCAAAAGGACCCAGTGCCCTTCGGTCATCCCTTCGATGCTGAGGGGCCGGATCCCTTGCTTCTTCAGCGTTTCGCGAATATGCTCGGCGATGGCGATGACCTGACGGCTGGAACGACCTGAGCAAAAAATAAAAACATCGGTGTAGGAAGTCAGATTCCGCACATCCAGTACGATCAGGTCTTCGGCCTTTTTCCCTAAAACCGCTTGAACATATGCATCGATAGACGGCATCTCGGTGCGGGTCATCGGTACAGCCCCTTTTCAATTAGGTACGTTTCCACTGTTTCGGGAACCCAGGCACGAACGCTTTTTCCACTCTGAACGCCTTTTCGGATATCTGTTGAGGATATTTTCAACAGAGTATTCTGGAAAAGGTGGATCGGCTTCAATCTTGGATGCTGATAGCGGGTTCCATCCTCGGAAAGGCGGTAGTCGCAAGATAGGTTTGTCGTGATGAAAACCTCCAAGGCGCTAACCGAGATGGAACCGGAATGGGAAATGCCCCCGGGTCGCCGTATTACAATCAGGGGGATCTGCTCCAGAATCTTTTCAAAGGATTTCCACGTATGCATTTCCAAAAAGGCATCGTGTCCCAGGATGAGATACATTTGGGTTTTGCCGTGGGCGTTTTCCAGGAAGAATCGAACAGTATCCACGGTATAAGACGGGCCAGGACGCCTGATTTCGCAATCGGTAACTTTAAATCCATTCGTCCCGGTGAGAGCCAGGCGAAGCATGGCCAGGCGATCCGCCGCTGGAGTCACCCGGCTCCCTTCTTTGTGAGGAGGCACTGCCGAGGGGATAAAAACAACCTCGTCGAGCATGAATGCCTTTTTGACTTTTTTTGCGGCCGTAAGGTGTCCCCTATGGATTGGATCAAAAGTACCACCGAAGAGTCCCACCCGGTTCATCATCTCTCGGCGAACCCTTCAATCATTTCGATCTTATTCAGTCCGGACCTGTCCGTTGCCGAAGACCACAAACTTCGTTGTCGTCAGCTCTTCAAGACCCATGGGCCCGAAAGCGTGCAGTTTGGAGGTGCTGATGCCGATTTCAGCCCCCAATCCAAGTTGACCACCGTCATTGAATCGCGTGGAAGCATTCACCAGGACAACTGATGAATCCACTTCCCGGACGAATCGCCTTGCCCGGCTGTAGTCGCATGTCACGATTGCGTCGGTGTGGTTGGATCCGTATCTCGTAATGTGATCGATGGCGTCATCCATGCCGGAAACCACTTTGACGGCCAGTATCAGGTCCAGGTATTCCGCAGGCCAGTCTTCCTCCTTAGCGGCTTTTGCCAAAGGAAGGATCCGGCATGTCTTGGGGCAGCCTCGGATTTCGACTCCGGCCTCTCGGAATTGCGCGGCCATTTCCGGCAAGAATGCATCGGCTATAGCCTGATGCACCAGCAAGGTCTCCATGGCATTGCATACGCCGGGTCTCTGAACCTTTGCATTGAGGCAGATTTTCTTAGCCATGGTCAAATCGGCGCCATCATCCACATACACATGGCACACCCCCTTGTAATGCTTAAGGACCGGGATTCTTGAATTCTGAGCAACGAATCGGATGAGCCCTTCACCGCCCCGGGGAATGATGAGATCGATGAACTCTTCAGCCTGCAACATGGCCAAGACGGCTTTTCGATCGCTTACCGGGATCACTTGCACCGCATCGCCGGGTAACCCCGCCTCTTCGAGTGCCTTCCCGATGACGGCGGCCAAGGCCGTATTCGAGTGCTGGGATTCTGAGCCTCCCCTGAGGATGACCGCATTTCCGGCTTTCAGGCACAGCGCCGCCGCATCCACGGTGACATTGGGCCTGGATTCGTAGATAATCCCGATGACACCCAGCGGGATTCGGACTCGGGATACCTGAATTCCATTGGGCCGCATCCAGGTTTTCACTACAGCACCTACCGGATCCTCAAGCCCGGCCACATCCCTCAATCCTTTCGCCATGCTTTCAAGGGTCGCCTCCTTGAGGGTCAATCGATCCATCATGGCCTTGCTCAGGCCAGCTTTTGCAGCCCCATCCAGGTCTCTTTGGTTTTCGGCCTTGAGAAAAGAAGCTTCCCTTTCGATACGATCGGCAAGTCGAATCAAAGCCCGGTTCTTGGCTTCGGTATCACATCGGGACATCCGTATGGATGCCTTTTTAGCCAATTGAGCCATCTGCAAAATAAACGTCTCGATATTCATGCGTCACCTCGAGTGTTCGATGCGCTTTTTTCCGGCATCATTCCCACCGGATCTTCGACAGTTAAAACCAGATTGTCCCGGTGGACGACCTCGTCATACGGTTTATGTCCCAGGCGATCTTTGATCTGATTGGTTTTTAGCCCCATGATTTTGCGGATATCCGCCGAGCTGTAGTTGACCAACCCAGTCCCCAACATCCGATCATTCAATGAAAAAGCCACCGGCGCGCCGACCTGGAAATCCCCCTCCACACCCACAATGCCGCTGGGCAAAAGACTCTTTCCCCCCTTGATGATGGCGTTTGCCGCACCCTGATCCATGCGGATCATTCCCTTGGGTTTGAGGTTGAAGGCAATCCATGATTTCCTGCCGGAAAATTTATTGTTTTTCGGCACAAAAAAGGTCCCCAACTCTTTCCCGGACATTAAGTTCAGGAGAACATCCGGGTGATTTCCGTTGGCGATCACCATGGGAATTCCGGCTGATGTGAGTTTTTTTGCCGCCTCGATTTTACTGACCATGCCGCCGGTTCCCGACGACCCGGGAAGGTTTCCGGCCATTTTTTCAACCTCTTTGGTGATATGGGTCACCATGGGAATCAGCCTGGCCTCCGCTTTTGAGGCGGGATTTTTCGTATAAAGCCCGTCGATATCGCTGAGAACGATTAGAATATCGGCGTCCATCATGAGGGTGATAAGGGCAGCCAGGTTGTCGTTGTCGCCGAACTGGATCTCCTTTATGGAAACTGTGTCATTCTCATTGATAATGGGGAGTACTTCCCACGACAGGAGTGTATAAAGAGTGTTTCTGGCATTGAGATACCGTTTCCTATTGGAAAGGCCGTCATTGGTTAAAAGGATCTGGGCTACTTTCTTGTGGTACTTTGAAAAGGCTTTTTCATATTCCATGATCAGCCCGGCCTGACCAACGGCGGCCACCGCTTGACGCATAGGAAGTTCGTCCGGCCGCCTGGGAAGACCGATCTTCCGGATCCCGGCCGCCTGAGCGCCGGATGAAACCAGCAGGACTTCCCGTTGTTGTCCGATGATGCGATGGACCTGTCGGCTAATGGATCGAATAGCCTTGAGGTTGAGACCGGCAGGACCGGTCAGGATGCTGCTCCCCACCTTGACAACGATGCGTTTCGAGTTCGAAAAACACGTTGCTCGATCCATCTTCAAGAGCAAGCTCCTTGCAGTAATTTAAAAATGATATCCTTCAGAGCCTCAATTCCCCGTCCCGTCCGGGCGGAAATCCGGATCGGTCGAACCGGTCGGATAGCTTTTTCGAAGGCGTTGGCACAAGGTTCGGCATCGGGAAGATCCATCTTGTTGAGAACCACCAGTTGTTTTTTCTGCGCCAGTGCCGGGTGATAGGAAAAAAGTTCTCGATTGACCATTTCATACGCAGCAACCGCATTTGAAGGGTTGACGGCGGCCGCATCGATCAGATGCACCAGGACCCGGGTCCGTTCGATGTGTTTTAAAAACCGTATCCCCAACCCGGCGCCTTCATGGGCACCTTCGATGAGGCCGGGAATGTCAGCCACGATAAAGGGGTCTCCATGTTTCGGATACACCACACCCAGGATGGGGACTAAAGTCGTAAATGGATAATCCGCTACCTTGGGTTTGGCGGAGGAGATAGCACGGATGAGAGTGGATTTTCCGGCATTGGGCAGGCCCACGATCCCCACATCGGCAATGAGTTTCAATTCGAGCCGAAAGGCTCTGGTTTGGCCGGACTCTCCAGGTTGAGAAAATTTGGGGCTCTGGTGTGTGGAGGTCTTGAAGTGGGCGTTTCCTTTTCCTCCTCGTCCCCCCTTGGCAACAATGATTTTTTCTCCGGTTTTCACCAAATCCTCAAGGATTTGGTTTGAATCGAGGTCTTGGACCACGGTCCCCGGCGGGACCAGGATAATTAAATCAGAACCATTCTTGCCGGATCGGTTTTTCCCGGCGCCGTTACGGCCAGCCGGGGCCTTGAAGTGGGTTTTGTTGCGGAAATGATACAGGGTGTTCTTCTCGGATGTGGCCAACAGGATGACGTCGCCGCCCCTGCCTCCGTCTCCTCCGTCAGGACCCCCTTTGGGGATGAACTTTTCCCGGCGGAAGCTCACACAACCGCTTCCGCCTTTTCCGGATTCAACGGTTATGATCGCCTCATCGATGAATTTCAAGCCGGAATGACACTGACTTTCTTGCGCGTTTTTCCCAGTCGCTCGTATTCAACAACCCCATCGACTGTAGCAAAAAGGGTATAGTCTTTCCCCATTCCTACATTGCTTCCCGGATGAATTTTTGTCCCAATCTGTCGGATCAGGATATTGCCGGCTTTAACGCGGTTCCCACCGTAACATTTGACTCCACGTCTCTGCCCATGGCTGTCCCGCCCGTTTCGTGAACTTCCGCCTGCTTTTTTATGTGCCATCGTTTGACTCCCGAAAAACTATGCCTGAATCTGGTCGATTCGAATTGCCGTGAACTGCTGGCGATGACCCTGCTTCCATCGATAACGTTTGCGTCGTTTATACTTAAAGACAATGATTTTTTCGGCCTTGCCCTGCTCGGCAATATGTCCGTGGATCTTCACATGATCCAGATATGGCCTTCCGACGCTTAGATTCTGTCCGTCCGAGTACAGGAGCACCTGATCAAAAAAGATCGGGGCGCCCACATCTCCGGGCAGCTTCTCAACCCTGAGTGTCTGTCCCTCCTGGACTTTATATTGCTTTCCTCCTGATGAAACCACAGCGTACATGGATCTCCTCCGCAACTTTTGAAAACGATTTAAAACAAAGATTATCAAATTTTAAGGAGATATTGTCAAGAAAAAATTTGAATCGGCGTCCTTTTTGTGATATGATGCAAGAAAAAAACCTTGATAGAAGAGGTGGCCATGCGGATTGTATCCCTTGCTGTGAGCCGGAAAAAGGGGATTCGAAAACAGGTTGTGGATCGAGTCGTTATGATCCCGGATCATGGGATCGAGGGGGATGCGCATGCAGGCGCCTGGCATAGACAGGTCAGCTTCCTCGCTGCGGAAAGCATCGAGAAGGCCAGACAGACAGGCCTTAACGTTTCTTTCGGCGATTTTGCAGAAAATATCGCCACGGAAGGAATCGATTGGAAGGCGGTTTCTGTCGGAACCCGTTTCAGACTGGGGGAAAGCGTCCTCGTGGAGATCACCCAGATCGGAAAGGAATGCCATAAGCGGTGTGCCATCTTCTATCAAGCCGGGGACTGTATCATGCCCAAGGAAGGCGTTTTTAGCCGTGTTGTTCAAGGAGGAGTTCTTCATTGCGGAGACCGCATCCAAATCGTTTAAGACAACAAACATCAGCATGGTTTTTGCCCTCTCCCCTGTCCATCGACTAGAAACTACGGAATCACCATGAAACCGGTTTCGAATTATGACCTTACCTGGCGTCTCGGCAACCAGATGACCCGTATCCCAGGCGCCGTAATCAGCGAAGAGCCCCTGTCCATCCGGATCCAAGGGAATCCCTATTCGGTCATCATGCGAACTCCTGGGGATGAGATCTCCCACGCGGCCGGGTTTTGCCTCGGCGAAGGGATCGTGGACACCCCAGAAGACTTTGCGTCCATCGGGTTCTGCGACGACCAGGACACCAACGTGGTCACCGTTACCCTGAATCCGTCCCGGCGCTCCCTGATTGCCGACCTCCTGAATCGGCGCGGATTCATCAGCCAGACCAGCTGCGGTATATGCGGCAGGGAACTGGTGGGTGAGCTTTTCCAGATGATCCGACCGGTCCAAAGGGAGGTGCGCATCCCCCTGGAGGCGGCCCTGTCCCGTCTTTCCAGGCTTTCCGACCTGCAGCCCTTGCGGAAGACCACCCGATCCTCCCACGCGGCGGCTATTTTCCAAACGGAGGAGGCTCCCTTGTCCATTGCGGAAGACGTGGGCCGTCATAATGCGCTGGACAAGGCCATCGGCAAGCTTTTTTTGCAGCAAAAGCTGCACCTGGCCGAAATGGTGATTCTGTCTTCGCGGATCAGCTACGAGTTGGTCCAGAAAACGGCCCGGGCCAAGATTCCGGTTCTCCTGGCGGTGTCTCGGCCCACCTCACTGGCGGTGGAATTGGCCTCACGACTGAACATGACGCTCGGATGTCTCTCAAAAGATGACGGGCTTTATCTATATACCGGGGAACAGCGGATAATCTAAAAAAGTGGATTTAAAAATGGGGCCCCTGGTCGTCGGCAGGGGCCCTCGTGTTTCTAAAAATTCGACCGATTGTTAAGAGGCGACGCCGGCCACTTCCTCCTTGACCGTAACGGCTATCTTGAAGAGCGCGGTCAAAACGAAAAACCCGGTGGCCCAAACTCCCAACGCAATCAGGATCTCCGGAATCGTCGGCACGTACTCGTTGACATGATGAAGGGGTGAGGGTACGAATCCGCCGGAAATCATGCCGAGTCCCTTGTCGATCCAAGTGCCGATAAAGACGGTGACGCACGCAACGGCCAGAATACTTTCATTTTGTCGCGTGGACGGGACCACCAGCAGGATGATGGATATGACCATGAGCGCCAGCGAGCTCCACATCCATGGAACGAGAACGCCGTGTCCCTGCAATCCCACAAAGAGGTACTTGAAATGATCCATGTGCTCCGGGATATTGCTGTAAAAGACGACGAAAACCTCACAGAGGAAGAAAAAAACGTTGATGGAGATGGCATAAGCCACGATCTTCGCCAGGGATTGGATTTGTTCTTTTCCCGGATCAAATTTGGTCAGTTTGCGCACGATAAGGCAGAGCAGGATCAATAAGGACGGCCCGGCCGCAAAGGCGGAAGAAAGGAACCGGGGAGCCAGAATAGCGGTGAGCCAGAACCCTCTTCCGGGAAGGCCGCAGTACAAAAATGCGGTGACCGTGTGAATACTCACCGCCCAGGGGATGGAAAGGTAGATCAGGGGTTTGATCCAGGAGGGCGGAGCAACGGCATTGCGTTCAGCCTCTAAAATTTTCCAGCCGATGACGATATTCAGCAAAAGGTAGCCGTTGAGGACGACCATGTCCCAAAATAGGACGGAATTGGGTGTAGGATAAAGGAGCACATTGAGTACCCTCATCGGCTGCCCGAGATCCACAAAAATAAACAGGATGCACATGGTCACCGAAGCCACGGCAAGAAACTCCCCGAGGATCGTGATCTTCCCGAAGGCTTTATAATGGTGAAGATAATAAGGCAGAACGAGCATCACCGCCGAAGCGGCCACTCCGACCAGGAACGTGAACTGGGCGATATAAAATCCCCAGGTTACGTCCCGACTCATGCCCGTGATTCCCAAACCGAATCTCAGCTGCCATATATAAAAGCCGAATCCGATTCCGATGATGGCAAGAAGCGCCGTCATCCACCCATAATACCGTTTGCTTCCTTTAAAGGCATTTTCAAGCATAACCACCTCATACGATATAGTAGATGGCCGGGCCGGTGCCCAGGGCCTGTTTTCGCCGAATGGTGAAGTTTTCGCGCAAAAGTTTTCTGACGTCGGACTCGGGGTCCTCCAGATCGCCGAAGACGAGCGCACCGTTGGAAGCCTCCACGCATGCCGGTATCTGGCCCACCGCCAGCCGCTCCTCGCAGAAATTGCACTTCTCGACTACCCCTTTCATACGGGTGGGAAACTTCGGATTGGTCTCTTTAATGAAGGGGCGGGGATCCCTGAAATTGAAGCTTCGCGATCCATAGGGACAGGCGGCCATGCAAAACCGGCAGCCGATGCACCGATGAAAATCCATCAAAACGATGCCGTCATCCCGTTTGAAAGTCGCCTTGGTGGGACATGCGCGCACGCAGGGCGGATTTTCGCATTGGTTACAAAATACCAAAAACGGCAAATGTTCGATGCGTTCCGGAAGAAACCGAAGCTCCTGGTCCGGAAAGGCGTGCTTGAATTCTTCTTCCCAGATCCATTTGATCTCGTGGCGCTTATTGTCGATGGAAGGGACGTTGTGAATTTTATGGCATGCCTCGATGATCGGACGGAGATCTTTTTCAGACCCAAACTTACGGGTATCGATGACCATGGCCCATTGTTTGGCCTTCAGCGCCTTCTCGTTCTTATAGACCTTTTCGGCGGGCGCTTCACCGTGTCCCCCGGAAGCGGCGAGAAGGTCGGCGACCGGCTTGAGCAGTCCTGTCCCAAGCGCAGAAACTCCGGCGACTTTTAAAAAGCTTCTTCTGCTGCTTTTCATTCCTTTGTCTCCTTCGGTTTTTCAATATGGCATTGCCAGCAATAGGGGGCCACCGCAACATAATTGTGGCACCGATCGCAAAACTCCGCTTTGTTGGAATGGCAATCGAGGCAGGTGTTGGAAAGGCTCATATCGAAGCGCTTCCCATCGGCGGTTTCATAGATCCGGTTGGTGTTGCGGACCACGGTGTTTCGCCAATTGTTGAGGATCTGCATATGCTCGGATTTCATGACATCTTTGGGACGGATGCATGCCTTTTCCGCCTTTGCTTTTTCGGTGAGTTGGGGCTCCGGCGTGGGTGCGGCCTTCCCGTGGTTGTACCAAAACGGGAGGGTTACCAGGATGACGAAAATGATGAGCCCGATAAAAACCTTGCCTCCGTTGTAAAATGTCTGGGTGTTATTCATTTTCCCCCTCCATTCCAGGCAGCGGTTCTTTGCGCAGGTTGGTGGTCCTCTCATGCTGGCCGGGAATGTTCAGGGCATTGGCCACCAGTTCATGGACCCCGGTGACGTTGACCTCGGGGACCCAATACCCCATCGACGCCGGCAATACAGCCCGGTCGATGGCGCAGATACAGGCCAGCATATTGACACCATGCTTCTCACGGACGTATTTAACGGCATTGGCGCGAGGAAAACCACCGATCATGCGAAGCTCCATGTTCTCTCCGGCATTGAGGCCTGCGCCGCTCCCGCAGCAGAATGTCTGCTCGCGGATGGTGTTGGACGGCATTTCAAAGAAATGATTACAGACATTCTTAATGATGTATCGGGGTTCTTCCAAAATCCCCATGCCCCGAGCAGGGTTGCAGGAATCATGGTAGGTGACGATCAGATTGTCGTTCCGGCTGGGATCCAGATCCAGCTTGCCGTGTTGGATCAGATCGGCAGTAAACTCGGCGATGTGGACCATTTTCGTCGATTTGGCGTTTTGAAATTTAGTTCCCGTGATGGGCGACACCGGCTCTTCCAGAAAATCGGCAGGCCCGTTCAAGGTGCCCATATACTGGTGAATGACCCGCCACATGTGGCCGCATTCCCCGCCCAGAATCCATTTGACTCCCAGGCGCTTGGCTTCGGCATACATCTTTGCATTGAGTCGCTTCATGGTTTCATGAGAGGTGAAAAAGCCGAAATTTCCTCCCTCGGACGCGTAAGTACTCCAGGTCACATCCAACCCGTACTTTTCCTTCAAATAATGGAATAGGATGAGGTATCCCATGGCGGTGTAAGTTCCGGGATCGGCGAAGACATCGCCGGAGGGGGTGACGAAGAGAATTTCGGCGCCCTTCTTGTTGAGGTTTGGTTCTACGCGCACGCCAGTGACTTCTTCGATCTCATCTACGAAGAAATCGATCATATCCACAAATGCGTGGGGTTGGATCCCCAGGTGATTTCCGGTGCGGTAGCAATTGGAAACCGGGGTAGCAATCCAATCGATGTTTAAACCCAGAAGATTTAATAGCTCCCGGGCCATGATGGTGATCTCTGCGGTATCGATACCGTAAGGACAGAAGACGGAGCAACGCCGGCATTCGGTGCATTGAAAATAATAATACCACCATTCCTTTAATACATCGAGGGTCATTTCCCGGGCCCCGGCCAGCCGGCCGAAAAGCTTCCCGGCCTTCGTGAAATCCCTCCGATAAACGGACCTTAAAAGTTCAGCCCGCAGCACCGGCATGTTCTTGGGATCCCCGCTGCCGATGAAAAAATGGCATTTGTCGGCGCAGGCGCCGCACCGGACGCAGATGTCCATGAAGATTTTAAAGGTCCTGAACCTTTCAAGCCGCTCCTTCATCCCCTCGAAAAGGATCTCTTTCCAGTTTGGGGGAAGCTTCCAGTCCTGATCCATCGGGTTCCATTGTCGGGCGTAGGGAAACCCGAGGACCTTCAGGCTCTTCGGATTTGCCGCATAACAATACATCCCTTTGCGGATCTGGGCGGGCGTGTCCATCCATCCGGTCTGGGGAGGCCGGGGTTTGATGTTGGCGATCAGTTCATGGGGTTTTAAAAGGTCGTCTGCCATTGCTTACTCCTTTTCCTCTGAAGAACCGGGCGCAGGTTTCTTTTCAACGGGAAGCCCGGCATTGATCATCTTTTCCCTGAATTCTTCTTCGTACTCGTCGTAGGTGTGTATCTTGACCGGGTAATTCCATGGGTTCACATGGCGGACTTCACGGTTGTTGTTGGCCAGATTTCGCGTGGGGCTCATGAAGATCCCGCCCAGATGCATCAATTTGCTGAAGGGGAAATAGGCCAGCAGCACACAAACAAAAAAGAGGTGGCCGTAGAAGATCCCGTCCACCGTCTTTGGGATAACGGGTTTGAAGGTGACCAGTCCCATGGTCAACTCTTTGACGCCCACGATATCGGTTTTGGTGATATATCGCATGAAAATCCCGGAGATGGCGATTCCCATGATCAGGAAAAGCGGGAAGTAATCGGCGGCCAGGGAGATATATCTGACCTGGGGAATAAAAAGGCGGCGCAGAAAAAGGAAGATAACCCCTGCCAAGAGTGCGAAACCGGAGAGCAAGACACCCGGAACGCCCACCTGGAGGAAGCCGTCCAGGGCTTCCAGCCACTTGAGCGGCAACGGCACCGGCTCGAGAAAGAATCGAAAATGTCGGATGATCACGGTTAACAAGGAATAGTGAAATACGATGGCCCCCAGCCAGAGCCATTTTTCCCACTCATAAGAGAGCCGTTCCCCTTCCAGTAGCCGGGTCTTGGTATTTCGGAAAAGGGATCGAAAGAAAAGGATTTCCAATGCCATTCGAATAATCACCCCGCCCGTGGTGGACGGGTTCTCGATGCTTGCGGCTTTAATCCACGGAAGGCTTTTCTGTTGTCCACAGGTGGATGGAATACGGAACGGGACCGGAGATCGGGTCCAGTTCAGCACGCGGTAGATGAATCCCGCCAAAAAAATGAGAAGGGCCAGGTACGGGACCACCACTCCGAAAAGCGCCTGAAGCCCCACTGCCTCCGTGCCGAAATAAGCGATTAGAAAAAGGACAATGACTGTGATGAGGGAAGCAATGTAATTTAAATTCATTTACCAATACCTCGCTTTCAGCCCCTTTCCGGTACCCGATAAGGGATACCTTTCGGTTTAATGATAATTTTCCGGCTCCGTCTTATCTTGAGTAATTTCATGAACCAATCCCGCTCTTTGAAACGCCCTGAAGGTCCGCTCCCGTATGTCGTCGGTCTTGAGCTGGTAAATCTTTTCCCGGCATTGCATATAATTATTGAAAGCGATCAGGCCGAATGCATCAATCCTCTCTTCAAGCTTTACAAACGCATCTTGAAAGCCTGGGCTCTGAAGCGTGTCTCCCAAATCCTGCCTTAGGATTTTTTTAAAGTCAAACATGAAACCGATCGCCTGGGAGGGCAAGAAATTCTGAACGGCACGGATGCGGATCATGGGATCCAGGCAGGTGCCGATCTGAAGGGGATCGTTTTCTCCCGCATCCATGAGCCGATCAAAAAGCTCGCTTAATTCCTTCCTGAAAGTGTTGCCGACCGGGTTCGTGAAGGGATCTCTGCTGCCCGCAAAAAATCTGGAGCCGTCAGCCGGATAGGTCTCGATGACGGAATGAAACCATTTTTCAACCAGGTCTTTTTTTCGTTTCCGGAGCAACTGATTCAGTTCATCCAGTTCCATGATCAGGCATGACCCATAAATTTTTGAGCGCTCATTTAACCCAACTCAGGAAAAAGCATCTTTTTTTACGTCATGTTTCCGACAAAAAAAGTATAAGGTGTTGTCTATAGACAACATGCCTTATCGTGTCAAGAAGAAATGGAGATCGAAAGGGGTTTTCAAAGGTGGCCAAAAAGATCCCAATATCACGATATCTATCAACAAATATTGATGAAATCGTAAAAACTCTAAATTGGGATGGCAAAGTAAAAAACTTCAGATGCAAGGCGCGCAAATCCTGAAAAATGAGGCGTACTTATGGGTACGCCACAATGATTTACCCGGTTGAATCCTGCAAAGCAGAGCCGCAAAGCTGCATTCAACCGGGCAGGGATGCAGCGCAACGCAGCAGATGGACTTTTTACGAAGCCATCAAATATTATTACAGGGGAATCGGTGCAAATAGCTTCTGACGAGGGGGGTTCCCTTTCGTACGGATCTATTCCAGGCGCAGACTCTCAAAGGATAAACGGCCCCTGGAAACCATGGCGTTATAGGAGAATGCCGACTCGACGATATCCCGCAATCGGCGCAGGATCCGTTTCCGAAAAAAAACGCCATTTAATCCGCGTATGCACCGTGGTGATTTTGATCCAGAACAGAACGGACTTGCTGTAGCATTTCCTTGAGTTGGAACGGTTTGCCGATGAAGCCAGCTGCCCCGGCGTCGAGGATGGCCCTCAGCCGTTCATTTAAGGCAAATCCGCTGGCGATGATAACTTTTGCCAGGGGGTTGATTTTGAGCAGTTCCCGAAGACACCGACCGCCGTCGATCCCGGGCATATTATAGTCCAGGATGACCAAATCGATTTGATTTTTTTGGGTTTTATACAATTCAATGGCCTCTTCCCCGCCACCAGCCTTGAGAATTTTATATCCATACTGCCCCAGGACTTCGTTGCCGATATCCAGGATGATGGGTTCATCATCCACCAGAAGTATGGTTTCCGATCCGCGAAAAACCTGTTCGGATTCCCGGATCTCTTCAACAAGATCCAATTGTGCAGGGGATTCGGGAACCGGGAAATATATTTTAAATTGGGTGCCCTGGTTCACCCGGCTGTAACAGCTGATATGAGCCCCGTGGTTCTTCACAATGCCGTAAACCATGGCAAGTCCCAAACCCGTTCCTTTGCCTTTTGCTTTGGTGGTAAAAAAGGGTTCGAAAATATGTTCCTGCACCTCTTTAGGCATGCCGCACCCTGTATCCGAAACGGAGAGAAGCACATATCTGCCTGGTCTCATCTCCGGAAGGTGCCATGGGGTGCCTGCTTCCACCACGAAGTTCTGGGTGGAAAAAACCAGCTTCCCACTATCCGGCATGGCATCTCTGGCGTTGATACCGAGGTTGATGAGTATCTGCTCCAGCTGGATCGAATCGGCATGAATCCGGTAAATGTTCTCGTTTAGATAGAGTTCAATTTTTATCGTTTTCGACAGGGTTCGCTCCAGAAGCCGGGCCGTGTTCCTGATTTCATGATTGAGGTCCACAGGGCCCAGCGTGCTCTCCACTTTCCTGCTGAAAATCATGAGATGCCGGATGAGGCTCCCGGCGCGACCGACTGAACGTTCGATACCTTCCAGGTACTTCCTGTTGGTGTCGTCTTGGTTGTTTTTCATCAAAAGCAACTGGGCATACCCGGAGATCCCTTGTAGCGCATTGTTGAAATCGTGGGCGATCCCGCCCGCCAGTGTCCCGATAGCCTCCATTTTTTGAGAATGGCGGAGCTGTTCTTCCAGCTTCTTCCTCTCTTCCTCGGCCCTGACGCGTTCGGTTATATCCCGAACCACACCGCGAAAGCCCACCGGCTTTCCCTCTTCGTTTTTCATCAATGATGCGGACAGTTCCAAGACAGCCTTTTCCCCGTTGATCCGGATGACCTCATAATTCTCCAAGCGGGCCGGCTGTTGGGTTTGGCAGATGGTATTGAAAAGCTGATTGATTTTCCGGCTTGTTTCAGGGGTCGTGTATTCTTTACTGTTCATCCCAAGGAGGTCATCGCGGCCGTATCCGGTAATCCGACACAGGGAATCATTCGTAAAGGTCAGGTTCCCTGCAAGATCCACCTCAAAATAGCCTTCTTCGATGCTATTCAAAATGACTCGATATCTTTCCTCGCGTTTGCTCAGCGCCTGAAGCGTCATTTCGTATTCGATGGTTTTTTTCTTAAGTTCGATACAGGTATCATCGAGAAGACGCCTCTCCTGTTGGATATATGCTTGGTAATCCTTGACTATGGATTTGAGCTGGACCGTTTCCATGGCCTGCCCGATTTGACTGACCAGAATGGACACCATGTTCACGTCATGGCATGTGAAAGGTTTGTCGTCTTCCTTTTTTGCTAAATTTAGAACTCCCACAACGGCTTTTTTGTCAAAAATGGGAATGATCGCAAAAGAAGGGGATCCGTATCTTGGATTATTGGTTTTCTTAACGCGAGGGTCGGTTTCGATGTTCTTGACCACAAGCGGCTTTTTATCGGATATCACGCGCTGAATGATGGATTGTTCCAAATCGATATAAAAAGGGGTTTTGGATTCTGTTTGAAAACCATGAGATGCCACTACCTGGAGGCGATTTTCCCCTTTTCCGGCAAGGCACAATGATCCGATTCGTGCACCGGTGAGCTTGATGGCTTTTTCTAAAACAAAATCAACCAGTTCCTGAATAGTCAAATTCTTGTTGAGGGTTTCGAGAGATGCGTTGATTTCGTCTATTTCGAAAACCTTCCGGTCCAGCTCGGCGGCTAATTTTTTGAGCTTTTCCTGAATTTGCTTTTCAGAAAGGGCCATGTCCTTGAGTTGGACATCTTTTTCATCCTCCCCCATCCGTTGCTTTGCTATGGAATCCCGGGTTCGGATCTGGGAGGCGGGGGAGATGAAATTATCTTTGAAAGGTCCCATTTTCCCCTTTTACCAGAGGCCAAAGCGGTCCCGCAATTATATCGCAGATGCGAGGAGACGCATCGGCCAATATGTGATCAACAGCAAATCTCATGCCATGCATAATCCGTTGAAATTCAATCCAATAATGCTACATCCGGCCATCATGTGCCCCGATGTGGCAAAAAGATGCCTGATTTTTTATGCACGGGAAAAGGGAACTCAATCATAAAAAAGGCATTTTGTAAAGTAATGCTCATTATGATGGCTCTTTGGCATGGGTCTTGGCCAGCAGCGTGTTGCGATGAATGCCGAGTTTTTCGGCTGCCTTGGTTTTATTTCCCCCCACGTCTTCCAGGACTTCGGCAATGTAATGCTTTTCAAAGGCGTCGACGGCGTCTTTGAGCGGAAGATCCTTGATCCCTGTTTTTAGGGAACCTGTAAGGGGAGGCAAGGCCTTGGCATGGATTAACGGATCTTTGGTGATGGTTACCAGGCGCTCCGCCAAGTTCTGAAGTTCCCTGACGTTCCCGGGCCAGTCATAATTCATCAGGGTTTTAACCGCTTCTTCGGAAAATCGTATTTTTGATTTTCCGGTTTGTTTGGCATGAAGATCGACGAAATGCTCCAGCAGCAGGGGAATGTCCGATTTCCGATCTCTCAAGGGGGGGATGTTTACCGGGAATACGTTGATCCGATAAAACAGGTCGTCGCGAAATTCACCGTTTTCGACCAATTCCGAAAGGTTTTTATTGGAGGCCGCGATGAACCGCACATCCACCTTAATCACCTTGTTGCTCCCCAGGCGTTCAAACTCCCGCTCCTGGATGATCCTGAGAAGCTTGGCTTGCATCTTCAGGTCCAGGGAGTCGATATCGTCTAAAAATGCGGTTCCTTTGTTGGCCATCTCGAGTTTTCCGATGCGGGTGGAGAGCGCGCCGGTAAACGCTCCTTTGTTGTACCCGAAAACCTCGCTCTCCATGAGAGTAAGGGGAATGGCAGCACAATTGACAACTACAAAGGGCCCCCCTTTCCGGTGGCTTCGATTGTGCAACGCCCTGGCAACCAGTTCCTTTCCGGTTCCGCTTTCCCCCTGAATCAAGACCGTGCCGTCGCTTTGGGAGATCGTAGAAATAAAGTCGAATACCTTTTTCATTTTTGGGTCTTCGCCCACCATCATCTCAAAGGGAAGGACACGTTCAAGTTCGGTTTTCAGGTAGGCGATCTCCTGGGTCATGGAGCGTTTTTCCAGGGCTCTCTGAATGACGGCCAGGATATCGTCCACGGTGAAGGGCTTCATGATGTATTCATAAGCGCCCAGCTTGATGGCCTTGACGGCAATGGGAACTTCCTTCACCGCGGTGACCATGATTATCTCGACGGTCGGATCGATCTCTTTGAATTTCTCTAAAAGATCGAGTCCTCCGATATCCGGCAGCAGGATATCGAGAAGGACCAGGTCAACAGCGTGAGACTTGAAACAATCCAAGGCTTCGGATCCTGAAGAGGCAATGACGATATGGTAATCCTCTTTCAAAATCATGTTGAAGGATTGGCGGATGCCGGATTCGTCATCGACCACCAGAATCGTTGCTTTTTTCATTAAATTCATGATACTCCTATACTTATAGGCGAACCGGCCTGGGTAAAACCCTTCGGGCTGTAGATGGATGTTTATATATCACAAATTCTGATGAATGTTATCCCTTTTTTGCTTACATGCCATCCCTCTCCAGGCCGGCCTGATTTTAGGAAGCCTTTTGAATCGGCTAAACCCAATAAGCGCCCAAATTTCAGTGCAATATTGCACAAAAACCAGGGCGTTTTTTTCTTTCATAAAAAAGCTTTTGAACGGTTTTTCTTTGTGCTATGTCTTTGATGCTTTTTTCCGCTCCTAACTGCTTGTCCGGCAGGGTTTTTTTGACCGAAAACGAATATATCTCTTTTTTTATCAGGATATAAAAAGAATCCGCGTTTTTAATAAGTTGGCATGATTATTGAAGGCCTATCTTTGGTTATCAGAGGTTTTTTCAGCAAATATTGGACAGGCGATAATAAAAACGGCATGCAACTCAGTACATTCCTACAATCCAAAACCAATCTTTTTATATGCCGAACACTGGGATGGCGTTTCAGCTACGGTTATATTGCCTTTTTAGGTAAACTTTACTTTTTTTTCAGGCGAAAAGAAAGAAGAACCATCAAACATGCAATTCACGCCGTCTTTTTGGGCCAAAAGAGCAAAGCTGAGATCCGGGAAACCACCCGGGCAGTCTTTCGTGGCATCATCTCCCATTATTTCGAAAAGTTATTCAATGCATACTCCTCTACGGAATTGTTAAAGGCCTTTTTTGAAAGCCACGTCCGATGTGACAACATCAACGTCATGAAGGAATCGCTTACCGACGGGAAAGGCGCGCTTTTGATCACCGGACATTTCGGGGGCGTGGAGCTCATCCCGGGCTACCTCGGCGTCAACCAGATCCCTGTTTCCATCATCGCCAAATTCAAGACCGACCATCTCCGGCAGACGCTGTTCGATAAGTGCTCCGCCTTTTCCACCCGCATCATCGATCCCAACCTGACTCCCAATGTGATTAAAGAGATCTGTTCGAACCTAAAGGAAAACCGAATCGTCGTCACCCAGTGCGACGAAATCGAAGAGTGGCGCCCTTCAAAGAAAGATAAAATCTTTTTTCTTGGAAAGCTCGTTTGGCTGGACAAGACCATGAACATATTGACCAAGCGAACCCAGGCCGCCATCCTGTTCGGACTGATGCACCGATCCAAGAGCAGCGGGTATGAATTCATCGTGACCCCCCTGAATGATATGGCAAAGCAGCTCAAACATCACGCCGAAGCGTCGTTAGGAGAAATCCTTTTGAAGGGTCTGGAAAGCTTTATTTATCAGTATCCGGAGGATTGGTACGAGTGGAAAAAATACTTCCGCATGGAAACCGTTCCTTCCGAACAGATTCTTCAAGAGCCTCTCGTGCCGGAACCGGTGCTTAGCACCACCGTGTTGAAACCGACACGAAAAACGATTCTTTCACCAAACCCCTTATGATCACCTTCAGTCGAACCCACTAAAATGGAAAAAGAGGTCAATTGCACCAACTCGGGTGTTATCGTAAGTTACATCAAAACACACGCCAAAGAGCGTCTTCCGGAGCTTCTTGAGGACCTGCACCCGGAAATTGACGCCCTTCCCGATCCTGAAGCATTTCTCAGCGATCCCAACAACTGGATATCCAGCGATATCATTACAAAACTTTACGACCGCACCAAAAAAATACTTAATGATGACTTGGCGCCTTTCTATATCGCCAAATTCGCCATTGAAAAAACCAATCTTGGATTTAAAGGTATTATTGTTAAGATATTCAGTTCATTTGATATGGCTTTAAAAAATGCCCAGCGAATCAATGCCAAATGGAACAAAACGAAGGTTGTGGATTTAGTTAAAAAAGATTACGACTCGGCGATCATCCGACTGCGTTGGCATCCTGAAATGTCGATTAATAAAGATCTTTGTCTGTACAACAAAGGGATTTACACCTTTATGCCTACCCTCTGGGGACAGGGTCCTCTTAAACTGACCGAGGATGCATGCTACTTTGAAGGGGCTCCATATTGTGAATACCACCTGCAGTGGGCTGAAAGGAAAAAGCTTCTCAGTTTCGTAGGAGATTTTTTCCGATCCAAGTCGGTTCTTCTGGAAACCATCAAGGAAATCGAAAAAGACAAAGAGATTATTGAACAAAAATACGAAGAAGTCAATCGCCTCAACATCGAATTGAACCGCAAAATCAAACAGCTCACCGCCATCCAGGAGACCGGAAAAGCCATTCTTTCCATACTGGATTTGGAGCAACTGCTCACGGTGATCATGAATCTTTTGGCCACCGTCTGCCGGATTCGGCGGGCCACCATTATGCTGGTCAATGAAGAAGAGAGTTGCCTCGAGTACATCTATGGCACAGGATTCGGCGAAGAAGTTCCTGAGGAAATTAAAAATTATCGAGTCCCCATGGACCGGCTCAGCAACATCCTGGCACGCGTGGCCAGTACCGGACAGTCCGAATATGTCCCGGAAGTCAAGCGCTCCAGCCTCCGGAAGGGAAATGTCCTTTTAGCGCGGGCGAACCCGACTTCGGTATATGTGGTGCCGCTGATAACCCGATCCAAGGTGATCGGGATCATCGCCACCGATGCTGTGGAAGATCACGGGATCCCCGAAGGAACCCGTCAGACCCTAAATGTCTTCGCCCCACAGATTGCCATCGCCATTCAAAACGCGCGGTTATATCAGAACCTTCAACAGAAGATGAAGGAGCTGAACCAATCCAGGGCACTGCTGAGCCGAGCGGAAAAACTCTCTTTTTTAGGAAACATGGCAGCCAGGCTTGCCCACGAAATCAAGAATCCCCTCACCGCCATCGGCACCTTTATACAGATGCTCCCGAAAAAATTCGACGATCCCGAATTTCGAAACGAGTTTTATCATATTGCCCTGGAGGAAACCAATCGCGTAAACAATCTGATCACTGAATTGCTGGATCTTACAAAGACCAAGGAATCCAATTTCGAGCTGGACGACCTGCACGGACTCATCAAAAAGATGGTGATGCTGGTCACGCCCCAGAGCAAAGGAAAAAAGATTACAATTACTACTCATCTGGATCCATCCATCGAAAAAGTGTGGATGGATTCTGAAAAAATAAAGCAGGTCATCCTGAACCTGCTTTCCAATGCCATCGAATTTACGCCTGAAAAGGGAAAAATCAATATTGAGACCCGGCGACGTCAGTTAAAA